>Ga0153923_100588_pt1 | contig 10879 bp, 10 predicted proteins | sample TSNJ007MetaG_FD_104682 | JGI IMG/M metagenome (GOLD analysis project Ga0153923, IMG submission 104682) | Attine ant fungus gardens microbial communities from New Jersey, USA - TSNJ007 MetaG | ecosystem: Host-associated > Fungi > Mycelium > Unclassified | place: USA: New Jersey, Brendon T. Byrne... | reverse complement strand
TGAAAAGCAGTGAAGCAGAGATGATTACAAATATCTTTGAGTTTACAGCGTTGGAAGCAGGGGATATTATGACCCACCGCAAGAACATTGTTGCGCTGGATGGCGCGATGCTGTTAAAGGATGCCGCCCGGTTCGTACTGAAAGAAGGGAAGAATTCCCGTTACCCGGTATATGGAAAAGACATGGATGATATCATCGGTACTGTACATATGCGGGATGTATTGATTCGTGTGGGGGATGCAAAAGAGTCCGGGATGGAGCTTAGGACGGTTCCGGAGATGATGCGGGAGGCCCGTTTTATCCCGGAGACCCGGAATATCAATTCGCTGTTTAAGGAAATGCAGTCCCGAAAGATGCACATGGCGATTGTTGTAGATGAGTATGGACAAACAACAGGGCTGGTAACCATGGAGGATATCCTGGAGGAAATTGTTGGCAATATTCTGGATGAATATGATGTTGATGAAGAATATATTGTCCGTTTGGATGATGATTCGCTGCTGATGGATGGTTTGACCCCACTCAAAGAAGCGGCAGAAGTTATGGGAATTGAATTCCCGGCGGAAGACCTGAATAACTATGATACTTTGAATGGACTTTTGATTTCCCGCCTGGACCGGATTCCCGGTGCCGAAGAGGAACCGGATATTGTCTATATGGGGTATTTGTTTTCGGTCATTAAGATAGAAAATAAGATGATTCAATCGGTTCGGGTGGTGAAGCTCCCGGAAGAAGCATTTTCGGCGAAAGATGAACCGGCAAGTGAAGCAGCAGTGGCAGAGGTATGACAGACAGCAAGAGTGAACGCCTTGATTAAGGCGTTTCTTTTTGAGTACAGGAGGCGTATGGGAAGTATAGTTAACGATACCAGGGACATGTTCCGGGATCATGTGTTTTTACAAAAAGCAACGCGCATTGCGTTGCCGGTGGCGCTGCAGGGGATGTTAAATACAATTGTTAATCTGGTAGACACCTTGATGATTGGAACCCTGGGAGAGACTACCATTGCGGCAGTGGGACTGGCAAATAAAGTATTTTTTGTGTTTTCTTTGCTGGTATTTGGCGTGGTCAGCGGTTCTGGTGTATTGGCCGCCCAATACTGGGGGATTAAGGATGTGAAGAATATTCGCAAAGTATTGGGAATGGCGCTTTCCATCGCTGTTCTTGGTTCTTTGCTGTTTGTGATTCCCAGTGAACTGGCACCGCAGATGGTGATGAGGATTTTTACAACCAGTGAAGGGGCGGTTGAGGTTGGAGCCGGGTACCTGGCAGTTGTGGCGTGGGCCTATCCGTTTATTGCAATTACGAATACATATGTGGCGATGATGCGGGCGGTGGGCCGGGTGAAGGCACCGGTGGTTTTCAGCTGTGTTGCGATTGTGGTGAATATCATCTTAAACTATATTCTGATTTTTGGAAAATGCGGCGCACCGGCTTTGGGTGCACCAGGTGCGGCACTGGCGACCGTCATTGCCCGAATCGTTGAGATGACCTTGATTCTGTGCCTGAATTATGCAACTAAATCGCCGCTGGCGTGCCGGGTTCGGGATTTGTTTGGCTATAGCCGGTCTTTTGTCCGGCAGTTTTTCGCAACGACCAGCCCGGTGATTGCTAACGAGTTTATCTGGGGACTGGGGACGACGATCTATTCCCTGGCCTATGGCCGGATGGGTGACGGTGCAGTGGCCGCGATTACGATTGCGACAACGATTCAGGATATTGTGGTGGTGCTGTTTCAGGGACTCAGCGCCGCAACCGCCGTAATCCTGGGGAATGAAATGGGTGCCGGCAAGATGAAGCGGGCGGAAATCTATGCAAAGTATTTTATTATGCTACAGTTTTTTGTTACCCTGGTGGCAATGGCAATTTGTTATATGATCCGTCCTTCTGTAATTGGAATGTATCAGATCTCGCCGACGGTGGCTATGGATGTCAGCCGGTGCCTGAGCATGTTTATTCTGTATATGCCGTTTAAGATGTTCAATTTCATTAATATCGTCGGCATTTTGCGCAGCGGTGGCGATACAAAGGTGTGTCTGATGATTGATACCAGCGGGGTGTGGCTGATTGGTATTCCGATGGCTTTTATCGGTGGACTGTGGCTGAAACTGCCGATTGATATTGTGTATGCCATGGTGATGACGGAGGAGATCTATAAGGCGGTACTGGGAATCATCCGCTACCGGCAGAAGAAGTGGCTGCGGAATCTAACTGGGGAGCTTGGTGGGTAAGACTTGATATTATTGCCGTTTGATGCTAAAATAATAGAGATTTTGATGGGATATTCATCAAGGACGAAAAGAGAAAAAAGAGAAGGAGTGTTGTTCCAATGTCAGGACATTCAAAATTTGCCAATATTAAACACAAAAAAGAAAGAAATGATTCGGCGAGAGGGAAGATTTTTACCGTAATCGGGCGTGAGATTGCGGTTGCGGTAAAGGAAGGCGGAGCGGATCCGGCAAATAACAGCAGGCTGCGTGATGTGATCGCAAAGGCGAAAGCGAATAATATGCCCAACGATACGATTGACCGGGGAATCAAAAAAGCTGCCGGCGATGCCAGTTCGGTAAATTATGAGGTATTAACCTATGAAGGCTACGGACCAAGCGGTGTAGCCATTATTGTCGATACCTTGACAGATAATAAGAACCGTACGGCGGCTAATGTAAGAAGCGCCTTTACCAAAGGAAACGGAAATGTCGGTGCCCAGGGCAGCGTGTCCTTTCTGTTTGATAAGAAGGGGCAGATCATCATTGATAAAGAAGAGTGTGATATGGATGCTGATGAATTGATGCTGATGGCGCTGGATGCCGGTGCTGAGGATTTTGGGGAAGAAGAAGACAGCTTTGAAGTAATTACCGATCCTGATGATTTCAGCCAGGTTCGTGAGGCGCTGGAGGCCGCCGGGATTGTGATGATGGAAGCTTCGGTTACGATGATTCCGCAGACATGGGCGGAGCTGACGGAGGAAGAGGATATTAAGAAGATGAATAAGCTGCTGGATCTGCTGGATGCAGATGATGATGTGCAGGCGGTTTATCATAATTGGGATGAATAAAAGAACCTGTGGTGAGTGCAGCGTGGGAAGGTGAGGTGAGGATGTGGCAGGAATGGAGTTTACAATCATGGAAAAGAATGATGAGATGGCGGAGGTTGCCATCAGGGACGGAAAATTGCTTACCTTCAAGCTGTTGCCTGCTTCAAAGAAACATCCGTTTTTTGCTTCCGAGGATATCGTTACTTATGCGACGATTTTTAGTTGGCTGGAAGACCGCTGTGTGCCGCCGGAGCGTCCGAATATTAAGGAACTCCTGGCCAGTATTGGCTTGGATGAGTACAATGTGTTTGAGATTGTAAAACGGACACATGGGGTTATCTATGATGATTTTGAGTGGATGAGGTTTAAAGGGGAAAGTATTGTGTGGGAGGATGTGAAAATACGTGATTGAGATATTGATCGATCAGAAATATCGAGTGTATAATTCGACCTCCAGTAAAGGCATGAAAGAGAAATATTTTTATGAAAATAAGTGGTACAAGGTGGAGAATAATTGGCATGAGGAGTTGGTTACAAATTTGTTAACGCATTCCACTTATGGAAATTTTGTAAAATACAAGACTTGTAGGATCAATGGCAAGTTAGGGTGTGTCTCGGAGACTTTTCTTGCTTATGAAGATCAATTATGGACGGTAAGTAAGATTTATAAGTATGCAACAGGCAAAGAAAATATCAATAATTCGATGTGGCAGATAAACAAGAATCGCCTAAAACTGGATACAAACTTCGTGGATGAAAAGGTGGACGAACTATGAGTAAAAATAAGACACCAAACAAACAAGAAACAAGCATATTCTTGAAATGTGACTGTGGCTGCGCTATGCTTGTTTTCGATAAAATCATCTATGATGACGGTGAGATTAACTACAATATAATGGTTCAGGATTCACGCTACGACCACAACCATACTACATTATTTGGCAGGATTAAAAGTGCGTTTAAAATACTGCTTGGTAAACCTGTTTGTTATAATGATGTTTATATTGGCGATCCCGAAAAGTTTAAGGAATTTGTTGGGCAGCTAAATGAATTGTGCGAGGATGGAAGAATAACTTACGAAAGTTTGCATTACAACCATCGAACAACTCACGAATACTGAAAACGACTTGCATCAATTCGAAAAATATAGTACATTATAGGAAAGAGATGTGTTATATTTGGAAGGAATAAGAAGACTGTATTTTTTAACAAATTTTTTAGATAAATGACCGGGCAGGCGGAGAAAGAAGGAATCAAAATGACAGAAATAGAACAATTAATACTTGAGAAACTGGACGAGTTGGATCGGAAAGTGACTTCTGTACGAATCACGCTCGAAAATGATACAAATAAAAAAATTGATATCATTGGTGAAGGGCATGATTTCTTGAAAAAGAGATTGAATGAGGCCTTGCAGATGGAGCAAAAGCGGGAACATATGGAACTGGAATTGATCAATCTCAGAATGGAGATTAAGAAAATCAAAGAACATCTTGACATAGCATAATATTTGAGAGTTGACAGGGGAGCAGACTTGCTGCCGCTCCCTGTCGGCAGCAATTATAACATATCAAGGGCTGCTTCGGCTGCTCTATTTTTCATTGTACAAAATTACTGAAAGAAGCAGTAATCCAACCCGTCGACAAAGGCGGTGCATATGCGGATACCTGACGAAAAATTGCAAGGGTATCCGTATGCGATTTTCAGATATCGCAGCTAAGCCGCTTTAAATCCTCATAAAATTCCGGGTAAGAAATGTTAACACATTCTGCTCCCAGGATTTGCGTTTCCCCATCGGCAAGACAACCGGCGATGGCAAAGGTCATGGCGATGCGATGGTCGTCTTTGCTGTCAATAACAGCCCCGTGCAGCGGTTTGCCGCCGCGGATGATCATCCCGTCTTCGGTTTCTTCCACATCAGCTCCCATGGCCGACAGATTACGAACCATGACCTCGATCCGGTTGGATTCTTTTACTTTCAGTTCGGCGGCATCCTTGATGACCGTAGTTCCCTCGGCAAAGCAGGCCATGGCGGCGATCATCGGCAGTTCATCAATTAAAGTCGGAATGATGGCGCCGCCGACCGTGGTACCATGTAACGGACTGCTTCTGACCAGAATGTCAGCAGTCGGTTCGCCGATATCATCACGAACATTCAATAAAGAAATATCAGCCCCCATTGCCTTGCATACATGGATGATTCCATCACGGGTCGGATTAATACCGGTATTCCTGATCAGGATCTCTGAATTTGGCACCATCAATCCGGCCGCAATGAAAAAAGCAGCGGAAGAGATGTCACCTGGTACCAGCATCTTTTGCCCATATAATTCTGCTGCCGGTTGGATGGTGGCGGTAGTTCCTTCGGTTTTCACATTTGCCCCAAAACTGGACAGCATAAGCTCCGTATGGTTGCGTGACAGTTCCGGTTCGGTGACTTTTGTTTCCCCATTGGCATAAAGGCCGGCCAATAAGACCGCGGATTTGACCTGGGCAGAGGCAACGGGAGACTGGTAGTGAATTCCCTGCAGCAAAGTGCCGGTGATTTCTAAAGGTGCACAGCCATTATCATGAATGCTGCGAATCTGCGCCCCCATCTGCGACAGGGGAGTCATGATTCGCTTCATGGGACGCTTTTGTATCGATTCATCACCAGTCAGGGTGACGGTAAAATCCTGGGCCGCCAAAATGCCGGAGATCAGACGGATCGTAGTACCGCTGTTGCCGCAATCCAGAATAGAATCCGGCTTTTTCAGACCTCTTAATCCATTTCCATGAACCAATACTTTATTGCCGTAATTTTCAATGGCAACGCCCATTTTCTGAAAGCATGCAATGCTGGACAGACAGTCGGCGCCTTGCAGGAAATGTTGAATTTCCGTAGTACCTTTTGCAATTGAGCCAAACATCACACTGCGGTGAGAAACTGATTTGTCACCCGGGATCGTTACTTCCCCTTTTAATCCGTTTACTTTCTTGAATTTCATGATCTTCCTCCTCGTACCTTACTGAATCCGATGCAGTTCATAATTATATTTCCGCAGCTGCTTCCAGGCGGCATTCATTGACGGCTCATCATAGAAGATAATCTTTAAGGCATGCTCGCCGTGCTCCCGGTTGTGATTGATGCCGATGTTACGGATGCTGATGCCCCGGGCACTTAAGATTACGGCCAGGGTAGAAATTGCCCCGGGCTCGTCGACCACATCGACCGTAAAGGAATATTCCGGTGCAACCGAGCCATAGACAGTATCGGTGATACTGTTCCGGTAAGTCCGGGAAGTATCAAAGAGCTGATGGATCGCTGATGCATTATGTTGCCGGAGTTCATTCAGCGTATCGGTCAGTGAGGCAATATAGGTTTCCAGCATGGCAGCAATATTATCCGTATTGGTCATGCAAATTTGCTCCCACATTTCCGGTGACGAGGAAGCGATCCGGGTAATATCTTTAAAACCGCCGGCCGCCAGCCGTTTCATTATCGTCAGGGGATTGTCGCTGTCCCGGACCAGATTGACCAGACTGGAAGCAATGATATGCGGCAGATGACTGATTGCTGCGGCCACCCGGTCATGCTCCCGATAATCCAGAACAAGCGGAAGCGCGCCAATGGTATTTGCTACCGCCACCATGCGGTCGATATCGGCCTGATGGGAACGGGAAGTCGGAGTGATCACATAGTAAGCGTTCTCTAACAAATGGTCGGTGGCATTCTCGTAACCGGTTTTCTCGGAACCGGCCATCGGGTGTCCGCCGATAAAACAATCCTCCAGGCCCAGTTGGGTAACTGCTTCATGGATATTTGTTTTCGTGCTGCCCACATCGGTGAGCAGGGCCCCCGGTTTCAGAAACGGCCGGATTTCCGACAGGTAGCGGGCGTTGTATTCAACCGGTGTGCAGAGGAAAATAATATCACATTCGTTTAAGTGTTCATCGACACCGTCCAGGATGATATCAACAATACCATCATTCTGGGCCTGTTCCAGTTTTTCCCGGCTTCGCATATAGGCCATAATGACCGCGTCCGGAAGACTGCGCTTGATCCCTTTGGCAATGGAACCGCCAATCAGTCCGAACCCGACAAAACCAAAGGTGGAATCCGTCATAGAAAACTCCTTTCCGCAAGATCAGCGTACGGTTTCAGTTCTTTTGTCAAAGCGGCAAACTGTTCAAAGGTCAGGGACTGCGGCCCGTCGGACAGGGCATGGGCCGGATCCGGATGGACTTCGATCATCAGTCCGTCGGCGCCTACGGCAACGGAGCATTTGGCCAGCGGTGCCACGTAAGACCGAACTCCGGTAGCGTGGCTGGGGTCAATGATCACAGGCAGATGGGTCCGGCCGCGCAATACCGGAACAGCACTGATATCCAGGGTATTACGGGTCGAAGTCTCATAAGTACGGATGCCGCGTTCGCAGAGCACCACGTTGGGATTGCCTTCGGACATAATATATTCCGCCGCATTCAGCCATTCATCAATTGTAGCACACAACCCTCGCTTTAGCAGAATCGGAAGCCCGGATTTTCCGGCTTCTTTTAACAGTTCAAAGTTCTGCATATTCCGTGCTCCGATTTGAAGCATATCAACATATTTTACGGAAGTTTCAATCGCATGAGTGCTGGTCACTTCGCAGATCACATTCAGGCCGGTGGCCTCCCTGGCTTCCTTCATATAACCCAGACCTTCTTCCTCCAGCCCCTGGAATGAGTATGGCGAAGTCCGTGGTTTGTAAGCACCGCCGCGCAGGAAAGTGGCCCCGGCTTTTCTGACAGCGAAAGCAGTCTGCATTAACTGATCCTGGTTTTCTACAGCACATGGGCCAGCCATGATGGTCAGAGTACCGGGGCCAATGGTGGTATTTCCAACAGGGATGACGGAATCCTCCGGGTGGAATTTTTTGTTGGCCAGTTTGTAGGATTCGGTTACGGCGACGACTTTGTCTACGCCGTCTTCTACTTCAAAATTGATGCCGCTTAATTTGGTTTTATCACCGACAACACCGATGATAGTGACTTCGTGGCCTTGGGAAAGATGGACCTGAAGACCTTTGGATTCGATGGTGCCGGTGATTTTTTGGATTGCTTCATTGGAAGCATTTGGTCTCATAATGATAATCATATTTTATCTCCTCAATATAAATAGATGTCGCACGTAATAAGTATTTTATCGCATTTGCCAGGGAATGTCAACGCTTCATCACTTTAAAGTATGAGAGAAGACTAATTGCCAAAAAGGAGGGATAACTTGCACAAATTACTTGTAATTTTGTATTATTTTTAGTAATATATACATCATAAGACTAAAATTTATGTACAGGAGGAAATTGTATGAACGTTTATGGAACCAAACAAATCCGCAACGTCGTATTACTTGGTCACGGCGGGGCGGGTAAAACGACGGTTGTAGAGGCACTGGCGCTGCTAACCGGCGTGACAAAACGTATGGGTAAGGTTACGGATGGCAATACCATCAGTGATTATGACAAAGAAGAAATCAAGCGTCAATTTTCTATTTCCACCTCCCTGATTCCTCTGGAATACAACGGGGAAGAAGGAGCAATTAAGATTAATCTACTGGACACGCCGGGATATTTTGATTTTGTCGGTGAAGTAGAAGAGGCGGTCAGTGTTGCTGATGCCGCTATCATTGTGGTAAACTGTAAGGCCGGTATTGAAGTCGGTACCGAAAAGGCATGGGAGCTGTGTGATAAACTCAATTTACCACGGATTATTTTCGTGACCAATATGGATGATGATCATGCCAGTTATCGTGAACTGGTACTGAAGTTAGAGACCAGGTTTGGCCGCAAGATCGCACCGTTCCATCTGCCGATTCGAGAGAATGAGAAGTTCGTTGGTTTTGTTAATGTAGTAAAGATGAAAGGACGTCGTTTTACCAACCTGAGTGATTACGAAGAATGTGAGATTCCGGAATACTCCCAGAAGAATCTGGGTATTGCCAGAGAGGCTTTGATGGAAGCGGTGGCAGAGACCAGTGAGGAGTATATGGAGCGCTATTTCTCTGGGGAGGAATTTACCGAGGAAGAGATTTCCGCAGCGCTTCGGGAACATGTGATAGAGGGCAACATCGTACCGGTTATGCTGGGTTCGGGAATCAACTGCCAGGGTTTCAGCACCCTGCTGCAGGCGATTGATAAGTATTTCCCGTCACCGGATAAGTTTGAATGTATCGGTGTGGATGTATCTACCGGCGAGCGTTTTACCGCCAAGTACAATGACAGTGTTTCCCTGTCGGCCAGAGTATTTAAGACCATCATTGATCCGTTTATCGGCAAGTACTCACTGATGAAGATCTGTACCGGAACTTTGAAGCCGGATAGTGCGATTTACAATGTAAACAAGGACACGGAGGAAAAAGTGGCCAAGGTCTACATTCTGCGTGGTAAAGAAGCCATCGAAGTCCCTGAACTGAAGGCCGGTGATATTGGTGCCGTAGCCAAGTTGAATGTGACCCAGACCGGTGATACCATTGCCGTGCGGACCGCTCCGATTGTATATCATAAGCCCCAGATTTCCACTCCTTACACCTATATGCGTTATAAAACCGTAACGAAAGGTGATGAGGATAAGGTATCTACGGCGATGGCTAAACTGACGGAAGAAGACCTGACTTTAAAAGCAGTGAACGATAAAGAAAACCGGCAGATGCTGTTGTATGGTATTGGTGACCAGCAGTTGGAGGTGGTTGTCAGCAAGCTGCTGAACCGCTATAAGGTAGAGGTTGAACTAAACAAACCGAAATTTGCTTTCCGTGAGACGATCCGCAAAAAAGTGGAGGTTCAGAGCAAGTACAAAAAGCAGACCGGCGGACATGGACAGTATGGCGATGTCAAGATGGAATTTGAACCGTCAGGTGATCTGGAGACGCCATATGTATTTGAAGAAAAAGTATTTGGCGGTGCTGTTCCGCGTAACTACTTCCCGGCGGTTGAGAAGGGCGTTCAGGAAAGTGTTGTGAAAGGACCGTTGGCGGCTTACCCGGTGGTTGGGGTAAAGGCAACCCTGACAGATGGTTCCTACCATCCGGTAGACTCTTCGGAGATGGCCTTCAAGACAGCTTCGATGATGGCCTTCAAGAAGGGCTTTATGGACGCGACGCCGGTATTGTTAGAGCCGATTGCTTCTGTGAAGGTGACGGTACCGGACCGGTTTACCGGCGATGTTATGGGCGACTTGAATAAACGCCGCGGCCGTGTATTGGGCATGAATTCAGATCATCATGGCAAACAGATCATTGAGGCTGATGTACCGATGTCGGAATTGTTCGGTTATAATACCGATTTGCGTTCGATGACCGGTGGGATCGGCATTTACGAATACGAATTTGCCCGTTATGAGCAGGCACCGGGCGATATTCAGAAGAAAGAAGTAGAAGCAAGAGCCTCAAAGGTAGACAAATTAGACGTTTGATTGTATGATAACAGGTAAGGGGAAAGCGGGTGTGGAACCTGCTTTCCCTTGTATCTTGAACAGCAGGAACGCATTGACCGGAAAAGAAGTGACAGGAGAGAAGCACATGAATACAAGAAAACATTTTTCCAGAATGGGGTGGGCTTATGTGGCATTTGGGTCAGTGGGTCTGGTGGCGCAGATGATCATGCTGGTGATTGCGATGCTGCTTGGATATGGCGACCTGAATATAAACCTGCTGACATTGATCAGTGAGATTGGAATGTATGGATGCGGTTTTCCTGTCTTTTATCTGGTTATGCGGACGATACCTGCATGGAAAAAGCCCGAGACCGAGAAGCTGCCGCTGGGTTTTTTGCTGCGCCTGCTGATTGTTTGTTTCGGATTGATGTATATAGGCAGTTTGATTGG
>Ga0153923_100587_pt1 | contig 10903 bp, 9 predicted proteins | sample TSNJ007MetaG_FD_104682 | JGI IMG/M metagenome (GOLD analysis project Ga0153923, IMG submission 104682) | Attine ant fungus gardens microbial communities from New Jersey, USA - TSNJ007 MetaG | ecosystem: Host-associated > Fungi > Mycelium > Unclassified | place: USA: New Jersey, Brendon T. Byrne... | reverse complement strand
CTGCTGGAAGTTCTCCAACGGATATTTCTGCGTGTGCAGGGTGACGGCGCCGCGGGCAGTGAGCGCCATGAGGTCCTGCAGGTCGTTGTAGCTGCCCACCAGGTTGCCGATGATATTGATTTCGGCGGACACCAGATCGATGGTCGGGACGTTGACGTTCTCGCCGTAGCCGACCACGAAGTAGTCGCCACCCTGCCGGGTCATGGCGATGCCTTCGGATGTTGCCCCGTTTTCGCCGACGAAGTCGATGACCGCTTCGGCGCCGTTTCCGCCGGTGAGGTCCAGGACCTGCTGGACCTGCGTGCCGTCGGCGAGGATGCCGGCATCGGCGCCGATGCTTCTCGCCAGTTCGAGGGCCGCGGGATTGCGGTCGACGACGACGATCCGGCTGGGCGTGAGTGCCTTGAGCACCTGGATGCCGATGTGCCCGAGGCCGCCGGCCCCGATGACGACGCACGTGTCCCGGGGAGTCAGCCCCCGGGCTGCCTTCGCGGCGGCGTGGTACGCGGTGAGACCCGCGTCGGCGAGGGCAGCGACGTCGGCCGGTTCGAGCGAATCATCGATTTTCACCACCGAGCGGGCCGAGGTGAGCAGGTAGTCGGCGTAGCCGCCGTTGGTGTCGATACCCGGGAACTTGTTGGTCTCGCAGTGCACGTCGTCCCCGGAGCGGCAGGCCCGGCAGAGGCCGCAGGTCACCAGCGGGTGCAGGATGACCTTGTCGCCCACATTCACGTTGGTCACTGCGCTGCCGACGGCGTGGACCCACCCGGCGTTCTCATGGCCGATCGTGTAGGGCAGTTTCACCTGGGACTTCTCCGCCCACTGTCCCTCGAGGATGTGCAGGTCGGTGCGGCAGACGCCGGCTCCGCCGATCCGGACGATCACGTCCAGCGGACCGGTGATCTCCGGCATGGGAACTTCTGCCATTTTCAGGCCCTGGTCGTAACCGACAACCTGGACGGCTCGCATGGTGTTCACGCGTTCTCCTTAACAGTGATGGGAAGCAGGGTGTGCTGGTCGCCGGGTTCTGCGCCTTCCGGGCGGGCGTTCTGGTCCGCTTCGGCTCCGGCGTAGCGGGTGCGGAGCAGCCCGCGGCAGAAGTGGGCGTTGCCGTCGATCGAGATGCGGGTGGACCGCGCCCGCCGCAGAGCCATCGGCACGTCCGCGGCGGCGTAGGGGGCTCCGAGGTGGTCAACGAGCACCAGGGCTCCCGGCTCCAGCGGCAGCCCGAGCGCTTCGCGGCGGCGGAGCAGGGCTGTTTTGGTGCGCCCGGACGGGAGATCCGCGAGCGTGACGCGTCCGACGTCGGCCTCCGCCAGGTCCCGGTCCGCCCGCAGCAGCTCGGTGAGGCAGCGTTCCATGGCGGCAGTGTGCGCCTTCCGGCGGAACGTCCAGCGCAGCTCGTCGAGGCTGTCCTCCGCCTCGTGCCCGAAGGTGCCCCGGTAGCCGGCGTCGGCGGCGAGTCCGGCGTTGATCAGGCCGGAATCGTGGTGGTCATCCAGTTCGACGACGACGGTTGCCACGCCTTCCAGCGCCGCGACGGCGTCCTTGCTGTCGGACGCCATCAGGTAGGCGAAGTTGGGGGAACAGAACGACGTCGGCAGGCGCAGGTGCACGTGAACTGCGGCCCCGCGGACGCCGGGGGAGATGTCGATGGAACGGACAAAACCCAGGTCGGTGATGGGTTCATCGAGCTCGGGATCCTGCACCGTGCCCAGGACCCGGCGGACGTCCTCCGTCCCGAGGGCGCCGGTTTGCGGGGCGGGCCGGGTTTGGAGCACCGTCATCACACGGCCCCCAGGTCTGCCCGTTCCGGCTGCCGCGGCCCGGTTTCCGTTTCCGGCGCGTCGGGGATCCGCAGCGCCTCCGGAACCGGAAGGTCGTACATCTTCGCTGCGTTCAGGCCGAGGATCTTCTTCTTCTGCTCGATGGTCAGCGGCGCGTACTCGGTCATGTCTTCGGGGATCTGGAAGTCGACGAAGGATTCGATCAGCCAGCGCGGGGTCCAGAGTGCGTAGTCGCTGGAGAACTGGATGCGGTCCTCGCCGATCCAGTAGATGAGTTCCCCGATGATCTGCGCGAAGTAGCGCGGCCGGGTGTGCATAAACGGCATGGCGACGGCGAGCCCGCCGTGGACGTTGGGTTCCTGCGTGGCGATCCAGCAGAAGTCCTCCAGCCGCGGCAGCCCCACGTGTTCGACGACGAAGTTCAGGTCCGTGAAGTCCGTCGCCGCGTGGTCGACGTCGGAGACATCAAAGGCGTCCCGGTCCAGCGGGCGGATGGTTGGGCCCTTGTGGACGTGGATGTTCTTCACGCCCAGCTTCCGGCATTCCTCGAAGTACTTGTAGGTCCACGGATCGTTGAGTTTGTAGCCGCGCGAGTCGCCGTGCCACTCAGCCGTGTAGAGCTTCACGCCCGTGAACCCCATGCGCTCGTGGTCGGCGCGCAGCTGGTCCAGCCCGGCCTCACCGTTGCGGGGGTCGAAGCAGTGGTTGTAGGTGAGGCGGTCCGGATTGGCGGCGGCGAGGCTGTAGGCCTCTTCGGTCTGGCCGAATCCGTTTTTGTAGAACTCGCCGAGGTAGGCCGGCTGGAAGATCGCGTGATCAACGTAGCCGTCCTCGAAGATGTCCTTCATCAGCCGCTGGCTTCCCTGGTAGAGGTACTCCTCGTAGGGCCACAGTTCCTCGGCCGGTGAGAGGTTGCGGTGGTAGTCGTAGAAGCAGTCGATGAACTGCTTGCCGTGGATGTTGAGCTGGTTTTCAGGGCGGGCGTCCCAGAGGGCGATGTGAGCGTCAACGATGAAATAGTTCTCGCCGTTTTTTGTGTACATGTCAGATCTCCGTCTCTTCGCGACTGCCATAGTCGCGATGCCGACGACGGTACGAGCTATTTCACCGTTGCGGGTGTGACCGGCGTCTCAATTTGAGACGGCATCCCTGATATACAGGGACTCATCCGGGTTAGTCTCAGGGGACGATGCTCAAGGAGGGCGGCGATGAAGCCGGACCACGATGACTGCGTTCTTCCGTCAAGGGATCGATCCAGCGCCCACGAGGTTTCTTCCGGGTCCCGGCGGCTCCTTGCGTCCTGGCAGCGAAGCCAGGAATACGGGGTGTCCGCGGAGACCGTTGATCCTGCGTGGGCGGGGGAGATTCCGGACGATTCACTGTTTTATCAATGCGGTCAGGAAGTGCTGGCCGGGCTCCAGCAGTCCCTGGCGAACGAGCCGCTCAGCCTGATGCTGACCGACGCGGACGGGCTGGTCCTCAACCGGTTCAGCGGTGATCCTGCGCTCCTGCGTGCACTGGACCGCGTGTACCTGGCGCCTGGGTTCGCGTACTCCGAACGGCTGGCCGGGACCAATGGGCTGGGTCTCGCCCTGGCGGACAAAGCGCCGACCCTGGTCCGCGCCGAAGAGCACTACAGCGCCAGCCTCCGCACCTACACCTGCGCAGCGGCACCCGTGCTGGATCCGGTCACCGGCAGCCTTGAAGGCAGCGTCAACATCACCACCTGGTCCAAGACCTCCCCGGGACTGCTGGTGGCCCTGGCCCAATCCGCTGCTGCCAATACGTCGTCACTGATGTCCAGCCGGACACGCACCCGGGTCCCGTCCGCTAAGCCGCAGGGCGGGGTCTTCCGGGTGCAGCGTCCCCGCTTGGAACCGGCGGCTGGAACCATGCGCGCAATGTCCACCGTCTGGTCCGAGGCCCTGGATGGGGCGACGGCGGCGCTGGCGGCAGGCGACGTCGTCGCCGCTGTTGGAGAACATGGAAGTGGACGGGCCACGCTGCTGGGCCAGGCACTGCGCCAGGCGCGTCCCGCGAGCAGGATCCTCTGCGCTTCTGTCCCCGCGCCGGACATGGTGGAGGAGTGGCTGGCCCTCTGGACGCCGGAGCTGTCCAAGCCGGACACCGCGATCATCATCGAGAACGCAGATTTCCTCCCGGAGTGGGCTGCGCACGAGCTTGCCGCCCAGGTATGGAACCTGCTCCGCGCCACAGCCCACGTGGCTTCCACCGCCTCAGCTCCGGCCCTGCTTTGGGCGTTCACAGCGGAGGACCTGGAGAATATTCCGTCGGAACTGACCCGTTTGGCCGCCCGCGTCGTCTCCGTTCCGGCGCTCCGGGACCGGCCCGCCGATGTGATGCCCCTCGCCCGGTACGCGGCGCGCCAAACCCGGCTGCGGGAGCTCGATTTCACTGCGGCGGCCGAGCGGGCCCTCACCAGCCACGACTGGCCGGGAAACGTTGACGAGCTGATCCAGGCGGTCCACGCCGCCGCGCTGCTCACCGAAACCATTGACGTCCGGCATCTTCCGCCGGAGCTGCTGGGGCGCACCGCGCAGCGGCTGACCCGGATGGAAACGTTTGAGCGGGATGAGATCTTCCGGGTACTGGCGCGGCCCGGGACCTCTGTGGCCGAAGCCGCGGCGGAACTGGGGATCAGCCGGGCGACCATCTACCGGCGTCTTGCGAAGCTGGGCATCGACCCGCGGAACCCGCGGGCGTAGCTTTCGGTGCGGCGACTGGCCCCGGCCTTGAAACTGCAGGCCGTGCCATACTCCGGTTACGCGGCGGGCGTGACGTGACGCCGGCGGGAGACAGTTCCTAGCGGCAGCCGGCCCCTTGCAGTTAGGGCTCCTCAGGCCCCGGGACCACACCCGACCAGGAAGCGGCCACCCCGGAGCCGGGGAAAACCGTCTGTTTCATGGCACTGCTCCCGGCCACCTTGGACGAGTCGTAGTAGGCCGCCAGATCAGGAACGGTGGGGTCGTACGGCGCGCAGCCCCGACGCCAGTGCCACGACCTGCGCATCCACCAGTTTGTCGCCGAACCAGGCAGCAGCGCGGTAGTCCACGGAGGCGGCGTTCACCAGCAGGGGATAGCCCGCGTACACAGCGCTGGCCCCGCCCGCCGTGGGACGGCAGGTTGCCCGATCCCTCGTTGACAGTTAGGTCTCTAACTATTAGCCTTCTAACTATGGATGAAACCGGAGTTCCCCTCAGCACCACGCTTGATCTGGTCCGCTGGATCGGATGGGCCCAGCGCAAAGCTGGCGAGGACTGGATCCGGGCACGCGAACTCAGCCATGAGCAGGCGTTCGTCCTCGGCTACCTGAGCAAAAATCCAGGGATAATCCAGCGTGAAATCGCGCAGATCACGCGGACGAGCCCCGCGAGCGTCTCAAGCCTCCTGCAGGGGCTCGAGCGCCGCGGCCTGGTTGAACGCCGCAGCGAAAACGGTGATGAGCGCAGAAAGCGCGTCTACGCCACACCGGCAGGCGCTGAGCTTATCTCCGGTTTCGAAACGGCAATGAGCGACGCTGACGAGATTATTCTGTCCCCCTTGGATCAGGCCGAACGGGACACTCTGCATCACCTGCTCCTGAAGGTCACCGCAGTAATGCCGAAACCGACCCGGGAGTAGAAGCCGTCCCGGTGGCCGCTGCCGCCCGCGGCAAAACCTCACCCGAAGAAACGTCCTTCCCCCCGTGCCAGCCTTCGCCGGCGCGGCGCTCGAACCTGCCCTGAAAGGAGCAATTATGAGCTCCACTCATCCCGAGATCCCGGCACCAAAGCCAGCGGTCGTCGGAACCAATCACTGGTATCTGTCTGCTTCACCGATTGTCCGCGCGCTTGTACACCTCTGTGTGCCCATGGCAGCAGCCATGATTGTGGGCGCCATCTACAACGTCATCAACGCCGGCTTTATCGGTTCGCTGCATGACGCCACCCTGCTGGCCGCCATCACATTGGGCTCCCCGCTCCTGGCACTGGTGATGGCGGTCGGCGGCGTCTTCGGCACCGGCGGCGGCGCGCTGGTTTCCCGGCTGCTGGGCGAGGCGGAGTCCGACCCCGCGAAGGCCCACGGCATCAAGCACGTTTCGTCATTCGCCCTCTGGGGATCCGCCCTGGTGGGACTGATTCTCGGCGGCATCGGGCTGCTGCTGCTGGATCCGCTGGTGAGTGTATTGGGGGCCGATGCCGCGGCGGCGCCGGCAACGCGGGCCTTTGCCGCCGTCACTCTTCTCTTCGTTCCGGTGCTCTCCGCTGCGTTCTGCCTGGAACAGCTGGTTCGTGCTGAAGGTGCCGCCCGCCAGGTCATGACCGGGCTCATCATTTCCACCGTCGCGAATGTTCTGTTCGACGTTCTGTTCATTCTCGGTCTGCACTGGGGAGTCGCGGGTGCGGCGCTGGCGGTCGGGCTTTCCAACCTTGTACTTGTCACTTACTTTGGGACCTGGGTGTACCGGCACAGCGAGCACATGCGGCTCGCTCCACGTTGGTTTACGCTCTCCCCGGCTGTTCTTAAACCTGTCCTGGGCATAGGTGTCAGCGAACTGCTGCAGGCTGGCTTCCTGATCGTCACGTCCTTGGTGCTGAACAATCTCGCAGCCGCCTATGGAGACGGGCCGCTGGCAGCCATGGGGGTCGCGGTCCGGATTGCCCAGGTGCCCGAGTTCCTGCTGATGGGCATCACGCTTGGCGTGCTGCCGCTCCTGGCCTACTCCTACGGCAAGGGCGACCGGGGCCGGCTCCTGGCGGCACTGCGCACTTCCGGAATGGCAGTTGGTGGTATCGCATTGATTTTTGCAGTTCCGGCCGTTGCGTTCCGAGAGCAGATCGTCGCGTTTTTCCTGCCGGATTCCTCACTGCTGCTGCTCGCAGCCACCATCCTCACGGCGCAACTGGTTGCGATGACCGCCAATGGTTTTACCGGCCTTCTGACGTCATTTTTCCAGGCCACCGGGCGGATCCTGCCTGCGACCGTGATGTCGGTGACCCAGGGTGTCCTGTTCGTTCCCATCGTCCTTCTGGGAAATCTGTGGTTCGGGCTCGACGGCATTATCTGGGCTCTCACCGTCACCGAAGTTGCCGTGCTGCTCGCCGGCATCGTCATGTGGCTGATATTCCGCGGCGCCATCGACCGCGGCCTCGCCGAGGGCAGCCCGCAGCGAGCCGATGAAGTGCTCGCCCAGCTGGACGCCTGACAGCACTGTTCCCGCTGAGGCAGCCAAACAGGGCGAACGGCCGACGCCGTCACCAGCCTCCGCGCGTGGGCGTGTGTCCTTTCCGCGCGTCGTCGGGCATGGCCATTTCGGCGCGCAGGCCCAGCAGCCGGATCGGCCGGCCGGCTTCAATGGCGCCGGCGAGGTCCAAGGCCCGGGCCAGGACCTCATCCCGGTCGAAGGTCTCGGGAACCTTCCGGGCGTGGGTCTTGGTGGTGAACGGCGCGTAGCGGACTTTGAGGGTCAGCCCAATCACCGGCCGGCCCTCGGCCGCCACATCCTGCAGGACATCCGCGGCCAACCGGGTGACGGCGTCGTGCACCTGGGCGGGTTCGGTGAGGTTCTGCTGGAAGGTGGTCTCCCGGCTATGTCCGCGGGCAACCCAGGGCGTGTCGTCGACGGCGCTGGAGCCGTCTCCGCGCCCGAGCTGCGCGTACCAGGGACCCATCTTGGGGCCGAACTCCGGCACCAGGCCCTGCGGATCGGCGGCCGCCAGTTCGGCGACGGTTTTGATTCCGAGCTTCGCCAGCCGGCCCGAAATCTTCGCTCCGACACCCCACAGTTCCCTGGTGGGTCTAGCCCCCATCACCTCGAGCCAGTTCTCTTTCGTGAGCCGGAAGACGCCGGCCGGCTTGCCGAAATCGGTGGCGTTTTTGGCCCGGACCAGCGTGTCGCCGATCCCCACGCTGCAATGCAGCTGCGTCCGTTCCAGCACGGCGGCCTGGATCTGCCGCGCGTAGACTTCCGGGTCCTCCGCTGTGATGCCAACGAACGCTTCGTCCCAGCCCAGGACTTGCACGACGGCGCCGGGCTGGGCCCGCAGGGTGGCCATCACCTGTTCGGACGCCTCAAGGTAGGCCTCGGCATCGACCGGGAGGAGGACGGCGTCGGGCACTTTTCGGGCCGCGATCCGCAGCGGCATGCCGGAGCCGACACCGAACGCCCTCGCCTCATAGGACGCGGTGGACACCACGGCGCGTTCGGTGGGATCGCCCCGGCCGCCGACGATGATCGGCTTGCCGGCCAGCTCCGGATGCCGCAGCACTTCGACCGCAGCGATGAACTGGTCGAGGTCCACATGCAGCACCCAGGGGATGGAGTTCACGCGCCCAGTGTGCCCTACCTGCGGCCGGTATGCACGGCGTTTTCACCATCTGCGCCGCGTAGGGAACCAGGTGCCGGGTGCCGCCGGATCCTAGGCGCTCTCTTCACTCACCCGGATCAGGACCTTGCCGGTGACACCGTTCTCCACGGCGTCGTGCGCGGCAGCCGTCTCCTCCAGCGGGAACCAGGTCAGCGGGAGTCCGGCGGCCTCGCCCACGGGAAAAACGCCGTCCCGCAGGGCGGCAGTGATGTCCTCCACCGCGGCCTGGATGGCCCGCTGCCCCACCGTGTAGATCAGTACGCCCTGCCAGCGGATGTTCTTGATGAAACTGGCGACGATCGGGGCGGTGAACTCTTCCCCGTTGTTGTTCGCGTAGTAGGCGATGCTGCCGTGGTTGGCGATCACCTCAACGTCCAGTGCCGCGTTCTGGGCCGGAGCAACCTCGACGATGTGGTGCACACCGTCCGGAGCGAGCTCGCGGATGCGGTCGGCCTCGGCGTCGTCCGGATAGCGGACGATGTGGTGCGCGCCGGCGGCACGTGCCAGCTCCGCCTTCGCATCGCTGCTGACCGTGGCGATCACGGTGGCGCCGGCCCAGGCCGCGAACTGGATCGTGGCGTGTCCCACGGCTCCGGCGCCGCCCTGCACCAGGACCACCCGTCCTTCGAGTGCTCCCGGGGAGAGCCGGGACGGGCCGTCCTCATGCACGGTCAGGGCACGGTGCGCCGTCATCGCCGGCACTCCCAGGCTGGCTGCGACGTCGAAGCTGATGCCCTCGGGAAGCAGGACTGCCCGGTCGGCGGGGACAACGGTGAATTCCTGGGCGGTACCCGTTGGCCGGCCGTGGGCAGCGAGGTACAGCCACACCCGGTCGCCCGGCTGCAGGTCCGTGACACCCTCGCCAACGGCGTCGACCACTCCGGCGCCGTCCTGGTTCGGCACCACCTCGGAAAAGGCCAGATTGCTTCCGGCGCGGGCCTTCCAATCGGTGGGGTTCACCCCGGAGGTGACGACACGCACCCGCACTTCGCCCGCACCGGGTGCGGCAGCCTCCCGCTCAGCGAGCGAGAGGACGGAGGAGGGACCGGTGGCCGAGTACACGATTGCTTTCATGAGCGGTAAAAGACGCTCACCCTGCTTTCTATTCCCGGCGGCCGGTCCTCCACGGTCAGGCCGCGGTCCGGGTCACCATCAGGAATTCAGCGCCGCGTGCGGGTAGCCGGCCGCACGCTGCTGGAACTGCAGCACATCCTTGTTCTGGATCACGCCGCCGCGGATTTCGATGGCCTTGCGGATGGTTTCGTTCTGCTCCCAAGCCTCGGGGCCGCTGAGCACGGTCTCCAGGAAGGGCAGCAGCGCCTCACTGATTTCCCAGCTGGAGGAGTTCCAGAGATAGGACGGGCTGTGGTCCACCGCGTAATAGTTGATGTGGTCACCGACCTCGAACATGGGATCCGCGAAGGTGGTGGTCTTCGCCCACTCGAAGCCCATGCCCTCGTCGCAGGAAACATCCACGATCAGGCTTCCGGGCCGGAAAGCCGCCAAATCCTCGGTACGCAGGTAGGTCAGCGGCGCATTGGGATCCTGCAGGGTGCAGTTGACCACGATGTCCGCCTCGGCCAGGAACGGAGCAAGCGGCACCCGGCCGCGTTCGGTGATGACCTCGCTGAGGTAGGGTGCCTCGTCGTCGTGGTCGAACTGCACAATCCGCACCGAATGGATCGGAGATCCGACCGCCGCAACTCCGCGGTGGGTCAGGACCTGGACGTCGTGGACGCCGTGGGCGTTCAGCGCCGTCACCGCGCCTCGCGCTGTGGCACCAAATCCGATGACGACGGCGCGCAGGCACCTGCCGTAGTCACCTGTCGTGCCGGTCAGTGCGAGGGAATGCAGGACGGAGCAGTAACCCGCCAGCTCGTTGTTTTTGTGGAAAACGTGCAGGCCGAAACCGCCGTCGCTAGCCCAGTGGTTCATCGCCTCGAAGGCGATCAGGGTGAGCTTCTTGTCGATGGCGAGCTGGGTGATGGCACGGTCCTGCACACAGTGCGGCCAGCCCCAGAGGGTCTGCCCGTCCCGGAGGTCGGCGAGGTCCGCCGGCTGCGGCTTGGGCAGGAGGACGACGTCGGCCTCCGCCAGCAGCTGCGTCCGCGGGAGCATGGCTCCCACCAGCGGCTTCAGAACATCGTCCGCAACGCCGAACTTCTCTCCGTAGCCTTCCTCCAGGATCAGCTGCCGCCGCACTTCGGGGGCGATGCGTTCGAAGTGCAGCGGGTGGATGGGCAGGCGCCGCTCATCGGGCTTCCGTGTGCTGGACACAACGCCCAGGGTGAGGCCGTTCGAAGGGCCGTTCACTTTTTGCGGCTTGCAGGCTGGGCGCCGGTGGCCTTGTCGCTGGAGGCAGATGGAGCTGCTGCAGCCTTCTTATCGGCGCGCTTTTCCTTGATGGACTTACCGGACTTTTTGGAGGCTGATTGGCGCGGGGACTTGTCTGACATGTTCGCTCCTGTAGCGGAACCGAAGAGGTTCCTGACTCCGAACCCTACAGGTACGCACCCAACCTGCCCTTACAGGCCCCTTCCCGAAGGAGAAACCAGGATCTTCACCGCGGTCTCATTGCGGTTGATGAGGGTGTCGAAACCTTCATCCACCAGACCGTCCAAGCCGATCCGGCCGGTGATGAAGGGGGAGAGGTCGATCTTTCCGGACTCCACGAGCTTGATGGTCGCCGGGTGGGAGTTGACGTAGGCGATGGTGCCGCGCATGTCGATTTCCTTCATCACCAGCTTG
>Ga0153923_100586_pt1 | contig 10917 bp, 8 predicted proteins | sample TSNJ007MetaG_FD_104682 | JGI IMG/M metagenome (GOLD analysis project Ga0153923, IMG submission 104682) | Attine ant fungus gardens microbial communities from New Jersey, USA - TSNJ007 MetaG | ecosystem: Host-associated > Fungi > Mycelium > Unclassified | place: USA: New Jersey, Brendon T. Byrne... | reverse complement strand
TTACGGGATATGACGTGTACAAAGGCACAACGTTTGTACAGACGGTAACAGGTACAACGGCTACGGTAACAGGGCTTGCCGTCAGCACGGCATATTCTTTCTCAATCGTAGCTAAGGATGTTGCAGGTAATCTATCCGCTGCAAGTGCAGCAGTTAATGCAACAACGCAAGGTGCAGGTGGAGGCGGTGGGAGCACGCTACCTAAGCATACACTTACAGGATACTGGCATAATTTCACTAATGGCTCTACCAATTTGAAATTAAGCGACGTACCAAGCCAATATGATATTATCGTTCTGTCCTTTGCAGATATGGATGCAACGAAACCGGGTGGTGTTACCTTTAATGTAGATTCTAAACTATCTACTGCCCTTGGTGGGTATACGAATGCTAATTTAATTAGCGATATTCAGGCGAAGCGTGCACAAGGGAAGAAAGTTATTCTTTCCATAGGTGGAGCGGAAGGTAATATCAATCTAGGTAGTGCATCACCGAATGTATCCAATTTTGTTACCAGTATGTCGGGTCTGATTACTCAGTACGGGCTGGATGGTATTGATATCGATCTGGAGAGTGGCATGAATGTGGCGAATTTAACAACTGCGGTTCGTCAGATTCAGCAACAATTTGGTTCCGGATTTATCCTAACTATGGCTCCGCAAACAATCGACATGCAATCTGCGAGTACGTCCTATATGCAGCTCTACAATAATCTGAAGGATATTACTACCGTTGTGAATATTCAGTATTACAATTCAGGTTGTATGTTAGGTCGCGATGGACAGTGTTATTCCCAAGGTACAATCAATTTCTTGACAGCACTTTCTGATCTGACATTACAGTGGATTGCACCTTCACAATTGGGATTGGGTGTTCCTGCCGTAACTTCTGCAGCTGGAGGTGGGTATGTCACACCTAGTGTCGTGAACAATGCATTGAACTGCTTGGCAACGGGTAATGGTTGTGGAACTTACAAACCAGTGGCCAAATATCCGGATATTCGTGGTGCAATGACGTGGTCCATTAACTGGGATAAGACGAGCAATTATAATTTTGCCAATACCGTTAAGCCGTTCTTAGTAACGATGCCCTAACAATAAGTGAGGAATCCTCAGACCTCTCCGAATGACGGTAATCTTCGAACTTCATCCTGTCATTTGAATAATGAAAAAGGAGTTTACACATGGGTGTAAACTCCTTTTTTCTATACTAAATGACAAGCAACATAATGCTGACTGCCTACTTCACGGAACTCTGGTATCTGTTCCTTACAAATGTCCACTGCATAAGGACACCGAGTGTGAAATTTACAGCCAGATGGTGGATTAGCAGGACTCGGAATATCGCCCTTAAGGACAATCCGATCTCTCTTAAACTTCGGAATTGGAACGGGTACAGCTGACAGAAGGGCCTTAGTATAAGGATGAAGCGGGTTACGAAATAGCTCATCTCTGGAGGCTGTCTCTACCATAGAACCTAAATACATCACACCAATTGTGGAGCACAAATGCTCCACAACACTTAGATCATGGGATATGAATAAATAGGCTAACCCTCGTGTCTCTTGTAACTTGCTAAACAAGTTAATGATTTGTGCTTGAATGGAAACATCTAGTGCGGATACAGGTTCGTCAGCAATAATGAGCTCGGGATTAAGAACGAGCGCACGAGCTATACCAATCCGTTGACGTTGTCCGCCAGAGAATTCGTGTGGGAATCGATCAATATGGTACGAGGACAAGCCGCATGAGACAAGAGCGTCCAATACCCGATCACGAACTTCTCCCTTTGACGCGAATCCGTGGTCCAATAAAGCCTCACCGATAGCATCGCCGACACGAACTCTCGGGTTAAGCGAGCTATAAGGATCCTGAAAGATCAATTGCATTTTGGGCCGGATTGCACGGAGTTCAGAGGGACTTAGAGAGTGAATATCTAACCCTTTAAACTTAATTTCTCCAGCGGTTTTATCCGTAAGACGTAGAATGGTACGGCCTACGGTACTCTTACCGCTACCGGATTCACCAACCAGACCAAAGGTTTCGCCAGGCTGAAGCGTAATACTGATATCATCTACTGCTTTAACATGACCTACGGTACGGTTGAGCAAACCTTTGGTGATCGGGAAATATTTCTTCAAATGACTGACTTCTAGTAAAGGTTCAGACATGAGTAACCGCCTCCTCATAGAGCCAGCAAGCAACCTTTTGTTGATTGCCAACTTCTTGTAACTGCGGCTGTTTCGTCTGACAAATCGACATACAGTGCTCACAGCGATCATGGAAATAGCAAGATTCTTGTAAATCAAGCGGATTGGGCACCTGACCAGGGATCGAATATAACTCTTCTAATCGTTGATTAATAATAGGCTTAGATTTCAGAAGCCCCTTCGTATAGGGATGTTTAGGTCGTTCGAATAGCTCGACAACTTCACCCTCTTCAACGATTTTGCCAGAATACATCACGATTACGTAATCAGCCATTTCAGCCACGACTCCAAGATCATGTGTAATGAGCAAAATGGACATATTAGAATCTGTTTTAATTTCACGTAGCATATCTAGAATTTGGGCTTGTATCGTCACATCAAGTGCTGTGGTAGGTTCATCTGCAATCAATAGCTTAGGATTACAGGAGATTGCGATTGCAATCATAATCCGTTGTAGCATGCCTCCACTGAGTTCGTGCGGATAAGAATCAGCAATTTGCTCCGGACGGGAAATGCCCACTTGTTCTATTAATTCTATAGCTCGTGCACGGGCCTTCTTCTTATTCATCTTCAGATGGATAATCAGTGGCTCCATTATTTGCTCACCAATCTTCATGACTGGATTCAGCGAGGACATCGGTTCTTGAAAAATCATGGCGATTTCATTTCCACGAATACTTCGTAAACTATGTTTATCCAACTTCAGCAAATCTTCGCCACCGAAATCGATCTTACCGGAGATAACCTTACCTCCGGGTTCCTCTACCAGCCCCATAATAGACATTGCGGTAACACTTTTACCACAGCCTGATTCCCCTACAATGCATACGGTCTGTCCAAGAGGTACTCGAAAACTAACATCATCAACGGCTTTAACAGCACCTTCTTCGGTATAAAAGTACGTACTGAGGTGATCTATCTCAATTGAATTGTCCACGGCTGTATTCACCTACCTCTTCTGTTTAGGATCGAGCACATCTCTAAGTCCATCACCGAATATGTTAATGGCTATAACTGTAGCAAATATCGAGAATCCTGGTGGAATCCACAGCCATGGACGCTCTTGGAAATCGATCATATTGTTAGCAGCATCAATCATATTTCCCCATGTTGGGGTTGGAGGCATTACGCCGAGACCGAAGAAACTAAGGACAGATTCACTTAGAATCGCTCCGCCGATATTTAGGGTCGCAATTACGATTAATAAGGGCACGATATTCGGTAATAAATGATTGAATAACTTGCGGCGGTCACGTAAACCAAGGACTACAGCGGCTTGCATGAATTCCCGTTCACGAAGACTAAGCATCTGTCCTCGTACCATTCGAGCGAGTCCAGGCCAACCCACGAAGCTTAACATCAGCATAACGATGTACATGCGATAATCCGTGGGGATTTTCCATTCGGATAACAAAGCACCGAATATGAATAGTAGCGGAAGACTCGGAATCGTTAATAGTAAGTCAGCAATACGCATAATAATCTGATCGACAATGCCACGATAATATCCAGCTAGTGCACCAAGCAAAGAACCGATAAATACCGAGAGCATCATCGACGCAAGCCCTACAGTTAGAGATATTCGTCCAGCGAGTAACACGCGTGTTAGTACATCTCGACCAAGTGCATCTGTTCCAAGCCAGTGCTTTAAATGAGGTGCTTTATTCATCATAGCCATATTGATTTTGTTATCTGTGTACGGAGAGAATAAGGGTCCGATGAAGCAAGCCACAAACATAAAGATCACGACGACAAAGCCAGATACAGCTAACTTATTTTTGCTTAATTTACGTATCGATTGTTTGAACAATGAAGATTTCACAGGTGAATCCTTGGTTCTCTTAGGGTTCACCAATTTAGTTGGGGTCGTTATCATAGCTCAAGTCTCCTCACTGTAATCGGACACGCGGATCGGCGACATGGTACAAAATGTCCGATATAAGCGTTCCGAGGACGGTCAGAATAGCAATAAACATCGTGAATCCCATGAGCAAGGGATAATCCCTCAATCCGAAAGATTGCATATAGAGCTGTCCGATTCCCGGCCAATTAAATATTTTCTCAATAATAAGCGATCCTCCAAAGAGTGCTGGAAGTTCGAATCCAACGAGTGTAATAGCTGGCAGAAGCGCGTTACGAAGCGCATGTGTGAATAGTACCTTACGCTCTGTCAGTCCTTTAGCCCGGGCTGTACGTATATAATCTTGTTTAATGACGTCGATCATGTTACTGCGGAAATAACGGGTTAATGACCCTACACCAAGTAGCGTCATGACAACGACAGGAAGCGTCATATGATGGATGACTTCCTTCAAATAAGCAATACCTGTAGCATTACTTCCGGTCGTAAGCATGCCACCTGGAGGTAACCATTTCAAATCAACAGCCAGAACTTTAATAAGAAATAAGCCGATAAAGAAAGATGGAATAGACATCGCAGCGAAGATAGCCACCATAACGAGCGTATCGAACCAAGAATATTGTTTATAAGCAGAAATAACCCCTACGATAACTGCAATGACCCAAGTCAGAAATGTGGATACGACAGCTAGCAAAAAGGAATTCCAAATGTACTCATTAAATAATTGGAGAACCGGTTTCTGTTGTGCCAGAGAAAAACCGAAATCACCACGAAAGGCATTAGACATCCATAATCCGTATCGTTCGAGAAGAGGTTTATTTAATCCGTAGATATCTCGAAGCTCAGCTTTACGTTCAGGTGTTAATTTAATATTCCCGCTAATGAAGTCCCCGGGTGTCATGGCATATAGACAAAATATGAGTAAAGAAGCAGCAAACAGAATAAGAAACATATAAATCAATCTTTTCGATAAATAAGTACTCATGATCGACTCCTTATGTTGGCAGCCCTTGCCATCAAGACAGGGGCTGCCTATTTTCTATTTCAGAGACCACTTAGGAAGGCTGCCGGCAAGACCAATGAAAGGACTCACAGTGACATTCTCAATCTTGCCATTGTATGCATACACGGTTTTCTTATAATTTGTAAAAATAACCGGTAGCTCGTCATTTAGAAGTTGGTAAATTTCTTTGTATACTTTTTTGCGTTCTTCGATATCTGTTGTAGAAAGTCCTTTGTCATACAACGCTTTAAATTTAGGGTTGTCATAGCCTTTAATTTCTCCATCAATGAATTGAAGGAGACCATCAGATGGATCTGTCAGCATTGCAGTTGAGAAGGATACGAGGTCGTAGTCTCCACCTTCAACTTTTGATACTAGGGAGTTAAAGTCTGCGAATACTTCAGGTTCGAACTTGATGCCCAGTGCTTCGAAATTTTCTTTCGCTACAGCGATGAATATATCTGTGTTTTTACTCTTAGAACCTAGATAGTGAATGGATAACGGTTTACCATCTTTCTCACGGATACCACCAGTTCCAACAACCCAACCTGCTCCATCAAGTAATTCCTTCGCTTTCTCGGGATCATAGTTGTATGGATTAATGCCCTCTTCCGTATAGGACCAAGATATCGGTGAGGCTGGGATATTCGCAACGGCACCTGCGCCTTGGTTAGCATCAACATAAATGCTGTTGCGATCAAGACCATATGCAATTGCTTGTCTTACAGCTTTATCTTTAAGTTGTTCGTGCTCCAAGTTTGCTTGTAAATATCCGTATGTACTTGGTGTATAAGGAATAACGTTTAGGTAGCCTAATCCTTTTAGCTTGTCGATGTTTTCTTGTGTTGCACTAAAGGAAGCGTAGTCCACTTCTCCAGTCTCAACGAACTGCCACACGTCACCTTCCGTCGTTTTATATATGAAATGTTCAGTAGCAGGTTTTCCTTTGTAATAATATTCATTGGCTACGAATCGAACTTCTTGACCAGGAATGAACTTCTCTAACGTGTAAGGACCGTTACCTACTGGTTTCTCATGAAGTTTCTTGATGTAATCTAACTGACCGAATTTATAATCCTTACCATAGTAGGCTTTAGACAACACATTCGAACCAAGTGTTACTAAGGCTGTGGCATTAGGCTTCTCTAACGTAACGGAAATCGTCTTCGGATCAGTGACTTTTATGCCTGTAATGGTTGTAGCTGTACCTGCTTTATACGCTGCACCGCCTACAACATTTAGAGTAAGCACTTGGGAATCTCCGTCATACGCCTTATCGTGAAGAATCGTCCATGTAAAGGCTACATCATCTGCCGTTAGTGGTGATCCATCGCTGAATTTCAAGTCACTCTTTAGGTGGAAGGTGTAGGTGAGCGCATCGTCAGATATATCCCAACTTTCTGCAAGTTCAGGAACAGGTAGTCCCTTATCATCTACATTTACAAGGGATGCGTATAGTAAGGAGGATACATTTCCGTCATATCCACTTTGTTGAAAATAAGGAGTGAATGCGCCACTTGGATCCGTTAATCCAACAATGATGGTATCTGTACGTTTTTGTGCGACAGCAGGAAGCTTGGATAAGTCAGTCGCTGTGAAAGGTTCTGTAAGCCCAACAGTAGTAGCAGGAGTCTCCTGAGTTGTAGTCGCCGGTGTTGTTGTTGATTTCGTATTGCTAGCAGAATTATTACTGCTATTGTTATTCGAGCAAGCTGACACCAACAATGAACTAGCAATCAGTAATGACGTTAATAAAAAAATACCTCTTTTCATGATTTCATCCCCATATCCCTATAAATTTTATATATATCTTTAAATAATAATTCCGATCCGTTAAGTATGATTAACGTTCGATAAGGTATATTATAGAAACTAAATTAAGTTCTGTAAATAGAGAACTGTTAAATATTTCTCCGCGAAGAGAAGCTTGCGAAATTTTAGCGAAAAAAGAAGCCTAATCACGCCTTGAAGTGTACCCCTTGTAAAGGGGAATTTACTTCTTGCAGTGAGAAGACTTAGTCTTTCAATCAATGTATATGTATGTGGTTATGGTTGCAAATAATCGAGTATTTGGTTATTCATATGACGAATTCCTTCAAGTCGCAGACTATAATCAGTTACATTCTCCCCTTCGATATACGCATGGAGTAAACCTGAACTGCGAAGGTTAAATATATGATCATGAACAATACCCTTGGATAACCCTGCACTTTTTACGATTTCTGTAAAGGTCTTACGTTCACCGTGTAGAGATTGCAATATCTTTAATCTACTTTTTTCCCCTAAACTTCTGATCGTCCGATACATGTATGCCGATATATCATTCTCTTCTCCAAGTGATATCCTGGATGCATACTGGCATAACGTCAATTTCCCATAAGAGTAGATAATATTAGCAGGTTGGAAATGATACTGGGGCACAAGTACCACGGTTTCTAAGCCTTCTACAGGAACGAAATAAAAACCATTTGTTGTTGTATTCACAACTTCTGAGGTATTCTGACTTTGCGCTAATTCAAGCTTTTTATCATCGGAGTGTTGTTGTAAAGCTTCCAAGATGGTGGGACTACATCGACTGAAATACTGAAGATTCCATTCAGATAGCAGATACATGATCTGGTTGCGGTAATCGTTCATATTACTCGGAAAGGTATTAACATATTCAGAAAGAGCTTCATAGATTTGGCCTATGGATAGTCCTTCAATCCATTTAAGAACGCTTACTACACTTTCCTTATGTGGACATAAATGAATGAGCAAATACATTGCTTTCCAATCATTGTTTAATTCTGTAGCCTCTAAGCGAGAGGTAAGTTCCGCTGATAACTGACTTTCTGTTTCTTTAGCCCATGAGGAACCTAATTCGGTTTTTTTATAGGATTTCTTGCAAATAAAAGAATGTAGGCTATTCATCAACTCGTGAATTGGATGAAATTGTATGTCCACATGGTATGTCATCGCACACCTCCTGATATGTATTCTCTTATAATCCGTTACAGCGTTAATGTCTTAATCTTATGGTATAGGATAGGAAATGTGCAAGTTCTACTGTAATCATTCACATTACAGTCATTTTGGGTAAGTTCAGTCTGGCGTATGTAACCGTGTGAAAATAATAAAAAGGACTGTCGAGTGTGTTCTCGACAGCCTGTAACTGCGGTAGATCAACGGATCTACCTATTTCATTGTAAATATGGGAGTTCTCGCTACGCTATAGCATCTTGGGGCCGGTGGAATCCGCTCGAACCTGAGAAATATGTTGCCATGAAATGTGACCTATACTCGGTCGCCCGTTAAGTATTTCTCAGTCAGAATAGACAACATTTGAATGCCAACTTCATTATGTCCACCTTGGGGGATGATCAAGTCTGCATATTTCTTAGATGGCTCGATGAACGCTTCGTGCATCGGCTTAACCGTATTCAAATATTGATTGTGGATCGATCGTATCGTACGACCGCGTTCTTCGATATCTCGAAGCACTCGACGAAGGATACGAACGTCAGGATCTGTATCGACGAATACCTTGATATCGATCATGTTTCGGAGGTTCTCATCAGATAGTAGATGAAGCCCTTCGAGAATGAAGATATTGTTAGGCTTAAGCTCTACCGTTTCGGTTACGGAACGAGCATGAACCGTGAAGTCATATACTGGAGCGTGTGCGGTTTGGCCACTTTTCACACAACTAAGGTGCGTAATGAGCAGTTCATTGTCGAAAGCGAGCGGATGATCGTAATTAATCGATTCGCGTTCAGCCATGCTGAGATGTGAATGGTCCTTATAATAGTTATCTTGAGATATAAAAGTTATTTTATCTGATCCAAGACGTTCAATGACGGAGCGAGCTACCGTAGTCTTTCCGGAGCCGGTGCCGCCTGCGATACCGATAATTAGCATGGCGATTCAATAAACCTCCCTTAATGATTGCCGTTGCGCAATTCCAATATTGTAGCACAGCGTTAACAAATTTTCACCTCGGTAAGGCACGATCTAACAATTAACGCAATAACGTGACAAAATAATGTACAGAACTTTTATGAGATAAAGGTAATATGGAATACTTGACCAGTTTTTATGCAATCTATATCGATTTTTAGAGTTTTCTATGAGGTTTGCTGTACATGGGACTGTGGCTGTATAAGTCCATTGCTTTTAATTAGAATAAATTGTTAATTGATCCGCAGTGGACAATCCACTGCACTTACGTTATTCTATACCTAGAATACATATGCATAGTGATCCAAGGTATGGAGTGGCGGGAGGAGTTCATAAGAATGAGTGTTCCAAAAGAAATGCTGAAAGGTAGTACAGGCACCTTAGTGCTTACGCTACTAGCGCGTCAAGATCTATATGGCTATGAGTTAATTAAGGAATTAGAACGTTGTTCTGATGGCGTATTTGTACTTAAAGAAGGAACGTTATACCCGATTCTACACGCGATGGAGACAGAAAATTGGGTAGAGGCTTATTGGTCTCAAGTTGAAGGCCGCAAACGTAAATATTATCGTCTTACCGAGGCGGGCAGAGGACAGTTAAGTAAGAAGAAGGCAGAGTGGGCATTATTCCGAAATGCTGTCGATAACGTGATCGGGGAGGGAACCCTATGATTCGCAAACATGAAGCGATTCGAGCATACCTCAATGACGTATGCTCCCGAGTCCGTTCACAAGCAGCCCATCGGGAGATTCGGCATGAGTTGGAGGATCACTTGGAAGAGCTTGTGATGGACCGAGAAGAAGAAGGGCTTGGACGAGATGAAGCAGTACACTGGGCTATTCGCCAGATGGGAAGTCCTACAGAAGTGGGAGATGGACTGCATGAAGTACATCGACCAAGGATGCATTGGGGATTGTTAGTGGGTGTCTTGATGTTTGTGATATTAGGGATTATTGCGATGTTTGCGGTAGGACAAGCCATGATAGGAGGCAGTGGTTGGCAGTATGCTAATTCAAAATTAGTGGCCATATGTTTGGGTATGGTACTCATGGGTTTCTTCTATTTTTTTAATTACCTGAAGATAAGATCTGTTTCCTTTGCTTTATACGCTGTCATTATCGTAGGCATGATATTAACCGAACTGTTAGGGATTACTGTGAACGGAAGCAGTTATTGGCGGTTTTACTTCATCTCCATTGACTGGTTTGGTAGTAGCCCCTATTTGTTGATGGTTGCAGCACCGGGTATGATCATGAATTGGAAGAATCATAAGTGGTTCTGGTTGTTAACGACCACTACCTTGTTAGTTGTCCCAGCGGTTCTATTTCTATCCTTTTCAACGTTGAGTAATTTGATGCTATATTTAGCGGGTTACCTTCTACTTCTCTTGTTCATGACAAGAAATTGGTGGGTAATAGGGATACATGGCATAGGGATGGGACTATTAATGTTTCTAGGTATAATAAAAAAGGATTATCCAATGGAAGCTTTATCTGCATTTTTAAATCCCGAGAGGGACCCTCAAGGGTCAGGCTATTTGTATCGTGTAGCGGAAGAGAGTATTCGCTCGGCAGGCTGGTGGGGTCATGGGATATCGGAAGAAATAACGAGGGCCATTCCAAAAATTCCGACCGATAATATTGCTGTCTTTCTAATTTCTAGTTTTGGTTGGGCGTTCGGGATTGTTATTTTACTTAGCTTAGTGTATTTTGTTGGGCGGCTTCTTCAGTCGAATCGAGCTGTGAGGGAGCCTTATGGTAGAGCGCTTGGAATGGGGTTGGCAGGAATGGTTAGCTTCCAGATGGGATATAGTTTGTTGATGTCACTTGGGCTTGTCCCTATGGTGGGAATGCCATTTCCATTCCTGAGTTTCGGAGGTAGTCATCTTATGATTGAAATGGCTGT
>Ga0153923_100585_pt1 | contig 10930 bp, 9 predicted proteins | sample TSNJ007MetaG_FD_104682 | JGI IMG/M metagenome (GOLD analysis project Ga0153923, IMG submission 104682) | Attine ant fungus gardens microbial communities from New Jersey, USA - TSNJ007 MetaG | ecosystem: Host-associated > Fungi > Mycelium > Unclassified | place: USA: New Jersey, Brendon T. Byrne... | reverse complement strand
TAGCGTCGGCACATTGTATTTGGTTTTTCGCATACATTTGGCTCGTTTACGTTACTGGCGGCACATTGTATTTGGTTTTTCGCATACATTCGGCTCGTTTACGTTACTGGCGGCACATTGTATTTGGTTTTTCGCATACATTTCTCCGCAATCTCGAAATTTTATAAATTCTATTCCATAAAAAAAACCCGCGCTAGGCGCGGATTCTTAAAGAAGCTATTAAGCCTTCTATTATTTTGCACTCTCGGCAATCGTCTTATAAGCCGCTAAATCTGTATAAACTTCCACTTTAAGCGGATTGCGTTTATGTTTGGTAATTTTATAGAAGTGATAGACAAACACTGCAATATTAGCTGCTAAAGATAATGCACTCACAACCCAAAGCGCCGTTTCGCTGTGAGAAGATTGTACGGAGAACTTTGAATCGCCAACAAACGCCGGGAACGACATTGTAAACATCATCCAAATCGCCAAGGTTTGTGCACGGTGCTGTAGCCATGCTCCTTTTTTGAAGAAGAATGCTGGAATTGTACAAGAGATCAGAAGAGCTGCACCTGCATAGAAGGAATGGTCAGAAACTGCGTTATATACATAGGCAAAGTTCCAAATGTCATAAGCAATGATCCAGAACCACAGCTGGTCCGGCCACAACATATCCTTACTCTTGTCTTTACTAATAACAATACCCATCCAACCAGAAATCGTAATAATGTTCAGAATACCTGCAATCCCGTTCATAATGTTCCAAGGACCACCTACCATCATTACGCCATCCACCATGCCTTGCAAGCTGTACACTTGGAAATCACGGATAACTGCTTCAAGAATGTTAACTGCAAGGATAATCGCCGGGAACATTAATATATATTTATTTTTGTCCCATCCTTTAACATAACGGATAGCCATAAACCCTATACATCCTGCCAAGGCAGAATATACTTTTACCCAGTGAAACCATGTTCCAGTACTGGAGCCTTCGCCTGCCGTATTTGGCCAGACCGCTATGGTAAGAACAATAGGGACAACGATAAACAGAATGATTGAGAACCACTTGCTTCTTCGAGCTATTTCGTTGAAAATCATTAATCCTGCAAGTACCACTAACCACATTAGAGCAGAGTACCAAGGAATCGATTCGAATAAAAACATAATGCATTCCTCCTAAAAGTTTTGTGAGCATAAACATCACTGATTGTCTTCGTGCAAAACTAGCTTCGTAAGCATTCGCATATTTTGTATATAAGCTATGTCTTGAGTCCAATATATCCCATCCTCCTTCGAACGATCAAACCGCTCAAAACGTTGATTTATCAAGGTTTTCATAGTCTCATTTCGAGTTGAGTTTACACATCAATAGGACTGGAATTCATCCAAGGTCCTACCCCAAGTAAGGGAATCTATTAGAAACCATGCCTACAGAACTACAAACTGTAAACCTAACTCGAACGTAAAATATCCCCCACAAAGTGGAGTTTTGCTTTAATGCTTACTCAGGTACTTTGTGGGAGACCCAAAATATATACTTTATGCAATATAAAAAAACCTTGCCGACAAATTTCTTTGTGGACAAGGCTTACTACTCACGCATTTTCAAAAAAATCTTTCAACTAAGTATTTCGAATATACGATACAGTTCTCCAGTGTAGGAAAATTCATGATTTCTCCAGCATAATAGATCTTATCTCTTCCTTGCATTTGATCAAGCCGTTCATAGAAGCTTTCACGGATCGCATTAGAATCTACATGGGGGAACTGCTTCCAGCGCTTCATCATATACAGACGGATATTCTCGCCGCCAAGCTCGCGAAGTTTATTTTCTACCTTTTCCCTCATCTCGAGATCTGTCATCTCATCATTCTCCGCTACATACACCGTAACTAGATCCGTTGTTCCCATATCTGCCCACCTGTAATACCATGCCATCATATGTCCCTTGCGTTCAGGATTCATATTGCAGGGGATATATCCAGAAAGCTCCGGCAACCCCTTCACTCTGTAGGCATATACCCGAAACCGTTCATAGATTATGCACTCAAACAATGCTCTGTCTACCGAAGATAAGTGAATCATATCGCCCAGATGCTCTAAGGAAGCAGTATAAATAACCTTGTCAAAATAAAAGATATCCTGGTTTGTTTCCACCCGAACTTGACCATTTTCCTCTTGCTCCATATGTAGCACTTCACAAGTCAGACGCAGATCCTCTACTTGGTCGGCCATTCTTCTAATGAGTTCAGTGACTCCCTTAGGCCAGGTTATCATGTGAGTGATCTCAATAAAGGATAATAAATTATCATAAGTAAGAAATTTCAATACATAGGCGGCCGGCACATCCTGAATACTCCCAAAACCAAAGGTATTGAAGTAATGCATATACACCTGCCCAATTACAGATAGCTCATTCTCCGTACACCAATCTGAAAAGGGCTGACATAGATCTGCCGGTAAGTGTAGAAAACCCGGTTCTTGTAGTGATTTATAACGTTTCAAAATTTCCGGCAACCGTTTGAATTCTTGGGTAAACATCTGAATTTGGTCCATAGGAATCTGAGTAGTTTTTCGCCCATTTGTATCAAAAAATCCCCGTTCCAAGAGTGGCCCCTTATCCATAAGATCAAACTCCCTCATGAGTTCAATCGTATGTTTATAAGTTGGCAAGCCGATTAGGGTTCCCATTTCATAAGTTTTCCCTTTGTATTCGATGGAGTGGCACTTGCCACCTACTCGGTCCGACTTCTCAAGGAGAGTAATATGAGTATATCCTTTTTTCGCTAGTTGGTAGGCAGCTGTAACCCCAGAAATCCCTGCACCGATGATCCCTATTCTGTCTTCATACTTCATATTAGTCATCATCCGTTATCTCCTTGTAAATAACCATAATGGCAAGGTCTCACGCTGACCTGCATACTCAAGTGCGACATCCGATGGTATTTTACCTTGATTAGGTCCGTCTGTGATCACCCTGCTGAAGTTATAGATCCTCAAATATTCGTGTAAGCGCTTTTCTAAAGTCTCAAAGGAATCAATCGTATCATCCAACCAAGCCTGCTGATAGAACTCTTTCGTCAACACCGCTGCAAATTGCTGTAAGGGTTGAAATACTTCTGTCTGATCTGCAGTAATAGCTACTTGATTTATGTTGTTCTTATGTAAAAAATCGCTGTATTTATGTTTACCTCTATCCCAGTTCGTAGTAAATTCACGACTCTTGTTCGTAACCAGATTATTAATTTGGAATTCTAAGGTCTTCATCAATGGGATGACCTTCAAATCCATAAAATCGATAAAATGAATGGCGGACTTCCGATTATATAGCTTAACTAAGCCTAATCTGGAATAGGCATCGTAGACCACGTATTGATACACCTTTCCTACCCTCGGGAACACTCCCATATAGCTAATACTCTGTTGGCACATATACCCGGGATGAGCATTTTCCGGATTTTTCATCCTATAGTCCAGAGGTTTGGATTTCTCTTTACACCCTCTGCTGTTAGCCGCTTGCGCGCCGTCCCGCTTCTTTGCTTTAACTTCTTTGGCGTAAGCCTCCCGTTCTATTCTCTTACTAAGTCCATTTCGACGCAGCACATTATAAATACCTGACTCCCCTATGTTCACACCCTCATCCTGCAGTTCGTAAAAGATTCGCTTGGGTCCATCTTCAGGGAATTTGGCAACGTATTGTAAGATCAATCTTTCCGTTCGCTTATCCACTTTATTAGGCATTACCGGCTTTCGTTCCTTCTCTGCCAGTCCATCCATCCCCTGCTCTTGGTAAGCTTTACACCACTGATAATAGATCGTCCGGGATATGCCAAACTCCTTGCAGGTTTCGCTCACATTGTTGCTGATAGTCCCTTGCATGAGGATATGATATTTGTTGTTTGCATTCATCTATTACACCCCCTATTCTTTATTTTATACATAGTTGGCGTTAAATACAGTGCTATTCTACAAAGGATAGGTGAAAAACTTATACTTTCTATTATTTTAAAAAAAGAGAGACAGCTCAAGGCTTCTCCCCATTCCGAACAAAATGTGTGCTGTATGCCCCTCCAGAAATCTCCAAACAGTTCAGACGTTGACCATAGGCACATCCACCATCCACACCAATCTTATCGCCCAGCGGACTAAACCAGATGTCTTCCGAATCATGTAGATCCATCGTCGAGGTATGACCGAAAATAACCGTTTTGTCAGTGCTAACTACAGGATTCGTATAAAATGGCTCTCTGATCCAGATAAAATCATATGGATCCTGCTGCTTCCAATCCGCTATTAATGGATTAATGCCTGCGTGGACAAAGATATGGTCTTCCGTCTCATGATAAAGTGGCAATGAACTTAGAAAATCCAAATGATGTTTGTATTTCTGTCTAATTTCTTCTTTCAACAGCATATAATCATGCCAGCCAAAATCCGCTTTAAAAAAGTCAGAATCCGCCTCACAATAGCTCATCAATGTATACAAACCACCGTTGTTTAGCCAATGCGTATCCAGTTTATCATCCTCGCTGGTGAGCGCGTCATAGGCCATTTTATCATGATTGCCTTTTAGAACAGTAACGCCCCATTCCCGCTTTAAGGCCATAACTTGATCCACAATTCCTTTACTATTGAGACCTCTATCCACATAATCCCCCATCAGGATGAGCTTGTCCTCGGATGGCCGATAGTTTATTTTTTTTAATAATGCGTTGAATTCGGAATAGCTTCCGTGAATGTCGCTAATCGCTAATATTCTGATTGTAATTCCTCCTTGCTCTGGATGCTGCAAGCTAAAACGCCTTCGGCGTCCTTTAAAGGACGGTGAGTGTTTATGCGAGAATTATAAGGATACAGTATATCGTGAAACTTATACTTTCTTATAATTAAAAAAAGACGTTCCGGGCAGAGGCACCGAAATATCTTTTTTTGTAATGGTCGCTATACGGAATCCATAACGAGCGGATCTTCATCGGATTGAGTAAAAAGCTGGCGGCTTCTGACTTCATGCACCGCTTCTTGAAAACGATCACACAGAAAAATCAACTGGTCGATCTCTTTCTTACCCACCTTTTCCGTAACTTCACTTAAAATACCTGAAAAAGTAGCCATCTGGGAATCATAAATCTGCTCCCCTTTATTCGTCAGACCAATATATACAACCCGCCGATCGGTATCGGACGTTGTTCGCACCACGTAACCCTTCTCCTCCAAACTATTAACCATTTGTGTCGCAGTAGGTCTGCTAATTTGGAGCAAGTCGCTTAATCTAGAAATCATGACTCCCTGCTGCTCTTCGACTTCGTCTGAAAGCTTCTTTCGCTTCATTAAATTGTTTATGACATACATCATCATAAATTCTCTATACGAAATCACTTCCTTTGAGGACGGACGAGAGGTCAAACGTTTAATATTTTCAAAGGCTATAATTAGCTTTTGCTCTTGACTATTTTGAGTATCCATAGGGCACCTCCAATTTAACTCAATCTAATTAGATTACTTACCTATTTCCAAAAAATCAAGTCCAAATCACATTCTGTTTCCATAAAAATTAAATAATTAAACAGTTGTGCTAAATGATGAATTTGTGTATTATACATAAATGATAGTTTGGCTACCTAATTATTAAGACGTGAATTCCCAAACTACAATATATAGAAGTTAAAGGAGAGGAACAGCTCTGGAGCATCTTACGCAAAAGAAAAAAGTTACAATTATGATTGCTTTAATGGCGGCTATGTTTTTCGCAGCAATCAACCAGACCATTGTGGGTACTGCAATGCCCCGTATTATTGCGATGTTAGGAGGCATTGAACATTATACTTGGGTAATTACCATCTATATGCTCACCTCAACAATCGCTACCGTACTTGTCGGCAAATTATCCGATATCTATGGAAGAAAGCCATTCCTCTTAGCGGGGATCGTTATTTTTATTATAGGCGCTTTCCTGTCTGGATTGTCGACAAATATTTTCCAAATGATCACTTATCGCGGAATTCAAGGTCTTGGCGGCGGGATTCTAATGTCGGCTACCGTAACCGCTGTAGGTGATTTGTTCGCTCCTAGAGAGCGAGCCAAGTGGACTGGAATTATGATGGCCATATTTGGATTCTCTAGTGTAATTGGTCCTACCCTTGGGGGCTTCATGGTGGATCACATGGCTTGGAAATGGATCTTCTGGATCTTCTTGCCTTTCGGTATCGTGGCTTTCTTCATGATTTGGAAAATGTTCCCTAAAACTGCACGCTCCACTTCAGAATCCATTGACTACTTAGGCTCCATTTTCCTTTCCCTTACCATTGTTGCACTCTTGCTCGGCTTTTCATGGGCGGGTACAAAATATGAATGGGGTTCCCCAGAGATTCTCAGCTTGTTCGGGGCATCTATTCTCGGAGTTATTATTTTAATTCTGATTGAACGAAAAGCTAAAAGTCCAGTATTGCCATTATCCTTATTTAAGAATTCCATCGTAACCATCTCCATGGTTGTCGGCTTCCTGATGAATGCTGGTATGATGGGCGCAATGATCTATCTGCCATTCTTTGTCCAAGGTGTAGAGGGTGTCTCCCCGACCAACTCCGGATTCATTAATATGCCGATGTCATTAGCAATGATTGTACTTAGTACGCTTGTGGGAAGATGGATCTCCAAATCAGGTAAATACAAGCGTTATGCCCTGATGGGTATGCCATTTATGGTTGTAGCCATGATCATAATGGCCTTTATGAGCAACATTGCGATGGCCGTAGTCAGCATGATTGTCTTCGGGATTGGTTTAGGACTATCGATGCCTGTATTTACCTTAACCGTGCAAAATGCTGTAGCTCCCTCCATGCTAGGAGTTGCTACTGCTACAAATACTTTGTTCCGTAATTTAGGTGGAACCATCGGTATCGCTATTATGGGTACCATCATGAACACTTCATTAACGAATAAACTAGAGGCAGCAGTGTCCTCTGGCAAGGGTCCAGATTTAACCAAACTTGACCCTGAATCCGCTAAACAACTTTCCGCATTTATGAATCCGCAAATGCTGCTAGATCAGCCTAAGCTGAAGGAACTGCACACAACACTGCCAGAGCAAATCCAGCCGCTCTTCAATCAATTGATTGAGATGCTGCGGAACGCACTAAGCGATTCTCTGACGGTTGTATTCTTAAGCGGCACGGCACTGTTAGTCATCGCAGCATTGCTTGTCCTGTTCCTTAAAGAGATTCCGTTAAGAAGTGGTGAGAAAAAAACAGAGGTAACTGCAGAGGGAAAAAGCGAAGGCAAAAACCTTGAAAAGTCAGTACCTGCTGCACATTAATCACAAATAAATATACATTAGAGATGTCCGTAAACAGCTTTGGCTGTGCGGCATCTCTTTTTTATGTGAAGGAGATTAGGATTCGGTTGGTTGATCGTTCAATTCTTCGAAATAATCGTAGACTTCGTTTAACAGCTCCATTAACGAATCTGTCTTTTCTCTACCCATATAATCAATCATGCCTTTAAAGGTATTTCGGGATTTCGTCACGGCCATTTCGGCCAAATGCTCTCCTTTTTCCGTAAGCGTGATCTCACTGATTCGGCGATCCTGGGCATCGGCAGAACGCACTACATATCCCTGTGCAATCAGACTATTGACCATCTGTGTAACCGTAGGAGAAGTGACTTTAAGAAACTTGCTGATATCGGATACGGTCTGGCCCTTCTTCCCTTCCCGTTCCTTGCCGAGCTTTAAAGAAACCAACATCCGAACCTCACTTGGCTTCAATCCCCAGACTGTAGTTTTACGCCAATTCATCCTGGCAAATTGCTGGAAAGCTTCCATTAGTCCATCAACATTCTGATATTTATCTTCGTTCATCAGTACACCCCATAAGATCCATTTAACACTAAGTATAGCCTAATCGGGCATAAAAAAGAATTGATAGATGTCAGATATCCATTTTCAAATCATTACTATCGAGATGTATAATGGGATCAGAAGAAAGGGCTTGGTCGTCCTTTACTGACGATAAATGATACATTGTTATATATAAAATACAGGCAATTCACGCCTATTCGAAAGAGGTTATCTATCATGTCCTTTTCTTATTCTACATATGACGCTCTAGGGCTTGCTTCGCTTGTCAAAGCACGTGAAGTCTCCCCTCGTGAGCTTGTCGAAGCCGCTTTCGCTCGGCTCGATGAAGTCAATCCAGTTCTTAATGCAGTCGTGCGCACTCGTAGAGAAGCTGCTCTTAAGGAAGCTGACGATATGCCTGTTCATGATAGCACTCGCCCGTTTGCTGGCGTTCCTTTTCTGCTCAAGGATATCTCCCAAGCTATCGCTGGAGAACCTCTTACTTCGGGTGCCTTGCTTATGAAAGACAATATTGCCAGACGTGACTCGAACTACGTAGCACGAATCAGAAACGGCGGATTCATTCCACTTGGACATACGAATACACCAGAATTCGGCCTCAAAAACATTACCGAGAACGTCCTTCATGGCCCTGCACGTAATCCGTGGAATCCCGAATATTCCCCCGGCGGTTCAAGTGGTGGTGCAGCTGCAGCTGTAGCTTCTGGTATTGTTCCGGCAGCGGGTGCTAGTGATGGTGGCGGCTCGATCCGTATCCCTGCCTCGTTCACCGGCTTGTTCGGACTGAAGCCCACCCGTGGACGTACTCCAGTAGGACCAGGTGTCGGTCGTCAATGGCAAGGCGCTTCTATTGACTTTGCATTGACAAGGTCCGTACGCGATAGTGCTGCCATGCTGGATCTACTACAGGTTGTGCAGCCAGAGGCTGCTTTTCAAACACCACTATATCCGGGCGTCTATTTAGACGATCTATTCAAGCCAGCACAGCGAAAACTGCGCATAGCGTTCACAACAGCGTCTCCAGTAGGCACTCCTGTAACGAATGAAGCAGTCATTGCTGTGCTCAAAACTGTAAAATGGCTCGAAGCTGAGGGGTATGAAGTTGAAGAAAAGCTAAGTCCAGTAAATGGTGTTAGGCTGATGGAGAATTACTATACGATGAATACTGGCGAAGTGGCAGCGATGTTCGTATCGCTGGAAAAAATGATGGGACGTTCCATTACTTCCAGTGAAGTCGATATCGTTACTTGGGTCCTTGGGGAAGCCGGAAGAAAAGTCTCTGCGGCAGAATTTGTGCATAGTCTGGATGAATGGGATATTGCAGCCGCACAAATGGCAGGTCTGCTTAACCGCTACGATCTGTATATCACACCAACAAATGCGGATTCAGCTCCTAAGATTGGCGAGTTAACGCATAGCTCTGCTGAAATCGAAAAACTGCTGCATGTACATGAATTGCCGAAAGAGGAACAAGAGCGAATGATTTACGCTATGTTTAAACCAAGCCTAACCTACACACCGTTCACCCAGCTCGCCAATTTGACGGGTCAGCCAGCTATGAGCGTTCCCGTCCATATGTCGCAAGAGGGTCTACCGTTGGGGGTACAGGTAATGGCTGCTAAAGGCCGGGAAGATTTACTGCTTCAGCTTGCAGCCCATCTTGAACAATCCGAGCTGTGGGTAGGGATGACAGGGAATCCGCTCTTTCCATGATGAATTAGGGTAACAGGTTGCAAACCTCACGCTACTCCTGCTCCCGCCCGCAAATGCCATAGAAGAAGAGATGGATGGCTTCCTCCAGGAAGGCATCTATATCTTCTTGTTTGCTGGCTTCATCTAGCATTTCTCCCGAACTTCGCATATACATTCCTATAAATGAAAGTATCCCTTTGGTGGACACTTTATTTGAAATTTCTCCTCGTACTTTGCCGTCCTCCACCATCTTGACCATCAATGGTAAAACGTCATTTGTGTAACGTTCTTCAATATAATGAAACATTTCCTGGTCCTCAATCATAAGCTCCTTCACAGTCGTAGGAGACAATGAACTGTAGGTTTCTCTCTCCATCGTCATAATGTATTCAATAATCTCTTTTAGAGAATGCTCTCCATGAATGTAATCTTCAAATTCGTGAATGGCCTTCTCTATAAAATCCTTAAAGGCCTCACCAAGCAGTGCTTCCTTGCTGCCAAAATAATTATAAATCGTCACCTGTGAGACGCCTGCCTCTTTCGCAATGTCTGCGATCCGGAGACGTTTGGGCTCACAGCTCTTGAGCATCTCCATCGTAGTCTTCATAATTTTGAGTTTTATTTGAGCGGCTCTTTTCTCAAATCCATTCATGCTATCCACCCTTAACTTCATTATATAGTGCGCTTATTTAAATTTAATGAAATATTTATTATCAATTATTTCATAATTCCATTGACTTCACTATTCACTAGGAATAATATAACATATGAAATATCCAATTAGTAATAGTTCATTATTTTGCAGCGGGGGTGGCGGCATGCTTGTAGTTGAAGGCTTAACCAAACGATTTTCGAATGGCAAGGGAATCGAAGATGTTACGTTTACCGTAAATAAAGGTGAGGTGTTTGGTTTTCTGGGGCCTAATGGCGCGGGTAAATCTACGACCATAAGACATATCATGGGATTTATGAAGCCGGACAAAGGTAATGCGAGCATCCATGGACTTGATGTATGGAAAGCACAGGGTACAGTCCAGAAGCATATCGGCTATCTACCCGGTGAAATCAACTTTTTTGACGGGATGACAGGCATTTCTTTCCTTAAATTTATGTCTGGCATGCAAGGGATGAAGAACACTACTAAACGTGACCGCCTCATTGAACGACTGCAATTTGATGCCTCAACTCCGATCCGCAAAATGTCAAAGGGAATGAAGCAAAAAGTCGGTATTGTCGCAGCTTTCATGCACAATCCTGAAGTTATTATTCTGGATGAACCCACCTCGGGACTCGACCCGCTTATGCAAAAGGTATTTATAGATCTCGTATTGGAGGAAAAAGCAGCCGGAACCACATTTCTAATGTCCTCTCACAGCTTTCAAGAAATTGAGCGCACCT
>Ga0153923_100583_pt1 | contig 10947 bp, 9 predicted proteins | sample TSNJ007MetaG_FD_104682 | JGI IMG/M metagenome (GOLD analysis project Ga0153923, IMG submission 104682) | Attine ant fungus gardens microbial communities from New Jersey, USA - TSNJ007 MetaG | ecosystem: Host-associated > Fungi > Mycelium > Unclassified | place: USA: New Jersey, Brendon T. Byrne... | reverse complement strand
CGGCACGCTCACCGAGCTGCGCCTGCCCCACGGCGCCCGAGGAGACCAACATGAGTGACGAAATCCAAGTCGAAGGCGAAGAACTGCCGCATTTGCTGCTGGTCGACGACGACGCGACCTTCACCCGAGTGATGGCCCGTGCCATGGCCCGCCGTGGCTTTCGCGTCAGCACCGCCGGTTCCGCCGAAGAAGGCCTGACCATCGCCCAGGCCGACCTGCCGGACTATGCCGCGCTGGACCTGAAAATGGACGGCGACTCCGGCCTGGTGCTGCTGCCCAAGCTGCTGGAGCTGGACCCGGAAATGCGCGTGGTGATCCTCACCGGTTATTCGAGCATTGCCACCGCGGTCGAAGCGATCAAGCGCGGCGCCTGCAACTACCTGTGCAAACCGGCCGACGCCGACGACGTACTGGCCGCGCTGCTCTCCGAGCACGCCGACCTCGACAGCCTGGTGCCGGAAAACCCGATGTCGGTTGACCGCTTGCAGTGGGAGCACATCCAGCGCGTGCTGACCGAGCACGAAGGCAACATTTCCGCCACTGCCCGCGCCCTGGGCATGCACCGCCGCACCCTGCAGCGCAAACTGCAGAAGCGCCCGGTTCGTCGTTGAACTTGCGCTGAACGGCCATCGCCAGCTCTCGCGATAACGCGCACCGATCATCTATGATCGGTGCGTGTCTGTTCTTTTCTTTATCGAGCCTTTTCCATGAATCAGAACGCTGAATATTCCGCGGTCAACGATGCTGTGCGCGGGCAGTTTTTTCGCAAGGTGTGGGCGATCATCACGCCTTACTGGCGCAGTGAAGAGAAGGGCAAGGCCTGGACGCTGCTGATTGCGGTGATCGCACTCTCGCTGCTGAGCGTGGGTATCTCGGTGTGGTTCAACACCTGGTACAAGGACTTCTACAACGCGCTGCAGAAGAAAGATGAAGCGGCATTCTGGCAGCTGATTCTGTATTTTTGCGGCATTGCGGCGGTGGCGATTATCGGTGCCGTGTATCGGCTGTATCTGACCCAGATGCTGACGATTCGCTGGCGGGCCTGGCTCACCGAAAAGCATTTCTCCCGTTGGCTCGCCGACAAGAATTACTACCAGCTGGAGCAGGGCGGTTATACCGATAACCCGGACCAGCGGATTTCCGAAGACCTCAACAACTTCACCTCCAATACCCTTGAGCTGGGGATCGGCCTGCTGCGCAATATCGTCAGTCTGGTGTCGTTCTCGATCATTCTGTGGGGCGTGTCGGGCAGCATCGAAGTCTATGGCATCACCATTCCCGGCTACATGTTCTGGTGCGTGCTGGTCTACGCCGTGGTGGGCAGCTGGCTGACACATTTGATCGGTCGTCGCCTGATCGGCCTGAACAACCAACAACAACGCTTCGAAGCCGACCTGCGTTTTTCCATGGTGCGGATTCGTGAAAATGCCGAAAGCATTGCGTTGTACAACGGCGAGCCGAACGAGAACCGCCGTTTGAGCGGGCGCTTCGGCAATGTCTGGCACAACTTCTGGGACATCATGAAAGTGTCCAAGCGCCTGACGTTCTTCACTGCCGGTTACAGCCAGGCGGCCATCATCTTCCCGTTTATCGTGGCCTCGCCGCGTTACCTCGCCGGCAAGATCGAACTGGGCGAACTGATGCAAATCAGCTCGGCATTCGGCAACGTCCAGGAGAGTTTCAGCTGGTTTATCAGTGCGTATCAGAGCCTCGCGTCCTGGCGCGCCACTTGTGATCGTCTGCTGAGTTTCCGGCAGGCCATGACCGATAACGAAGAGCGCGTTCCGGCCATCGATGTGCAGAATCAGGGCAGCGAACTCAAAGTGCACAACCTTGGCCTGGACTTGGCTGATGGTCGTCATCTGCTGACCAATGCCGACATGACTGTGGAACCGGGCGAGCGGGTGATGCTCAGCGGTCGTTCCGGCAGCGGCAAGTCCACGTTGCTGCGGGCGATGGGGCATTTGTGGCCGGCAGGCCACGGTAACATCCGCTTGCCGGCGGCGCGTTATCTGTTCCTGCCGCAGAAACCCTATTTGCCAATTGGCACCCTGCGCGAAGCCTTGAGTTATCCACAACCGGGCGACACTTACGCGCCGGAGCGTTACGCGCAGGTGCTGGAGATTTGCCGTCTGCCGCATCTGGTTGCGCGTCTGGACGAAGCCAATCACTGGCAGCGTATGCTCTCGCCGGGTGAGCAGCAACGCTTGGCCTTCGCCCGCGCCATGCTTTACGCGCCGCAATGGCTGTACATGGACGAAGCGACGTCGGCGATGGATGAAGAGGATGAGGCGACGCTGTATCAGGCGCTGATCGATCAGTTGCCGGGGCTGAGCATCGTCAGCGTCGGTCACCGCAGCAGCCTGAAACGCTTCCATCCACGGCATGTGCGGATCGACAGCGGGCATCTGGTGGAACAGGCCGTGACCGCCTGACCCCCTCTGTAGGAGCTGCCGCAGGCTGCGATCTTTTGATGTTGTTTTTGAAGATCAAAAGATCGCAGCCTGCGGCAGCTCCTACAGGGGAGGTTTGTGACGAGTGATCGTACAACCCGCCTGCGCTATGATGCGAACCATGCCGAATTTTCGAGACCAGACGTTGACCATGGAAAACCCGATCGACACCCCACGCCTCCCGCGCAAGCGCCGCAGCCTGGCCCAGGAGCTGGTGACGGTGCTGACCGAGCAGATCCGCGACGGTCTGCTCAAGCGCGGCGATAAGTTGCCCACCGAGTCGGCGATCATGCAGGAGCACGGCGTCAGTCGCACGGTGGTGCGCGAGGCGATTTCCCGGTTGCAGGCCGCCGGCCAGGTGGAAACCCGCCACGGCATCGGCACGTTTGTGCTGGATACGCCGAGCCCCAGTGGCTTTCGCATCGACCCGGCGACCGTCGTCACTTTGCGTGACGTGCTGGCGATTCTCGAATTGCGCATCAGCCTGGAAGTGGAGTCCGCCGGCCTTGCCGCGCAGCGCCGCAGCCCCGAACAACTGGCGACCATGCGCGCCGCCCTCGATGCACTGAACGACAGCGTGGCCCACGCCAGCGATGCGGTGGCCTCGGACTTCGCCTTCCACCTGGAAATCGCCCTGTCCACCGGCAACCGCTATTTCACCGACATCATGACCCACCTGGGCACCAGCATCATTCCGCGTACGCGGCTGAATTCGGCGCGCCTGGCCCATGATGATCAGCAGCATTACATGAACCGCCTGAGCCGTGAGCACGAGGAAATCTACGAGGCGATTGCCCGCCAGGATTCCGATGCGGCGCGGGCGGCAATGCGTCTGCATTTGACCAACAGCCGCGAGCGGTTGCGTCAGGCGCATGAAGAGGCGCAGGCGCAGCGCGGGTGAGTGTCTGGCAGTCTGTTCTCGCCTGACACACCGCCATCGCTGGCAAGCCAGCTCCCACAGGTTCCTATGTTGAAGCGGATTTCGTGTACGGCATCAATCACTGTGGGAGCTGGCTTGCCAGCGATGAGGGCGGTGAATTCAGCGCGGCAATATCGAGCGATCCACCCGCACCGCCAGTTGCGCTTTCCCCGGTTTGGCAACAAACGCCACCTCGCCTGATTGATCCATAACCCCCCGCGCAATTGGCTTGCCATCCGCCAGCAACTCCAATGGCGCACCTTGCAGCGACTGCCCCGATGCCAGTTCCAGTTTCAATGTGATCGTCATGCTCATTCTCCTTGATTGACGTTGCCCGTCGGGTGGTAGTCCTTGAGCAGCAGGTAGGTGCTCCAGCCCCACCAGTCATCGATGGTGGCGGTGTCGTTGAGGTTGTTCACATCTTTGCGCCGCAACACCTTGCCGCCCTCGACGCGGAACAGCGGCGAGAAATTGCTGGAAAGATTCAGCACTGCCGTCAGGTCGGGCAGCCGTTGCAGGGCAGCGAAGGCCGACGGGGCGGGCACGTCGCCGCTGAGGTAAGCGGCAAAGATTTCATCCGCCGAGGCCTGCACCGCCAGATTGACCTGGGCGCGGTTGTCCGCGTCGCTGGCGTCGAAATAGCGCTTGTCGCCGTAGGCGCGCCATTGATCGCCGTGGGCGTTGCGCACCTTGAGGCCGAATTTGCTGTCCTCGTCGTGCATGAAGCGGGTGACCAGCGAGCCGAGGTCGCTCGGGGTGACCACTGCCGCCATTTCCTTGCGCGGCACCCGCAGGTGGCCGGCAGAGAACAGGTCGGTGAGGAAGTGGTCGGCAAATGCGTTCATCGCGTAGGCCCGTTCCAGTTGCTGCACATCGTGATGGGTACGAGCGGCGACGGCGGTTTGCAGGGCGGCGGTGTGCCCGGCGATGTAGGCCAGTCTGGCCCATTCGCCGAAGTGATCGGCGTTGTTCGCCGCCAGTTTCAGGTAACGCCCGAGGGGAAACAGCGCGGAGACAAAACTGCCGCCGCCGGTTGCCTTGTTCCACTCTTCAGACAACGTATCTCCTAACGCATCGTAGGCTTCGTGGGGTTGTTTACCGTCCTTGATCGCCTGTTTAACCGCGTCGACCTCTTTTTGCATGATCGCGAGAATCTGCGTCGCTTCGGCGCGGGAGGCCGGGAGCACGGCGAGGGAGTCGAATGCGGCGCTGAAGCGGTTCAGGCGATCGGCCGGGGTAGCGCCTTCGTTGATCGGTCGATCGACCACGCCGTAGAAATCTCCAGCCAGCGCCACCACCTGGCCGTAGGTCAGCGCAAGGCCGTTGGGCAAGTGCAAGGGTAGGTTTTGCGCACGAATCGGTTCGGCGTTTTCGCTGAAGCGCAGCAAGGTGTTATCGCCGATGGCCGTGTGTTCAGCGCCTTCGAAGCGCAGTGGCGGTCGAATGCTCAAGGCTTTGCCGGGGAGGGCGGTGGCCGGTTCGACATCGCTGTGGGCGTCGGCAATATGCAGCAGCAGATGCGGATTGTCAGCGTTGAAGTGGATGCCATTTACGTTGAAAAGATCATCGAATCGGGCGACGACCGGTTGGGGCCTTTCTTGTGGTTTCGGGTGCAGTCCGGACATTTCTTTCTCCTTGATATGTCGTCGGTGGATTTATTTTTAGCTGTATGTATATACAGTCTAATCGAGCCTAGACCAGATATTTCCTACGTCAAGAAACAATCCTGTCCGACAAAACGCTCCGGGCGACGATGAAATGCAGTTGACGGTTGTCTTTTAAGTTGTACGATGACTTACAACTTCAGCGCTGGCTGAACCATAAAACTCACAAGAAACGTTGTTACCCAGGGTGTTCGAAAAAATGAATCCACAAGAACTGAAGTCCATTCTCTCCGCCGGTCTGCTGTCGTTCCCGGTGACCGATTTCAACGCCCAGGGCGACTTCCATCGCGCCGGCTACATCAAGCGTCTTGAATGGCTGGCCCCGTACGGCGCGTCGGCACTGTTCGCAGCGGGCGGCACCGGTGAATTCTTCTCCCTGGCCGCCAGCGAATACTCGGAAATCATCAAGACGGCGGTCGATACCTGCGCCAGCAGCGTGCCGATCCTGGCCGGTGTCGGCGGCTCGACCCGTCAGGCCATCGAATACGCACAGGAAGCCGAGCGTCTGGGCGCCAAAGGCCTGCTGCTGCTGCCGCACTACCTGACCGAAGCCAGCCAGGACGGCGTTGCCGCCCACGTTGAAGCGGTGTGCAAATCGGTGAACATCGGCGTGGTGGTCTACAACCGCAACGTCTGCCGCTTGAACGCAGCACTGCTGGAACGTCTGGCCGAACGCTGCCCGAATCTGATCGGCTACAAGGACGGTCTGGGTGATATCGAGCTGATGGTGTCGATCCGTCGTCGCCTCGGCGATCGCTTCAGCTACCTCGGCGGCCTGCCGACCGCCGAAGTCTACGCCGCTGCCTACAAGGCCCTCGGCGTGCCGGTCTACTCGTCGGCGGTGTTCAACTTCATCCCGAAAACCGCGATGGACTTCTACCACGCGATCGCCCGCGACGATCACGCCACCGTCGCCAAGATCATCGACGACTTTTTCCTGCCGTACCTCGACATCCGCAACCGCAAGGCCGGTTACGCCGTGAGCATCGTCAAAGCCGGGGCCAAAATTGCCGGCTATGACGCAGGCCCGGTGCGGGCGCCGCTGACCGACCTGACCGGCGAAGAATTCGAAATGCTCGCCGCGCTGATCGACAAGCAAGGCGCGCAATAAACACCGACCCACAAGGCCGCTGAGCAATCAGCGGCTTTTGCGTAGAGAGGAGAATTTTCTGTGGCTGATTCCAAGCGTTACGACAACTACATCAACGGTGAATGGGTCGCCGGTGCCGATTACTCGGCCAACATCAACCCGTCCGAGTTGAGCGACACCATCGGCGACTACGCCAAGGCTGACCTGGCTCAGGTTAACGCCGCCATCGATGCGGCCCGCGCGGCGTTCCCGGCCTGGTCGGTGTCGGGCATTCAGGCCCGTCACGATGCGTTGGATAAAGTCGGCACGGAAATCCTCGCCCGTCGCGAAGAACTCGGCACCCTGCTGGCCCGGGAAGAGGGCAAGACCCTGCCCGAAGCCATTGGCGAAGTGACCCGCGCCGGCAACATCTTCAAGTTTTTCGCCGGTGAATGCCTGCGTCTGTCCGGCGACTACGTGCCGTCGGTGCGCCCGGGCGTCAACGTCGAAGTGACCCGCGAAGCCCTCGGTGTGGTCGGCCTGATCACACCGTGGAATTTCCCGATTGCGATTCCGGCCTGGAAGATCGCTCCGGCGCTGGCCTACGGCAACTGCGTGGTGCTCAAGCCTGCCGATCTGGTGCCGGGCTGTGCCTGGGCGCTGGCGGAAATCATTTCCCGCGCAGGCTTCCCGGCCGGCGTGTTCAATCTGGTGATGGGCAGCGGTCGGGTGGTCGGCGAAGCGCTGGTCAACAGCCCAAAAGTCGAAGGCATCAGCTTCACCGGTTCGGTCGGCGTAGGTCGGCAGATCGCCGTTAATTGCGTGTCGCGCCAGGCCAAGGTGCAACTGGAAATGGGCGGCAAGAACCCGCAGATCATTCTCGACGACGCCGACCTCAAGCAAGCGGTCGAGCTGTCGGTGCAGAGCGCGTTCTACTCCACCGGCCAGCGTTGCACGGCGTCGAGCCGCTTGATCGTCACCGCCGGGATTCACGACAAATTCGTCGAAGCGATGGCCGAGCGCATGCAGTCGATCAAGGTTGGCCACGCGCTGAAGTCCGGCACCGACGTCGGCCCGGTGGTTTCCCAGGCGCAACTGGAACAGGACATGAAGTACATCGACATCGGCCAGTCCGAAGGTGCACGTCTGGTCAGCGGCGGTGGTCTGGTGACCTGCGACACCGAAGGCTACTTCCTCGCGCCAACGCTGTTTGCCGACAGCGAGGCGTCGATGCGCATCAGCCGTGAAGAGATCTTCGGCCCGGTGGCCAACGTCGTTCGCGTGGCCGATTACGAGGCGGCGCTGGCGATGGCCAACGACACCGAGTTCGGTTTGTCCGCCGGTATTGCCACCACGTCGCTGAAGTACGCCAACCACTTCAAGCGCCATTCGCAGGCCGGGATGGTGATGGTCAACCTGCCGACCGCCGGTGTCGATTACCACGTTCCGTTCGGTGGCCGTAAGGGTTCATCCTATGGCTCACGTGAGCAAGGCCGCTATGCACAAGAGTTCTACACCGTGGTGAAGACCGCCTACATCGGTTCCTGATACACGCAATACCTGTGGGAGCTGGCTTGCCAGCGATGCGGACGACGCGATATGCCCTCGTGCCGCGGTGATGCCATCGCTGGCAAGCCAGCTCCCACAAAAGCAACACCAAAGAAGATTCACCCGCGCATAAAAATAATCAGTGGGAGTACATCTACATGCAATCGTCCAAGCCGACTCACGTCCGCTATTTGATCCTGCTCATGCTGTTTCTGGTGACCACGATCAACTACGCCGACCGCGCGACCATCGCCATCGCCGGTTCCAGCCTGCAAAAAGACCTCGGCATCGACGCGGTCACCCTCGGTTATATCTTCTCCGCTTTCGGTTGGGCCTACGTCGCCGGGCAGATTCCCGGTGGCTGGCTGCTCGATCGCTTCGGCTCGAAAAAAGTCTACGCCCTGAGCATTTTCTGCTGGTCGCTGTTCACCGTGCTGCAAGGCTTTGTCGGTGAATTCGGCATGTCCACGGCGATCGTTGCGCTGTTCATGCTGCGCTTTCTGGTGGGGCTGGCCGAGGCGCCGTCGTTCCCCGGTAACGCACGGATTGTCGCTGCCTGGTTCCCGACCGCTGAGCGCGGTACCGCCTCGGCGATCTTCAACTCGGCGCAATACTTCGCCACCGTGCTGTTCGCACCGCTGATGGGCTGGATCGTCTACACCTTCGGCTGGGAACACGTATTCATCGTCATGGGCGTGTTCGGCATCGTCTTCTCGGGGATCTGGCTCAAGGTTATCCATAGCCCGCGTCAACATCCGCTGGCCAACGAAGCCGAAGTGCAGTTCATCGCCGACAACGGTGGCATGGTCGACATGGACGTCAAGCAAGGCAAAAAAGCCGACGGCCCGAAATGGGATTACATCCGCCAGTTGCTGACCAACCGCATGATGCTCGGCGTGTATCTGGGCCAGTACTGCATCAACGGCATCACCTATTTCTTCCTGACCTGGTTCCCGGTGTACCTGGTGCAGGAGCGCGGCATGACCATTCTCAAGGCCGGTTTCATCGCCTCGTTGCCGGCGATCTGCGGCTTCATCGGTGGCGTGCTGGGCGGGGTGATTTCCGATTACTTGCTGCGCAAGGGCCATTCGCTGACCTTCGCCCGCAAGGCGCCGATCATCGCCGGTCTGCTGGTGTCCAGCAGTATCGTTGCCTGCAACTATGTTGACGTTGAATGGATGGTGGTCGGCTTCATGGCCCTGGCATTCTTCGGCAAAGGCGTGGGCGCGTTGGGTTGGGCAGTCGTCTCCGACACCTCGCCGAAACAGATCGCCGGTTTGAGTGGTGGCCTGTTCAACACCTTCGGCAACATCGCTTCGATCACCACGCCGATCGTGATTGGCTACATCATCAGTTCCACCGGTTCGTTCAAGTGGGCGCTGGTGTTCGTCGGTGCCAACGCACTGGTCGCGGTGTTCAGCTACCTGGTGATCGTCGGCCCGATCAAACGTGTGGTGCTCAAAGAGCCGCCAACCAACGGTGGTTCTGAAATCACCGGCAAATTGTCTCAAGCGCATTCCTGAGGAGCGGCGTCATGCAGTTGATTGAACATTCCGACTCGCCGCGCTACATCCGCCTGCACGAGCGGGACAACGTAGTGATTGTGGTCAACGACCAGGGCGTACCGGCCGGCACCGAGTTTCCGGACGGTCTGGTGACTGTGGATTTTGTGCCGCAGAGCCACAAGGTCACCCTCGAGGATATTCCCGAGGGCGGCCAGGTGATTCGCTACGGCCAGACCATCGGCTACGCGTTGCAGCCGATCCCGCGTGGCAGCTGGGTCAAGGAAGATCAACTGCGCATGCCGACTGCGCCGCCGCTGGACAGCCTGCCGCTGTCCACCGAAGTGCCGGCCGCGCAGGCTCCGCTGGAAGGCTTCACCTTCGAGGGTTACCGCAACGCCGACGGCACCGTCGGTACGCGCAATATCCTCGGGATCACCACCACCGTGCAGTGCGTCACCGGCGTGCTCGATCACGCGGTGAAACGCATCAAGGACGAGTTGCTGCCGAAGTATCCGCACGTCGATGACGTGGTGGCGTTGACCCACAGTTACGGCTGCGGCGTGGCGATCACCGCCACCGATGCCTACATCCCGATCCGCACCGTGCGCAACCTGGCGCGCAACCCGAACCTGGGTGGCGAAGCGCTGGTGATCAGCTTGGGCTGCGAGAAATTGCAGGCCGGGCAGGTGATGCACGAGGACGATGCCTCGGTCGACTTGAGCGAGCCCTGGCTGTATCGCCTGCAGGATTCCAGTCACGGCTTCACCGAGATGATCGAGCAGATCATGGCGCTGGCCGAGACCCGTTTGAAGAAGCTCGATCAGCGCCGCCGCGAAACCGTGCCGGCCTCCGAGCTGATCCTCGGCATGCAGTGCGGCGGTAGCGATGCGTTCTCCGGAATCACCGCCAACCCGGCGCTGGGTTACGCCTCGGACCTGCTGCTGCGCGCCGGGGCGACGGTGATGTTTTCCGAAGTCACCGAAGTGCGCGATGCAATCTACCTGCTGACCTCTCGTGCCGAGACCAAGACCGTGGCGCAGGAACTGGTGCGCGAGATGGACTGGTACGACCGTTATCTGGCCAAGGGCGAAGCGGATCGCAGCGCCAACACCACACCGGGCAACAAGAAGGGCGGGTTGTCGAACATTGTCGAGAAGTCGCTGGGTTCGATCGTCAAATCCGGCAGCAGCGCGATCAACGGTGTGCTCGGCCCGGGCGAGCGTTTCAAGCAGAAGGGTTTGATTTTCTGCGCGACGCCGGCCAGTGATTTTGTCTGCGGCACCTTGCAGTTGGCAGCGGGGATGAACCTGCATGTGTTCACCACCGGGCGGGGTACGCCGTATGGTTTGGCGATGGCGCCAGTGGTGAAGGTTTCGACGCGTACGGAATTGGCGCAGCGTTGGCCGGACCTGATCGACATCGATGCCGGACGAATCGCCACCGGGCGCGCGTCCATCGAGGAGTTGGGCTGGGAGTTGTTCCACTACTACCTGGATGTTGCCAGCGGCAAGCAGCAGACCTGGGCGGAGAAGCACAAGCTGCATAACGACATCACGTTGTTCAATCCGGCGCCGATTACCTGATGGTTTGTGGGGCAAAAGCTACCCTCACCCCAACCCTCTCCCGGAGGGAGAGGGGGCCGATCCGGGAATATTTTAGTAATACACCGACCTGAAAATGCTTTGCCGAATCCATAGTCGACTCGGTATTGCAGGTCGATGTATGACGCACCACACCTCAGTCAGCCCCCTCTCCCGGAGGGAGAGAGGGGCCGATCCGGGAATATTTT
>Ga0153923_100582_pt1 | contig 10967 bp, 13 predicted proteins | sample TSNJ007MetaG_FD_104682 | JGI IMG/M metagenome (GOLD analysis project Ga0153923, IMG submission 104682) | Attine ant fungus gardens microbial communities from New Jersey, USA - TSNJ007 MetaG | ecosystem: Host-associated > Fungi > Mycelium > Unclassified | place: USA: New Jersey, Brendon T. Byrne... | reverse complement strand
TTCGAAGACAAGACCCTGGCGCGGATCAAGAACTGGCGCGAGATCTGCCCGGATCTGATCATCCGTTCGACCTTCATCGTCGGCTTCCCGGGCGAAACCGAAGAAGACTTCCAGTACCTGCTGAACTGGCTGACCGAAGCCCAGCTCGACCGCGTCGGCTGCTTCCAGTACTCGCCGGTGGAAGGCGCGCCGGCCAATGATCTGGACCTGGAAATCGTGCCGGACGACGTCAAGCAGGATCGTTGGGAGCGCTTCATGGCGCACCAGCAGGCGATCAGCTCGGCACGCCTGCAGATGCGCATCGGCCGCGAGATCGAAGTGCTGGTGGACGAAGTCGACGAGCAAGGCGCGGTTGGCCGCTGCTTCTTCGATGCCCCGGAAATCGACGGCAACGTGTTCATCGACAACGGCAGCAACCTCAAGCCGGGCGACAAGGTCTGGTGCAAGGTGACTGACGCTGACGAATACGACCTGTGGGCTGAGCAGATCTGATCTGAAGATCAAAAGCCCCTCACCCCAGCCCTCTCCCGGAGGGAGAGGGAGCTGACCGTGTTGTTCTTTCGAGGTACATCGACCTGAGCTATCCGGTTGAACTCAGGTTTGAACAGCATGAAGATCTGCTCCCTTCCCCCTCGCCCCCTTGGGGGAGAGGGTTGGGGTGAGGGGGAAGCTCTTGCAGGCAACATTAACAGCCAGCCAGACACCGAAATAAATGCAAAAAGCCTCGCTCTTTTTACGAGATGCGGGGCTTTTTTACGGCTATCGTTTGCTGTGGGAAGGAATCCCGCTTATCCACTGGAAAGAGGCGACGGGCATGCGTCAGCATTCGGTCATTCACACGCCGAAACTCAGCGACTATCAGGAACTGACCCGGGTCTGGGAAGCCTCGGTTCGCGCGACCCATGATTTTCTGCCGGACAGCTACATCGAGTTGCTGCGCAATCTGGTGCTCACTCGCTACCTCGATGCAGTGATGCTGATCTGCACCAAGGACGCCAATCAACGCATTACCGGTTTTGCCGGGGTGGCGGCGGGCAAGATTGAAATGCTGTTCATCGACCCGGCGCACCGTGGTCAGGGGCTGGGCAAGAAATTGCTGAATTACGCCATGCAGCACCTGAACGCCGACGAACTGGACGTCAACGAACAGAACCCGCAGGCGCTGGGGTTTTACTTCAAGCAGGGTTTTGAGGTGATTGGCCGCTCGGAAGTGGATGGCATGGGCCAGCCGTATCCGCTGCTGCATATGCGCCTGCGCCAGAGTCAGCAGCGCTCCAGCAACGGCTGACACATCTTAGAACCCTGTGGGAGCTGGCTTGCCAGCGATGCAGGCGACTCGGTCTGACAGAAGCACCGAGGTGATGCCATCGCTGGCAAGCCAGCTCCCACAGGAATTGCGAACACCCTGCAAATGGAACCGGGCTTAACCGGCGCCAGGCAGGTACAATGCCCACCCCTTTTTTGTTACGGCCCTGTCATGACTGACCCGATTCGCCTCTCCAAACGCCTCATCGAACTGGTCGGTTGCTCCCGCCGGGAGGCCGAGCTGTTCATCGAGGGCGGCTGGGTCACCGTGGACGGCGAAGTGATCGACGAACCGCAATTCAAGGTCGGCGAGCAGAAAGTCGAACTCGACAAGGACGCCAAGGCCACCGCGCCAGAGCCGGTGACCATCCTGCTCAACGTGCCGGCCGGCATGAGCACTGAAGACGCCATGCAGACACTCGGCGCCGACACTCTCAGCGAAGAACACCGCTACGGCAAACGTCCGTTGCGCGGGCATTTTCTGCGCCTGACCGCCAGCGCCGATCTGCAGCCCAAGGCCAGCGGCCTGCTGGTGTTTACGCAGGACTGGAAAGTGCTGCGCAAACTGACTGCCGACGCAGCCAAGATCGAGCAGGAATACGTGGTCGAGGTCGAGGGCGACATGGTTGCCCACGGCCTCAACCGCCTGCAGCACGGCCTCACCCACAAGGGCAAGGAACTGCCGCCGGTCAAGGCCAGCTGGCAGAACGAAAACCGCCTGCGCTTCGCCATGAAGAACCCGCAGCCGGGGATCATCGCGCAGTTCTGCGAAGCGGTTGGCCTGAAGGTCGTCGGCATCCGCCGCATCCGCATCGGCGGCGTGTCGATTGGCAAGGTTCCGGTGGGCCAATGGCGCTACCTGTCCGGCAAAGAGAAGTTCTGACGCCTCTGTTGCCGCCACACACTCCGGCAACGCGCCTGCGCGTTGCCCACAACGAAATATCAGGATTACCCTCATGGTTCATAACGACGTATTGCGCAGCGTGCGCTACATGCTCGACATCAGCGACAAGAAAGTTGTCGAGATCATCAAACTCGGCGGCATGGACGTGACCCTCGCCGACGTGATCACCTGGCTCGACAAGAAAGAAGAAGACGAAGAGGGTTTCGTGCGCTGCCCGGACGAAGTCATCGCACACTTCCTCGACGGTCTGGTGGTGTTCAAGCGCGGCAAGGACGAAAGCCGTCCGCCGCAGCCGATCGAAGTGCCGGTGACCAACAACATCATCCTGAAGAAACTGCGCGTGGCCTTCGAACTCAAGGAAGACGACATGCACGCGATCCTCAAGGCTGCCGAGTTCCCGGTGTCCAAGCCTGAACTGAGCGCGTTGTTCCGCAAGGTCGGCCACACCAACTACCGTCCGTGCGGCGACCAGTTGCTGCGCAACTTCCTCAAGGGCCTGACCCTGCGCGTTCGCGGCTGATCTGCAGCGCAAGCTCTGAATCGGCGGCGCGGCCTTCGCGGGCAAGCCACGCTCCCACAGGTTTTGTGACGAACACAAAATCTGATTTCAACTGAAATCCCCGTGGGAGCGGGCTCGCCCGCGAAGGCGCCGGCCCGGTCAACACCCGCCCTGAACCCCTCCCGGGTTATCATCGCCACCCTGTTCCCGCCTCGACTCCAGACCATGACCTACACCGTCTCCCCTATCGGCTTCGTACGCTCCTGCTTCAAGGAGAAGTTCGCCATCCCGCGCCAGCCGCAACTGGCCCCCGCCGCCCGTGGCGTACTGGAACTGGTGGCGCCGTTCGATCAGGGGGATGCCGTGCAGGGGCTGGAGCAGGTCAGCCATGTCTGGCTGTTGTTCCTGTTTCATCAGGCCCTGGAAGAAAAGCCGCGCCTGAAAGTGCGCCCGCCACGGCTGGGCGGTAACAAGTCGATGGGTGTGTTCGCCACCCGTGCGACGCATCGGCCCAATGGCATCGGGCAGTCAGTGGTGAAGCTGGACAAGGTCGAGGCCAATCGGCTGTTCATTTCCGGGATCGACTTGCTCGACGGCACGCCGATTCTCGACATCAAACCTTATGTGCCTTACGCCGATATCATCGCTGACGCCTCCAACAGCATCGCCAGCGCTGCGCCGCACCTGATCGACGTGCAGTGGACGGAGGCCGCGCTGCAACAGGCGCACGGGCATGCTCAGCGCCTTCGCGAGCCTTTGGTCGAGTTGATCGAGCAGTGTCTGGCGCAGGATCCGCGCCCGGCGTATCAGACGCCGGCGCCAGAGCGCGAGTACGGCGCGCAGTTCTGGGATCTGGACGTGCGTTGGCATTACCCGACGCCGGAGCAGATTTGCGTGCTGGAAGTCATCCCCGCCACAACTTGAAACAGTGCCCCATGTAGGAGCTGCCGAAGGCTGCGATCTTTTGATCTTAAAAAGAAAGATCAAAAGATCGCAGCCTTCGGCAGCTCCTACATGGATTGTGGCAGGCAGGAATGAAATATTTCGGGCATAAAAAAGCCCCCATCGCCTTCGCGGGCAATGGGGGCTGTTTCGTGGTGCTTACTTCTCGACGAACGCACGCTCGATCAGGTAGTCACCCGGCTCGCGCATCCGCGCCGAGATCTTCAGGCCGAAGCTGTCGAGCACTTCGCTGGTCTCGTCGAGCATGCTCGGGCTGCCGCAGATCATCGCGCGGTCGTCCTGCGGGTTGATCGGTGGCAGGCCGATGTCGCTGAACAGCTTGCCGCTGCGCATCAGGTCGGTCAGACGGCCCTGGTTCTCGAACGGCTCGCGGGTCACGGTCGGGTAGTAGATCAGCTTGTCACGCAGCGCTTCACCGAAGAACTCGTTCTGTGGCAGGTGCTCGGTGATGAATTCGCGGTAGGCGACTTCGTTGACGTAGCGCACGCCGTGCACCAGGATCACTTTTTCAAAGCGCTCGTAGGTTTCCGGGTCCTGGATCACGCTCATGAATGGCGCAAGACCGGTGCCGGTGCTCAGCAGGTACAGATGCTTGCCCGGGTTCAGGTCGTCCAGCACCAGAGTGCCGGTAGGCTTCTTCGAGATGATGATCTCGTCGCCTTCCTTCAGGTGCTGCAGTTGGGAGGTCAGCGGACCGTCCTGCACCTTGATGCTGAAGAACTCGAGATGCTCTTCCCAGTTCGGGCTGGCGATCGAGTAAGCGCGCATAAGCGGGCGGCCGTTGGCTGTTGCAGGCCGATCATCACGAACTGACCGTTCTCGAAGCGCAGGCCCGGATCGCGGGTGCACTTGAAGCTGAACAGAGTGTCGTTCCAGTGATGAACACTGAGGACACGCTCGTGGTTCATGTTGCTCATGTACGTGGGACTCCTGGATATTGGGTCTGCGCTCGGCTTTGCGGCCGACAGTGCGCAATTGCAACGCATTCTAATAGCGACGACAATATCTGTTAACTGGATTATTAAGATAAGGGTTATCGGTTATATCGATATGCGATTTACTCTTCGTCAACTGCAAGTCTTCGTCGCCGTCGCCCAGCAGGAAAGCGTATCCCGTGCTGCGGGTCTGCTCAACCTCTCGCAATCGGCGGCGAGCACCTCGATCACCGAACTGGAGCGCCAGTCCAGCTGCCAGCTGTTCGATCGCGCCGGCAAACGGCTGAGCCTCAACGCCCTCGGCAAACAGCTGTTGCCGCAAGCGGTGGCCCTGCTCGACCAGTCCAAGGAAATCGAAGACCTGCTCAACGGCAAATCCGGTTTCGGCTCACTGTCAGTGGGCGCCACCCTGACTATCGGCAATTATCTGGCGACCCTGTTGATCGGCGGCTTCATGCAGCGCCATCCGGAAAGCCAAGTGAAACTGCATGTGCAGAACACCGCCAATATCGTGCATCAAGTGGCCCACTATGAAATTGATCTGGGTCTAATCGAAGGCGACTGCAGCCACCCGGACATTGAAGTGCAGAGCTGGGTCGAGGATGAGCTGGTGGTGTTCTGTGCGCCGCAACATCCGCTGGCCAAACGCGGCAGTGCGACCATGGAAGAGCTGACCCACGAAGCGTGGATCCTGCGTGAACAAGGCTCCGGCACACGGCTGACCTTCGATCAGGCCATGCGTCACCATCGCAGTGCGCTGAATATCCGTCTGGAGCTGGAACACACCGAAGCGATCAAACGCGCGGTGGAATCAGGATTGGGGATTGGCTGCATTTCACGGCTGGCGCTGCGTGATGCGTTCCGCCGTGGCAGTCTGGTGGCGGTGGAAACCCCGGATCTGGATCTGGCCCGGCAGTTTTACTTCATCTGGCACAAGCAGAAATACCAGACCTCGGCCATGCGCGAATTTCTCGATCTGTGCCGCGCTTTCACCGCCGGGGTGCAGCGCAGCGACGAGATCGTCTTGCCAAGTATCGCTTAAAGCAGAATCACCGCCCACACCAGGGCAATCATGCTCAGGGCCACGAATTGCGCGGCGCTGCCCATGTCCTTGGCGTTCTTCGACAGCGGGTGCAATTCCAGGGAAATGCGGTCAATGGCCGCTTCCACCGCCGAATTCAGCAGCTCGACGATCAACGCCAGCAGGCACACCGCGATCAACAGAGCCTGTTCGACGCGGCTGACGTTCAGGAAGAACGTCAACGGAATCAGCACCACATTGAGCAGCACCAATTGGCGGAACGCTGCTTCGCCGGTGAAGGCTGCGCGCAGGCCGTCCAGCGAGTAACCGGAAGCGTTGAGGATGCGTTTCAGGCCGGTCTGGCCCTTGAAAGGTGACATAACGTAAAAACCAACCAGAAAGGAGTGGGAAAGCTAGAGCAACAAAAGTCAAAAAAGCGTGAAGACGACCGCCATTATTGGTTCGGAATTGACTCAAGTTGTTGCAGAAGTAATGCCGCTTGTGTCCGGGTGCGCACGTTCAGCTTGCGAAAAATTGCTGTGACGTGGGCCTTGATGGTCGCCTCGGACACGTTCAACTCATAGGCGATCTGCTTGTTCAGCAAGCCTTCACAGACCATGGTCAACACGCGGAACTGCTGCGGCGTCAGGCTGGCGAGACCGTCGCTGGCGGCTTTGGCTTCATCGGAGACACTGACGGCTTCGAACGCCTGTGGGGGCCAGAACACATCGCCATCGAGCACTTTGCGCACGGCTTGCTGAATCACGCTGAGGTCGCTGGACTTGGGAATGAAGCCACTGGCGCCAAACTCGCGGGACTTGACCATGACCGAGGCTTCTTCCTGCGCCGAGACCATCACCACCGGAATCTGCGGATATTGACCGCGCAGCATGACCAACCCGGAAAAGCCGAACGCCCCGGGCATATTCAGGTCCAGCAAGACCAGATCCCAGTCGGATTTTTCGGTCAGGCGTGCTTCCAGCTCGGCGATGCTCGCCACTTCCACCAGTCGAACGTCCGGGCCAAGACCCAGGGTCACTGCCTGATGCAGTGCGCTGCGAAACAGAGGGTGATCATCGGCAATCAGGATGTCGTATGTGGCCATTTTTCAAATGATCCTGTTTTTTGATGGCAGACGCGGCGCATTCCGGTCTGGCCAAAGCAACTCAAGATGCCGCTTTTGAAGCGATATCCACAGGGGCACGTTCAACGCCAATCAACAGCAAATACGGCGTTTCAAACCTTGGCCGCACCCCAATCGGCGCCAAGCATGCCCAGCGAAGCCGGGGTGGTCAAGCAGCACGGCCGCCGCTGGGTGAAGTATGGGCCACTATGGGGCCAACACCGCTTGCGGCTTTCGTATATAAGGCAACAACTCGGCATGGGCCGGCGTCGACTCGTTGAGATCCAGCTGTTGTTTGGCGCCCAGATAATGCTGGCTGAACACATCGAAATAGGCGTCCAGTGCCGACGCGGCGTCGCTGTCGCCTGCCAGTTCCAGGCACAACGCCGCTACTTCGGCGGTGCACAAATGCTCGCTGCGGGTGGAACGGCGCAGGCGATAGCGCGAAAGTTTATCGGGCAGCAGGCTGAGAATCGGCAAGCGGTCGAAGTACGGACTCTTGCGGAAGATCTTGCGCGCCTCGGTCCAGGTCGCGTCCAGCAGAATGAACAGCGGTCGCTTGCTGCTATCGAGTGCGACGGTGTTGGTTACCCGCGACGGCTCGACGTATTCGCCGGGAAACACCAGATACGGCTGCCATTGCGGATCGTTGAGCAGCGCCAGCATCTGTTCGTCCGGCTCGGTGCGCGACCAGATGAATGCATGGTTGTCGCGCACCACATCGGCGATCAGCCAGCCGGTGTTGCTCGGTTTGAACACTTCCTTGCCGGTCATGATCAGGCACACACCGGAACGGGTGTCGACCGTCGGGCGCCAGGCACACAGGCAATGGCTGATGATCACCCGACAGTCGCGGCAACGCTCGGAGCGAAAACCCCGGGCCTGAATCGGCTTGATACCTTCATCTTCGCGCTGGTCGCGCAGGCGGGCGACGGCGTTGGGGGCATGATTCATTGCAGACAGCGCCCGGAGGCAGGAAAACTCGACACGAACAACACTCGGCAAGGCAATAAAGATCGCCAGTTTATCAGAGCAACGGGCACAAGCCTGTACCGTCCAGACCGGCTCCCCTATAATTCGCCGCCACTGAACGCACAGCCACGGGGCTGGTCGAACCACCAGTCACTGAATCAGGAGAGTTTCATGCTGCGCCTTATCGTTCCTACCGCGGCCATCGCATTGGCGTTGTCCTTCAGCGCACAGGCTGCGTCCCTGAAAGAGCAGAATCTGAATCGCGAACTGCGCAACATCGCTGAACAAAGCAGCGTCGGCACACCACGGGCGATCAACGAAGACATTCTCGATCAGGGCTACACCGTTGAAGGCATCACCCTGATCAACCACCTGAGCGTGCAGGCAAGCCACGCCGAAAAGATGCGCGCCGATCCAAAAGCCGTGTATTTCCAGCTGGGTGCTTCGGTGTGCAATAACCCGTCGTACCGCAAGCTGATGGCCAAGGGCGCGATCATGCGTTACGACTTCAGTGAATATAAAACCAACAAGGCCATCGGTTCGGCCAGCTACCAGGATTCCGACTGCCCGAAAGCGGCCCCGGCGAAGAAGAAGTAATCATCCGGTGTTGGCGCGCCGCTGTTCATCCTCGGCGCGCAATTCGGCCACCAGGGCCTGCAAATAACGAGAGCGTCGCTCTCCCCCTGCCAGCCGACGGCAGCACTCCTCTTCGAGACTCACTTGATTGGTCTCGGCCGATGCTTTCAACATCCGATACAGCTGCGTATCGATCTCCAGAACCACTCTGGCCATCTATCCCGCCTCCTTGCCACCCGCGAATCCTTGAAAAGCGTGCACCTTGCGTACAGACGTTGTCGCAAAACTGTCGTACGGTGCCTGTAAGTCAGTAAATCAGAGCGATTGCTCTACGGTGGACGTTCGGACGAGCGGTGAATTCATTGCGGCAAAGAACAATGAGCGGTTGCCTGGAGCGAGTCTGCATGGCAATGATGAAGTCAGCGCAATTGCGTGCAAGGGTCTAGATTCAAAGTATTCCCGATCATCTGTTCACGGCAGCAAAGGAACTGCCGATCGTGTGTGTTTTTTGCAGCGCGGCACTGACGCCGCACGTCAGAGCCACCGCTCTGTGCAGAAGGAGACGTTGAATGCCTTACCAACCGAATGACCTGCTCAGCCGGCATTTTCAGGAACAACTCCCCGACCTCATCAGCAAGGTCGAAGAACAACTCACTCAGGTTTCTCCCGACAGCCCGAACCTGCCGATTTACCGCGACATGATCCTGACCGTGCTGCGCATGGCCCAGGAAGATCACAACCGCTGGAACGCCAAGATCACCCTGCAAGCCCTGCGCGAACTGGAGCAGGCGTTCCGGGTGCTGGAACAATTCAAGGGACGACGCAAAGTCACGGTATTCGGCTCGGCGCGCACGCCGGTCGAGCACCCCCTGTATGCAATGGCCCGTGAACTCGGCGCGGCCCTGACCCGATCAGACATGATGGTCATCACCGGTGCGGGTGGCGGGATCATGGCTGCCGCGCACGAAGGCGCCGGGCGCGATCACAGTCTCGGGTTCAACATCACCCTGCCCTTCGAGCAACATGCCAACCCGACGGTAGACGGCACCGGCAACCTGCTGCCATTCCATTTCTTCTTCACCCGCAAACTGTTCTTCGTCAAGGAAGCCGATGCGCTGGTGCTGTGCCCTGGCGGGTTCGGCACCCTGGACGAAGCACTGGAAGTACTGACACTGATCCAGACCGGCAAAAGCCCACTGGTGCCCGTGGTGTTGCTGGACGTGCCGGGGGGTACATTCTGGCAAGGCGCCCTGGATTTCATTCGTCAGCAGCTCGAAGAAAACCACTACATCCTGCCCACCGACCTGAAGCTGATGCGCCTGGTCTACAGCGTCGATGAGGCGGTGCAGCAGATCAACCAGTTCTACAGCAACTTCCACTCCAGCCGCTGGCTCAAGCGTCAGTTCGTGATTCGTATGTATCACAAGCTCAGCGAGCAGGCACTGGAACATATGCAGCAAGCCTTTGCCGATCTGTGCCTGAGCGACCAGTTCCATCAACACGCCTACAGCGGCGAGGAACACGACGAAGCGCAGTACAGCCATCTGGTGCGGCTGGCCTTCGCGTTCAATGCCCGGAACCATGGCCGACTCAGGGAACTGGTGGATTACATCAACCTCCCGGAAAACTGGGCTCACAGCAAACCGCAGACCACTCAACGTGCCCGTGAGCCATCAAAGGTAATCTGAAGGCAAAAAAAAACGGCCCGCTATTTTCATAGCGGGCCGTTTTTGTTCAACCGACTTAATCGTCCATCCCTCTGCCGCTGAACAAGCGGTTGATCATCTCTATTGAAAAGCCCCGATAGGCTAGGAAGCGGCCTTGTTTGGCGCGTTCCTTGGCATCAATCGGCAAATGCCCGGAGAACTTGCGCTGCCAGGTATCCCGAAGCTGCTCCTGCCAGTCGATACCGCTTTCACGCAGGGCGAGTTCGATATCGGCGCGTTGCAAACCACGCTGGCCCAACTCTTCACGAATACGCAAAGGGCCGTAACCGGAACGGGCACGGTAGGAAACAAAGCTTTCAAGGTAACGGGCTTCAGAAAGCAGCCCCTCTTCCGTCAACCGGTCGAGGGCTGTTTCGATCATTTCCGCCTCGGCGCCGCGCTGACGCAGTTTACGCGTCAGCTCGACTCGACCGTGCTCGCGTCGAGCGAGCAGGTCCATGGCGGTTCGCCGCACCGCGACGAGGGTATCGAGTACGGCGGTGGTCATCGCTGTTATCAGATATCAGCGTCAGCCAGGTCGTCTTCGGTCTCTTTGACCGCAGAGGCCTTGGAGTCCGCGATCACCGCTGGCGACAGCAGTTTGTCACGCAGCTGCTTCTCGAGCTTGGCAGCGACTTCCGGGTTGTCTGCCAGGAACTTGGCCGAGTTGGCCTTGCCCTGACCGATCTTGGTGCCTTCATAGGCGTACCAGGCGCCGGATTTCTCGACGAAGCCGTGCAGCACGCCCAGGTCGATCATCTCGCCATTGAGGTAGATGCCCTTGCCGTAAAGAATCTGGAACTCGGCCTGACGGAACGGCGAAGCCACCTTGTTCTTCACAACCTTGACCCGGGTTTCGCTGCCGACCACTTCGTCGCCTTCCTTCACCGCGCCGGTACGGCGGATGTCGAGACGGACCGAGGCGTAGAACTTCAGCGCGTTACCACCGGTGGTGGTTTCCGG
>Ga0153923_100581_pt1 | contig 10977 bp, 7 predicted proteins | sample TSNJ007MetaG_FD_104682 | JGI IMG/M metagenome (GOLD analysis project Ga0153923, IMG submission 104682) | Attine ant fungus gardens microbial communities from New Jersey, USA - TSNJ007 MetaG | ecosystem: Host-associated > Fungi > Mycelium > Unclassified | place: USA: New Jersey, Brendon T. Byrne... | reverse complement strand
CTGCAATTTTTATTAGGTTTTATTTTACTGCGAACTACGGTGGGAACAACGATCGTTGGCGGCTTGGCCGGTGTTTTTGATGCTTTGCTGAGTTTCGCCGGCTCTGGTGTAGATTTTGTATTTGGCGGAATTGCGAATAAAGGCAGCTTTCCCTTTTTCCTAAATGTCTTGATGCCGATCGTCTTCATCTCTGCGATCATCGGGATCTTGCGATACATTAAAATTTTGCCGCTCTTCATGAAGGGTGTCGGTCTTGCCCTCAGCAAAATTAACGGCATGGGCAAATTGGAATCTTATAACGGGATTGCATCAGCGATCTTAGGTCAATCAGAAGTGTTCATCTCTATTAAAAAGGAATTGCCGACATTATCTGAACAGCGCTTGACCTCCATGAGTATCTCAGCGATGGCGACTGTTTCCATGTCGATCGTGGGATCTTACATGGCACTGATCCAACCGCGGTATGTGATTACTGCACTAGTATTGAATTTGTTCGGCGGCTTCATCATCGCATCGATCGTCAATCCTTACCAATTGGAAGACGACGAATTAGTGATCGAAGAGGACAAAGAGCAAACCTTCTTCCAAATGCTGGGGGAATATATCTTAGACGGCTTCCATGTCGCCGTCACTGTCGCAGCGATGCTGATCGGTTTTGTGGCATTGATCGCGATGATCAATTTCATTTTTGCTAAAATCACCGGACTGACCTTCCAAGAAATATTAGGTTATGTATTTGCGCCGCTGGCATTCATCACGGGAATTCCTTGGAAGGAAGCCGTGGACGCCGGAAGCTTGATGGCAACCAAGCTAGTGACGAATGAATTCGTGGCGATGACTGAATTAGCCAAAGGCAGCTGGGACTTCTCAGCGCGGACAACCGCCATCATCTCTGTCTTTTTAGTTTCCTTTGCAAATTTCTCTTCTATTGGCATCATCTCTGGTGCCATGAAAGGTCTTAATGAAGAAAAGGGTAATCTAGTTGCCAAGCATGGCTTGAAAATCTTATTAAGTGCCAGCCTCGTCAGCTTCTTGAGCGCGATTATCACAGGCCTGATCTTTTAACCACACAAAACAACCGTCAAAATCCATAAATGCCGGCGGTTTGGGGGTGACGCTTTCTTCGGAGGATATGACAAAAATCGGACAGCTCTACCTGAACGACGGACAATGGAATCACAAGTCTCTTGTTTCATCAGAATGGTTGGCAGAAAGCACCAACGTTCATAGCTGTTGGGAAGAAATGGGCTTGGCATATGGGCTATCTGTGTTGGGTGATTGATCCGGAAAAAGAGATTTTTGCCGCGACGGGAGACGGCGGAAATACGATCTATGTCAACTGCTAAAAACAACTGGTGATCGCTCCCTCTTCGATCAAGCTGCTAAGGACTTGTTGGAGCTGATCCAACAAGTTATTAAACCCATAATTGCGAAACAGTAACCCATCCACCCTTTTGCACGGGTGGATGGGTTACTTTACTACTATTTATCTAAAACAGGCAATAGATTATCTTTTACTTCATAAAGACTTTCACCATGAGAGGCAATCACTTTTTGATACCAATCAAAACTGTCTTTCTTGAAACGATTTCCAGTACCTCTTCCTAAATTGTCCAAATCAACATAAATGAAGCCATAACGTTTACTCATTTCTGCTGTGGATGAACTAACTACATCGATTGGGGCCCATGCCAAGAAGCACAAAATATCAACACCCTCGTCCATACATTGCTTCATTACCTTTAAATGTGTCCGATAATAATCGATACGATAATCATCATGTACCGTTCCCTCTTCCACTACATCAACTGCTCCATAGCCATTTTCAGCAATCATGATCGGTACCTTGTAGCGATCCCAGTACTGCGACAAACAGTTGTAAAAACCTAGTGGATCGACTCGCCAATTCCATGGTGTAGGCTCTAAATAGGGATTTTGCTCATAAGAATTTATTTCCATAGAATTCTTCTTATAATCAATAATTGAGGTGGCATAATAACTGATTCCAAGAAACTCCATTTTGTTCTCACGTAATATTTTTTCGTCTTCTTCACTGATTTCCACTTGAATATTATTTTCGTCAAAATAATTTTGAGCATATTGCGGGTATTCGCCATCAAATTGAACATCGGTAAAAAAGTATTGCATTCGATTCTTTTTCATTGTCCAGACTATATCTTCTGGTTTGCACGACGCAGGATAACGAGTATTGTCAGATATCATCGTCCCAATCTTCCCTTTAACACTCAGTTTTTTCCCTAAGGCAATCACTTTTGCCTGAGCAACAAACTGATTATGGACTGCTTGATACATTAGTTCTTCCATGTTCTCGGCTTGATCATCCATCAACCCTAATGAACCGAAATTAACAGTCGGCACCAAGTTTATTTGATTAAAAATAATCCAATAGGGTACCTTATCTCCATAACGTTCTAACAATACATGAGCATAATGAACGAAAAAGTCAACGACCTTTTTATTCGCAAATCCACCGTATTCAGTAATCAAGGTTAATGGAAAATCGTAATGCGCCATCGTTATGATAGGAACCATTCCTTGGGAGATGATTTCATCGATCAATCGATCATAAAATTCCAGCCCTTTTTCATTTGGCGCTTCTTCATCCCCTCTAGGGAAAATTCTTGACCATGAAATACTTGTACGAAAAGCCTTTAATCCTAGTTCAGCTAAAAATGCCAGATCGTTTTTATATGTGTGATAAAAATCAATTCCATGTCTTTTGGGATAATACCCTTCTGTATCGGTTATATTTTCTTTAATACTAGCCTTGGTTCCGCCACCTTCAATCCTAATATCACTGTTATCAGTTTCAATGGAATAGCGATGAATATCCGACGAGGACAATCCACGTCCATCTATATCGTAGGCTCCCTCAGCTTGACAGGCGGCGATTGCTCCGCCGAATAGAAATTCTTTTGGAAAAGTATTTTTCATTCATTTCTCCTCGTCTCTTTATACTTATCTCTCAATTTATTATTTTCAATATAGATAGGAATCTTTCACTTATGCTTAGTTCTGATTTTATTGTCATTAACGTATCTTGGGCATGGGTGAATAAGAGCAAATGAGGATACTCTATCCCTCTTGCTTCATCTTGAATGACTGTAGTTTGAGAAACATGCGCTTTTGTGATTTCTTTTTTGGCGTGTTCGATCAATTGTTCTGCTTCTTCAAACTTTCCCTCTTCCCCCAAATTAACTGCTGCATTACAAAATCCTCTTGCATTCCCAGCATGTAGAATAATCTGCATCGAGGTTGCAACAAGTGCTTCCTTTTTTTCTTCAATTTCATCAATCAATTTCTGCTTCTTCTCCATTGCTCACCTATACTCCTTCCGGTGCCGTTGCGATTGGCGTTTCTTCTGATGCTAGTTCTTCTTGTATTTTTTGTTTTTCATATGCTTTAAAGAATGGGTACCAGATGGCTAGATAGACACAAAATAGAACGCCCCACCATAGAAATGCTCTTAGATCCTCCGTGAATAAGAACGTGCTGATAGGCCCAGGGATTTCTCCTGAAAAAATTAGTTTTGAAGGAACGGATAACAATCCTGCTTTCATAATCACCCAAACAACAATCGGACCAACCAGACCGTTGATCCATGCCGGAAGCATGAGCAGCGGGTTGAAAACAACCGGTGCTCCAAAAACAATCGGTTCATTAATATTAAAAATTGAGGGGATAATAAAAATCCTTCCAAGAATTTTTAATTGCTTTGATTTTGAAAAACACATCAACACATTTAGTCCCAAAGTGGCACAAGTCCCACCCATTGTAATAAGGGCAATCGAAAAAATAGTCTCATTGGTTGCAATGTTCAGCGCTTGTTGTCCAGCTGCCACGGCATCGATGTTAGCTTGAATCCCCGCTAAATAAATTGGGGCTGTGATCGCTGACCATAACCATGTTGAAATGCCCATTGTGTAGAAGAATGCTGTAATGAAACACATTACTACAAAACCTGGGAACGATTGTCCTATGGCCGCGAGCGGTTCAAACACGGACAAGATAACATCAAATAGATTGATATTGAAGGTATTTACTAAAATCATAGTAAGACCTAAGGTAATGAAATTAGGAACTAAAAAATTGATCCATGTTGTGATAAAATCCGGTACAGAACTATTTTCAAGGAAGTTAAGCTTTGCCCACAAATTAAAAATGGCTGAAACATACAATCCTACAATCATGCCTACAGCAATTCCTGTAGGTCCTAAATTCTCCATTAATACTGAGATACTGTCTGCGTTTTTACCAGTTGGCATTACAGCCATCATTAACGTACAAATTGAAACGATCCCAGCCACCGTACTATAGGAAGGATGCTTCAATTTTTCCATACATTGATTAGCTATCATGAAGGCAATAATCATTGAGATCAAACCAAAGCTATAGTCCAAAATTGGAGATATATCTGGCAGAGAAGGGAAATAGGATACAATAATGTTGTATAAAAAGATCAATGATCCAGTCAGAATAAATGGAATACTTTTCTGCATACTACTAGAAATAGCCGACAACCACGGTCGTGAAAATAGATTGTTCATCCTCGGTGCAAATGAATTACAAAGCCAATCCATAATTTTTTTCATTTTTCTAATCTCCTGATTGTTTATTTCTTCAAGTCAGAGTATTATAACTATGAAGAGTGTTTTATCGCACTTGAACTTTTTAAGCTAGGATGGCGGTCCTAGCTTTTTGTTTCGTCTATTGTTTTAATCGCAAGTTCAACCAGTCTCTCACCGTCTAATTGAGCATAAACTGCTTGAGGGATCACAACCACCGGGACCCCATAAGGTTGGGCCCGCTCCTTATATTCTTCTAATTCTTGAACATAGTGTGGTCCTAGCATTAAAATATCAATAGTGCTAAATAGTTCTGAAACCTCTGATGTACTTCTCGCTTCGATTTTTGCTGCAATTTTTTTCTTCTTCACGACCTTTCTGGCTTTGCTTGCCAAGAATCCACTAGACATACCTGCTCCACAACATAATAAAATTTTCAACTCATTCACTTTTTTCACCTCTTTCATTTGGTGCTATCATTATTTCATCTTTTTCAATTTCGTTCATCCCATTATTTTCCTAAGGTTAGGAAAATGACGAATTGACAGGATAAACGATTTTTCCTAACATTAGTACACAGAGATGAATAATAGATTTCAGAAAGAGCGAGGGTAGCCTTATGAATACGAAATGGATAAAATTGTTAGAGTATCTGCTTTCAGTTGATACGGTCACCAGCTCCAAAATATTAGCTAATCATTTAAATCTCTCAACACGAACTGTACGGAATTATATTCAGGATATTAATACTTTTTGTGATGAAAAAATTATTTTCAGCACACCAAACGGATACTACATACAGAATAAACAAAAAGTTCAGTCTCTTTTGGTTAATAACAGAGAAGACACAAGAAAAATGTTGCCGCAAACTGAAAATGAACGGGTAGATTATATTTTATCTAAGTTTTTAAACGCGATAACTTCTATTGATGTTTTCGATTTAACCGATGAACTCGGGATTAGTTACACCACATTGAAAAAAACAATTAAGACTGCTAATGATTTCCTAGTCGAATTTGATCTAAAATTAGCTACAACGAACAATCAACTCTTTTTATCTGGTCAAGAGAAGAACAAACGAGGATTATTAAAGTACTATTTGTACAATAATTCGACGGAAGATATCCTTTCTATAAAATATTTAGAAAGCTTTTTCGGAAAAGATATTATTCAGCCAATCCTTAATTTTCTTGAGCAGTTAAAGCAAAGTTTTCAGTTAACATTAAATGATTTCGCCTTAAGAAATACCACTCTACATCTAGCGATAATCGCTACTCGTAATCGTGATGGCGAGTATCTCACTGAAAATGATCCTGTAGATCTCATTGAACCGTACTTTGATTCTTATGATGAATTAAAGGAGTGTATCAAAACTTTTTACCAGAACAACTTTACGATTGACCTAAAACAATCTGAAATAAATCAGATATCTATCCTTATACAAACTAGTGCAAATGATAACAAGCTTGTTGATGGAAAAATGCTGCATATTGTAGAAAATATTTTGGAAGAGTTAGAAAAGTTTTATTATTTTCCTATCAATCATCAAACATTTGTAGCCCCATTTGCCTTGCACTTGAAAGGGCTGTATAAGCGGATTGAACTTGCGAAATTTAATCATAATCCGTTATTGAAGGATATAAAAATTGCTTCTCCTGTTTTGTATGATATCGCTCTTTTTATATCCAATATCATCAATACTCAAAAGAAAACTTCTTTGCCTGAGGATGAAGTCGCTTATATTGCGCTTCATTTAGGGAATGCGATCAATGAGGAAAAAACCGGAGGAAAGAGAATTGAAACAGTCATCATCGCTCCGGATTATTTAGAAATATCTGGTTCTTTGCAAGAAGCTATAGAAAAAGACTTTCATTCAAGCTTAAACATTGTTGCAGTTGTCCGAGACGCTTCGACGATTGATTCTTTCTCAAATGCAAGGCTATTAATATCTATTTCTGATATTTATATTAGTACGTCTGACGATGTTGTAATCACTCTAATATCTCCTTTTTATACAAATAAAGATAGAGAGAAAATTGAGCAGTCGATCTGCACTTTGAATCAAATCGACAAAAAGAATTTTATGGTCAAACACTTGGATAAATTTATCAATAAGGAACTTTTCTTCACAGATATTACTTTTGAAGATAAATATGATATCCTCTATTTCATGTCTGATCAGATGTATCAATTGGGATATGTCCACAAAGGGTTTCAAGAAGAGGTCGTAACCCGAGAAAAGATGTCTTCGACTGCTTTTGAGGGAATCGCTATTCCTCACAGTATAGCGATGAATTCACCCCACACCATGCTCTCCATCTATGTAAACAAAAATGAAATCGACTGGGATAATCGATCTGTGAAATTAGTTTTGCTCATTTCTATAAGCAGAAAAGATAGTGCTATTTTTAGAGAAATGTACGAAGATCTCATGGATACATTGTCCGAAGACGATGCCCTTGATAAAATAGCAAATGCAAATAATTTTGAAGATTTCAAGCGATCCATGCTTTCATTATGGTATTAAGCTTCATAATAGCCTTGAGAAATGAAATAGTGAACGAGTCACGATTAAAGATAGAAAACAGTCAATCTTTTAATAAAGATAAAATTTATCAAACAGATTGACTGTTTCTCTTTTTATTTTTGAGGGTTTTGACTCCAGAATATTAATATTAAAAAATCCTTCAGCGTTAAACTGAAGGATTTTTTAAGTTTGTTAGTGTTTCTGTTTGTGGTAGCATTTCTTGGGCTAATCACAAAATCGACATTCACATGACCTGCATCTCCACAAAAAACTAAAAGGGAGGCGCGCCTCCCTTAAACCATCTAGTGAATCTGTCACCTCATTTTTTTGTAGGAGGAGATTTCATGGAAACAAACTCGTTGGAAGTGAAACTGAAAGTCTGTGCTGGATTAGATGTCCATGCCAAAACGGTTGTCGCTTGTGTTCTCACTGGAACGCTGGATTCTTTACGAGCAAAAAAAGAGATTCGCACCTTTGGGACGCGCACTTTTGAGTTACGACTACTCGGAGAATGGTTAACAGAGAAAAACGTTGAAAAAGTTTTGATGGAAAGTACCGGCCAATACTGGTGCCCCATTTGGAATGTACTTGAAGAATTCGATTTGCCTCTTGCTTTGGCGAATCCTCAGAGAATTAAAGGGATTCCAGGACGCAAGACCGATCAAAAGGATTCCGAATGGATCGCTAGACTTGGACGGATGGGGCTGATTGCTTCAAGCTATATTCCTAGTCGAGAAATTCAAGAGTTGCGTTCGTTAACTCGTACTAGGAAGTCGTATATCAATGAGCGAACGCAACACCGGAATAGAATCCAAAATGTCCTGCAACATGCGAATATCAAGTTGGCAGATTTTATCTCTGACATCTTTAATGGTTCGGGAAGAAACTGTTTGGAAGTACTGCTTACCGGAGAAAAAGCCACACAGGAACGGATAAGCCAAGTCATTTCCAAAAAATGTAAACATTCGTCGGCTGATATTGCCGAATCAATGAATGGGGCACTTTCCAAAAATCAACGGATCCTTTTAGAAAGTCATTTGCGTTCATTAGAGCGAATTGATGAAGAAATACATGTGCTGAATGAAGCCATTGAGGAGATTACCTCGAAATACGCTGAAATAATGGACGCCTTACAAACAATTCCTGGTGTGAAAAAAAGAGCGGCAGAGATCATCTTGGCTGAAGTTGGTCCAAACGTAGAGCAGTTCTCCAGTGCCAAACAACTGGCATCATGGGCAGGTCTTTGTCCAGGAAGCTATGAAAGTGGTGGCGCAAGAAAATCTGCACACATTACTTCTGGAAATAAATATTTAAAAACCATCCTTTATCAATGTGGTGGGGTCGCTGGCAGATCGAATAACGCGATATTTTCAGAGTTTTATGATCGAATTTCAAGACGAGGAAGCAAGAAGAAAGCGATCATCGCTTGTGGTCACAAAATTCTAAGAATTGTTTATAAGATTCTTTCAGAACAACCAAATCGGGTAAATAAAAAATCCTCACCAGATGTAGCGAGCATCTAGTAAGGAACAATTAAAAAAATTCTTCAACCTTATTATAATACAGGTAAGGCTTTTTTTTGCTTTTTTCTATTGTTTGTTTCATTAAAAAGGCCCCTCTAAGTAAGTTAGAGGGGTTGGTTTATTTCATTCGCTTTTTATCATTTATTTTTCGTGTTTCAAATTTGAATGCTCGACTGATTGTTTGATTAATCAGCAGCCTGACAGATCTGCATGAAATCTTGAAAATTTGTTTGCTTTGCGAGTTTTTTTACTCGAGCAGCGTCGTTTAGCATCACTACCAGTTCTTCAAATAGCTGCTCAAAGGAATTATCCCGTTCTTCTTTTAACGCCAGCAACAAAACCAATTTGACTTTCTTTTCTTTCCATTGCAGCGGTTTTGACAATGAACAAATCGCCACCGCGTTCTTCTTCGCTTCACGTTTGATCGCATGAGGCAGCGCATAGAAATCTCCGAAGGCGGTACTGGATAACGTCTCCCGCTGCAATACTTTTTCTACATAATCCTTTTCGCAATAGTCTTTTTCCCATAATTCCTGACAAAGGAAGCGAATCGCTTCTTCTCTAGTCGTAAATTCTTGCTGAGGGAAAAATAGTTCTTCTTTTAAAAATGTTGGTAACACAGAAGGCTGCTGATTTTCTTCGATCAAGATTTTTTGAATCTTGGCTAAATCAGAGTCTGTCAAAAATGAGTCGTAATGATAGATCGGAACAGTAGTTTTCACATCTAAGACTTCCGTCGTTAAGATCAATGACTGATCTTTTGTAATATCGTCGGTCATCGCAAAGATGGATTCTGCCACTGACAATTCGACTTCAAATTCCTGAATCTTATTCAATTGATTCCTAACGACCCGCTGATTGCCAACACCGTAAGGAGATACCAGCAAGATACGCTTTTTCTTATGCATTCGAATATTTTCTAAGGCAGAAAGAAAATGCAGTGAAAGGTACGCGACTTCATCCTCAGGAAATTGGATGCTCAGCTGTTCTTGGAGAAAAACCGAAGCATAGACGCTCACATTATAGACAAAAGGAAATTTACTTTTGATTTCGTCTAATAATGGATTAACCAAATATTGCTTGTGAGCGGAGCGTTTATACAAAGCAGAAACATGGGTCATCAGATACTCAGTAATTTTTTCATCCTGAGTAAAATCAATGAAAAAAATCGAATCGATATTCTTCAATACCCCTTCAATGATTCGTTTCAGCTTTTTATCCGCCAAATCCTCATCAGAGACGACCGAACCAGAATAAAGTCGATAGATATACGCATACTCCTCTTCTGGTATCTCAACGCCAAAAACCTGTTCCAGTCGATCAACCATCGCTAAAGTAAGCTGCTTACTTTTACCTTTCTTTAGCACAGCCTGCGATGGATTCAAATAGCTTTTCTTACTCACTCTTTCTAATAAAACCGCGATATGCAAAATAAACGAGATCGTTGAGAAATCATTGATAACAAACCCTTCCTCTTGATGGACGTTCACTATCACTTTCGATAATTTTGCTAAATCAAGCTGATCAAAATAGTCGGAATAATTATCTAAACTCAGCTTGTTCGTTTCAATCTCTTGATTTAAAAATAACGTAAAGACGCGGCGTTTAGCTGCTTCGTCACCTTCAATAAAAAGCCGGTTGTGCTTTCTTTTGATCATGAGCCGCTGATCATTTTGGCTAATCAGCGCGTTTAGCTCCTTGACCATCCGATCCAAAGTAGATTCACTGATGAAGAAATCATCGGCCAGCTCGTAAAAGTCACAATCTTTTTGGTCTAACAGTCTTGCCAGTAATTCAAATGAAAGATTAGGAGACTGCTTTTCGATCTTGGCCTGTTGAAATCGGCTTATTTCAGGGTTTAGAGAGAATCCTGTCCCCGCTTTTGAAAAGATCATCGGCTGTTCAGAAAGCTGATTCAGCTGCTGAATATCATTTCGAATCGTCTTCGAAGAAACCCCCAGCTCTCTTGACAGCTGACTGGCAGTGGAAGGCTGTTGATTTAGGGACAATTTCTCTAGGATCTTTTCTTGTCTTTGAGAAATATTCACTATGATCCCTCCTCTAAATAAATGACTTTTAACTGATCGTTATCCCAATAAAAGCATAGAAGCCGCGAAACTTCTACGCTCTTATTATAACATTAGGCTGATTCTGTATCGCTCTCTTTTTCCAGTTGAACAAGGTTCTTCTCGTACACCTTCAAGAAAGGATAATACAAAAGCCCGTCTAAAACGATCAAGATCACGACTAACACGACAGCTCGCCAATCCATCGTAGAAAGAAACGCTCCGATCGGTGCCGGCATCTGCCATGAAAAGACCGCGAAAGTCTTCCCAACGAT
>Ga0153923_100580_pt1 | contig 10981 bp, 7 predicted proteins | sample TSNJ007MetaG_FD_104682 | JGI IMG/M metagenome (GOLD analysis project Ga0153923, IMG submission 104682) | Attine ant fungus gardens microbial communities from New Jersey, USA - TSNJ007 MetaG | ecosystem: Host-associated > Fungi > Mycelium > Unclassified | place: USA: New Jersey, Brendon T. Byrne... | reverse complement strand
TTCAGTCGCTGAACAAGTGGAACATTTGGAATGGGTGAAGTGTTCATTTATTGTTGGCGTGGATAGTGGACAAGCGGGGATTTTTGATATCAACAAGTATAGAATCCCTGATTCTGATGCTCAAGAGACAAGTACTGATACAGATAGTGATTGGTATCTATCTTGTTGTGATATTACCGAGAGTGGTCATGAAGCTGGCGTGTTAGATGGGGGCGTCGTGTCACATACAGGTATGGGGGACGGTACCTATGGGGCTTATACCGCAACGAATAATGATAATCAGGTTATTGCGGTAAAGATTATATTTATAAAAGGTTCAGAGTTCTAAAATATATACATGGACGAGTGGAACGATCATCACGATATGGATGCAGACTTAAGCAAGGCTGATTGGTTATCAATCAGCTTTGTTCGTTATCTCGGTGGATTTCAATGGCCAGACATGTACATCATTGTTCTCGCAATAATGTGCGCACAATGGCTCTGACACCTCTATTCCCGACAACTGGATCATCGAATTTTCTCGAACGTCATACGTAACCTTTTGCAAATTCCACGGTTCATGATTGATCTCAGACATAAATATTTGATTGCGATGCTCGCTGTACAAACAATATCTTTCAACTAACCAATAATCCAGAGTTCCTTCTACGGCATGATAGATTTCCGAAATGGGTTGATAGCTAGCTTTGAAGGTGAAATGATCCTCTTTTCGCGAGCTTTCATATACAACCTTATGATCTGCTTGACGCTCAATACTCATATTGGAATAGTAATAGGGTAATTTATAAAAGTTTTTCCCGAAAAACACACCGAACAAACTCTTCGCATCCAGACTAAAGAAATACACACCAGGTTTGCTTCCGACGGTAACATAAGTTCTGACGTTCAGTTCTGGGAAATTGGACAAATAGGGTGCAGGAGGAGTCCCCTTTAATCGTATTCCACTCATCTCAAAGGGTACAACGCTTATCCAAGCAGTATCATTAAACGTATCTATATCCATGCCTATAGGCACATGAGGCCTAAGAGCATCGGCGTTTACCGGGTAATGTAGAAATAATAGATCACGCCAACTTTGTTTGATAATCCATGGACTGCTAGGTGCAGGCCAGGGTCTCTTTGAATTCACTATCATTTACCCTCTTCCCTTCAGAACATCCGAAATACTAAATATCCTAATTTCATTGCGGCTTGGTTATCCAACAACTGTCGTATAAATAATTTGGTTCTGTCTCCTTTGGTTAACGATTAGACTTATTCCTCATGAGAACTAAATTTCCCTTTATATTCAAAAAATAACCTATCTATGCTCAATAACGTTATATATACAACTGATATAACGGAGGCGATGATCAATTGACAAAGAAAAAGCGCTGGCTATGGATAGTTGGAGTGGGATTCATTGGTGTGATTTTACTTATATTAGCCTACGTTAGCAATATAGGATATTCACATGCAAAGGCTATGTATAACCTGCAATTCTCCGATAAAGTTGTTGTGCAAATCGAAGAACAAGATGGCTATGAATCTTATCTGACCCGCAAGGGTGTGGACACAAAGAATCTCCTTATCGATGCAATGAACAAGGAGAATTGGACATATGTCACCCAAGAAGGTTCAGGGTATTTCTTTCAAAAAGATAACGATAAAGCAATCATAACATCTCAAATTTGGAATCATCGCTACGTGATCTATAAAGTAGAGAATGATATTGTTAATTTGGAACATTAATAACAAGCGACCGAACCACTGACATAAAGAACAGACAGGAGTCCACTTATTGGATTTCTGTCTGTTCTTTTTACTATGTATAAATATTCAGTTGCCAGCTACAATTTAACTCTCCAGTACGTTCCCACGCGCCATATATATTCAATAGGTCCCATTTTGAAATGGCGTAGCCAAAGTGTACTACCGATCATCTGTCCCATAAGAATAAGAACAGCTGTTAGATAGAGTGTAGAGCGATGCACATTACCGAACCAATGGAATGAATGAGCGAGTGTAAGAATAATAACGGTCTGTAACAAATAGTTAGTCAGCGCGATTCTGCCCATATTGGCTAATGGCGTGAGTAGACGCTGAAGCGAACTTCGTTGCATGAGTAGGATAATCGTCGTGACATAGAACACACTGACGGGAAGTCCACCCACGGCAAGTGCAACGTCTACGGAGCCTGTTTCATTCAGAATCAATTCTTGAACGAAATACATCGGAAAGATCAACACTAGGGATATCACTTGTATTCTTCTTAATCCCTTTCGATAGCGTTCAGGATCTTTGAATAATCCAATTTGTCCGCTCCAATGTCCGAGTAAGAACATACCTAGAACAAGAACTGGGAAGCCTAACCAACAGCCAGCTAAGGTGAAGATCAACCCGAAAGATAACACGACCCTAGGCGAAATCAACGCTGTTGTTGAATGCAACCCACTTTTAGGGATGAATTTGATGCAGCTGTAAAAACGTCAACTGCATGATTTAACCTGTAACAAGCCGAGATGAACGCAAGCATCACTGCGTTCATCTCGGCTTGTTATTTATTACGGCAAAAAGACAAATTGGCAATGATACGATTTTTTTTGTATTGCGACCTTGTCATTAGGAGTCTAATGGCCGAGAGCCAGCATCCGGTATTCAGACGGCGAGCAACTGAATGTTTTGCGAAACTGCTTGGAGAAATACATCGCGTCAGTATAGCCTACAGAAAAGGCTATCTGGTTAATCGACAGTTGTATCTGATCACTGAGTAGCTCCTTCGCCCGTTCCATTCGTACTTTTTGCAGAAACTGCATAGGTGATAAACCGGTGACTTGCTTGAACATTTTGGATAAATGGGTACGATGATAACCTAGACTGCGTGCTAGTTCCTCAATTGAAATTTGCTGTGCGTACTGGTAGGATAGCCAGCGGACGGCTTGGTTAATTTGCCGTTCAATATCCGGGACGTTTGCAAGTGAAGGGAAGGCGAGCTTGCCTACATTATTTTCCCCAAGCTCTTTCAGAAATACGCGCAACAGACCGCCGGCCTCCAGATCGGCAAGCTCCGGATAAGGTGTAAGCTCAAACGTTGCACGAATTTTGCGGTAGAGCGAAGTGAGCGGGCGGATATCGTCTATTCGCACAATCGGATGGGAAGGCGAGAATCCTAAGCTGAGCAGTAAATGCTCCGAGATATGGCCTTTGAAGGCTACCCACATATAATGCCAAGGCTCAGTTTCGTCAGCGATATAGGTAAACAGCTCATCCGGGAAAATGATGAACGTATCGCCTTTCGTACACGTATAGCGCTGTCCGCACAATTCAAACCTGCCGCGTCCGGAGATGACGGTGTGCACCAAATAGTAGTTATGAACTGAAGGCCCGTTCGCGTGTCCGGGAACGGGCTTTCCTTCTCCGCTGAATAGTATGGATAACTCACCTTGTGCAGGCTGCGTGTTGTTCATGACCGTAAATTTGTAATGATCCGATGTGTGATTCATGCTTCGGATGGACTTTTCCTCATTGGACATCTTTGGAATTCTCACTTTCGATTGCTTATTCGTATTTTTAGTCTAAAATATAAAACTACAAATGTACATATAAATCATGCTTTATGTCCTACTCAATTGGCCGTTTTCTGCTCTATAGTAGATAGTATAAAAGACATTAATCCGCTTACATGCGGAATATTTTAAGGGGGATCTTTATGCCTAAGATTACATTCATCGGAGCAGGAAGCACTGTATTTGCCAGAAATGTACTTGGTGACTGTCTACACACACCTGCACTGCAAGGATTTGAAATTGCCTTGTTTGACATTAACCCGGAGCGTTTGTCCGAATCGGAAACCATGCTAAATCACATCAAGAATACATGTGGAAGTACATCTACGATTAAAGCATATACCGACCGTAAGGAAGCCCTTCGTGGTGCCAAATATGTAGTAAATGCAATTCAAGTCGGCGGATATGATCCGTGTACGATTACCGATTTTGAAATTCCTAAGAAATATGGGCTACGTCAAACCATTGCTGATACGGTCGGGGTCGGCGGCATTTTCCGTAACCTGCGCACCATTCCCGTTATGCTTGATTTTGCAAGAGATATTCAAGAAGTATGTCCAGACGCATTGTTCCTGAACTATACCAACCCAATGGCGGTTCTGACAAATGTGATGAATACGTACGGCGGTGTCAATACTGTCGGCCTCTGTCACAGTGTTCAGGGCTGCGTATCTGGACTGTTCGACAGCCTTGGAATGGATCAAACGGGCGTGAAATCCAAAATCGCTGGTATCAATCATATGGCTTGGCTGCTTGAAGTTTCTAAAGACGGCGTAGACTTGTATCCGGAAATTAAACGCCGTGCGCGCGAGAAGCAAAATGAGAAGCACTGGGATATGGTGCGTTACGAAATGATGCTCAACTTCGGTTACTACATCACAGAATCGTCTGAGCATAATGCCGAATACCATCCGTATTTCATCAAACGTAACTATCCGGAACTGATCGAGCGCTTCAACATTCCGTTGGATGAATATCCGCGCCGCTGCATTGAGCAAATCGGTAATTGGAAGAAACTGAAACAAGAGCTCGTTAATAATCCGGAGCTGGATCATAAACGTACGCATGAATACGCGTCATATATTTTCGAAGCGATTGAAACGAATGTTCCGTTCAAGATTGGTGGCAACGTCATGAATACAGGCCTTATCACGAACCTGCCGAAAGAGGCGTGTGTCGAAGTTAGCTGTCTAGTAGACCGCAACGGTGTAACACCGACGTTTGTTGGCGATCTGCCTCCGCAATGTGCTGCGCTTAACCGTACGAACATTAATACACAGCTGCTCACAATCGAAGCGGCAATGACCGGCAAACGCGAGCACATCTATCACGCAGCGATGCTGGACCCACATACAGGTGCTGAGTTGTCGATGGATGACATCAAAGCGATGTGCGACGACTTAATTGAAGCGCATGGGGACTGGCTTCCAACCTATAAATAAGCAATGATTAAATCGTCTACCGCCCGATTTACTAGAGCTGATTCGTTTCAGTTCTAGTGATCGGGCGTTTTTTTTACTGTACATTTTGGTGCGGAGTATGAAAGACATTTTCCGCTATAAATTGTAACAATGAAATATAGATTAGTTGTTGGATGATTCTTAGAATTGAACAGAAGGATAATTCACGATTTGGCATTCGAACGACTTAATCGGGGGAGGTTGCTACGATAATGAATTAAATTGGGGATCATCTAAGAAGATGAATTGAAAGCGATTACAAATCCTGTTAACCACTAAAGCATTAGATCCTACCACGTATCGGTTTCATTGTAGTTAGTGAATCATTCTAATCATGGGAGGCGTTATAGTGAAAAGGTTATTTCGTACAAGGAATTGGGCAGTACTCCTAATTATCATGTTAAGCAGTTCTTTAATGCCAGTATGGAGTTCAGCAGAATCGGCATCAAATTCATCTTCATCTTCTTCTGAAGCTGTAATTTCTCAAAAGGATAAACGGGTTCAAGCCACAAATGGAAAGTACACAATCACTTATGATTTGTCTACGGGACAAGGTAGCCTTTCTTGGTTCGGGAAGACATTGATAAAGGATTTCAATTCAAATATTCAGGTCCAGGGAAGTGAAGAACGAATAAGTTCTATGGATGAGGCGGCAAGAACAGCGACGTGGACAGAAATTAAAGGCGATGAGTATGGCAAGCACGGTAAGAAATTAACGATAACAAATAAGCTAGATTCAGGCCTTTCAATAGATTTGAATTTCTATATTTATCCAAAGGTATCTTACTTCCTCGTAGATATGCAAGTTAGTAATTCAGCGGGACAGACTCTTGAAGTCATGGAGCCGATTACTTCGAACAATTTAGACATTGGACAAGGGACAGACAAGAGGATTTTCACAACACCTTATACTAATAACTTTGACTTTGGGGTAGCGCCTGTCGATGCATTTGGCAAAAGTCAGAACGGTGCGGATCGATTTCAAGGTGAGGAATTGAAATGGGAGAAATTCAACGGCATTAGCCATTGGGTGGCGTCCATGTTCGACGATAAGAACAAACATGGCATTGTGGCGGGTGCAGCAACCGTGCAGAACTGGAAGAGCAGCCAGAAGCTTGGTGAGGCTGTTACTCCAAATGGTGCGCTAAGTTCCTTCTCCCTCTATAACTGGGGAGGATCGCATAGCGAATCTACGATTTCCTCAGACAAGTTCTTCTTAGGATATTATGACGACTATCAGCATGGTCTGGAGGAATATGGGAAGGTGTACAACATGGGGGAACCGCATATGGAGTGGAAAGGTGAAGTACCTATGGGCTATAACACCTTCTATTCGCACGATAGTTATGCAACCGCAGAAGCGATGTATCCCATGGTCGATTATGTGGCCGAGCATTTGAAGCCTCTCGGTTATCAGTACTTCAACTTGGATGGCGGTTTTCAGCCGGAGGGTGGTATTCCCTTTGATGAGTCCATGACCAAGTTCGCTGATTATGTCCATTCCAAAGGGCTGAAGGTTGGCGGTTATTTGACACCATTTACGATTTATGAGGGCTGGCTTGACTTGCCTGTGGAGGGAACGAATTTAACGCATCGAGATATTTGTCTGGTTGATGAACAAGGGAATTTAATCAAGACGTATCTAAATACCTATGCACTTGACTTAACACATCCCGTAGCACAGGAAGTGGTCAAGAGAAACGTAGATAACTATATTAAATGGGGTTATGACTATCTGAAGTTAGATTTTATCGACATGGGCATGTATGAAGGGAAACATTATGATCCCACAGTGAATGGTGTACAGAACTATCGTATTGGACTCGGAATCATTCGAGATGCGGTTCTTGCAGCCGATCGTCCGATTTTTATTAACGAATCGATTGCACCATTGTTACCCGCGGCATTCGCTCATGGTAGAAGAGCTGCCTGTGACACTTCCTTAGGTGTAGCGAGCTACTCTGGTATTGAGAGACAAGCGATGAATAGTGCAGCTTCCTGGTGGACCAATGGAACGCTTTATCAATACAACGATCCAGATATGTATATTCCAGAGTATGTGATTCAAGGATTTTGGAACAAATACGGTCACAGCGATGCGAAGTTATTAGCGACAACAGTTGCGTTAGGAGGCGGTCATTGGTTGGTGGGGGATAACCTTCCTTTTATTTCTGATGATCGATTGAAATGGCTACAGAACAAAGAATTGTTATCTCTTGTAAAGCAAGGGAACGCAGCGAAGCCGGTGAGTATGAGTAATTTCTATCATCAAGAGGAACATGCTCCGTCCGTTATCTATACCACGGATTCTGAAGGCAATCGTATTGTCGGGCTCTCGAACTGGACATCTGAGGAGCAGGAGATCACCGTGTCATTAGAAGACGTGGGTCTGAAACCGAACTCTAAATATAATTTAACAGAATTGTACAGCGGAAATTCCTTAGGAACGGTAACAGGGAGCTTCTCCTATAAGCTATCAGCCAAAGGAACTGCGATTATTCGAATTGCGAAAGGAAAAGGATCGAAACCTACGGAGGTTCTAAAGAATCTTGCGTTAGGTAAACCTGTTCAAGTGTCGTCAACTTGGGCGGACTCTGGCTATGAGGCTGCACGGATTACGGATGGAGATGCAGCAACGCGGTGGAACGCGGCGGAGGGCCAATTAAACGATCAATGGGTTGAAGTAGATTTCGGCGAAGATACGTTACTTAATCAGCTTGTGATCAAAGAATTTAGAGATCCTAATTTCAAAATTGCGAACTATACGTTGCAGTATTGGGATGGCGCGAACTATAAGGACATCACGAAGGGATCCGCAGTTGGCGATAATCGAACGTTTACTTTCCCAACCCTTACGACATCCAAAATTCGATTGGTGATCAAGACGAGCTATGGTGTACCGTCCATCTATGAAATGGAAGCTTATCATACCAAGGAAGTGGATGGTAGTCGGATCGATCAAGATAGTAGTGATGCTGATTACGCCTATTACTCCGATATTCGAGCGAATGTTCAACGCATGCAAGTGTTTACGTTAAATCACGCTGACCTTCCGAAGTTGGATATTTCTATTTATGAAAGTTATAAGAATGCGGTACCGAAAGATGCATATTACTTCGATCTTGTAATACTAGACGGTAATAATAATCCGGTTGAGACTATATTTTCTGCTTCGCTGACGCCTTATAACATACCCGGGTCTGTGACCCCTTACTCTATCTATCCGAAGTTAAAAGGGTTAGATATCACTAAGAAATATGGTCTGATCCTTAAATCTCCGAAATCGGAATATACAGACAGCACTGACAATAACTATGGATTTGGTTATAGTGACCAGAACCCGTATGCCAATGGGTTTGCTAGATTGTCATTGGATGGCGGTCAGACATGGGTGAACGAAGATCAGAGGGATCTGCTATTCACGTTATATACGGCAGATCCATGGGAACGTAAGTAATAATGTCAGGATGGGCGGTTCCGTTAATGACGGGGCCGCCTTCTTACAACCTACTTTATCTTCGGGTGCAGTCGATACTGACTTGGACTGACACCATAGTAGGAGCTGAAATGCCGCGTAAAAGGATGGATGGAGAGATAGCCTAGCTTCTCGGAAATCGCTGTAATGCTCATATCGCATTCTAACAGCAGATGCGTGGCACGTTTCATGATTAATTTATGCTGATAGGCTTTGGGTGTAAGGCCCGTCTCACGTAAGAACAGCTCGTGAAAATAGGTGCGCTTCAATCCGCAGAATTGACTCCATGATTCGATGGATTCACGACGTTCCGGATGATTATTCAAATGAGTGAGCAACCGAACGATGCGATAGTCCGTAGGCTGGTGCGTGTGGATCGTATTGTACCAATTCAGAACCCAAGCATACAGTAGGCTATTCGCTGCCTCATTGTGATAGAAGCGGGATTCACTATAGGTATTCGCGATCGTGATGAATAGATCATAGAGCATCGGATAGGGCTGCAGAGAGAATACACTTGGGAAAGAATCAAGCTCATCACAAGGAAATGTGGTGGCTAGTGTACCAGCTTGGAACTGATTTGGAGCAAAAGCGAAAGAACGATTCACGGACAACGGCCGAACGGCTTCCCATAAATCGCAATATAAATTGTAAGAGGACAAGGGGTGCTGTGACGAGATATGGAAAGCATGTGCTTGACCTGGTCGGAGAAATACGAGTGTTCTTTTATCAATTGGATAGCGCCTTCCATCGACCTCCATCTCGCCAGGTCCATCGGTGAACAGATGAAAAGCATAAACGTTGCAGGTGCGCAGACGCTCGCTTGAGCTACCATCATACAAGTACGTCATGGAATCACCTACATAAGGTGTGATCTCGGACAGTTGTTTCAATTACGTTCCTTCTCCCTATGGTTGAATAGTGAAATATACCGGATTAATCGTCAAATGAATGGATACTTGATCAAATACGATATTTAGCACCAATGATACAATGAATTATAAAATTAGTAAAAGTAATTGTAATCAATTAGCGGATAAATACACAACTTCAGAATGAGGGATCTTTGGAGTGCAGAGGAGAATAAATATGGGGAATTGGATAAGCAGTACATTTCGTAAATTGCACTTAGATTATCATCAACCGGCTTGGATGGATGGCGTAGCGAGCGCTTTTACGGAAGAAGAGGCACGTAGGCAGGCTACCATGTTTAAGAAAACGGGTATTGAAGCGGTGGAGTTTTTTGCGTATGACCATTATGGTCACGCTTTCTATCCTTCTGAGATCGCTCCGGTGCATCCTAACTTGAAGAGTGATTATACCGGTCTTATGTCTCGTGCATTAAAAGAAGCCGGGATTCGTACCATCCTTTATTTGAATGCATTTACAACGATCCATTTACATACAACACATCCCGAGTGGATGCGCCGTAATGAAGATGGAACGATGCCACGGGGGGCTTGGTTACAACATGATGCTTCACATGTATGCATTGCAACGGGGTATTTGAAGGAATACTTTTTTCCATTGTTGCAGGAAGCGGTGCGCCGTCATGAGCCAGATGGAATATGGATCGATGCGGGTAGTTGGATGGTGGAGTACCCTTGTTATTGCCAAAGCTGCCATGAACGTTATGCAGAAGATACCGGATATGAGCTGCCAACAGGTCCGTTGCCAGATGCAGGAGTAGAGCTCGATCATCCAGATTGGATACGGTGGCGGTTGTGGCGACGCGGGCTAATAGCCCCTTATGTGAAGGATTTGATTCATACGATCAAGGAGATTTCTCCTGAGACTTTGGTTGCTGAGAATAACCTAGGGAAGTATTTCTACGGCGTACCCAAAATGGAACAAGGCCAATTCGTAAAATGGTTAACGCCACAGGAATTGGGTTTGGATTGGTTATCTTGTGATCCGGTCCATTTCGGTGCGAATCATGAAATGATCTTTAGCCGCGAGGGTCGGTATCAGGCCACAACAGGACTGCCTTTCGATTATATGAATGAACGGTTTCATGGATGGGGCGAATGGCAGATGCGGTCCCTTACAGATTGGAAATTGGAGATGGCAACCATTCTTGCTGTAGGAGCTCGCGGTTTCTTCGCGGATCAACCTTTTCCTGACGGAACGCTAGAGCCGACCGTATACCGCGACCTTGAGAAAGTCTATGCGTTCGTGAAAGAACGAGAGGCTTTCACACTTGGGGCACAGCCCGTACCTGAGGTCGCTGTTCTTGCTAGTCTTCCATCTAACGTGCTAGGGCCTACAGCTGGAGCGGAGTGGGGGCGGAATAAGCACTGGGGAGCTTTGCCGAAATACCGTACAGACCGAGTCGACGGTGCATCATTATGGTTAACAGAAGCGGGCATCCAGCATCTCATTTATGACGAGGAGACATTGCGCAATCAATTAGATCGTCAATCGTTAGTCATTATTCCAGATCAATGTTTATTAGAAGAGGCAACGATTACTGCGCTCGAACGCTATGTGGAAGCCGG
>Ga0153923_100579_pt1 | contig 10997 bp, 9 predicted proteins | sample TSNJ007MetaG_FD_104682 | JGI IMG/M metagenome (GOLD analysis project Ga0153923, IMG submission 104682) | Attine ant fungus gardens microbial communities from New Jersey, USA - TSNJ007 MetaG | ecosystem: Host-associated > Fungi > Mycelium > Unclassified | place: USA: New Jersey, Brendon T. Byrne... | reverse complement strand
TGAAAGCACACGGGATTCTTGACTTTAACAAATCCGGTCAAAGTATTACCTACTCCATAGCCGACACGCGGGTGGAGGAAATTATCCATGTTTTGAAAAAGCATTATTGTGATCCGGAGGATGTAGTGTGAAAGAAATGTAAAAAGGTGATTGTATGTTGGCCACAATCACCTTTTTGCGTCAGCTAAAAATATAAGTTATTAAAAATCCACCTCTGTTCCATAATAAAGACAATCCAGCAATTTCTCCATCTCAGCCGATGTAACGGGCCGGGGATTGGAGCCGGTGCAGGCATCACTGACAGCCAGCTCTGCAATTTTAGTGCGCTTTTCTTTAAATTCTTCTTCGTCAATACCAAATTCTTTTAAAGTCTTTGTAATGTTCATTTTCACATTAAAAGTTTCGATTTTATCACAAAGAGCCTGTGTCAGGGCAGCATCCGAATTTTCTTTTAGTCCGACAAAACGGGCAATGTCGGCATAACGCGCTTCGGCATGAGAAGAATTAAATTTGATTACGTAAGGAAGATACATGGCATTAGCACATCCATGAGGGATGTGGCCGGTAGAAAAAGCGGCTCCTGTCTTATGTGCTAAGGAATGAACAATACCCAGCAAGGCGTTGGAGAAGGCCATACCAGCCAGGCACTGTGCGTAATGCATCTGTTCCCGGGCTTCCTGACTGCCTTCATATGAGTCCGGAAGATAGTCGAATACCATCTGGATCGCCTTCAATGCTAAAGGATCTGTAAAAGGAGAATGTACGGTAGATACATAGGCTTCAATCGCATGTGTCAAAGCATCCATGCCTGTATGGGCGGTTAGCTCTGTCGGCATAGTCTCCGCGATAGCCGGGTCCAGGATGGCGATATCCGGAGTGATATTAAAGTCTGCCAGCGGATACTTGACTCCGGAGGCATAATCCGTGATCACAGAAAAAGCAGTGACCTCAGTCGCTGTGCCGGAGGTAGACGGAATCGCTATAAACCTTGCTTTTTGACGCAGCTCCGGAAAGTTAAACGGAATAATCAGTTCTTCAAAAGTAACATCCGGATATTCATAAAAAGCCCACATAGCCTTTGCGGCATCAATAGGAGAGCCGCCTCCAATGGAAACAATCCAATCGGGTTGGAATTTCTGCATGGCTTCGGCACCCTTCCTAACGGTTTCAACAGAAGGATCCGGTTCAACATTTTCAAAAAGCGCTGTAGTCATACCGGCTTCCTGTAAATAATTTATTACCTGGTCTAAAAAACCAAAGCGCTTCATAGAGCCGCCGCCAACTACGATAAAAGCTTTTTTTCCTTTGATTGTCTTTAAAGTCTCCAAACTTCCTCTTCCGTAATATAGATCCCTGGGTAATGTAAATCTTGACATAAGCAATCTCCTTTATTAGACTTTGTTAATTATTCCACAATCCTTAGTATAAACATTGAACAATCACTTGTCAATATTATTTTCCCCAATATTATTTTACCAGAAATTATTTTTCGGTCTGTCTGGAAGCAGCATCGGCTTTCTTGCTCGGCTTGTCTTTTCTCTTCTCCGACAGAGCCGCCTTTTTCACTTCCTCTTCTTTCATGTCATCGATAATGGTTTCAATCATCTGCTTCTTCAAATATACATCAAAAGCCAGCATACAGATCATGGAGAAATTCTCCAGATAATCCCGGTCTTCTTCCGGTGCGTCGGGGAAGGCCTGTTCTGCCAGATTAACTTTGCCAAGGATGTCCTTATAGAAGGGACGGAACATGCGGATCTCCAGGTGAATGATATCTTCATAAATTTCCTGTAAGGTTATATCGCTGCTTGGACCAAAATATTGTTCGGTCAGAGGTTTCAGAAGGGTTTGAATGTCGCTGATAGATAAAATATTTTTTAAATAGTAGATGAAAATCAACAACAGAATATGCTCCTGGCTATATTTCTTCTTATCTGAAGTCGGGAGCAGATTGTTTTTCGTATAGTTATTGATCATCGTCTTTGTGAGGATCTTGTCCTCCGGATGGCGTTTGGAACTTGCGAGATGACTATCCATAAAGGTAGTGACCTGATCCATATACAGGTCAATATTCGGCAGAGCACCAGGCTTGATATAGTTCAGCTTGCTATATTTTTGCAGTAGTTTTTCAAATTCCTTAGAGTGTTTCATATCCTTCCCTCCCTAGGTATCAGGGGACAAAACCCTTTTTGACCCCCAACATCATTATATAAGAATATGGTTAAAATTACAAGCAAAAAGGTTATCGTTGGAAAGAGATGGTCACCTGCACAATTTCGCTTTTTGTACAGACCCGCATATTAGGACCATAAATACCGGCACCGGAGGTGACGATGGAATGGAGGTTGTCCTTCTGCAGGTAACCATAGGCATTTTCCCACAACAGTTTTACCATAAGGTTGGCAGGGAAGAGCTGACCATCATGAGTGTGGCCGGATAAATCCAGATCCACGCCGGCATCCGCCAATTCCTGCAGCTCTTTGGGCTGATGATCCATTACGAGCACCGGCTTGGTCAAGTCCAGTCCCTGGGTCAGTTCCGCAGGTGTCTTCCGGATGCCGGATGCGCTATGCTTAGCCAGGCTATAGTCCTGGCGGCCGATCAGATAGAAGCTGTCGTCGACGAGGATTGCCTCATCGTTCAGCAAATGTACACCTGAGCTGGTCAGAAAATCCTCCATCTGCCGGCTCGGTCCTCCTTCTTTGTCCGCGTCTAGTGTAAATCCGGCCAGCAGAGTAGTCTCCCGGTCATGATTGCCCCAGCAGGCATAAACGCCTAAGCGACTCTGAATGCTTTGAAGCAGGTGGGAAATTTTCTCCGGTTCTGCAACAGCATCCAAATCATTATCAAAAATATCCCCAGCCAAACAAACGATGTCGGCATCCATGGCGTTAACCTCACGGACAATGTTTTCCACATGCCAGGCACCGATGCTATAACCCAGATGCAGATCGGCCACCAGCGCGACTTTCAGTGAAGTACCGACGGCGTAGGTTTTATTAACGGATATTTCATAGGAGGTAATCTGCAGATGGCCGGCGTTCAGAAAGCCGTAGAGGCCTACGGCCAAGACGCATATGGCGGCCACGGCACCGGAGGCGGCGAAAACCCGGCGGGAATTCAGGATTTCCCGCCGGACAAGACCGGTGAGCTTCAGAAACAGGTAAACCAAATCAGAAACCGCGATTATCAGCAGCGCATAGAGGAATACGCCAAGCCAATAATTGCTAATATATTTCAGAATCCAATGCAGTATGCTGCCTGTAATCAGGTAGGAGGTCAGGGGAGTCGTGCAGAAAAAAGCGAAAAGGACCGAATAGAGGGAGCGGAACCATAGCGCCTTAAAGTGCTTGACGCAGGCACCCATCCATTTCAGGCTCCGGCGGTAAATATAGTAATTTACTAAAATATAAAGTGGGGTGAACAGGATAGCGAGCATCGGGGCTCCTTTCGGGAAAAGGAATTATTCCTTGGATTTTTGTATTCTATCATGACGAAAAGCACTTTACAAGGTCATAGACAGAATTACCAGATTATGATATACTATTGCCAATTACAGCTGGGAATCCAGCATAATAAAATACTGTAAGGAGACTTTTATTATGGGAATTATTCAAAGATTTACAGACATTATGTCTGCTAATATCAATGCGCTTTTAGATAAGGCAGAGGATCCTTCCAAGATGATTGATCAATATCTGCGGAATTTGGAGAGCGATCTGGGGAAGGTAAAAGCCGAGACCGCTGCTGTTATGGCAGAGGAGACCCGCACGAAGCGTGCGCTGGATGATTGTGACGCAGAGATTTCTAAGATGCAGATCTATGCAGAAAAGGCCATTGCAGCCGGTAATGATGAAGATGCCAAACGTTTTCTGGAGAAGAAGGCCAAGACAACGCAGAATCGTGCAAACCTGGCACAGACCTATGCAATAGCAGCAGATAATGCCGCTAAAGTGCGCCAGATGCATGATAAGCTCTGCAAAGACATTGCAGAACTAAATGCCCGCCGTGATTCGATTAAGGCAAAAGTAGCTGTGGCAAAGACCCAGGAGAAGATTAATAAGATCGGTTCCAGCGTAGGCAATGCACAGGAAGGCATCAGTGCCTTTGACCGGATGGAAGCCAAAGCGAATAAAATGCTGGATGAGGCCAATGCCATGTCCGAACTGAATCAGACCCAGGGCGATCCCGAAGGAATCGAATCCCTGGCAGCGAAGTATGATGCAGAGCCGTCCGCTTCCATAGAGGATGAATTGGCTGCACTGAAGGCGAAGATGGGGAAATAGACCATGGGATTGTTCGGAGGACAGGCATCGAATGTCATAGAATGGCTTGAATATGATGACGAGACCATATTCTGGAAATGGCCGAACATCGAAATTAAGAAGGGAAGCCGCCTGGTAATCCGCGCCGGACAGGACGCGATTTTTATGGTGAATGGTAAGCTGGAGGGGATTTTTAAGGATGAAGGCGCCTATGATATTGAAACGGATATCATCCCCTTCCTTTCATCCCTGAGGGGATTCCGGTTCGGCGCTAAGACCGTTCTGCGGTCGGAGATCCTGTTTGTCAATGTCCGGGAGTTTACGGTGAAATGGGGTACCAGAGGAGCCGTAACGATTTTGTCGGAGGGGCTTCCGGGGGGACTTCCGATCCGTGCTTTTGGAACTTTCCAGTGTAAGGTAGATGAGTATACGACACTGATTGATCAGATCGCCGGTGTGCGTCAGGTCTATAAGGTCGGTGATGTGAAGGAGCGGGTTATTTCGGCTTTGGATCCTCTGGTGATGAAGTGGATCAGCAAGGAAGGCAAGGGCATCTTTAACCTGCAGGCCAATTCTGCGGAAATTGCGAAAGGTATCTGTGAAGATCTGGATATGCAGATGCGTAAAATCGGTATTGCTATTAGCGGTTTTCAAATTCAGAATGTTTCCTACCCGGAGGATGTGCAGGCAATTGCCCGCACTGCGATTTCGCATAAGTTCACAGCCGGATCGCAGCCGGCGGTGAAGGCCGGCAGTACTGCCGCTACAACGGGACCTAAATTCTGTCCGAACTGCGGAACACCCGCAGGAGGCGGTAATTTCTGTTCTAACTGCGGCCATAAGCTAAAATAAGAGACGATTTTACAACACATATTAATTTGAATGTTATCCTGGGCTTGCCAGGAGACGGCACAGATTAGTCAGAACGGCTATAACCCTTCTGACTGTTCCGTACGCAAAGACGCCTCCGGTTTGGATTGACGAATATTGAAGGAGCAGCTATGAGCAACATATACGATACATTAAATTCCATGCAGAAAGAGGCTGTTTTTACCACAGAGGGCCCGGTGCTGATTTTGGCCGGTGCCGGTTCCGGTAAGACCCGGGCCTTAACCCATAGGATTGCCTATTTGATTCAGGAAAAACAAGTGAAGCCCTGGAATATACTGGCGATCACCTTTACGAATAAAGCAGCGGGTGAAATGCGTGACCGTGTAGATGAGCTGGTAGGCTTTGGCGCGGAAAATATATGGGTCGCCACCTTCCATTCAACCTGTGTGCGGATTTTGCGCCGGCATGCCGAGCGGATAGGATATACGAACAGTTTTACCATTTACGATACCGACGACCAGAAGACGCTGATGAAACAGGTGCTCCGGAAGCTGGATATCGATCCGAAGCTGTATAAAGAAAAAGCAATGCTTTCACAAATTTCCGCTGCGAAGAATGAATTGATCTCACCGGACGAATTTTATACACGTGCCGCCGGAGATTTCCGCAAGACCCGGGTGGCAGACATTTATGCAGAATACCAGGCGCAGCTTAAGAGCAATAACGCACTGGATTTTGATGACCTGCTAGTAAAAACGGTGGAATTATTCCGGCATAATCCGGAGCTATTGGAGGATTACCAGGAGCGTTTCCATTATATCCTGGTGGATGAGTATCAGGATACGAACACGGCGCAGTTCCAGCTGGTATATCTGCTGGCCCGCGCCCATAAGAACCTGTGCGTGGTGGGCGATGATGACCAGTCTATTTACAAGTTCCGGGGAGCAAATATCCAGAACATTCTGGATTTCGAAAAGGCTTTCGCAGGAGCGAAGGTGATTAAGCTGGAGCAGAATTACCGCTCTACGAAGAATATTCTGGAAGTGGCCAACCAGGTGATCCGTCGCAATGAAGGCCGGAAGGAGAAGGCTCTCTGGACCGAGAATGAAGAAGGAGTTAAGGTATCCTTTTGCCAGTTCGATACGGCTTTTGAAGAGGCGGAGGCTATTGTAAAAGATATCCTTGACCATCGGGATACCTTCCAGTATGGAGATTGTGCGGTTCTCTACCGTACCAACGCTCAGTCCCGTATATTGGAAGAAAAGTGCGTGACCTATAACGTGCCTTACCGGCTGGTGGGCGGTGTAAACTTCTATCAGCGGAAGGAAATCAAAGATCTGGTGTGCTATCTGAAGACTGTGGCTAACGGACGGGATGATCTGGCAGTCCAGCGGATTATCAATGTTCCCAAGCGGGGAATCGGCCAGACCAGCATTCGTAAGGTTATGGGGTATGCAATTGATTGCGAAGGCATGAGTTTTTATGATGCACTGACAGAGGCAGAGCGGATACCGGGTCTCGGTAAGGCTGCTGTGAAAATTAGTAGCTTTGTCAATCAGATTCAGGTGCTGCGCAGCAAGGCGGAATTCATGAGTATCCGTGAGCTCTTAGAGGAGATCCTGGAGGATACCGGTTATAAGGCGGAATTAGTGGCGGAGAATACAATTGAAGCCCAAACCCGTCTGGAAAATATTGAAGAATTGGTGAGCAAAGCCGCTGACTTTGGAGACGGTCCGGAGGATAATACCTCTCTGGACCGTTTCCTGGAGGAAATTGCCTTGGTAGCAGAGGTGGATAACCTGAATGAGGATGAGCAGCGGGTGGTTCTGATGACGCTTCACAGTGCCAAGGGATTGGAGTTCCCCCGGGTGTACTTAAGCGGCATGGAGGAAGGCTTGTTCCCCAGCAGCATGGCAGTGATGTCGGATGATCCTACCGATATGGAGGAGGAGCGGCGTCTCTGTTATGTGGGAATTACCAGAGCGCGGCAGGAACTGACGCTGACGGCTGCCAGACAGCGGATGATTAACGGAGAGACGCGGCTGAGCCGTGTGTCACGGTTCGTAGGAGAAATTCCCCTGGAACTTTTACAGGAGGAGAAAGCGCCCAGCATCTGCACGAAGAAGGAGCGGGATGCACTGGGACGGGAGGCAGCGGCCACGCTTGGCACCTATCGGCCGAAGCCAACGGTGCTGACTTCTTCGACGACAGCGGCTTACTTAGGCAAGCAGTTCGAGGTGGAGAAGGCCGGAAGCTTGGAGTATAACGTAGGAGACCGGGTCCGTCACATTAAGTTTGGAGAAGGAACTGTGCAGACAATCGAAGATGGCAAGCGGGATTTTGAAGTTACGGTGGTCTTCGATACGGCAGGAGTGAAGAAATTATTTGCTTCTTTTGCCAAATTACAAAAAATTTAAAAATGAATAGTAAATTTCACCAAAAGATGCTATACTAACAATATTAAATAAATAGAAAGGGTGAATAAGTACATGAATAAATTTGAAGAAATGCTTGCGACAAGCAAGTTGAACAATCTCCTCCGTAAACAGGATGAAGACGAGAAGACAAAGAGCTGTATTCGTACTATTCTGCTGATTGCCGGTGCTGTGGCTATTATTGCTACAATTGCCTATGGTGTGTATCGTCTCTTTATTAAGGATGACTTTGAAGATTTCGACGATGACTTATACTTTGATGATGATGACATGGACGATTTCTTTGATGAAGAAGAGGACGAGACCGAGTAATTGAAGAGGCAGACAGAACCACAAAAGAGAAGGGGCTGTCATCCTGAAGGAAGAGAAGGACCTGGTTTGACGTTTCCATACGTTGGCCAGGTCTTTTAACTTATAAAAATCCATGGAGAAGCTTGAAAAGTATGGGGAACGCACAAGGAGATACTATGAAGAAGGGAATAATTGCAGAAGGAATCGTAGAGAGTATTCAATTCCCGAACAAGGGAATTTTACATATTGAAGGGCAGAAAATGGTGGTGAAAAATGCACTGCCGGGCCAAAGGCTGCAGGTTATGGTGACAAAGGGCGGTACAAGGAAGCTGGAGGGCCGCGTGTTAGAGGTATTGGAATCCTCTCCTCTGGAGACGGCGGAATGCCCTTGCATTCATTTCGGGAGCTGCGGCGGCTGTGTTTATCAGACGCTGCCGTATGAGGAGCAGCTGAAGATCAAAGCCGGTCAGGCCGAGTCCTTGTTAACGCCGGTGCTGGGAAGTGATTTTCCCTTTGAGGGGATTCTGGCCAGTCCAAGAGCATCGGAATATCGTAATAAGATGGAATTTTCCTTCGGTGATGCGGTGAAGGATGGGCCGATGACGCTGGGGATGCATAAGCGGGGAAGCTTCTATGATGTGGTTACCGTGGATCAATGCCAGATTGTAGATGGGGATTACCGGAAGATTCTGCGTGGGGTGCTGGATTTCTTTCGTGACCGGCAGATTTCCTTTTATAAGAAGATGCAGAGGACTGGAATTCTAAGGCATCTCGTGGTACGCAAGGCGGCTAAGACCGGGGAAATTCTGGTGATGCTGGTGACGACTTCCGGATACCGGGCCGATGAGGAGTTTGTGCAGATGCTTCGGGGGCTGGAGCTTAATGGGCTGCTGGCAGGTATTCTGCAGGCAGTGAATGACAGCCCGGCCGATGTGGTACAGAGTGACGAACTGCTGCTGCTGTATGGCCAGGATCATTTCTATGAAGAAATCCTGGGGCTCCGGTTTAAGATTACACCTTTTTCCTTCTTCCAGACGAATTCCCTGGGGGCGGAAGTTCTGTACAATACAGCCAGGGAGTTTGTGGGGAGCGTGGAAGGCCGGCTGGTATTTGATCTCTATAGCGGAACCGGTACGATTGCGCAGGTGCTGGCACCGGTAGCCCGAAAGGTGATCGGTGTAGAGATTGTAGAAGAAGCGGTAGTGGCTGCCCGGGAAAATGCAGCAGCGAATGGACTGGAAAATTGTGAGTTTATTGCAGGCGATGTGCTGAAGGTGCTGGAGGAAATTCAGGAAAAACCGGATATGATCGTACTGGACCCGCCTAGGGATGGAATTCATCCGAAAGCGCTCGGGAAGATTCTGGATTATGGGGTGGAGAGGATTGTGTATATTAGTTGTAAGCCGACTTCGCTGGCAAGGGATCTGGAGGTGTTTCTGGCGAGAGGGTATCAGGTGAAGAGAGTGAAGTGCGTGGACATGTTTCCGGCGACGGCGGGGATCGAAGTGATCTCGCTTCTGGAAAAGTTTCAATAATCGGGTATGGCTCTATAAAATTTGCTGTGGTGATCAAATAATCTACGGATTAATATAACTTTACAAGGACAGAAGAGGTGATTAAAAATGATTCTGGAATGTGAAAGGTGTGGTGGTAACCTTAAGTTAGCTTCTGACGGTAAAACCGCAGTATGTGAATATTGTGGTTTGACGACTATATTATCACAATCTGTTGAATTGCAGAAAACTGTCGATTCGAGAGGCAAACAAAAAACAACAAGAAAGCCGTATCTTGCCACAATCTTTATCTTATTGCCAGCCATAATAGTTTTGTGTATCGTATTTTCTTTTAATGAAAAAACTGCAAAAGTAGATGAATCGAAGTTATTGAACTCGGAAATTCAAGTGGAAACCGATACAACTATAGAATCGAAGGATCAGTGGATGCAGGGAGAGTATGATTATGATACTATGGGACTTTTTGGACTATCAAATCAGGTTAGGATTGGGATGGCAGCTAGCGAAGTTAAGCGCCAGAAGGCGGGGGATACAGTAGAAGCTCGCCAGATTTGGTTGATTTATGATGACAATAAATTTATGAGCAAGTATAAGGGGAAATTAATATTTGTTCTTCAGGAAGAAAATGGGATGGTCCAGCGTGTATCCCTTTTAGTTAAATCTCCCGTAGTAGAAGCCACGACTTTGGTAAATGAGATTTCACAGCGATTAGGAGAACCAATACATAAAGAGAATATTAATGACCTAAGATATGACGTTTCGAGTATTGTGTGGGAATATGCAAAAAATCAATTACTAATTGCTCGTGTCCGACACGACACAAACAGCTCGAGTGTGGAAATAGTGTGGAGGGAGGTTGATACGAGAGCTCGAGAACAATTCGATAGTTTAAATGAGGTTATTAATAAAGATGATGCTTTGAAGCAGGAGTATACTAAATTATTTGATCGAGGACAGTATATTAGTCGAAGCATTGCAGAGGCCCTTGAAACGTATACCTTAGAGGTGAAAAAGATAACAACTGCTTTTAGGGATGATCTCGGTTTTGATTTTCAAGAACGTTCTTCACTTTTTGGGTATGACGGAGTTTTTGCATTTCATTGTGACAGTCCGGATGCGGTAAAAAGGCCAGGATTTATCGGACAAATAGAATATGTGGAATTTCAGTGGGATGAATTAAGCGAAGATGAGCAAGTGGAAATATTTCAAAAATTAACTCAGCTGTTTGGAGAACCGGAAGAGAACGGTTATGGTGGATATATGTGGGAGAATGCATTTTGCAGACTTTCTTCTTACCTAGACTCAAAGCTTACCCCCTATATATCTTTGCGCTGGAATGTCAATTTTTGTACAATTGACCCAAGCTATCGATATTCAGATGCAACAAATGTGATCCCGGCCGAAGACTGCGATATTTCCATTTTCAATGACCAATGAAGCTTTAGCAGCATTCTGTAGAGAAGAATAACAGTTCTAAGATCAAGTCAAAAAACTTTATGGATAGGAAATGTGTTTATGTATAACAACCTCGGGCCAACTTCGGGCTGTTGACAAAGTAGATACAATCACCGCGAAAAATGGTAAAATACACATAAAAGCGGTGAGGTGAAAAATATGATGACAGAGCAAATGGGAACTCAACTTGAAATGTATTGTTATAC
>Ga0153923_100576_pt1 | contig 11029 bp, 8 predicted proteins | sample TSNJ007MetaG_FD_104682 | JGI IMG/M metagenome (GOLD analysis project Ga0153923, IMG submission 104682) | Attine ant fungus gardens microbial communities from New Jersey, USA - TSNJ007 MetaG | ecosystem: Host-associated > Fungi > Mycelium > Unclassified | place: USA: New Jersey, Brendon T. Byrne... | reverse complement strand
TTCTTTAATTACTAATTTAACTGTTTTGGTTTGACCATCTGTTGTTTGTAGTGTAACTTCATAGGTTCCTGCTTTTGAGAAGTCTACTTTTGAGAAGTCTGCTGTCACTTCAAGCTCTTTGCCGTCTTTATCTGTTGCAGTAGCTTTGAAGTCTGATACAGTTGGTGTTTTATCTCCTACATACATGTTAAAGTCTGAGCCACTGATGGATTGTTTGTTTTCCAATACAGTTATTTTTCTAGTAAATTCGCTAGTTTCTCCTGAAGTATTGGTAACACTGTAATGAATAGTATAAATCCCTGCGGTTGGTTGCTTACCATCTGTGGGATAACCATCATAATTTGTAATTTTTATCGCATTTGTAATATTTGTTTGTGCGCTGTAAGCATAAATATCTTGAAGTGGATCATAATTATCTGTAGTATAGATTGTTTTGTCATTTCCTCTAAAATAAGGAATGGATGTCCCAGTTGTGACAGATTGAAACATGGTTGTATAATTCCAAGCACCCTGTGTTGCTATGCCATTGTTCCCATAAGAGCGAACAGCTGTTTGAACTACATTTATTGAGTTAATATCTGCGGCTGGTACATACACCCTAGCAAAAAAATTGCCATTAACGATACCATTGGCTTGCATATAATCAGAAAAAATTACCTCTATAGTTAACTTATCCTCCGAAACATTCCAGACAACTCCGGGTGCATTTGAAATATTTACACCATTATAATAAAGAGTATTCGCTGATGTATCAAATGGAAGATCTGATTTAAAATAGAGACCACCTGTATGAGGATTTGCACTTAAAACAGGTTGAAAATTACCAAGATAACTAAAAAACATGGACCCATTGACCGAACGATTATAAGGATTTTGCAGATAGACTGAACCTGATCTAACAGCAGCTTGATCATCAGGATAGTTACTGTTGTTTACTCCAAGTACTCCCCCAGTTCCAGAAGCTGTCCAACCTGCTGTACCAGGATTCACTGGAGGAGAATATTTTGAAGGTTTAACATAAATTTGATCTGAACTAATAATCGTCGTTGTTTCATCTATTTCAACCAAACTAATTTCCATATTTCCAGAAGCTACTGCTGGATCTGTTTTATTATCTAGCCCATCCCAATTATAGCCTGGATTCTTAACTAAAAAATTGACATTTACTTCTTGTGTACCGGGATAAAAATCATTTTCAATCGTCAAAATTGCCCCATTAGTGGTTGATTCTACAGTAAAATCCCTCATATTTTCAGTTGAATAACTTAAATAAGTTAAAAAATTACTTGCTGATACTCCTGCTACTGGTGTTATAGTAAATTTTATCTTAGTCCCTGCTGGTACTACATTTCCTTTAGTATCTCTATTTGTTAACGTCAGTTTATAAACAACAGAGTCCCCTTGCTTTAGGGGGGTATCAGCAGAGGAAGGACTCAGATTCTTGACAGATACTTCTGGTGTAACGACTGTATCAAGAGTGTCTATCGAACTCGAAGAATTGTTTTCTTCGTCACTACTACTGTTTAAATTGTCTTTCCCAGGCGACATTTGATTCGTCGTACCCTCTGTTTCTTCTTTGCTGAATAGTGACTTTGAAGTTGTTGTTCCTATTTCTTCATGATTATCTGCTGTATCATTTCCTTTATCTGAATTTCCATCAATATCTTTAGTATCCTCAATAGAAACATCACTACTATCTTTAATTACATTATCGTTATCTATATCAGAAATACTAGATTGTGGTTGACTATCTACAGTAACAGCGCTAGCATAACTTGGTAGAATAATGGAGGATACTAGCACTCCTATTGAGATAACATTTGTTATTTTTTCATTAAAAATCTTCCTTTCAAATATAATTAACAGTTTTAATTACATGAAATAATTTAAAACTATATATATATTATATGAGTATATCGAAAACATTAATAAATTTCAACAACTTTTTTATCAACTACAAACATTATTTTAATCTAATTCACAATAATTTCGCGGTATTAATTTTGAATTTTGAGTAAGAAAAACTTTCTTTTTCTAGAAAGTATTATATATAATAGCAAAAAAATGGAGGAATAGAAATACAAAAATCTTTATTAATAAACTGTTTGAAAAATTCAATATAACAGCGTCGGTTATACCACTTATAAAAAGATTCTGTACCTAATCTGTACATACGGTTTGCTGGCGCCATCGTAGAACGCCCTACTACTCATATTAATAGGGAGTGTGAAATAAACTGTGTAAGTTGCTAATTCTAGATAAAGCAGCTTCACAGTTTTTCTTTTTGATTTCATCCAAAATTGGATAAAATTAGATGAGGAGTGATTACGCTATGACTAGAAAAAAACGAGAAAAAAATCTGTGGAATTAGCTCAGTCTATTATCGATACGTATCAGCCTGAAAGTGTAGAAGACATGCAGAATGCTTTCCCATATTTGAGCCCATGTTACAGGGAGAGTTCAATCATCATCTAGAGTATGAGGCACACGAAAAAGTAGAAAAGCCTACTGAAAACCGGCGAAATGGCTGTGGCCAAAAACAGATGAAAACCAGCATGGGTGAAGTGCCTATTCAAACACCTAGAGATCGTGATGGCTCTTTCGAGCCTATCTTGATTCCAGAGAGGAAAAAGGATATCTCAGAAATTGAAGGGAAGCTTTTAGCGATGTATGCTCGCGGAATGAGTCAACTCGATATTTCTGATACCATCGAGGATATTTATGGCTTTTCCGTTACTCATGCGATGGTAGCGGAACTTCACTCATGTTGAACAGCTTTTTGACTTTGGCTCATCACTTAAAAAAATCACGTATACAACAAATGCGATTGAGAGTATCCATGCCAGCTTTCGGAAAGTCACTAAAAAAAGGGCTTTCCCTAATGAAAATGCCCTGTTAAAGCTTTTGTATCTTCGTATGTCTAAACTTGAGCGTAAATGAGCCAGCTGATGACGAATGATGCCTATTCAAAAAGAATTGAAAAGTATAGTGTTTATTTGTAAATCGGAAAAAGTTTATTTCCTACTTACACACTTTACTTGACAATCCCCTACGTACAAAAAAATAATTATTCTTCAATGCAATTTTTCTTTTATTGCGGTATTATTAGTATGTAAACAGGACGTGCTACTAACACGCCTCGTGTAGAACCGTTTAAGAGGGTAGCAAGATTTAATTACAAATTGTAACCAGTTAACTCGCCAAAGTTAATGACTGGTTACTTTTTTGTCATTATTTAGCAATTTCACAATCAAACCAATCAATGCAATGGTAAACATACCAAAAGCAAAAATTGTCTGGATTGTTTCATATGCAGACAAAAAGGCATTTCCTTTCTAAAGATATTAGTACTCACTTTCATAAGCACCACCACCTCTCAAAGATAGCCACCGTCATAACTTTTCTACCCACACATTATACCATAAAAAAGCAAAAAAAAAGAACCCCGCCCACTAGCAGTGTTCTAAAAAACCGAATATTTCAATACTCTTTTTTAATAGTATTATAGGTCATTTCTGAAACTTTTCCGTCCTTCACACTTGCCAACAACAACACCCGTATCGTTCTACCAGATTGTTTACACGTCAAAATCACCGCATATTTATTATCTCCTGATTGATAAACAGTCTCCACATTTCCCTCACTAGATAATTGAACGGATGTTTTTACATCAATCCCATTCTTTTTAATACATTCGGCAGTCATTAATTTTTTTAATTTCTCGTTGCGATCATTAATGCTACTATAGTTCGCATAAGCTTCCCCAAACGACTGCAACAATTCCTTTTTGTTTACTTGCATTTCTTTAATGCTTGATTCAGTTGTTTCACTAACCGTATCTCTTGTTCGTTCCTCTGAAAAAGCCTTAGAATCACTCTCTGACAACGAAAAATCAGTAGTTTCTGTTGTATTAACAATTTTTACTTGTTTTGAAGGTTCTTTCTCTTTTCCTACTGGCAAAAAAAACACCCCCAACATCAACAAAATAAATCCTACATCAAAAATTACTTTTTTCATCATTTTACATCCTTTCTAACTAAACTTGTTGTAATTGGAAAATCTTTCTGCCATTGACGTAAATATTTTTCTGTCGTCTGTCCTTTTTCTGCATTTTGCTCATAGGTTGTGTATTTCCTATTCCCTTCCACACTTGCCACGATACCTGTATGACCAAATTCACTAATCGCCACGCCACCTTGACCAAAATTAATTACATCACCAGCTTTTAAATCTTCATATTTTGGATTTTGTATAACCGTCCAATGATAATTTTTCCAATCATAATCACTACCAATTTGGCTAGCATACATATGCCCAGAACCCATCAAAACTGGAACGCCCATTTTCTCAACATATAAAGCCGTCAAGCCATAACACTGACCACCGTTTATTGTTTGACCTAAAACAGCTTCAAGAACATCAATCTTACCGCCACCAATATTTGCTGAACCATTTCCAGTCGTTAAACGTTTATACCAGTTCATAGCGCTTGTTTTACGTCCAATCTGTTCTATAGGATCGTCTTTTGTTCCTGCACGTTCCCACAATTTCAAAATATCAATTGAAAGACTCTCAACGTCCTTATGTTTTGACATATTTTTCAGCAGAGTACTATCTGATCCATCATAGTTCCAAGCAAAGTCCATTTGAAATTCTACTGTTTTCCAGTCTTTATCGGTTGTTTTCGCAAGCTTTAATAGGTTCACACGTCGCCCACTATCCCATTGCCCCAAACCCATCGCATAGCCTCCAACACTCGGATTCATAGCGAGTACTTCATCATACAATTTATCCCCTTGAATACGTGAAGGAATAAGTCTGCTCTCATGTTCCATATTACCTATCCAAGCAGCCGCAAATTCCAAGGTACCGCCATGAGAAGTCACGTAGCTTGCTACTTTCTGCGCAATTCGTTCCTGTTCATTTTGAGGATCAAATCCAGAATCATTAGTTGTATCTACTGTAAAAAAGCCAAGAATCATTATAATTGGTATAAAAAACAACGCTAGCATTACATCCACACTAATAAAATATTTCTTCAAACATGCCCCTCCTCGTAAACAAAAAAAGCAATGCATGCTTAGACACTGCTTTCTTTCTATCCATATTTTCAAAAAAAGAAACACTGCATATTTACAGCGTTTCTTTTATGCTACTCTTTAAATTTACCTGATTTATAAACAAGCTCATAGTTTCCACTTGCTTTTTTATCATTAAATTCATAACCTTCAAAAAAATTATCCAATCCTTTACTTTTATCAAACTTATAAAAGCCTTCTCTACTATTTGGCTTCCCTTCAACAGGTACCCAAGAATCTACAATGTAACTCTCTGTATCTTTATAGATTAAAAAACTAAAATCTTTTTCTGTATACTTATAATTTTTTTGACCTTCTTCTAAAGAGTCATTATCTACATTTGTTTTTAATTTTACAACTTCATCAATCACAACTTGTGTACCCTTATCAGCTTTTTCATTACTCCCACACGCTGTAAACACCAACAACATTCCTAAAAAAATAACTGATAAAAACTTTTTCATACTGCACCTCTCTTTTTCTTTTATTGTACCATTTCCACATGCCTATGAACAGTTTTTTCGTTGATTTTACAAGGTTTCTGTCGTTTTCCCGCTCTCTTTTTCAGGAGATAATTCTTCCTGAATCTCGCGGTCTGTTCTCAAATTATCTTCTGTTGAATAACGAACGGTGGAAGAAGATTTTCCTCCTTCTTTTGCTTCTCTTCGTGTTTCCTTCGGCTCTTTTGACAACGGCTCTTCGGGACTGTATGAATAGCTTTGTGTCCATTCTTTTGGTTCTGTTTTAAACTCATCAAAATGTACATCGTACTCATAAGGTTCTCCACGAAGTTTCGCCAAACGTTCCTCAAAACTTTCCGTCGCAACACTCCATGAACTATTACGACGATACTTCTTCTCTTCTTCTTCCGATAGGTGCATACGATTTTTCTCGTTCCCCACACTATCAAAACGAGTCATATTATCAAAATCATCATAAGCCATCGGATCGATAGGTGCTTCCGGATCATTCACAAAACTATGTTTATCGAAAGCCTCAAATTGACCCTCACGATACCCATTCGCCATTGAAGAAAACCGATCTTTAGGATTAAGTCCTTTCACTTTATCAACGCCATTCGCTAATTTTGACTCTTGATACAATTGACTCATACCATCTTTTAAGCTTCCACCTAACCCACGTTCAGAAAAGTAACCTGCTTTTTGTGCTAATTTTTCTGTTCTCGTTAGTTGAACCTCGTCCATTGTTGAGCCTAGAATGATATTATCCATGTAGTCACTTTGACCGTTAGTATCCGAATATCCTATTGGTTCTAATACCTCTTTTGGTGGTCGACTGGATTGAGGCGAAGTTCCTTCTTCTTTTGGTGTCACATCTTTTCTGAAATGAGGGAATTTTTGTTTTAACGGTACCTTATCCACTTTCTGATGTTGAATAACAGATACAAACCAACGCCAATTCTTGTAAATCAAAACAGCTAAAATAACTTTAACAAAAAGTGAAGCAATAACTGTTAAGAAAGTTGTAGCTCCAAACGCTGAATCTAGCCAACCTAAAGTCATAAAAATAAACCCAAAACCAAGACCTAACAATACTTTTCCCGAAAAAGAGCCAAAAATCAGCTTCCCTGCATTCATTAACACATGCTCATTGTCTGGCAATAACGAACGAGCAAGAAAAACAGGCGACAACAGAATTAACATTAGAATGAAAATTTGTAACAAGAAATTCATTACCGCAATAAACAAGATCACGCCTGCCACAATCACAAAATCAATCCCTGAATTAAGCAATACTGCCCACTTCTGGCCCAACTTATTTATGGTTAAATAAGAATTTTTTTCTGCTTTATCCTCCACTTTTTCCTTTATTTCTTTTTCTTTATCAGAATATTCCCCTCGTTTTGCTGTAAATGCTTGAATGTCTTTCGTTGAAACATCTGTTTTCCCAAAATTCATCAGTAAAAAAGGTTCAATCACAAAGCGATAATACATCATGTTTTGCACTTCCCCTGTCACGGTATCAGGTGGTGTTAGTTTTAAATCTTCCACTAGCTGCTCCGCTGGCTTTGACACGTTCGGTGCCATAATACCCACCAATTCTGTTTGCGCATTCGTTGAAACCGTGTTTACTTTCTTTAAAAAGTTTGCGCCATTAGAATAAAATCCTGTTCCAACGACAATCAAACTACCTAAAATCAATAAGCGAATAAACAATCGTTCCATTCCATGACGAAAAAAATCTTTGATCCCGTAAATAAATACCATCATCACAAAAAACGTTCCAAAGGTTTTAAATAGGTTATCCCATACCGCATTACTAGAAGAAAAAGCACTATCAATGCTCTTATTCAAAATATCGACAGAATAAATTTTATCGACTAACACCATGCTAGCTTCCACAATACTTTTTCCAATGGAAAACAAAACATTCAAAATCCCGTTAAATCCACCAACCATTTTCTCATCGAATCCACCTAGCCATGAAGTTTTCTTAATTAATGATAAAATGGAATCAATATCAAAATAATCTGTTAACATACAAAAACCTCCCTTCTATGCCACAAATTTTTCTTCCGCATTCGCACTTTCATTGCGATTAACCGTACGGAAACTTTCTCTTACTTCCTCAAATGGGCAATACACCAACATTCGTCCTACACGACCATAAATATCTAAATACAAGCAATGATATTGAGGCATTTTCCGCAAGAACTCAATATTTTTTTGAGTTACTTTTAACCCAACATGCCGTAAAATCAATTCTCGTTCGTCGTCTTTATCAAACGCAAAAACACGTCCAAAGTTCCCAGAATCGTCCTCCGAATGCGTATCTTTAATCGATTGCGTGATTAAAACCATCATATTATTAAATGTACGCCCTACACGTCGCATGGCTTTAATCACTTTTTTCCCACCTCTAGACGAGCTAAACACCCACGCTTCGTCAAACAAGACAAACGTATTTTCTTCTGAATCTTTCAATCCGAAAGCTTCACAGAACTTCCCTAAACACATCATTAAGGCTAATGATTTTTTCTGACTAGACGTGTAGTTCCGACTATTTTCTTCCGCATCTGGAATATCTAAACCAGCTACTTCTAAAATAGTGACGTGTTTCGTCAAGTTCAATCCGTTATTCTCTCCTCGTGAAAATGCCAATTCTAAGATTGATCCGTCTACTCGTTCTAAAATAGCCTTTCCTGATTTTCTCGCTTCTTCGTTGCTACTTTGAACCATATAATCTAAAACATTTAACAGCCCAACTTGTTGACCTTCTTCTTTTTTTGCAACAACTGACTTAATCCCTTTTAACATTTCTGTTCGAGCGTCCTCTTTTTCTGAAAAATCATAAATCTGCTCAAAGATTGTTTCTAACGTATCTTGTACTTCTGCCCCTGATAAGTAATTCAAGGGATCAAGAACACCTGCATTCTCCTCTTTATTCGGGTCTAACGTCACAAAATGGAACGAACGAATATAGTCAATGAATAACGGGTATTTTTCTTGATAATACGGGTTTTCTACGACTTTCATTAACCATTTTCTATATTCTGATTTCGGATCAATATATAAACCCTTCCCATTTAACAAACTACAGTAAAAGAAAATCAATTTTGCAAGAAATGATTTTCCTCCTCCAGTCGGTCCAGTAATCGCAATATGAGGCGAACTAGAAGCTTTTCCAGCCACTTCGGCTTGATTGGCTAAAAATGGATTAAACAAAACAACTTTCCGGCAGGCGCGTGCTATTTGTTCTGGTGTTAATCCCTTCACGTTCCCCAACGTTGACACCCGACCGATAGGATAACCTACACGATCCCCTATACGATTATCTGTACCAATCATCAGTTCTGTAACACCTTGTGCCGTTGTATAGTGTACCCAATTTTTCATTAAGTAGCTTTCTTGCCCTGCCAAAAACGAATGGAACAAGACGTCTTGATCCGCTAAGCCATTGACTACCTCTACTTTCATTGATTCGCAATAGTCAATGACCTGTGCTGAACGTTTCCTGCATTCGTCCAACGTCGAACCAAAAACTGCAAACAGACCAAACCATTTGATAATCGGCTCTTTTTTTTCAATCTTTTCATCTAAATTCATTAAAATATAGCGATTTAAACGTCCACTTTTCTTTTCAGAATCTCCCATTTCCAGAGATTCTTGCGCAGAGTTCTTCAAACGAGTATTGGCACGCTTGCTTTTTCCTTGAAGTCCATTTGCACCTTTCAAGGGAACAAATTTCCCTTTTAATTGAAATTCTACAGGAAATGGCAACTCCTGAACTCGTGAAACAACATGATTTAACCACATATTGACAGGAAATTTATGAATCGGTAATAACGATACATACGATTTTCCAGCTTTTGTTGACAGCTCAATATATCCTTGATTTTCTTTGGTATCAATAATACTATCTGTCAACGAATGAATGCCTTCGTTCATATCAGACATTTCAGATAAAGCTCTGTCTAAACCACGTACAAATGGATATTCGATATGGTGACGTAATTCTTTCTGCGTTAAACGTGACCCACGAACTGCACCAAATCGTTGGAAGATCATTTCTTCCGTCATGCTGTACCGTTCAAAAAATTCTTTGTCTACGACTATTTCATAATTTCCTAATGCCAACACCCGATACGCTACTTGATCTAACAGCTGAACTGCTTTTCCTTTAAACGTACTCGCTGTAAAACTACTACTTACCTTCACACCAATGATCAATCGTTCACTCGTTAAAAATTTCAATTCATCATTTAAAATCTGTACCGTTCGTTCTTCAATATCTTCTGCTAAACCCTTGTGTTCACTCGCAAAATCTTTTTCCATAGAAGCAACACGTTCTGGTAATTCAAAAGAAACAGGTTCCACACTTAACTCAAATTCTTTGTATTTTTTTAACCCTTGTAAAAACTGTTCCATTGTTTCCTTGTACTCTTCTTGTTTTTCTCGATTTTGACCCGCAATATTTTCTAATGGTACACGATAATATGCCCAAACCTCATTGGTATGTGTCACTAATAGATTGCCAAAAATCTTTCTTGCTGGAATCTTAAATTTTGTTGCGCTCATATCCACACTCCTTTATAAAATAAAGAAAGACAATGAAATTCATTGTCCTTCTTCTTGTTCTTGATACAAACTTCCGTCAATAGAAAGCTCTTCTACTGTCGCTCGTTCATATACAGTTTCTTTTTTGTTTAACGTAATCAATCGTCCATGTTGCAACACTTTCCCTTTTGTTTGATACAAAATAAGGTAATGAATGTAATCCTTCAAAAAGATATGCACTTTCTTTCCGTCAGGTTCTACTCGATTAAATAACTCAACCATTCCCCATGAAAGCCCTAACGTGACAAACACCATCATTTGACTAAAACCACTTACTAGATACCACACAGAACCAACAATTAAGGCAGTACCAAATGCCACGTAAATCGTTTGAGCAGCCACCGCATTTCTCAATTTTAGTTTTTTTGTAATTTCTCGTACCATTTGCGGTGCTTGAAACGGCTCCTTATAATCAAATACTTCTTTTAATGGTTTTTCTGATTGCTTACTCATACAACCACCTAGAAGCCCATTTTCGTTGGAATACTTACTAAACTATCTAAGAAACTTCTCGGATCTTTAATGAAGAAATACCCCACTGCTCCTAAGGCAATCAATCCAATACATTTTACAAATTTTTGAGCAATCCCCTCTTTAAGTGCATAGATTACAACTGCTCCAGTAAAAATAGGCGCTACCCATTTACTTAAAACATAATCCACTAATCCTTGTGCGCTAGGTTCTTTTTCGGCTGCCAAAACTGGTAACGCCCAACAAAAATTCATTACTAATGCAAAAAAAGCAATGCTGACGGAACTGACCTAAGATTGTGAGACAGGAATAAAAAAGCATTTTCCTAGACTGCTGATTTCCGATAGTCTATCGGCGATTGGTAGTCTAGTTTTTGTTGAATTCGATTTTCATTATAATAAG
>Ga0153923_100574_pt1 | contig 11051 bp, 9 predicted proteins | sample TSNJ007MetaG_FD_104682 | JGI IMG/M metagenome (GOLD analysis project Ga0153923, IMG submission 104682) | Attine ant fungus gardens microbial communities from New Jersey, USA - TSNJ007 MetaG | ecosystem: Host-associated > Fungi > Mycelium > Unclassified | place: USA: New Jersey, Brendon T. Byrne... | reverse complement strand
CTTCCCATGGAACCTCACGTGAAATGTTGCTTCTCCACAAACTCAGACTAATCGGAATCATACCGAACCATTTCGTAGACCAAGGTTCTTTGAACTCCGTATGCTGCCTCTCCTCACGTGGTGTTTCAATGTATGTCACCACTTGTTCTGTAATGTATTTCACCAATTTCAGTTCATCGCCCATACCGTCTATCCCCTTTTTTAATTCGAGATCAGTTATGTCTTTCTATATCTAGGTTGTACAACTTACAGCCAAATTAAACTTCTGAATGGATGTATGAATCTTTTTCCCATTTTTGCACATTCTAACATTTAGTTGCTTCAACACAATAAACGATAAATGACATAGGGAGGTACAATGCTTTCATGATCACGAATCCTTGGAAGAAATATTTACTCGTTCTAATCTTAACTGTCGGATCCCTCTGTATTCCCCAATTATATCTAAGTTCTATATTTGCAGCCCCAGCATTAGATCCAGAACACCCAGCCTTTCCTAAAGAAATCCTCCTCATTGATGCTGGTCATGGTGGAATTGACGGTGGAACATCTTTTCAAGAAATACTCGAGAAAGATATCAATCTAAGTATTGCCAGGAAAGTATTCCTACTCCTTAGAAGCAAAGGCTTTGAAGCTGTATTGAATCGTTCAGGTGATTACGCGCTAAGTGATGATAATCATTGGCTGAACAATTCTTCACGCCATACACGTGACCTGGCGCAGCGTAAGGAATTAAGTCGTATCGTTCCCACGAAGGTTGTAGTAAGCCTACATGTGAATTGGGGAAAGAGAGCAAGCAATCAAGGGCCTCTGGTACTATACCAGAATGAAGGGCGCAGTTTCCTTCTTGCCAATGAGATCCAAGCGCAATTAAATCCTTTGTATGCTACCCAACATCAGCCGGTATACGGTAAACCATATTATATTCTGAACTATGTTAAAGACCCGGCTGTTATTGTGGAGATGGGCTTCCTAAGTAATGCTGAAGACCGGGCCATGTTGTGTAATCCTCGTAAGCAACTCGCCATTGCAGAAGCTATTGTTGCAGGTATTATTGGTTATTTGACGGTAACATAGGGGCAGCATTCCATCCCCACTTTTCTCTCACAAGATCACTTATCCCAACGAATTCCACACTTCCCTGCATTTGTGGAATTCGATTTTTTAGGGTTTCTGCTGTAGTTTTACCAACATGACCGATTGTGACACAGTATTGATTCTGAGTTGCCCACAATTCGACTTCACGTAATTGTTTACTGATGTGACTGGTCGTATGAACATCGTCTAAGAAGATATGATTATTTACAGGAGGCAATCCCTTTTGAGTAGCAACTGAGCCTACAACAGAACGATAATTGGTCTTGCTATCGACAAAAAACAAACCTCTATCCTGGCATACCGCCAGCACAATTGCCATAATTCGCTCATCACCGGTTATTTTGGATCCCATGTGGTTATTCATGCCAATTGCATAAGGAATATCATCAATAGCAGCCTCCACTTTCTTACGAACTTCCGAATCACTAAGATCTGATGTAATGGCACCAGGCCCAAGCCAGCTTGCTTTCCCAGTCTTTGGTTCCATCGGCATATGAACAATCACATCATATCCCCGCTTATGAGCTAACTCGGCATCACGATGACTTGTTGGCAAGAATGGCATAATCGCTGCTGTTATTTTCACAGGCATTTGGAACATCTCTTCTGTACCCTTCTGCCCGTTACCGAAATCATCAATGATAATAGCCACTTTAGGCTTACCTTCAGATGAAGAATCAGCATCTACTCCCGATGCACCAGCATGCCCTATGTTCATGCTACAAATGATGCTCAGACCAAGACAACCCATGGCCAATTTGCGAAACTTTAGATGACGACTTAGACTGCTTATCATACTCATAACGTTCACCCTTTCTTACTTCTGCTTTCATTGTTTGAGTAAGAGGGACTAAATATGTATGAGCACGACAAAAAGACAAGGATACATTCGTCAGATTAAAAAGATATAAATCGTAATTTATACCATTCAAAGTAACTATTTCATTCTTTGATCGTCTAACCATACCGGTGATTTATTGCGACTAATTAATAGAACCAATCAGATAGTGGATGGGTCATACCGGGGGGCATTTCGCAATGAACAAGTGGGATGGTTAACAGAAACAAAATAGGGAAATCCCAACAAATTGAGATTCCGAAAGGTTATATTTATGGCAATACCTATCCACCTTAATGCAACTGCCTTTCCTCATACAAGAGGCACAATAATCGATAAAGAAAATATATTCCAAGATATGCTCCCGTGATAAGGAACAGAGGATTCAAAAAAATAGCATGAATATGCGTCATAAACACCGTATTATCTTTAAGGATTTCATAAATCGCTAGTGCCGCAATTTCACCGAATATAACTGCAGACATAACAGCTACCACGTTAAAATAGATTCGCCACTTTATCCAAGCCTTTTGTATCACAAACATTGCAATGGGCATGACAATACTGCCAAGAATGATAAGTAATTTCATAAAAGTTCACCTCATTATCATTCTTGACGAATTGTAGCTCATCAATACATTTACGAACGTGTATAACCTTGAATCTGACCAGGGGACAGCTCCTCGAAATCAGGCAACTCGGTCAGCCCCTTCTCTGCTCCACCCGGATTATAGAAGGCCAATAGTCTTAGTGGTTCCCATCCATGATTATGTGTCGAGTGAAAAGCGGCTATTGGAATATGAATGATATCGCCCGCTTTTACGGGAAAGGGGTCGCCATCGTTGAGCGTCTGTACACCCTCACCAGAAAGAACATAAAGAATCTCTTCGGACTCTGGGTGATTGTGACGATCATGGCCCTTGCCTGGCAACAACACAACCTCTCCCAACGTTACGGATGCACCTTCCGTGCTATCCGGTGTTACGAACCACTTAATCAGACCCCAGTCAAAAGAATGTGTTGGAATTGTACCCTTATCAATATTTGTCATGTGTAATTCCCTCCAATAATAGATTTGAATGTGACCATATTTGAGGTCATTGCAAGCTCCGTCGGAAGACGCTCCATACTGGATGCTCCAAAGAAACCCACAACACCACTCGTATGCTTAAGTATGTAGGCTGCATCCGCTGCCGTAGCAATCGGACCGCCATGACAGAGAACGATGATGTCTGGATTTACCGATTTCGCTGCGTCATGCATAGCCTGTACACGTTGGGCTGCTTCTTCCAGTGTAATCGCCGTTTGTGCGCCAATCGTACCACTTGTGGTAAGCCCCATATGCGGTACGAGAATATCCGCTCCCGCTTCAGCCATTTGAATTGCCTGTGTTTCGTCAAATACATAAGGAGCTGTCAGAAGATCCATTTCGTGTGCTAGGCGAATCATCTCGACTTCCAAGTCGAAACCCATGCCAGTCTCCTCTAGATTGGCGCGAAACACACCATCAATAAGTCCCACCGTCGGGAAGTTCTGTACCCCTGCAAAGCCCATATCTTTGATTTGCTTCAGAAATACGGACATGCTTCGAAACGGATCTGTTCCACATACACCTGCCAACACAGGTGTTTTCTTAACAATAGGAAGAACCTCTCTTGCCATGTCTACAACGATGGCATTGGCATCGCCATAAGGCATAAGACCAGCTAAAGAACCCCTTCCTGCCATTCTGTAACGACCAGAGTTATAAATAATGATAAGATCGGCACCCCCAGCTTCCGCGCATTTCGCCGAAAGCCCGGTTCCAGCACCAGATCCGATAATAGGACAACCTACAGCAATTTCATTACGCATACGTTCAAGTGATGCTTGCCGGGTAAGCATGTGATTCCCCCTTGATGGATATCAAAATAGTCTAACTTCTCTACAGCTTCACCAGTTCACCTCAAACACTATGATCGTCCAACGTCAATTTAATGAATCCACCGTTTGTATTGCCTATAGCTCAGCAGCTACTGTTGAACGTTATTTGGTAAAGCTCGTGTAAGCGATCCGCCATGGCTTCTGAGAATTGGCGATTATTTATGTCTGTATCTATCTGTATGATTTCCACCACATCCTGATCGAGATGTTCCATTAATGCATCGATAAGCGCATGGTCAGCCTCAAGGTCATAGAACAGTTGCCCTTCTGTTGCGATCAGAGAGAACCCCTTTAGTGGAATGAAAAGTGTAATCGGACCCTTTGAAGCATTTAGCTTACGCGCGATGCTCCGACCTAATTCCGCGCACTCATCAGGCGTTGTTCGCATTAACGTTATCGTTTCATTATGTTTATAGAGTAGTCTATCTTTAAACTTCTGAGGTACTGTGTCTATTGGACCGAAATTGACCATATCTAGTGCGCCTAGCGAAACCACTTGTGGAATACCCATTTTACCTGCTGAACGTAGACGATCTGGCCCTGCAGAGAGCACACCACCTACAAGTTCATCTGCTAATTCCGTCGTCGTCACATCTAACGTTGCTGTGATGAACCCATCCTTAATCAAAGACTCCATGGACGCTCCGCCTGTACCAGTTGCATGAAAGACTACAACCTCATACCCAAGTTGTTCAAGCCTTTCACGTGCCACATCTACAGAAGGGGTCGTAACTCCAAACATAGTAGCACCGATAAGCGGCTTTTCACTCGTCAACAACGGTACTTCCATCTTAACCATGCCGGAAATAGCTCCCGCTGCATTGGCTAGAATTTGGGCCGATAACCGATTGATTCCAGCGATGTCGACAACGGAATACATCATAGTAATATCAGTCGATCCTACATATGGACGAGTCTCGCCAGATGCCATCGTCGATACCATCAGCTTGGGCAATCCTATCGGTAAAGCTCGCATAACTTGAGTCACAAGCGCAGTCCCGCCCGAGCCACCAAGTCCCACAATACCGTTCATTCGGCCCTCTTTATACAATTGCTGCGCAATAACACTAGCTCCCTGCGCCATGGTCGTGATAGATGCTCCTCGATCACCCGCAGCAATCAATTCCGATATACTGGTGCCCGCAGCTTCAGCCACATCATGACGAGAGAAATCCTCTGATAATTGCGACTCTCCCAATACACCAGCGTCAACCAAGATCGTATGGACTCCGCTCTCCTCCAGAAGCTCTTTGATATAAGCGTATTCCGTTCCTTTCGTGTCAAAAGTACCGATTAACACAACTGTAGGTTTTGTCTGGATTATCCTATTTCCCATTTAGGGTTCCTCCTGTTTATCTTTTACTTAGGCACTTCTGTTGAACAGCCACGAATGCATGTAAGCCCTCACAAATTCATATTTCTAAAAAATAGTCATTCAGGGATCAGAATCTGAACTCTATTAATTACTATATTGTTCTATGATTCCTAATATTCCATTAATACAGATAGCCGAAGTATGTATGCTCAATATCCCATTTCAGTACAGAGAATGGGAGTTTCCCTACTACAAACAAAAGAGCACCCCTATTAATCTAAGGGGTGCTCTTCATTGAATCTAAAAGTAAAAATCCCAAATCATATTTTCGTATTTGAAAAACTTGTAACGACAAAACATATACTAAATGCAACCATTGTAGCTATTATTCCGAATAGTATCCCGATACCGCCCATAAAGGTATCTTCACCTGGATAAGTTGGTTTTAATGTTAGCTACAAGTACACTAATACAAGCGCCAACAAAGCATAAAATCCACTCCCAACTAGCCCCATCTTCACACGATTACCTTCACTCCCTTGCCATGCTTTATTTAATATTAGCCATGTATAGATGCTTACAATGACTCCAAAGAGGATTACGATCAAAAGAAGGAGTGACATTGAAAAATATATGGCTAAATAAATCCCAAATAGTGTAGAAGAAAATAGAACCGTATTAACAACGAACAGGAAAACGCCTCCCATCCAATGATTTTGATACCACTTCGTATTTCTTAGTCTTTGAACCATTTTATTATCGTTACGAACTATCTTTGTGATTGGTTTTTCATTAAATTTAACAACCAATATAACAAGAATCCCCATCAATAAGATTAAAGTCATGTCGTTCTCCCCTTCCGCAACAACTTTACTTATACTAAACATTCCACATCCATATTAACCCATCCATAGCGTTCTGGGAATCTAATGTCATGATAAAACAAAGAACCAAGGCTCTCCCCTGAAGGATGGCCTTGGTTCGGTTCATTAACTTACTGATGTTGTAATAAAGAAATAATCCATGTCGCTGCTTCTGCTCGTGTTGTACTTTGATTCGGTGCAAATTGATTCCCGCCAACCCCATTTACGAGACCCGCTTCTGTTATAGCTGCGATATAAGGCACAGCCCATTTCGGAGCCTTATTCGCATCTGTAAAGGATAACGTCGCTGCTTGATTTACCTGAATTCCCATAGCACGACCAATCAATACAGCCATTTCCGCCCGACTTATCTGCTGATTAGGACGGAATTGTTGATCATCATACCCATTTACTATTCCAGCTTGTATGGCAAGTGCCACGAAATTCTGAGCCCATGCAGGTATTTGCTTGTTGTCTTTAAAATCCAATGCTTTGCCTGTGCCTGTTAATCCCAATGCTTTAGCAAGCATCGTAATAAATTCTGCACGGTTCACCTTTTGATCTGGACGGAATGTTCCATCCTCATAACCATTTATGAAACCACGACTTGCAGCCTGTGCAATCACATCTGCTGCCCAGTGTTTCGAGATGTCTGAGAAGTTCACTTTCGTTGGTGTTGGAACAACTGGAGCTGTAGGTGTTGTTATACCACCTGTAGTTCCTCCCGTAGTGCCTGTAGTGTTGTCTGGCTTGCTACCTGTACTACTGCCCGGATTACTGCCCGATCCAGTTCCACTACCTGGGTTACTTCCATTACCGTCTCCTGGATTGGTGCCAGTTCCACTGTCTTTAGACTGCTTCTTAATTCCAAATTGATCAATGATATACGGTTTAGCACCGTCTACACTCTGATCAATTTCATACGATACAGCGGTCAGCTTATCGCCATCAATGGTAATTCCAACAAAGTTCTGAATCATGCCACGCTTCGGACGTGAACTATCACCAGGATCTGGTCCGTATTTCGCAGCATGGTTCTCATCCGCTACATTGAAGAGGTCATAGTATGCTTCATCCATTTTGGTGTTTTTGTAATATACCTTAGGTCCCGCAGCAGCTGGAATCATGTAGATCGCGCCATCTGGGTTCACAGTATATTTAATTTCTTTTCCATTTAACTTTTCTGTAATCGTCTCAGCTTTTGTAGCTTTACCCTCTTTATTAATTGGCTTCGTGCGTGCATAGATATGGTCATGACCTTGAACAACAAAGTCAATACCAAGCTCTGCCATAACCGGAGCAATCTTATTTCTTACGCCATTCGTACCCATAATGTCACTGTCGGATGCATGGTTTGATGTCGTATAAGGTCCTTTGTGGAAGTTCACAATAATCCACTTGGCACCTGCCTTACGAGCAGCTGCTACATCTGTCTTCAACCATCCCACCTGAGCAGGTGTGAAATTTGCATACTCTTCCGAATTCTCATTCGAGTTCATAATAATGAAATGAGCGTTACTGTAATCGTATGAGTAGTAAGCACCCGTCTCCGTTTGGGAATTGGTAGCTTCTTTCACGTTGAAATGCTCGTAATAGCCATATTTCTTATCTTCATGGTTACCAGCAGCAGGTGCCATGGTAATGTTTAGCAAGCTTGGTTGTGAATGGCCTAAGAGCCAATTCCACTGTTCTTCCTTGGTTCCTGTATCAACAATATCTCCGCTATGCAAGATGAAATTCGCATTAGGAATCGTTGCCATAGCCTTCGCAATCGTCTGTGCTGACAGCTCTGCCTCATCTTCTTCTTTGGCTTGCGTGTCCGTCAAATCAATGAATGTGAATGCACCGCTCACTGGAGCTGTACGGAATGTACCCACATCACTCCAACTATTCAGCCATTCATCTCCAACACGGAAATAATACGTAGTGTCCGGCTTTAATTTAGTAGCCTCCGCTTTATGCAGACGTTCATTTGGTGAATTCGTAGATATAGCAGATCGTCCAGTGTAACGAGTAGATTTTGTGAAATCAGCAGCGCCACTACTTTTCTCTACTACTTGTAGATCATTTCCAGTAGAAGTTTTCGGTGTATACCAAGTGAATCCTTTTGCGGTAGTGGTATCTCCGTTAAAGGTTACCGTCACTTTGCTTATAGGTACTTCTGTCTTCTTAACGATCCCAAATTGGTCGATAATAAATGGTTTGGCTCCGTTTACTTTCTGATCAATTTCATAGGTTACCGCTGTCAGCTTATCGCCATCAATGGTGATCCCCACGAAGTTCTGAACTTGACCACGCAATGGACGTGAACTGTCTCCAGGATCTGGTCCATACTTCGCAGCATGATTCTCATCTGCTACATCAAAAAGACCATAGTAAGCATCATCCATTTTCTTATTTTTGTAATACACCTTAGGTCCGGCTGCTGCTGGAATCATGTAGACCGCACCATCTGGATTCACGCTATATTGGATTTCTTGTCCGTTTAATGTTTCGGTAATAGTCTCGGGTACTGTAGCCTTACCCTCTTTATTAATTGGCTTCGTGCGTGCATAGATATGATCATGTCCTTGAACGACGAAATCAATGCCAAGCTCAGCCATAATCGGTGCAATCTTATTTCTTACACCTGTAGGACCCATGATGTCAGTATCGGATGCATGGTTTGAGGTCGTATAAGCTCCTTTGTGGAAATTCACGATAATCCACTTCGCACCCTTTGCTCGAGCAGCAGCTACATCTGACTTCATCCACTCCACCTGATCTGGTGTGAAATTTGAATATTCCGCCGAAGTCTCATTTGAGTTCATAATAATGAAATGAGCGTTACTGTAATCATATGAGTAGTAAGCTCCAGACACGGTTTGGGAATTCGTAGCTTCCTTTACATTGAAATGTTCATAATAGCCATAATTCTTATCTTCATGGTTGCCGGCAGCTGGGGCCATGGTGATGTTCATTAAGCTAGGTTGCGAATGACCTAAGAGCCAGTCCCACTGCTCTTCCTTGGTTCCTGTATCGACAATATCACCACTATGCAAAATGAAATTTGCATTAGGAATAGTTGTCATAGCCTTTGCAATCGTCTGTGCTGATAGATCAGCCTCATACTCATCTTTAGCCTGCGTATCCGTCAAATCAATGAATGTAAATGCGCCGCTCACTGGAGCAGTACGGAATGAACCTACCTCACTCCAACTGTTCAGTGATTTATTACCAATACGGAAGTTATATGCAGTATCAGGCTTCAGATTGGTAGCTTCCGCCTTGTACATTAACTCTGTTGAGGAATTCTTGGCTACGGAAGAGCGAGCCACAAAATTCTGTGAGGAAGTGAAGTCAACTTGACTTCCTTGCTTCAACTCAACAACTTGTAAATCACTGTACACAGAATCAGTAACTTTGCTATACCAGGTAAACCCTTTAGCCGTTGTAGTATCTCCGTTAAACGTTACTGTTATTTTTTTTACAGGAGCCGGATCTACAAGAGCTACCGGTTCCTCAAGAGCAATTGCTTCTACTATTTCTCCTGTTGATTCTTTTGGAGGTATGACAGGAGTAGTTCCTGTTTCACCTTCCTCTACTGAAGGCGTTACCGGGGTGCTGCCTGATTCAGAACTGATAGGAGGTGCTGTAGGAAGTGTAACATCTTCTGCAAAAACAGGTACACTAGAGCCAATCAGCGATACTGCCATGAGCAGCGATAGAACGGGTTTTGCAGCTTTTTTAAAAAGAGTCATTTGATATCTCCCTTATATGTATAATATATTCTTCATTACCCAAGTGTAGCGAAGTTTTGTCAGCTTACTGTTAGCCTAAAGGTATTCTTAAGTAAAATATCAAAGATAATTATAAACATTGGTTCACATAAAAAAACCGCTGCAAATCCTCTGCAACGGCAATTAACGTATACTTTTGATCGAGAACAGACCTAATGAATCAGGATACTAAACCATTACAAAATACCCCGTAGCGTTAATCGCTGACGGGGTCTAAAGTTATCATTAGAATTTATATATTTCTATTATTGATGTTATATGTTTAAAACAAAATACTGTTGGCTCCAGTTTAAAATTGTATATATATCGATCATCATTAGATTGACTGTAATCCTGGGCACATGTTAAAATATTCCTATCACAGTTTCACTTATCTAAATTTGCGGTCATGGCGGAATTGGCAGACGCGCTAGATTCAGGTTCTAGTGGTGTAACAACCGTGGAGGTTCGAGTCCTCTTGGCCGCATCCTATCTTAAAGAAAAGAAGCCTTGATTTATAAGGCTTCTTTTCTTTTTGTCTATATTTGATCGTTGGACAAGAGGAATAGCAAAGTCATTTATAGCGATGATTTTCTAACAACTGCGAAAGAACATCAGTTGAATCCATTGATGTACTTAACTCATCTATTTGAACAATTATCTATAATCGATCGGACTGATTCGAAAAGCGCCGGAACAACTACCTCCATGGTCGAATGGTCGAAGTCTCTTCCGACAGATTGCCTTCCGAATAAAACTATATAAACCATACACAAACGGTACGTACTTCCTTAGCATTCCAGATTTACCCTCAAGGAAGATTGTCTTAAGGAAAACAACCAGTTAAAATACGGATCATTTCACGCTTACTTTTCTGGTGTATAGATAGTCTTACTATCTCCATCAATAATTAACGCTGATTTCCCCGGTATTGTCTGACCTTGATAGTTAAATTCATCTTCCGAGAAATTGGCTACTACACTTAATGCTTCACCATATTCAGTCATTTGAACGAGTCTATCATCTGATAAAATTTTAAAATCTGTCATTTCTTCCTTTATTGCTTTTTTGCTGAAATTCGACCATACCTTAGAATGCCTTACTATTGTTTCTTTATGTTTTTCCCACTCAAGTTTATCTATATGATATAAAGGAGGGACATTATATAGTATCTCATACAACATCCTATTTGATATTTCATCTTCAAATTTTAAGGTTCCCCATCCCCACCAATGAGTTGTGATCACTGAATCGTT
>Ga0153923_100571_pt1 | contig 11096 bp, 10 predicted proteins | sample TSNJ007MetaG_FD_104682 | JGI IMG/M metagenome (GOLD analysis project Ga0153923, IMG submission 104682) | Attine ant fungus gardens microbial communities from New Jersey, USA - TSNJ007 MetaG | ecosystem: Host-associated > Fungi > Mycelium > Unclassified | place: USA: New Jersey, Brendon T. Byrne... | reverse complement strand
CCATTCATCTAAAATGTTCAAATTTTTCCGAATGATTTGCTGATTTCTTGCCAAGATTTTATCTTTATTTTCTAAGGCGATCGAGGCTAATTCCTCATCAATCATGCCGCAGCTAATGGTATTGTGATCGCGATGAAGCAGACACTGCTCTAACGCTGCCTTGTTTTTCGTTGCGATCCAGCCTAAACGCAGACCAGCCAGCGACCAGACCTTGGACATACTGCTGACGCTGATCCCTTTATCGTAAAGATCAGCAATCGATGGACTTGCCACCTCTGCTTGAGTAAGTCCGCGATACGTTTCATCAGATAGGATATATGCGTCTGCTTCTTTGGCGATCACAATCATTTCTTCCAACATTTCTCGATCCATTAAGGAGCCGGATGGATTGTTGGGATTGTTGATAATAATCAGTTTGGTCTTTTCGGTGACCAGCTTGCGCACCTCTTCTAAGTCCGGCAGAAAATTATTCTCTGGAGTCAATACATGCTGTTTAACTGTTGCCCGAAAAGACGCCGGAATCGAGTAGAGTTGCTGGTAAGTCGGCAACACGGCGACTACTTCATCCTCAGGTTCAACCAGTGAGTAAAGCACTAAATGATTTGCACCAATCGCACCATGCGTCGTTGTGATATCCTCTTCCTGGATCGTTTGATAGAGAGAAGCGATCCCTTTTTTGAAGCGCGGATTGCCAAAAATATGTCCGTAAGTCAGACGCTTCTGTGCTAATTCGTTTAACGTTTCAGTCTTATCCAGTTCAGCAATCTCAAACAGCTCATCCATACTAATCGAGTCAACACATGTTTCACCCGTATTATAAATCGCCTTGTCCTCATGCTCATTCATCCATAATTCCACTTTAAATGGTTCAATTTTCATTTGATCGCTCCTTCGCCAATTAATGGTTTTATTACCAAAAACTCATGATTCACTTATTATAGAGGATAACACCCTGATCAGCTAGAATGATTTTAATTTTGGCAGAAAAAAAGCAGCCGATTCGCTGCTTACTTTGAATATTTCTTTGTCAAACTCATAACTTCTAAAAAATCCGTACAGCTACTATCAACTAACTGCTCAATTTCTGATGTAGGATCAACAAAGTTTTTAATATGCACACAGGTTAAACCTGCATGAACAGCAGACAATATACCATTAGGTGAATCCTCATAAACAAGAATTTTCTCAACCGGCTGGTTAGCAATAGTAATTGCTTTATGATAGATTTCGGGATCTGGTTTTCCTTTGGTTACTTGATCACCATAAACTCCAAAAGAAAAGAACGAATCCAATTTCAACGTTTCAAGAATTTTTTCTGCCTCTTTTTTGTAGCTGGAGGTAACAATTCCACAGGTAATCTTTTGTTTTTCCAAATACTTTAAATATTCATGACAGCCATTGGTGATTGGAAAAACCGCGTTTTCTTGCGCATGTTTCCGTCTTATCATAAATTCCTCAAACAATTGGTCGAACATTGGAATTTCTCCAAAATGATTTTGAAACTTTTCCTTCAAAATCGACGTCGGTGAGCCAACCACACTCTGATAAAAATTTTTCTCTAAGCAGTACCCTTCTTGAGCCATCAGTTTCTGCCAAATCGAAAAATAATAACGTTCAGAATCAATCAATGTTCCATCCAAATCAAATAGCGCTACTTTCATTTTATCCTCCCTAACCAAAGAGCATCGAGCCAAAAGCTCGATGCCATTCTTTATTCAAGATTTGCGTGACGGTAATCCATATCCGTCTGCTCTTGTTTCATTTTCTTTTTCAAATCAACAATCATTGAATCATATACCACCCAAGACAATTGTTCAAAGGATGAACCGTTGGGCTGAATCGATGGCGCTTTTTCAGTCGCCTTATCACCGGTAGAAATCCCCGGGATTTGAATCAGTGCATCAGCCATTGTTCCGATTGGATTCTTTGGGTGGATTGTAATCGTCGCTAGCTGTGCTTTCTCACTCTTGGCTTTTTTCGCCATATTTACTAAACCTTCTGTCCGTCCCGAACCCGACCCGATAATAATTAAGTCATTCTCGCGAATCGAAGGTGTGGTAGGTTCGCCGACAAAATACACAGTAAAGCCTAAATGCATCAAGCGATTAGAAAATGCGCGTGCCGCAAATCCAGACCTCCCCGCACCAGCGATAAAAACTCGTTTCGCCTTTAAAATCAATTCTTGGACTTGGTCAAGCTGTGCTTGATCAATTTGCTGCGCATCTGCTGTTAATTCGGTTAGGATGGCAAGCAAGTTTTTTGATGGTGTCATAATCTTGCCCTCCGTTAAGCTTTCGCCAGCATCGCTTCTTTGATCAAGCGAGCTTCTTCTACAGGGTCAGGCGCGTGAGTGATGCTGCTTCCAACGATAATGATATCCGGATTTAATGTAACGTATTTATCAATTGTCTTGCTGCTGATTCCCCCAGCTACTGCGATTTTGGTTTTCTTCGCACAGGAAGTCATGACTTTCAAATCATCCAGTGGTGTGCGTCCGCAAGCCTGCTGATCAGCACCAGTATGAACGGCTAATACGTCTACACCCAGCTCCTCCATTTCAGCAATCTTTTCTTCCAGATTGCTAACACAAATCATATCGACAACAACCTGCTTCTTGAAATCAGTGCCTGCTTTCACACACTGTTTAATCGTTGCTACATCGGTCACGCCTAATACAGTGACATACTCCGCCCCGGCTTCAAAGCCTAGCTGTGATTCGTAATAACCGCCATCCATAATTTTTTCATCCGATAAAATTTCTTTATCAGGAAATTTCGCTTTGAAGCGGCGAACAGCTTCCATCCCAGAATCGATCACGAATGGTGTTCCGATTTCAATAATATCGACGTGCTCCTGTACCTTTTCAGCAAAGGCTAATGCGTCATCTAATTTTAACTCATCCAGCGCTAGTTGTAATTTCATTTTTTTATCCACCTTATCCTTTAATAGTTTTTCAACCCAGTTGCTTGACCCTCTGCTTCTAGCAACTCGATGATTTCCTCGTCCAAATCAACAATCGTCAGCGATGTTCCACCCATATCTAACGAGGTGACAAAATTACCGACATAAACCTTTTCGACTTGATGGCCTTTCTCCTTCAAGGTTTCTAGCACCTGACCGCAGATTACATATTGTTCCATCAGCATGGTCGAGCCCAATCCGGAGATCATGACTGCCAACTTCTTACTTTCATCAAATTCAAAGTCGGTCAAAATGGCTTCGGTCATTTCAATTGCGATTTCTTTTGCACTTCCTAACGCTTTCTTTTCGATGCCCGTCTCACCATGATGGCCGATTCCAAACTCCATCGTTTCTGGATCGATCATAAAGTTCGGTGTGCCAACCGCTGGAATAGTACACGGATTAACACCTACACAAACGCTTCTAGTGCGGTCCACCATTTTTTGTGCCATTGCTATGACTTCATCTAATGTTCCGCCAGCTGCTGCTTTTGCACCGCCGACTTTCCACATGAAATAACCGCCAGCAATTCCGTGACGTTTTTCACGAGTTTCTTTAGGAGAAGACGCAATATCATCCGTTGCGACTACGTATTTCACTTCAATGTCTTCATCTTCGGCCATCTGGATTGCCATTTTGACATTCATATTGTCGCCAGCATAATTGCCGAAAAGACAAGCGACTCCGTGGCCATTATCTGCTTCAATGATTGCATCTAAAAAGGCTTGTGCCGGCGGCGAGGCAAAAATCTCCCCGATCGCTACCGCGTCGAGCATCCCTTCCCCCACATATCCGAGAAATGCTGGCTCATGTCCGCTTCCGCCGCCTGTGATTACACCGACTTTTTCTCTTTTATCCTTGAGTGTCACTACCCGTTCATTCAAAGTCGAAAGCGCGACTTCAGGATGTGCCGCTGTGAAGCCCTTCAGCATATCCTCAACGATAAAATCTGGATCATTCACAAAAATTTGCATCGCTTTTATTCCTCCAACAATTCATTTATTGTATTCACCATCGCTTCAATGATTAGATAGCATGAGGTTGCTCCTGCATCTTGGAACCCAATCGAACGATCGCCAATCCGACTTGCTCGCCCGATCTTTGCGGGTATTTCTTTAGTTGCTTCCAACCCGGACTGTGCTACTGTAAGTGATTGTGATAAGCACTCGTTGAAAGAACTGCCAGCATTCAATGTTTTTTCGTAGGTTTCTACAGTAGGAGCAAGTACATCGATCAAACTCTTATCGCCAACTTTGGCATCCGTTAGATCTGATAGATTTTTATATGCTTTCTTCAGCATTTCAAGCATTAGTTCGTTAGTGATTGTTTCACTTTTTCTTGAAGCAACACTTAATCCTCTAAAAAAGCTTCCATAAAGCGGTCCCATTGAGCCGCCAATTTTATTGACTAGCACATGACTGATCACTTTTAACCCATCACTCATTGTATAGCTGGGCAGCTCATCTAATTCTTGTCGAGCAAAGGTAAAGCCTTTGTTCATATTGATACCATGATCTCCATCACCGCCGTGGCTATCAACCTCGCTCAAGTATTCTTTGTTTCTCTGAATTGTCGCGATAATCCTATCAACAATTTGACTGCCCTCTTGATTGGAAAATTCTGCCCTCATGCTGATTGCCCTTTCTTTTCCAGAAAATTCTGATAATTTTCTTTAATCACCCGATGCATCCGATTCTCTGACGGAATTTTGGTGAAGTAAACGATGGCTTCATCAATCCCATGCTCGGCTACAAAATCCAGTAATTCCACAGACTGCTCATCTGCCGGATTGTCAAATAGAAATGCCGCTGCGATTCCTTCCAATAAACGACTATTTTCTAACCCTAACTCTTCACACTGAACACAAGGTCCCACTAAGCGCTCCTCTGGCTGCAATTTGCGAATCGGGGACCGCGACACGCGTGTAATCAGATCCTTGATTCCAGGTGTTTGATAGCGATCCATAATGAAATCGATATAGTTCTTCATATCTTGTTCGGTAAATCCATATTTTTCCATTAGTAGATGTGCAGACTCCCACATGGTTTCGCGAATCATTTGAACGAACTCTTCTTGATTAAATACATCTTGAATAATCGAATAGCCATGAATAAAACCGATATAACCTGCCCACGCATGGCCGCAGTTCACCACATAAAGTTTTCGTTCAATGAATTTTTTCAGATTCGTTGTATAGACAGCGTCTTTAATCGGCTTATCTGTTGGATCAACCAGTTTGGATTCTTCGATCACTAATTCATGATCGCGACCGATATCAATCGTCTTTTTCCCCTCATGTTCTGAAGCTAATACCATCCGATCAACTGCTGTATTTGGAAAAGCGACAATATCATCCAACCACTCAATCGCTGATGCATCTAAAGTAAGAATCGCTTTGCGCAAAATCTCGCTATTGAACATCGCGTTTTCGCATGCCAAAATATTTACTCGCTTGCCTTTCTTATCTACGCGTTTCTTTAGTCCAGCCAAAAGAACAGGAGCGATCTTCGGTAAGTTTTCTGCCCATACTGCTGTTGTAATCAAGTCAGCGGTACTGATTTTCTCGATAATCGCCGCTTGATCAGCAATTGAAGACAACGCATGAATCTGCGTCAATTGTTTTTTCTTGTAATCCTCGTTGATTAGATATAAATCGAATGTTGCTGTTTCGTTGATTTGATTGACTAATTCGCTATCAATATCAACAATTGTTACCTCGTAATCGGATTCATGTAATAGGTCAGCGATAAATCCGATCCCAATACTTCCTCCGCCAAAGTGCAATGCCTGTTTCATTAAACGACGACCTCCTCAAAAATTTTAAGAATCTCTGCTTTAGATGTTGCTTGACGAAGAATCTCGACATTTTCAACCTCGGAACAAATAGTTGCAATCTGCCCCAAAATTTCTAAATGCTCATTGTTTTTACCCGCGATACCGAAAACCAAATAGGCTGTATTGCCATCAAAATTAACCCCTTCTGGTACTTGCAGCAATGAGATTCCCGAAGAGTGGATTTTGTCTACTGACTTCACGATTCCATGAGGAATGGCAATATTGTTGCCGATGTAAGTAGAAACTTCCTCCTCTCGCGCCAGCATATCTTGGAGATAGCTTTCTGCTACATAGCCATTTTCAACTAAAATTTCACCGGCAGCTAAAATGGCTTCGATTTTGTTTGCATAACTCTGATTCAATTGAATGTTCTCGTCTTTAAAAATTTTCATTTTTCCATCTCGCAATCTATACAATTTCATTCATTTTTACTAAATATGTTTTCAAATCATCCGCTGTTCCGATTTTGGTCAATTCGTAAACATGATCAAAAAAGATTTCTTTGACTTGGCTGTAAAACTTCTCTCTGATCTCCGAAGGGTCTTCTAACGTATCAATCAGTATTAAATAATAGTTACCCAGTTGTTTCGAACTCTCTGAGATCAATTCCACACGATCGGCGGCTAGTAACATATTTCTGCGAATAATGAAGAGCACCGTTTGATCTTGTTGTACAGTCGTCTGAATACTATTGGCCAGCTTTGCCTCATCAACTTCTAAAAATTCCGCCAATTGCTTTATTGCATCTCTTTTTTTCTTAACTCGTTTTGTAAAAATCTCTTTTTCACTAAATCGGCAATGCCTCATCAACTCCAGTACCTTTTGCGCATAGAACATTTTTTGCGTTAAATGCCTTTCAAATTCTTCAACATTCATTCGCTTTTGTCGTTGAATCGTCTTTAAATCGGAATATTTATGATTGTTGATCTTAGTTTGAACCAAAGCCAATTCTTGTTCGTTCAACAAGGGCGAAACCTTCAAGTAATCTTCTGGAGCCAATGGCAATGGAATCGTAGATAAGACCAATTCGTAATCATGCACATTTTTATTATGCAAATCAGTCAGCGAAATAATGTCCTTCACATAAACCTCTGGTACTTCATACTCTAAACGACTGGTGAGCATTTTTGATGAACCCATGCCGCTGGAACAAACGATCAACACGCGAAAGGCCTTATTCGATAATTTGTCGATCATCATCACAAAATAAAGAACTAAAAAGCATAACTCGTCTTCTGGAAAGAAGTCCTCGCCGAATACTTCTGTTGCCGCTTTGCTGACGATCTCAAAGATAAATAAATAGTTTTTCTTGATTTCCTCTTTCATAGGATTTCTGACAAATAGACCGCTGTTGATTCGAGTGACAGCCTTTCTTAAATGTGCTGACAAATCACGAACTTGCTGCTCATTGCCATGCAGTTTTACTCCAAGCTGCGCCTCGACATTATTCACCATTTCCTTCACTGACACCGCAATATCTTTCTCAAAACGCGGCAGATCAAACTCATTTGAACGGTCTTTTTGGAAATACAAATGAATAATCCACTTCAAATAATCTAGAAATGATTCAGGATGACTTTTTTGAGCTAAAATGTTTTTTTGCTTTTCGATCAACCGATGATAAAGTTTATTTCCAGTCTGATCCAACTCGATCGCAACGGTATCAATCGTATTAGTAGGCAGCGAAGTCAACTGGCAAACATTGAGCCATAGTGACAGCAAAATGACTAGTTCCTGTAAATCATTATCATCAATGTCTGTCTTCAACTGACTTAACAGCCCATAGACAGAATGGAGCGGCTCACTGATTTTTTGAAAACAAATCTTTTTATAAAATGAATCCTTCGAATGCTTTAGTAAAAACCATGCAATAAATTCCGATGAAGCCACGTGCTTCGTCAAGATATCTAAAATCAAAATGTGACGGTTAATCATATCTGTTTTCAATTTAATTCCTTCACCTTTTTTAGAAATCACTCGAATCCCCTTTTCAGGCAGATTATCGGTTAGAAAGGCGACATCCTTTTTGATGGTTGAAAGAGAGACTAATAATTCTGCGGCAATCGCCTGCATCTTAATAAAGTCCTCTTCCAACAACAGAATCAGCGTGACCAGATCGACCCGTTCCGTTACAGTTAGAATTTGATGGATATTTTGTTTTTGAAATGCCTGTTTTAGCGCAGATAAATTTTCGGGCTGACCTTGAATCTCAAACCCCTCTGAAGGGATTGAGACTAGTTCCAAATGAAAATTTCTCAAAGTTTCCTTGATATTTTTTAATTCTCTATAAACGGTTCGTTCGTTAATATTCAATCGTTCACTGATATCTTGCACCGTATGCTTACTTCTACTATTTAACAGAATCGTTAAGATAGAGCTTTCTCTGGTAGACAAATACATCTGGCTTCCTCCCCATCCTTGTTTAGTAGAATTCATCATACTACACTAATATGAAAGCGGATACGACTTATTCACCATTATTTTCCTTGATAAATTTTATAAATCGATCGTATTCGCTATTGTCCAAGAAATTCTTGATTGTCAGAATCGGCACTTGTTTATCCTTGGTCAGACCTTTGACTCTTTCTAGCAAGATCTCATTGGTAATGATCAAATCTGCATCCTCTGGAATGTTGTCGACCGAAACGTTTTTGACGGTTACTTCCAGCATATTTTTACGCGCTTTTGTGTTTAGCATGGATGCTCCCATTGCGCTGGATCCCATGCCAGCATCACAGGCAATGATTACATTTCTGATCATTTTGCCAGTTGGCGCAACATTTTCTGTCACGATCGGTTCAGGAGTAATTGTTTCAAATGCTTCAGTGTCAGATACACCTGCTCCTTCTAAAGCTAATTCTTCTTCAGCCGCAAGATCTTTTTTCAAACTTAATCTCAAGAAAAAGGCACCGACTAAGAAGGAAACTAAAACGGCTGAAGCATACATCGCAATATTTACAACAAAATTCCCTCGTGGTGTCATCATCAGTAAAGCTAAGAAGCTTCCCGGAGATACCGCCCCAACTGTTCCTCCGCCAAAAATTTGACCAATAGCCAAGGCCGTCATATTACCGGCGATTGGTGCTAAAATAGTAACCGGTTTAATCATGGCATAAGGAAAGGCTACTTCTCCGATGCCGCCCAGAAATTGAATCAGCATAGATGCAGGTGCCGACTTTTTCGCCATGCCTGTTCCAAACATTGAAAAGGCGATTAGTAAACCAACCCATGCGCCGCCGTTTGCTTCAACTAAGAATAATAGCGATTTGCCTGTTTCTAATACTTGCTGCGTCCCTAATGGAATCATAATCCCGTGGTTTACAGCATTATTTAAGAATAAAACCTGTGCTGGCTGAACAAAAATACTGGTCAACGGAATCAAATTCCGAGCCATCAGCCAGTCAACTCCTCCAGAAATAAAGGATAGAATCACTGCGAAAATTGGTTCAACGGCTACGAATCCAACCAGAGCTATCGCAAAACCGAGAAAGCCTAATGAAAAGTTATCTACTAACATTTCAAGACCTGGTTTGATTTTTCCTTTAAGCAATTCATCGATTTTCTTCATTAAAATCGCGCCGATCGGTCCCATGATCATACCGCCGATCAGCATCGTAATATCCGCACCGACTACTACCCCCATAGTCGCCAAAGCACCGATGGCACCACCGCGTTTTCCATAGACATTGTACCCGCCGGTATAGCCAATTAAGACCGGTAATAAATAGTTCAAAATCGGTGGAACTAATTCATTTAAATGCTCATTTGGTGTCCATCCAGTCGGGATGAAGAATGCTGCCATCAAACCCCAAGCAATAAATACACCAATATTCGGCATAACCATCGAGCTTAAAAATCCACCCATACGCTGAATTTTCGCCCGCCAGCTGTTAGCATTTGCAGGTTGCTGAAACTCCATTTTCTTTTCCTCCTTGAGAATATTCATTTTTCGAAAGCGCCTTCTGACACTAATTATAGGGGGCGTTATTCGGAAAAGCTATCGTTGGAAAGGACACCTTTGTCAGACATCCTCTGTCAAAAATACTCTTGTGAGCTTTTTTAAATTTCATTAGACTTTGAATACAAATAATTATTGGAGGCGTTTGTATGTCGGTAAAAAAACACACACGGGATATCATTGAGGAATTGTTAGCATTTGTGGATTATGAGAAGGATGAGGAACTTGATCGATTAGTTGATGCAATCTTACAAGCAAAAAGTATCTTCCTTTCTGGTGCTGGTCGATCTGGAGTTGCGATTAGAGGTTTTACTAATCGTTTGCTGCATTTAGGCTTATCAGTAAATCTTGTAGGTGAAATCAGCTGTCCTAGAACAAAGAAAGGCGATCTATTGATCATCGGATCTGGGTCTGGTACAACAACAAGCTTGGTTAGTCTGGCAAAAAAGGCCAAAAAGAATGGCGTGACCATTGCTCTTTTGACAATGGATAATGAGTCCACAATCGCAGATTTAGCCGATGTAGTGGTCGTACTGCCTGGTGTATCGCCAAAACTGAAAGAAAATAATCTGACCTCAATCCAACCAATGGGCTCAGCCTTTGAACAAATCAGTTTTCTAACTTATGACGGAATTATTTTGGAATTGATGGAGAGAATGGGGGAAACTGGCGAAACGATGGTGGAGCGACATACCGACTTGGAGTAAACAAATACAAAAAGAACGGCTGGGAATTTAAATCAACTGATTCCCTGCCGTTCTTTTATTCTATCGTCCACTAAAAATTTCTATTGCTCGTACATAATCTTCTTTCAGCGCTTCTGTCGCTACCTCAATGCAATCTTCTAAGAAATACTCCTGCTTTTCTTCATTCAAGTATTTTCTCAGTGCAGCGGCTCCTGCTTGATTCGCATAAGTATAGTAATTAATTTTGGTGATGCCATTTTTGATTGCTGCTTGATAATCTTCAGCATGGACTCCCGAACCGCCGTGCATCACTAAAGGAATTTTGACTTCCTTATAGATTTCCTTCACGCGCTGCAAATCTAATCTTGGCTCTTTCAAGTAGATACCGTGAACTGTTCCAAAGGCTACTGCTAAGCAATCAACATTTGTAGCATCAACAAATTCTTTAGCCTGCTTTGGATCTGTATAGATATCGGTATCGCCAATTTGGTCGTCATCTGGTGCACGTCCTTCGCCGCCGCCCAAAGATGACGTAAAAACGTGACCCAATTCCGCTTCCACACTAACACCTAAACTATGAGCCGCCTTTACCACTTCTTGTGTTCGTGCCACATTTTCTTCAAAAGGCAAATCAGAGGCGTCGATCATAACCGATG
>Ga0153923_100570_pt1 | contig 11097 bp, 8 predicted proteins | sample TSNJ007MetaG_FD_104682 | JGI IMG/M metagenome (GOLD analysis project Ga0153923, IMG submission 104682) | Attine ant fungus gardens microbial communities from New Jersey, USA - TSNJ007 MetaG | ecosystem: Host-associated > Fungi > Mycelium > Unclassified | place: USA: New Jersey, Brendon T. Byrne... | reverse complement strand
TTAATACACTCAGGAGGAAAATAATCATGGAAAACACAACAATCAAACCAACAGAACCAAAAAAAGATGTTAAAGGCGAATTAACGTATGAAGACAAAGTCATTCAAAAAATCATCGGAATTGCTTTAGAAAATGTCGACGGATTATTGACAGTAGATGGCGGTTTCTTCTCTAACATCAAAGAAAAATTAGTGAACAGCGACGATGTCACTTCAGGAATCAGCACAGAAGTTGGTAAAAAACAAGTGGCGGTTGATATGGACGTAGTCGTTGAATATGGCAAAGACATTGATGATATTTATGATCAAATGAAAAATTTGATCTCTGAACAAGTCGATAAAATGACTCATTTAGATGTCATTGAAGTGAACGTGAATGTAGTTGATATTAAAACACGCGAAGAATATGAAGAAGACAGCGAAACGGTTCAAGACAAAGTAACTAGTGCAGCTCAAACTACCGGAAAATTTGCTTCTAAGCAAACAAATCGTGCGAAAAACGCTATGAGCAATCAAGCTGACAAGATCGGCGACAACTTAGAATCTGAACCACGTGTTCAATAACCCACTCTTCCCCATTGACTAGCCGAAGTTTGACTAGTCTTTTCATAACAAACAGCCAAGACGAGAACGTCTTGGCTGTTTTTCACTATATATCTTGATAACCTAAATAATCCTGATATGTTTCTGCTGCCTTGGTCCCTTTTACAATTGCCTGCCGAACGGCTTCGACGGCTAAAATCGAGACAGCTTCAAAGCTTGCTTCGATTTGATTCGCCCCTAAAACAAACAAGGTGTCGCCATCATAAGTCGTATGTGACGGACGAATTGCCCGCGCGATCCCATTATGACTAATATCCGCTAACTTGTTCATTTTAGCTTTTGGAAACGTTGCATTGGTCATTACACAGCCAATCACTGTATTCCCATCAAATAGCGCTTCCTCATTTTGATAATATTCAAGGAACATTTCTTCAGAAAAACCAATTTTTTCCTCACCTGCTTTACGGGCACCAGCGATTATTTTACCGATCTCTTCATCAAAAACATCACCTACAGCATTGACGGCGATTACTGCGGTTACCCATAAATTTTCATGGCGCATCGTGTGAAGACCAATACCGCCTTTCATTGCGTTTTTAGCACCATTGATCGTACCGACACTACAACCAGTTCCAGCACCATAATTTCCTGCTTGGAAAAGCTGTCTATCGAAAGCGGCTTCGCAAGCTTTACGACCAGCCTGATAATTTGGCCGGACATCTGAGCGTCCAATCCGTAAATCAAAAAGACTTGCTCCTACCACATTCGGTACAAAGGTGATCCCCATGTCGCGGCCAATTTTATTTTCCTCTAAAAAATCTACGACACCTGCATTAGCAGCTAAGCCAAAGGCGCTGCCACCAGATAGAGTTACTCCATGAACAAACTTGCGATTATTCTCAGACTTTAATGCGTCGGTGTCGCGAGTATTCGGTGAACCGCCGCGAACTGAAACACCGCCGGTCACACCATCCTCACAAAGAATCACTGTACAACCAGTCATTGCTTTAGCATCAGTATACTGACCAATACGAAAAATCTCTTGATATTCTTCCATCGTGTCACTTCGCTCACTTTCTAAAGACGATTAATTACTTCATCGACATTCTTGATCGTTACAGAAATCGTACCATCAGGATTGTTGATAAATTCAATTAATTCAGGATTCCGATAAACCTCCAATGGCACGATTAATTCAATCCCATTCGATAGCTTTAATTTTTGTTTGCCGTATTTCTTTTCCGTGATCTCACGAACTTCTCTTAATAGAGGGGCTTGATCCACATAGCCCTTTTCAACAACTTCTTCTTGGAAGGCCATTTGGGCCGATACATTATCTTTGAAGACTTTTTGTGCAACGACTTTAGCATCGATCTGTCCATTTTCTTCCACTACATCATAAACAGCTTCCTTCACATCTGCGATCACATCATGTTTTGGGTTTTCAAATTTAGCACCGATTTTTTCCGCTACCTTTTTAATGACACGGACATTTTCTTCTAATGATGGCGCTGGTCGGCTTTCAATCACCTGCGTTGAAAAATATAGACGCTTCTCGCCAGAAAACGGGTATTTTTTTTCGACCATTTCATACGTCAAATTGCCTAAATTAACGACGATGCCCTCATCGGCCTTTTGCGACTTACTTGAAAGCAATGCGCGATGTATGATCAGTTCATTTTTCAAACCGGCTTCATCTGAATCAACGATATGAGTATAGCCTTCGTGATAATTCACTTTTAAAAAGGCGACATATAGCTGTGTGTCTTCTTCATATAAAGCCACAAAGATGTCCGCGCTTGGTGCTTCTTCACTCTCTTTGTAGGCTTCGTACCAGCGCGTTACGATTTTTTCACTAGCTGCTAAAAAATCATGCTCTGCCTGTTGGCTTAATAAGGCAAAGGTTGAATCCTCCGTCAATGTCCCCGTTTTAGTTTGGGCTGAAGATAATTTTTGAATTTTTTTCGTTAAATACTCACGAATATATTCTTTTGTCAGATCTAATTCTCCTTGACTATAAATCGGATCGCCTGATTCCCGATCAACGATATGCAGCGCGCCCTTCTTTAAATAGATATCCATAAATTCCCTGCTTTCTAAAAAGTGCTTTCCTAATTCGCTGAAAAGTTCATGTAACAACTTGATTATCATACACAGGAAACAGGGAAAATAGCAACTATTGTTTTATTAAAAGTTCGCCGTCTTTCATTTGATAAATTTTATCACTCCATTGCGTCATCCGCTCGTCATGTGTGACCATCACGATTGCTTTGCTGCGTTCATGTGCTTCTTTAGCTAATAGTTTTACCACATCATACGCATGATCAGAGTCAAGACTGGCAGTAGGCTCATCCGCTAAAATTAATTGCGGATCGTTGAATAATGACCGAGCGATTGCGACTCGCTGCCGTTCGCCGCCAGATAAAGCTTTCGGATACTGATTGCGTAATTCCCAGATATCTAAAGATTTTAGCAGCTCTTCGATTTTTTTCGCATTTTTTTCTTTTTCGATTTTTTCCACTAATTGGAATTGCTCCTGAACTTTTAGAAATGGAATCAAATTTGAGCTTTGCAGAATAAAACCGATCTCCTTGAACCTAGCTTTAGATCGTTCCTTCTCATTCATTTGACCAAAGTCTGATCCATTGATGGTGATCATTCCTTTCGTTGGTGTCTGCAATCCGCCAGCAATCGTCAAGAAAGTGCTCTTGCCTGAACCGGATGGTCCAATCACACTGACGAATTCACCTTCTGCAACAGTAAAATCAATATTTTTTAATGCCGTAACTTCTGTATGGCCTTGACCAAATTTTTTCACGACTTTTTCCATCATTAAGACATCACTCATTTTATTCTCCCCCAATCGCTGTTACCGGATCAACCTTAGTTACTGTACGCATCGAGAACAAACCACCGACCATAGCGACCAACACCAAGACCACACTGTATAATCCCCACTCCGTCCAATGAACTGCAAAAGGCATTGCGCTTGGTAGCACTAAACTCGTCAATACACTTAAACCAATAGCAACAGCTACTCCAATAAATCCTACTAAAAATGCTTGCGCTAAAATCGAACGTACTAAATAGCTAGTGGCTACACCTTGTGCTTTCATCACTCCGAAGATCGATGTTTTTTGTAATGTGATCACATACATAAAAATTCCAATGATTGCTGCTACAACAACGAATAGAAAATAAATCATCGTATTCAGCGTTAATTTTTCTGGTGTATAACCAGGAATGTTTTCAATAAAAGTTTCCGGTGTCATTTCTTCTAATTTTGTCTGACTCTTTTGATTGCTGATGGAAGTTTTTCCTTTTGTCACAATCAAATTGATTGGATCACTACCTGTTGGTTGAGAACCATACTTTAATGTTTTGAATACTGATGAATTTAAATAGATTACAGGTGCAAGGGTATACGTCGTTTCTTTCGTAACACCCACGATCTTTAATTTCTGATCATTCACCTTTATACTCTGGTTTAACTTGTAGCCTTCTGACAAAAGATTTTCTGATACAATCGCCTCATCATTATTTTTATATGTTCGTCCTTTAGTTACTTTTGGTACGACAAATGAATCATTTGCAGTACCAAATATCGAAACATTGGTCTTCTCTCCGCCATTCTTTTTCTCCACAGCAGTAGAATAAATCCCTACTCCCACCTTTTCTTCAGCAGACACACGATCTGTATCACTTATCTGCAATTGTGACGCATTAACAATTTTGTTGCTGTCCTCTGATAAAATAATTGCTGAGGCGCGCCAATCATCGATCGCCGTTCGATTACCATCTGCCAATCCATTGGCTAGTCCCGATAGCATAAAGACCACATAAGCAACAAGGATCATAATCCCAACGATCAATCCATATCTTAATTTCGCATAGCGAATTTCTTTCCAAGCTAAAAACATTTCTCTCACCCTTTCTGAAGATAGAATACTCTTTCGGTGACAAAATGTCACCAGTTTTGCTCATGTGCTATACTAGAGAAAAACTACTGACTATTTATTGGGAGGTAACCCATGCCAAAAAAAACTTTTCTAAACTTACCAGAAAAGCGACAAGCAGAGATTCGTGATTTACTCTTGACGATTTTTTACGAGAAGCCCGTCAGTCAAGTCAAGGTCAGCGAAATCGTGGCTGCTCTACAAATGTCGCGAGGAATTTTCTATAAATACTTTGAGGACTTAAATGATGCGTATGATTATTTGATTCATTATTATGCAGGACAAATTCATGGTGAAATCATTGACTATATGACTCGACAAGAAGGGGATTTCTTTCAGGGAATCGAAGCTTTTCTGTTGCTGTATGTTGATTTAGATCAGCAATCCGCCAGATATCGACAGTTGGTTCTCTTAGCGCAAAACAGCTATTTGTTTTCCTATCGACCGAAAACAAACCATGGTGTCATAGCTTGGAAAGAACTCTTAGAAAAAAATAATTTCGCAATGTCTACAAACGAGGAACAAATTAGTTTCTTGTACTTCTCAATGAAATTGGTGATTGATTCACTAACAGATATGCTAGCAAACGATTGGGGCGAAAAAGAATTGCTTGTGGATTTCCGTTTTAAAACCCATTGGCTGCTTGAAGGCATCAAAAAACGCTGAAGCGAACTTCAGCGTTTTTTTACTCTTATTTTTAGTAATACTGATGATTTTTTTCTTGTGCTTGCTGTTTAAGCAGGTCCATGAATTCAGACTTAGACATTTGCTTAACTATATCACTGCCATGTTTACGAACCGCAAACGTATCTTCAGACAATTCTTTATCTCCGATCACTAAAATGTACGGAATTTTTCGTAACTCAGCATCACGTATTTTTTTGCCCAGCTTCTCATTTCGCAGATCCTTCTCCACTCGAATTCCAGCAGCATGAAATTCTTGGAATAACTCTTCTACGCCTGCTTCATGGGGTTGTGCAACATTGATTAGTTCCACTTGTTTTGGTGCTAGCCAAAACGGAAATGCCCCTGCATAATGTTCGATCAAAATACCTAAGAAGCGATCTAATGACCCGAAAACGGCACGGTGAATCATCACAGGCTGCGCTTCCTGATTATTTTCATCCACATAGGTCAGATCGAATTTTTCCGGCATTTGGAAATCCAATTGAACTGTAGCACATTGGTGGCTCCGATTCAAAGCGTCCTTGATATGGATGTCGATCTTCGGTCCATAAAAGGCACCGTCACCTTCGTTGATATTATACTTATAGCCAAGGTCGGTCAGTACTTTTCCTAAAGAAGCTTCGGCTTCATCCCACAGCTCGATTTCACCCATAAAATCGTCTGGGCGAGTCGATAATTCAACCCCATACTCGAAACCAAAAATCTTATAAACTTCATCAATGATTTTCAACGCCAAGGCAATTTCTTGTTCAATTTGATTTCGGCGCACAAAAATATGCGCATCATCTTGGCAGAATGTTCGAACTCTCAATAAACCATTCAAAGCTCCGCTGAATTCATGGCGATGGACTTGACCAAACTCCGCCATTCGCATCGGCAGATCACGATACGACCGCTTGCGATCTTTGTAGATCAAACAATGCCCCGGGCAGTTCATTGGTTTCAATGCGTAGTCTTCATCAGCAACTTTCGTAAAATACATATTGTTTTTATAATGATCCCAATGGCCCGATCGTTCCCAGAGGCGCTGGTTTAAAATCAAAGGAGTTGTAACTTCTTTATAATCATATTTGGTTTGCAGCTCACGCAAAAATTTCTGTAATTCATTACGAATCGCTACACCATTTTCCAAATAAAATGGCATCCCAGGTGCTTCCTCGGAGAACATGAATAATTCTAACTCTTTACCCAATTTTTGATGACTGCGTTTTTCCGACTCTTCCAAATAATCTAAGTGAGCCAAAAGTTGCGCCTTCTCCGCAAATACCACTCCAGTTACCCGTTGAAGCATTTCGTTTTCAGGTTTTCCTTGCCAATAAGCACCCGAAACTTTCAACAATGAGAAGTACTCAGCTGTCGCTAATTCCAAGGCTGCTGGCTCAAGGAAAAATTCTGTCGCCTCGCCAAAGGAATAAACAAAAACAGTCAGCTCTGCATCCAAGTCCGCTAGTGATGTAAGTTTTAACTCATTGTCTTTGAACACTTCTCTAGCTTCCGAAACAGTCATCCTTGTACTTTCGATCGATCCATCTGTTTTGATTTGTTTCTTGATATGATGCTCTAAATCCTTCAAAACTAAGGCACTCAAAGGCTGCTTCACACGTAGATCAACCCAAATCGTCTGATCTTCTCGATGAGCTTTTGCAAAGAGCGCTTCTGGATAATGGACTTTAATCGCTTCTTCCAATAATAGACTGACTAATTGGCAAATCGCCGTCGTACCCTCTTTTGTTCCACAATCATAAAAAGCAAGCTCCGCATTTTCTGTGACTGGAGTTGATAAGTCCACAAGCTCGCCGTCAATACTGCCAACAATCGCTTCTTCCATCAATTGATTCTTTATCTCGAACAATGTGGTGTCTTTTGCCACCTTTTGTTTACTTCCATCTGGTAAAACAATTTCGACTTTATTTGACATCCAACTCAACTCCGATCCGCATTTTCAAAAAAATTGTTATTGCCTGCCTTTTCCTTTTAATTCTAACAAAAGGCCTCAAGGGTTTTCAATAAAAAAACGTCCCTATAAAAATAGGGACGTGAATAAACGTGTTACCACCCAAGTTCCCAAAAAGCTTACACTTTTTGGCTCGTAAGATACATAACGGTATCACCCGGACCGTTTTCGGTCACTCAAAGGGAGTAATCTGCTTTTCTCTATCAGAAGCTTCCAGCCGCGGCTTCTTTCTCTTGTGATGAGTAGTAAAACAAATCGTGTCCTTCTCGTTGCATTTAACTATTGATTAAAGCATAGACTTACGCAAAATTTTTGTCAACGCTTTTTTCTTTTAGTTTTATTCATTCGATTTTAACGCATCGATCATATTGATATGGCGCAAACGGAAATGCGTCGCCACCATCACGATTACGGAGAAAAGAATCGTTAATCCGCCAGACAAAAGATAAGCACCTGAATGGATCACCAGTGGAAAAGTGATCGTTTCCATTGAAGCCTGATCCAAAATAAATTTCGTCAAAATAATCCCTAAGCCATAGCCAAATAAAATGCCAAGTATCGTAAAGACAAAATTCTCACGGAATATATAAGACGTCACTTCTCGATCGTAAAATCCTAAGACTTTAATGGTCGACAATTCTCGCAAACGCTCTGACACGTTGATATTCGTCAAATTATACAATACGATGAAAGCCAGCAAACCTGATAAGACTACAAAAATCCAGACGATTCCATCTAGGTTGTCCATTGAATGTTCTTGTGTTTCGATTTGAGTAGACATGAAGGAGGTGTTTATCACCTGATCTGAACTTAACAGCTTTTGCGCTAAATTCTCTTCTTCTGCCTTCGTCATTTTTTTACTTCTCAGTAAATAGCTGTTCACCTCAAAGTCATTCCCACGGACTTTTTGATAGTAGTCCTTTGATAAATACAGGAAATTACCTAAATAATTGTCGCTGATATTGGCGATCTTAACTTTAAATGTTTGCTGATCGTCATCATAAACTGTCAAGCTGTCGCCTTTTTTTAGTTCAAACAAATCAGCCATTTTTTGTGTAATCACAGCACCGTCATTGGGCAAGGTAAAGCTTTTTCCCTGTTCTTTTAAATGAAGGTAGCGCTTAAATTCTACGCGATCTTCTGGCACCATCATGGTTAGTTTCTGATTTGCTTGTCCTTTTTGCTTCAATTCAACCGTTTGATTCATCACAGCTAAATCGTTGGTAATCTTTTCATTTTTGGAAAAAATCTTTTCGACTGCTATTTCATCTGGTTGATCCTTCAAAGTAACGATCGCATCGTAATCAATGATCGGACCAAATTGCTTATCTCCTACCGAGCTCAGTGAATCCTTCAATCCCACACCTGCAACCATTAAAGCTGCACAGCCGGCAATACCGATCACTGCCATGATCATTCGTGACTTATAACGGAATAAATTTCGATAGCTGACTTTCGAGTTGAAGCTCATCCGGGACCAAATCGGTGTGATGCGCTCAAGAAAAATTCTTTTTCCCGGCTTCGGTGCCTTTGGCTGTAACAACTCAGCCGGTTTTTCGTGGAGCTCGCGCATCAGAACAAGCAGCGCTGCACCCAAACTAGCAAACAAGAAAGCGACCGTCGCTTGAATGATTGGCCGTGATAAATAGAAAGCTTCCACGCCTGGGAAATTATAGCGATCACTAGAAAGCTCAAAAACTAATCGCGGCAGTGTATGGGTCCCGATCACAGAACCCAAAACAATCCCGATCAAAGCTGCTGACAATGCGTAAATAATGTATTTGATCGCGATCTCATAACGTGAATAGCCTAACGCTTTCAACGTACCGATTTCTCGACGATTTTCCTCTACCATCCGTGTCATTGTCGTAAAGGTTATCAAAGCTGCTATGAAAAAGAAGAAGACGGGAAAAACATTCGCGATCGCAGCAATTCGTTCAGAAAGATCGCCATATTCTTGAAAACCAGGATTATCTGCACGCTGATCATAAGAATAGTTTGGCGTTTTCAACTCATTGATTTCTTTTTCGCTAGCATTAATCTTCTGTTGTGCAGACAATAATTTATCCCGATTGCTGTTGAGTTCTTTTTCCTGTGCTTCAAGTTCTGCCTGAGCTTGCGCTAACTGAGGATTTCCGGCTGGCATCATGGCCGCCTGTTGCTCTAACTGGGCCTTAGCCTGATCCAATTCGTCTTGACCATTCGCAATTTTTGTCAGATTATCAGCCACTTCTGCTTTTTTCGGAAGCAACTCTTTTTCTGCATTATGCTTAATCTCTGCTGCCCGTTCTTTTGGCCGATCGGCGAAAAGTTTTTCGACCTGCTCAATATTTTTATCCATCGCTTTTTTATAAGCTTTGCCATAGGTCTCTTTATTTTTAACATTCGTAAAGCGAACATAGATGATCGATTTGACCTCGCTTGAGAAGTTACTTTCTGGTAAGTAAGCGAAGAAGTTAACATTTCCGTTACCTACATTAGAAAGTCCCCGTTCCTCCGTGCTTATATAAATCGGGGACTGAACAAAACCAACGATTTTAAAATTTTTGCGTTTTATTTGATCAGTTTGATCAATTTGATAGGTCTGATTCAGACGATAGCCTTCTTCCTTGGCTTTTTCGTCCAAGACGATCTCATTTTCTTTTTTAGGCAAATGACCTGATTTTACGATCAATTGATTTTGCTGATTTTCTTTATCATAAGAATAAAGCTTAACGACCTGATTTTTATCACTGTCGGCGTAAAAAAGCTGATGACCGCTTTCGACCTTGGCATCAGGGATTTCTTTTGCTAGTTTTTCGTCCGCTTCCGTCAATCCGCCAGTAGAAATAATTTGCAAATTTGATAGTTCTTGCTTGTCCACAAATTGACTAGCCGAATGATTCAAGATCGGACCCGTAGCCTTGATTCCGACATACAATAATGTCCCTAATAAAATGATCAGAACAATAGCAATAAAGCGTCCCTTAGAAAAAATAATTTCACGTAAACTCGCCTTAAAATAGGTTTTATTTTTCATGTGCCTGCTCCTGTTTTTTTGTCTTTATCATTCTAACACAAAACGTTTTCATGACTGGCACGAAAAATTTGGACAAAAAAACAATGCAAAAGCAGAAACCTTTGCATTGCACTTTAAAAAATCAACTTTACTATTATGTTTAGTTTTTAAATGAATGGATTGGTGCTGGTATACGGCCGCCGCGAGCTATAAAGTCATCCGAACCGGCTGCATTCACAGCCATGACTGGTGCCCGTCCTAACAATCCGCCAAATTCGACCATTTCGCCAATTTCTTTACCTTTGGCTGGAATGATTCGAACAGCCGTTGTTTTATGATTGATTACTCCGATAGCCGCTTCATCCGCGATCATCGCCGCAATACTGCTTGCTGGTGTAGAACCAGGAATCGCAATCATATCCAAACCTACTGAACAAATCGCTGTCATCGCCTCCAGTTTTTCAATCGTCAAAGAGCCATTATTGACCGCATCAATCATCCCCGCATCTTCTGAAACTGGAATAAATGCGCCAGACAACCCACCGACATGATTACAGGCCATAACGCCACCTTTTTTGACTGCGTCATTTAATAGTGCCAGTGCAGCAGTCGTTCCATGCGTTCCAACAGTTTCTAAGCCCATTTCTTCTAAAACGTGAGCAACAGAATCTCCGACTGCAGGCGTCGGTGCTAATGATAGATCGACAATACCAAAAGGCACATCCAAACGTTCAGAAGCAATTTTCCCAACCATTTGTCCCATTCGGGTGATTTTGAAGGCTGTCTGTTTCACCACTTCGGCTACAACGTCGAAAGATTCACCCTTCACTTTTTCCAAAGCACGCTTCACAACGCCTGGTCCGCTGACCCCAACATTGATGACGCAATCCGCCTCGCCTACACCATGGAAGGCACCAGCCATGAAAGGATTGTCTTCCACAGCATTGGCAAAAATGACCA
>Ga0153923_100568_pt1 | contig 11182 bp, 9 predicted proteins | sample TSNJ007MetaG_FD_104682 | JGI IMG/M metagenome (GOLD analysis project Ga0153923, IMG submission 104682) | Attine ant fungus gardens microbial communities from New Jersey, USA - TSNJ007 MetaG | ecosystem: Host-associated > Fungi > Mycelium > Unclassified | place: USA: New Jersey, Brendon T. Byrne... | reverse complement strand
CAACACAATCCGCCGTGGTTCATTGGAAATGACCGCCGCCATGCTGATTTCCGGGGGGGCCTGTGGCGCAAAAGCGTGCTCAACCCCGAGTCCAACGTGCAGTTCGGCGAAGGCGGCGCGGGCACGTTCTCCGACGGCAAGCTGTACAGCCAGATCAAGGATCCGAAGTTCCTCGGCCGCAAAGTCCTGCACGAATTCGTCAAGGCCGGCGCGCCGGAAGAAATCCTCTACGTCAGCAAACCGCACATCGGTACGTTCCGTCTGACCGGCATGGTCGAGACCATGCGTGAAGAGATCCGCGCCCTGGGTGGCGAAGTACGCTTCCAGGAGCGCGTCACCGACGTGCTGATCGAAGACGGCCAACTGGTCGGCGTCGAGCTGGCGAGCGGCGAAACCCTGCATTCGAAACACGTGGTTCTGGCCCTCGGCCACAGTGCCCGCGACACCTTCCGCATGCTCCACAGCCGCGGCGTGTTCATGGAAGCCAAGCCGTTCTCGGTGGGTTTCCGCATCGAACACCCGCAATCGCTGATCGACCGCGCGCGGCTGGGCAAATACGCCGGCCACCCGAAGCTGGGCGCTGCCGACTACAAACTGGTGCACCACGCCAAGAACGGTCGTTCGGTCTACAGCTTCTGCATGTGCCCGGGCGGCACCGTGGTGGCGGCGACTTCCGAGCCGAACCGCGTGGTCACCAACGGCATGAGCCAGTACTCGCGTAACGAGCGCAACGCCAACTCCGGGATCGTCGTCGGCATCACCCCGGAAGTCGATTACCCGGGCGGCCCGCTGGCCGGTATCGAGTTGCAGGAGCGCCTGGAGTCCCACGCGTTCATCCTCGGCGGCAGCGACTACAAGGCCCCGGCGCAACTGGTCGGCGACTTCATCAACGGCACCCCGTCGACCGAACTGGGCGAAGTCGAGCCGTCGTACAAACCGGGCGTAGCCCTGGGCGACCTGGCCCTGGCGCTGCCGGACTTCGCCATCGAAGCGATTCGTGAAGCCTTGCCGGCGTTCGAGAAGCAGATTCGCGGCTACTCGCTGCACGACGCGGTGTTGACCGGCATCGAAACCCGCACCTCGTCGCCGCTGCGTATCACGCGCAACGAATCGTTGCAGAGCATGAATGTCAAAGGTCTGTTCCCGGCGGGTGAAGGCGCGGGTTATGCGGGCGGGATTCTGTCGGCGGGTGTGGACGGGATTCGGATTGCGGAAGCTGTGGCGCGGGACATTCTTGGTCTGGAAGCCTGATCAGCCAAATCTGCAAAACGCCCAACCCTGTGGGAGCTGGCTTGCCAGCGATGACGGACTCAGATTCGACATTGATGTTGACTGACAATCCGCTATCGCTGGCAAGCCAGCTCCCACAGTGGTTTTCGGTGTATCAGATATTCGCGCGCAGCACTGTGGTTGGCAGCGGCTCACCCCGTTCGGCACTCGCCGCCACCGCCGCAATCAACCCCTCCAGCTCATAGCCCTGCGCCTTTAGCCAGTCTTGATCGTAATAGGTGTCGGCATAACGCTCGCCGCCATCGCACAGAATCGCCACGATCGACCCCGACTCCCCTGCCGCTGTCATCTGTTGCGCCGCCATCAGCGCGCCGATCAGGTTGGTGCCGCTCGACCCGCCGACATGCCGGCCCAGACGCTGCGCCAGATAATGCATGGCCGCCAGCGACAAGGCGTCCGGCACCTTGACCATCGCATCGATCACCTTCGGCAGAAATGAGGCCTCGACCCGTGGCCGGCCGATGCCTTCGATCCGTGAACCGCAGTCCAGACGCAGACTGGCGTCGCCCGTCTGGTAGTAATCGAAAAACACCGAGCGCTCGGCATCGGCGCACAACACGCGGGTGCAATGCTGGCGATAACGCACGTAACGACCCAGGGTCGCGGTGGTGCCGCCGGTGCCGGGGCTGGAAATCAGCCAGCTCGGTTCCGGGTGCTTCTCGAAACGCATCTGCTGAAAGATCGACTCGGCGATGTTGTTGTTCGCCCGCCAGTCGGTGGCCCGCTCGGCGTAGGTGAACTGGTCGATGAAGTGCCCGCCATGCTCGCGGGCCAGACGTTCGGATTCGGCGTAAATCTGCGTCGGATCCTTCACCAGATGGCTCTGGCCACCGTAGAAGGCGATCTGCGCAATCTTCTCTTTCGAGGTGGTCGCCGGCATCACCGCAATAAACGGCAAACCGAGCATGCGCGCAAAGTACGCCTCGGAAATCGCCGTCGAACCGCTGGACGCCTCGATCACCGGTGCGCCGGGTTTGAGCCAGCCGTTACACAACGCATACAGGAACAGCGACCGCGCCAGGCGATGCTTGAGGCTGCCGGTGGGATGGCTCGACTCATCCTTGAAATACAACTCGATGCCCGCAAAACCCGGCAGCGGCAAGGGGATCAGATGGGTGTCGGCGCTGCGCTGGAAGTCCGCTTCGATGATGCGGATGGCTTCACGGGCCCACTGTCGGTTGTCGCTCATGGTCATGCTCTCGTTGAGTCGGGCAGGAGTAGCCTTGTCACAGGCTCAGTCCCCCAGCATAGGAAAAAACCGGCAAGGCTCACAGATACAGCTGAGGCTCAATTCATCCACCAACTGCCAGGTTTTGGGGCAAATAAGTATCAGGCTTTTGCAGTAATTGCGCAGAACCCATCTCCCCGTTCTTTGAACTGAAGCGGCCTGCTCGCCCCCCTGACAGACAAATAGCGAACAATCCGCACTTAATCAAAGATCCGTCCTACAGCCAGCATTTGTCCGCTTCGTTAACGTCGCACAGCCCTTTCGAGGGCCTGTCGATGGATGAACGAAAGGACGCTCAGTGGCTCGCAACAAGGACATTCCCCGGGTCCCCAACCCGCCGGCGGGCGACGGTCATCACGTCACCTGGCGCTACATGACGGCCACTGAACTGGCCGAGCGCGACGCCCGGCAGAACGCTTACGACGCCATGCTGGCGCGGCAGGAGGCCTTCGAGCGCAGCCGAGAGGTTGCGGCGAAAAAGCCTGATCCCGTACGCGCCGGGTGCGTGTTCGCCAAGTCCTGCAAGTTGCCGGACGCGATCATCGATTACGCGAATCCTTCGGGGATGGTGCCGACCGACAGCCTGAAAGATTACGGAGATCTGGTCCTGCTCGGCGGCCGTGAAGCCGATGACAGCGGCGGCGTTCCACTCAAGAAAATCAGCGGCACTGCCATCCCGGCAGGCCTGGGCACCTTCGCCCTTGCGGGTGAGGTGTTCAAGGCATTGCCCGCCATCGCTTCCGCCGCCGTTGTGACCCCTTTGGTCGGGCTGGTGGCGTTGCTCATGCCATCGAACCTGGGCGACAGCGCCCTCTACACCGAAGACCAGTTGCTCGCCCTCAAACAGGCTCGAACCCGCGTGCGCCTACATGTCGAACAACAGGCCGACGGCAGCCTCAAGGGTTATGGCTTCTACACCGGCAAGAATCGCGACTGGGAAATGGTCGATGTCGCGCAGTTCACCGCACGTGATAACCGCTTTGTCGCAGACCTCGGCGAAGGCATCGAACTGATCTGGACGCCCGCCGTGGACGGCTCCGACATCCTCGGCATCCCCGCGCTGGAGGCCGCTCCGCAGGCACCGCATATTTGGGTGTACCCACCGACGAAAGCGGCGAACGGGATTCTGGTGAACCCGGTTTATCCGCCGGAGTATCGGGATTTCATTCTGGTGTTTCCGGCGGATTCTGGGGTTAAGCCGGTTTACATTGTGCTCAGTCGAGCTCGCGACCATGCCTACTACGACCACCCAAAGACGCTACCTGCGTTTCCTGATGCAGTGAGAGTGAAGTCCAAGTCATCGGTTCAGGGTGGAGGAAAGCGGCGAGCACGCTGGGTAGACCGCAAAGGTCGGATCTATGAATGGGATTACAAAAGCAATGCTGTAGAAAAATACGACAAATTGGGAACCACTCATTTGGGTGAGTTCAATCATATTACTGGTGAACAAACCGGGCCCGCCGAGCCGGATAGAAGAACCTCTAGAAATTAAGGGACTAAAACATGCGTTACCTTTCAATAACCGGATTTTATCCTGACGAAATCCAAGACAGCTCGCTACAGTTTGAAATGGATATCAACGATAGCGAAATGAATGAAAAAGTCGCTCAGCTCATTGAATCCAAGCCGCTTAACGAACTGGAGCCTGGGGAGTTGTTATTGAGCCCGGATCAAGTAAGTGCATTGGAAGTCCTTCTGAACGTCAGCTTCCCGAAGGGGCTGGAGTATTTCATGGGCACCTGTGCCCAGCATTGAGCGGGCGAATTGAAACAAACAAAAAACCCCGACCAGTCACCTGATCGGGGTTTTTCTTTTACCGCTCGTTTCCGCTTAGTGCGAAACGCGGCTGGTGCCACCGACGGTGGAGATGCGCACGCGCTCACCAACACGGAACACTTCGTTTTCCTGAACCTGTTGCACGTAGGCGCGCATGCTGCCGTCGTCTTCGCGCACGGTGATTTCCACGCCCTGGGTACGGGTCAGGCCTTCTTCGGTGGCCGAACCGATCAGGCCACCGGCCACGGCGCCGATGACCGCCGCAACGATGCTGCCCTTGCCGCCACCGATGGCGCTGCCGCCGACACCGCCAACCACTGCGCCAGCAGCGCCGCCGATCGGGGTCTTGGTGCCTTCGATTTTCACCGGACGCAGGGATTCGATGGTGCCCATGCGAATCGTCTGCACACGACGCGCTTCGTCACGGGAATAGGAGTCACCGGTCAGGCTCGACTGGCAGCCGGTCAGCAACATCGCCATCGTGGAAAAGGAAGCAACCAGCAGAACAGACTTACGCATAGCATCAACTCCAAAAGTACATTTGCTCATTAAACCCCGCTGCTTGACGCCTGTCACGACACAGCCCGGATAAACTTGGTTTTATTCAGGCCCGGTACAGGCACCTGCAGACCCACCCAACAGTAGCGCCAAATCGTCCAATCCGCCCTGCCGACCCAAGGATTTTCATGGATTACCTGATCATTTTCGTCACCACCGTCGCCGGTCTGTACTTCCACGGATGGCTGTACGTGCGGATCAGACGCTGGATGGATCGTGACCTGGCGTTGTCCCTGGCGGGCAAGGATGAAGGCAAACGCGCCTTCATGCTGGAACGGCTGGCCGAGGCCCGCGCGCGGAAGATCAAGCGCCGGGACCTGCCGCAGTGGCTTGAGGCCGCTGCGGCAGGCTATCACGCTCGGTAGACTGCTTAAGGCGCCAGACGTTCAAGAATCCAGTCGGCGCCCTGCTGACGGTAGTTCAGGCGATCGTGCAGACGACTTGGACGGCCCTGCCAGAACTCGATGCGCTCGGGCAGCAGACGATAACCGCCCCAGTGTTCCGGGCAATCCGGCTGTGTATCGCTGAAGCGCTGCTCGGTAGCCTTGAGCAGATCTTCCAGCTCGCCACGCCCGTTGATCACCCGGCTTTGCGGTGAGGCCCAGGCGCCGAGCCGACTGCCCAGCGGACGCACCTGATAATACGCGTCGGACTCTTGCGGGGTGACTTTGACCACCCGCCCTTCGATGCGCACCTGGCGCTCCAGGGTTGGCCAGAAAAACGTCATGGCCGCGAAAGGATTCGCCGCCAGATGCTGGCCCTTGGCGCTGTCGTAGTTGGTGAAAAAGGTGAAGCCCTGCGCGTCCAGGCCCTTGAGCAGCAGAATGCGACAATGCGGGCGACCGTCCGCATCGACCGTAGCCAGGGTCATGGCGTTGGCTTCCACTGGCGCCTGTTCGGTTTTCACCGCGTCGGCAAACCATTGGTGGAACAGCGCAAACGGTTCGGCCGGGGCTTGCGCCTCGGTCAGACCGTCCCGGGTGTAATCACGACGCATATCTGCCAGAGCCTGGGTCATGGCGCATTCCTTTTCGTTAGCGGATCACTGCTTGGAAGTATCGCTGGCGGCGACTTTCTTGTCAGTTGCCGCGGCTTTGGCCGGAGCGGTTTTCTTGGCAGGGTTTTTTGCCGGTGCCTTGGTTGCCGCTTTCTTCGCAGGTGCCTTGGCGGCGGCTTTCTTCGCCGGAGCCTTTTTGGTTGCAGGTACGGCGGCCTTCGAAGCGGCCGGCGCCGGGGTGACCGGTTTGGCTGCAGGCTTGACGTCCTGTGCGGCAAGCATCGTGGTCGGTGCCGGCGCCGGCATGTTGTACTTGCTCAACAGCGCAACCATGGTGTTCTGCGGGGTCACCAGCAGCTCGACACGACGGTTCAGGGCACGGCCTTCGGCGCTGTCGTTGGCGGCACGCGGGGCATCGCCACCCATGCCGCGCAGCATCAGGCGATCGCGCTGCAAGCCGCTCAGGCGGAAGATCGCCGCTACAGACTGGGCGCGCTCCTGGCTGAGTTTGACGTTGGCTGGCGCGGCGCCGGTGTTGTCGCTGTGACCGAGCACCAGCACTGCGGTTTTCGGATCAGCTTCGAGGATTTTCGCGACATTGGTGAACGGGCTGAGGGTCACCGGCAGCAGCATGGCCGGACGCTTCGGGTTGAACGAGCCTTCAACCGGTGCGATCACCACCAGCACATTGTCACGGCGCTCGAGTTGCAGGTTGCTGTCCTTGATTGCCGCACGCAGGCGTGGCTCGTAGTCATCCAGCCAGGCTTGGGTGACTTTCGGGTCAGGCATCGGCACCACTTTGGCAGTCGACTGATCCTTGCCGCCAAACGGCCACCACCACTTGGTGCCGGTGTCGGCATCGGCCTTGGCCACTGCCGCCGGTTTGGCTTCTGGTTTGACTTCGGGTTTCACATCGGCCTTGGCGGTCGAGTCATCGGAACCGCCGAACGGCCAGTACCAGTGGCTGCTGCTTTCAGTCTTGGCCACCGGTGCGGTAGCGGCAGGCTTGAGCGGCGCCGGGGCTGTGGCCGGAGCAGGAGCCGGCTCTTTGGCCGCCACTTTGTCGGAGGATCCGAACGGCCACCAGCTGCCGCCATCCGCATCGTTTTTAGGAGTCTGTGCGCAACCGGTGATCGCAACACACAGGGCCAGGGCGAGAGTTTTTTTGGATGACATTGAAAATCCACAAAGTGAAGTAATGAAAAATCAGAGCTCTTTTGCCCGGATAAACAGACGCTTTGAATCGAAAAACCGGATCTGGTTCCAACCCTGGAACCTCATGTAACGCTTTACAGACAAGTGGCAAGTACCCGCGCCAGTTGCTGCGCGCGCGGATCCATCAAGACGTACGGCCCAAGGGTATTTGTCACAAAACCGAACGCGACATCGTGCTCAGGATCAGCAAACCCCACTGAACCACCCGCACCCGGATGACCGAATGCACGTGGGCCGAGGCCGTAGGTGGCGTTCGCCATGTCCGGCTGATCGAGCATGCAGCCCAGGCCGAAACGGGTACGGGTCAGCAGGGTCTTGTCCTCGCCGTAGCTGTGTTCGCGAGTCAGCTCTTCGAGCATTTCGCTTTCGAGCAAGCTGCCGTCGAGCAAACCGGCGTAGAAACCGGCCAGGCTGCGCGCGTTGCCGTGGCCATTGGCGGCCGGCTGCTGCATGCGGCGCCATTCCGGTTTGTTGGTGCTGGTAAGCACCGACGGCGGATTGGTGAAGGCGCGGGTGGTCATCGCGGTCGGTTCGCGCATGGTCACTTGCAACAGGCGCTGGGCCGCAGCATCGCCGACGTTGCCCTTGCCCCGTGCGATATGCGCCACGCGGTGGAACTCTTCGTCCGCCAGGCCGACGTGGAAATCCAGCCCCAGCGGCTTGGCGACACGGGCGACGATCGATTCGCCCGGCCCGCGACCGTCAGCGCGGCGTAGCAATTCCCCGACCAGCCAGCCATAGGTGATGGCGGCATAACCATGGCCGGTACCCGGCGTCCACCACGGCGCTTCGGCCGCGAGGGCATCGATCATGGTTTGCCATTCGTAGAGGGCCGCGGGCGCCAGCAACTCGCGCAGGGCCGGCAGACCGGCCTGATGGCAGAGCAATTGGCGCAGGGTGACGGATTCTTTGCCGGCGGCCGCAAATTCCGGCCAGTAGCGGGCAACCGGTGCATCCAGTTGCAGTTTGCCTTCGGCCACCAATTGCAATGCGGTGACCGCGGTAAAGGTCTTGGTGCAGGAAAACAGGTTGGCGATGGTGTCGCTGTGCCAGGCTTCGGTGCCGTCCTTGTCGGCCGTACCGGACCAGAGGTCGAGGACGGTTTCTCCGCCGACCTTGATGCACAGGGCTGCGCCGCGTTCCTGGGGATCGTCGAACAGTGCCGCGAATGCCTCGCGCACCGCTTCGAATTGAAGTTCGTAATGTCCCTGAATCTGCACCCGCAACTCCCCCGCGAAAACGCTCTACAAAGTGGCCCGCATTGTTCCAGCCCTTGAGGGATTTGGGAACAGCTGCGGGCCGGGTGGTCATTTCAAAGCAAAATCAAAAGATCGCAGCCTGCGGCAGCTCCTACAAAATTACGCATTCCCTGTAGGAGCTGCCGAAGGCTGCGATCTTTAAGGCATCAAACCTCAGTGACCATTCCCCGAATGCCCGCCCGCATGCCCGGCCCCCGGGCCTTTGCCGGCTTCACCCTTGCGCCCGCCTTCGGCCTCATGACCAGCAGCGGCGGCAGCTTTCTCAGCCTCCTTGCCCAACTGATCAACCGCTTGCAGATTGCTCTTGCGCACCGCCTCGACAAAGCCCTGATAGGGCAGATCGGTAATCCCCACCAGACCAAAGTGCCCGTTCTCGCCATCGAGCAGACGCCCGGTCACCGGTTGATCCAGGTACTGGAACCAGTGCACGCCGACAATCGACGGCTCACTCAACGCCTGTTTGAGGAAGTTGGCATACGCCGGGCCGCGATCTTCTTCCCGCGCCAGTTGCGTCACGCCACCCCAGAACGGGCCACGATCACTGGAGCCGAAGTTGAATTCGGTGATCAGAACCGGTTTGTCGAGGGCACGCAAGGCGGCGAAGTCATAGCCGTCCTGCGGTTTCAGCGTGTACATGTTGAAGCTCAGCACGTCGCAATACTGCGCGCAGGAGGCCACCGCTTCCGGGGTGCTGGTGGCGAAACGGCCACCGAGCAGCAACTGATTCGGCGCGTGCCATTTCAGCGAGTCAGAGATGGTTTTGAAGTAGGTGTCAGCGAACACCTTCTGGAAGTATTTGAAGTCGTTTTCGATCTCCGGGTGTTCTGGATTCGGCATTGGCGGCACGAACCCCGGATCCTCCATCAACTCCCACGCCGGCAAATCAATGCCCCACGCCTTCGACAGGCCTTCCTGGTTGCGGTACTTGTCGCGCAGTTGCTTGAGGAATGCGCGCTTGGCCGGCACGTCGGTGGTCATTTTCAATGTGCCGTAGGCCAGGGCGTAGCGCGACTGCGGATCGTCGCCCGGACCGGCCCAGGCCAGTTCGTTGTCGGCGTAGTAACCGATCAGCCATGGATCATCGCGGTGATCGCGGGCGGCGATGGCCACGGCGCGCTCGGTAGCCATGGCGAAACGCGGGTCGAACGGGTCGGGCATACCGCCCCACCAATCGGTGCCAGTGCTGATGCTGGTGTAATCGCCGACGATCGACAGCGGCAAGGTGTACGGCACCCGATCGGCCTCGGCGAGCGAGTCGGCGCTCCAGTTGCCGACGGTGTTGAAACCCCAGGCCTGCAAGCGATCAAGAGTGTGCGCAGCCCACTTCTGTTCATCGACCGTGGCTTTGCATGGAGCGGCGTTCGCCGGTTCGGTTTGCGCCGGTGCTGCGCAAGGTTCGCCATACAAGCGTTGCAGGTTGGCACCATAGAAATCGTACCAACGCCCGTTGCCATAGCCGCGGCCCTGATCGGCGCCGTTGCCACCACGGTTGTCGCCTTCGCCGAAATGACTGGCAAGTGGTTCGTCAGGCTTGGGCAGGGATTCGAACATCCACTCACGTCCGGCCACGTAGGTCTGGTTGACCTGCGGGCTGACGGTGTTGACCCCCAGCGAATAGAACGGATGCCCTTCCGGCGTCACCAGATACCAGCGACCGTCACGCTTTTCGGTGCGGAAAAAGCCGCTGGCCTTGAACGCCGGGCCTTTGTTCCAACCGCCGAACTTGTCCAGCGAGGACTTTTCGCGCTCGGCCAGCCAGGTTTTCAGCTGTTGATCTTCCTTGGCGGCGGCGGATTTCAGTTGTTCATCGTTGCTGATTTTTTCCGGCCATTTGCTGCGGGTCGATTGACCGTAGGCATCCACCAGATTGCCGTAGACGGCCTGGGTCACGGCCTCGCCATCCTGCACGCCGAATCGCTCGAGCAGCAGGCTCTGCGCGGCTTTGGGCTGATCCATCCACAGGCTCACCGACACTACCTGACTGCGATCCAGTTCACCGCTGCTGCTGGCCAGCAGAATCCGCTGGCCATCGACGGTCATCGGCATCGGCGGCCCGGCCTTCATGCCCTGGCTCAGCGGCGAAGTCGCCACCAATGGCACCAGCAGGGTTTGCGCGGGGCCGGCCGGCAGGTCGACGCGGCTGGTCAGGGTCTGGCCGTTGTTGCTCTGGATTTGCACATAGACCGTCACGGCCCAGTTCATTGCACTCTGCAGACGCAGGCTCATCATGCCCGACTGCGACCAGTCCCAGGCGCCGGTCTGCGGGGTCAGGCGCAAGGTTGGGCGGGCTACCGGGTTGAACGTCACCCGGCGCAGCACTTCACCTTCCGGGGTCTGCTCGGCGTTGGCTTGTGGCAGGTCAGTGTTTTCGGTGACGACTTTCACCACGTCGGCGGGGCGAACGAAGTTGAACAGGGTCTGCTGACCCGCAGGCGCCGCCAGTAACGGGGCAGCGAAAATCAAGGCGAATACGGCAGGCAACGAACGGCGAATCATAAGAACGGAGTTCTCCCTAACGACCAACTAAGGCCAATGGAAAAGCATGGCAGAGAGATAGACAGCGCGGCGGGCAAAACTGCCCACCGTTGTCTCAGGATATTTCACGACGGAAAGGAGGCAACGCATTGAGGATCGCCTTGCCGTAGCGCTGGGTGACCAGGCGCCGATCGAGCAAAGTGATGGTGCCGCGGTCTTCTTCAGTGCGCAGCAGACGCCCGCAGGCCTGGACCAGTTTCAAGGAGGCATCGGGCACCGAGATTTCCATGAACGGATTGCCGCCCCGGGCCTCGATCCACTCCGACAGTGCGGCCTCGACCGGATCGTCCGGCACCGAGAACGGGATCTTGGCGATCACCACGT
>Ga0153923_100567_pt1 | contig 11245 bp, 12 predicted proteins | sample TSNJ007MetaG_FD_104682 | JGI IMG/M metagenome (GOLD analysis project Ga0153923, IMG submission 104682) | Attine ant fungus gardens microbial communities from New Jersey, USA - TSNJ007 MetaG | ecosystem: Host-associated > Fungi > Mycelium > Unclassified | place: USA: New Jersey, Brendon T. Byrne... | reverse complement strand
CGTAAGGATATTGCAGACAAATCACGTCAAGTAAGCAGTAAGACACAAGAGCTAGTGAGTGCAGCAGGTGAGCAAAGTGCCAATATATATGGCATCGTGAAGACAAAAGCCAATGATATTGTTCAGGATATTCAGGCATGGCGGAATGGTAAGAATGAAACAGATGATGAGTTGGTTAAGATTTCATCCGTACAAGAAGAACCTGAATTGGATGCATTTGATCTCTTTGTGGATGAAGAGTTGATCTGATAATCGACAAGTCATACAGACCTTATCCTTAAATCTAAGGGAAATAAGGTCTGTTTTTCTATGATGTAACAACAATAGATACTTTCCTTGAAGCTCGAAATGAATTGGGTTAAAATTTAAGGTACGTTATAATATTTACTGACATATGGTAGCAAAGTAGGAAACAGAAATCGATACAGAAAGAAGCGGTGTGTTTGTGCAACATGCAATTGCAATATTAGACTCGGGTGTGGGGGGACTAACGGTAGCCAAAGAAGTGATGAGACAGCTCCCGCGTGAGAAAATTATTTATTTTGGAGATACTGCCCGCACACCATATGGACCAAGGTCATCGGATCAAGTCAGATTATTCACCGAACAAATTGTAGACTTTCTTCTTCAATTTGAACCTAAGATGATTGTTATTGCATGTAATACTGCAACGGCAGCGGCACTCACATATATTTCGGAAAAGGTAAATATACCTGTTATTGGCGTTATTCATCCAGGAGCCCGTGCAGCGATCAGTGCAACGAAGACAGGGGATGTTGGTGTTATAGGGACAGTGGGTACAATTGGGAGCGGGGCCTATACGGCTGCCCTTAAAGAACTCTCTCCTTATGTAAATGTGATAAGTGAAGCTTGTCCACTGCTTGTACCACTTGTAGAGCAAGGATTATTCCGAGCAGAAGGGACAATAGATATTGTGAAGCGGTCACTACAGAACATTCGTGACACTTCTATTGATTGTCTTATTCTTGGATGTACACACTATCCTTTTCTTATGGATTCCATTCAAGAGGTTATGGGAAGTAATGTTAAACTGATTAGTTCAGCTGATGAGACGGCGAGGGAAATCAGTACGATTTTATACGAAAAGGGCCAACTTGCAAAGAGTGATGAAAGCCCGGTACACCAATTTTTCTGTAGTGGAGATGGCGAAATATTCAAGAAGATTGCGAATGAATGGCTGGGCGAACAGATAAGACGGACTCCCGTCGTCTGGCAAGTGTCTACCTTTGAAGAATGAAGTAATCATACGCACAACTGAATCATGAGTAGTCTAGCCCGAAGTTCAATTGAACTTCGGGCTTTTTTGGATATCTTGTAGAACGAAATAATTATTTCGCGATTACGAATGAAGGACAAGGGGATAGACATACAATCTAAGCACCAAATCTTTGTTGTTGTGGCTCACACCAAGTCATAAAGAAAGGATGGTATGTATGCTAGAATATATCGTTCGAGAAGGAGATACACTGCAACGTATCGCTATGATTAGAGGCCTTAAACCAGAGAATATCTTGAACGCCAATCCTTGGGCCTCTGATCAACCCTATCTTGTTCCTGGACAAATATTATTTATTCCATCTACACCTCGGCGGAGATATGCTATACAATCGGGTGATACACTTGCGAGCGTGCTAGAACAATTCTCAATTACGGAGCATGCCCTTGAAGGGTTTAATCCTGGTATCTCCCACGATCGGTTCCCAGTCGGACGCATTCTAGTACTTCCTTCATCGGACAAAATGTCTATTGTTGAGCCTCAAGGTGAATACGGATACAGGGATATGATGAAGCATATTACAGAGTTATTGGGTAAGTATAAGTTTATTGAGGCAAATTCAATAGGTGAAAGTGTGATGGGTAAATCACTTGAGATATTAAAAATAGGTAAAGGTAAAAGAATAATACATGTGAATGCCTCTATCCATGCCAATGAATGGATGACAACGTTATGTGTGATGCGATTCGTAGAGGAGTACGCGGAAGCTTATCAGAATCAGCGCATGTGGAATGGGTATAATCCACAAGAATGGTTCGACAATTGTACGTTGTGGGTATTACCTATGGCTAATCCAGACGGTGTGGAATTGGTTCAAGAAGGTGCTACACCTACACATCCCTTCTACGCTGAACTTATGGAATACAATAGTCACCGCCGAGATTTCAAGCATTGGAAAGCGAATATTCAAGGTGTAGACCTTGGTGACCAATTTCCCGCGCATTGGGAAGAAGAAGTGATTCGTAGAGGAAAGAACTTCCCATCACCTCGAGATTATGCAGGTACAAGTCCATTAAGTGAACCCGAATCTAAAGCACTTGTTGCTTTTACATTAGATATTTCGCCGGATGCGGTCATTTCGCTACACAGCCAAGGACAAGAAATATATTGGAATTATCGTGACTATGAACCTGAAATTAGTGAGAAATGGAGTCAAAGGTTAGCGCAAGTCAGTGGATATCGTTCTGTGAAATTACAGGGTAGTGACGCAGGCTATAAAGATTGGTTCATTCAACATTTCAAACGTCCAGGATTTACGGTGGAAATAGGTCAAGGTGTGAATCCTCTTCCACTCCATGATTATAGGAATCTGAGTCTCGAGGTAGGATTAATCGTGGGTGAATTGATGAGTTTTTGAAAACAGAATGAAACATTTTCAATATCAAGTCGTATGTTATACCAGAGGGGGCCGGCCGCTTAAGCTTGAATCTTTTCCTAATAGCGGTTGCTTCCTCTTTTCCATAGGTCTAAGAATGGGGGTATGAAACATGAAACTAAGAAGATTATTTTCATTTAAGCATTGGTCTGTCATGTTTACTAATGTACGCAGGTATGTAATGTCATCTCAGGTTTCGCTAATAGACAAGTTGTTATTCTTAGTACCTGTAATAGTATATTGGATTTTCCCTTTTGATTTATTACCAGGCCTACCTATAGATGATATCGGAATAACCATGTTATTGATGGGTTGGTTCACAACGCGGGTGGAGCGCAAGTATCCAACATTGTAGATGCAAAGGTTCCACAACAAGGAGTTGCTACTTCACATAAAAAAGGACAAGTCATGTCTTGCGAATTAGGTTCTCTTTCTTTACAATATATAAAGGAATTAGCCATCACATCTAATTTAGGAGATGTAGCAGATGAAGTGTAAGATTACTCGTAATGCGGCAAAAGTATTATCTAAAGAACTGAGCAAAGAAGACAATAAAGAATTGAAAATTCGTGTACTCATCACACATGCTCACGGTGACCATGCCCATTATGGTTTGGACTTGGATATGGCAACGGAGAACGATGAAGTGGTATCGACGGATAAAGATATTGATGTGATTTTGAATACTAGAGAGCCATTACTTGATGGTGTGAAAATTGATTACCTGTACCTTCCTGAGGAGGGGTTTGTGATAACGAATCCATCAAAGGGAAATCACGGGGACCATTAAAGATAGAAAAAGTAAAGAAGGTTGGAATGAACATGGCAAATGATATACGCGTATGTGATAAGTGTAAGCATATACGGCTCAAAAGTATCGTACCTAAGATTCAAAAGATGGCGCCTGACGCTGAAATTCAGGTCGTGTGTAAATCTTATTGTGGTCCTTGCGGAAAAAGAGCATTCATCTATATTAATGGACGTTATATAAGTGCACCGACAGAAGATGAAGTGCTAGCTAAGGCAGCTCCGTTTATAAAATAGCCCATTGGTAAATGATGATGTTTCTCTTTGTGCATAGTTCCTTTCTGTTGGAACCAAGCTAATGATGGTGACTGATAAGGAATATGTACTTAAAGGAGGAGCATGTGAATGTCTAAACGTGATTTTTCTAGTATGCAAACGAACACACCTGAGTCTCAAGCGAATAACGCTGTGGATCGGCTCCATCAGTCGATTACTCAAGCTGTAAGCCATCCTACTGAGGAATTGGTAGATCAAGCGCAGAACTCCTTGATTCATGCGGAGCATGCTGTTCAGGCCCTTCAAGGCAGCGAGAATGGACTAGCTGCTGAACAAACAGAGGCTTGGCTTGCTGAAGAGAAAAGTAGGCTAGCAGCAGTTAACGTTTCAGAAGGCTAATGATTAATGTTGGTTAAGATATGAAAGAAACCTCCACAATGAGTATTCTCATTTATGGAGGTTTCTTTCATGTGGAGAATTATTCATCATCCAATTTACTAAGCAAATCATATTGAATAACTTGATCTGAGATGTTGAGCTGACGCTTCGCTTGATCGAAGCCGACACGGCAGCTACTGACAGCCGTCGTATCACGAGTGTTGCGATCATAGCAACGACCGTTCTCGAATATGCCGTCTGGGGAAGGAATATAAAATACGTTATTGTCTGAGAAAGCCCCGGAACGAAGAACTACAAATCGATCCTGATCAACAAATAAATTGTTACCTAACATATGATAGGAATCCGTTGGAATACCCAGTAGGTGGAGGAGTGATGGCGTCATATCCAGTTGACCAGAAGGCGCTGAATATTTTCCGGCTTGACTGCCATCGGGTAGATGAACCAGTAAAGGAACTTGATTCATGATTTCCTCCATATCGAGATCATTCAAGCTTTTACCTAGAAATTGTTCGTAATAGGGCTTGTCTTTAATTGAATTATCATGATCTCCATATACGACAAGGATGGTATTATCCCAAAGCCCCTGTTTTTTCATCTGCTCCGTAAATTTCCCCAGTGCATCATCAGCATAGTGAATGGATTGTAAATAATCCCCGAAGATGTTATCACTGAATTCACCCACATCTAAACCGTGTTTATCCTTAGGTATCGTGTAGGGGTGATGGCTGGAAAGCGTAATAAGAAAAGAGTAGAAAGGTTGTGTGATCGATGTCATCTTATCTAGGGACTGTTTGAAGAATGAGTTATCACTAAGTGACCAGCCCATCGGATCATCGATTATGAAATCCTTTTTGCTGAAGAAGCGGTCATAACCCATATTGTTGTACATGATTGTTCGATTCCAAAAGCTACTATCGTAAGCATGGAATACATTAGGTGAATATCCGTGATCTTTCAAGATGGTTGGTAACATATCGTATTGATGATCAGGATAACGGACGAATACAGAACCTGAGGGCAGAGGATGTAATGAACTATGAGAACTAAAGTCTGCATCAGACGTTCTTCCTTGTCCCGTCTGGTGATAATAATTGCTGAAGTACATACTTTCTTTCATGAGTTTGTTGAAGTTCGGAGTGACTTCTTTACCGTTGATGCTCTTACCAATCATGAAATTCATGAAGGCTTCAACTTGAACGACAACGACATTACTGTTCTTATATTTTCCGAATGTTTCGTTTTGTACGAAACGTTGAGTACTCTTCTGATGAAATAACGCTTTGATAGCATCCATTTCTTCGTTCGGAAGTGTGGGCTCGGGGCCAAGATGATCTTGGGCATACCGATAAATATCATAACCATGAAATCCTAGGATGCCTGTGACATTGTAAAGGGTGATGTTCCACCAATTATTTTCTAATACGCCTTTGGCCCAGGTTTCACTATAGTACTTAATGGGAGCGAAGGTGAGAACGGATCCAATAACTAATATTAGAACGCCTGTAATGAATCGGTGGAGAACGCCTTCGCGTCTACGATGGGTTGAACGTTCATGGACATACGAACTGGAATTTCTTCTAAGTCGTTTGATGAACTTAAAGATGACATAGCCGATGATGATTACCCAATCGATAAAGAAGAACAGATCATTCCATTGTAAGAGAGACGTTATACTTTCACCTAACGAACTGAGTTGGCCGGTCTGAAGAAGAACGGGAATCGTAATAAAGTCCTCGAAATAGCGATAATAGACTAGATCTGAATACATGATTGCGGTTAGAAAGAAATTTAAAAGCACAAGCGATATGAGATAGCCTCGGCGGGGTAACCATAATGCCCAGAATGATACGATCATGATGGATCCTATGGCAATGATATAATCTAGAAAACTTAGATCAACATAAGGAATGTTAAGGCGATGATCGATCAGAGTTATTTTGCAAAGGATCACAATAATAAATAACGGATAGCTGATGAATCGGAATAGATGAAGTTTGTTGTTAGGGCTCCAACCATTACCGAGGGTGCTCTTTCTTTGGAAATGCACGAATAGTCTCCCCTTTTTGTTAACGGAATGTAAAAATAATAGGCCTTTCCTATCATATCACTCCAATGACCGTTTTCAACTGGGAGGTAAGACAAGAATGGGGGAGATTGAACGTATTTAAACAGACAACAGGAGCGAATTCAGTAATTTACTGAATTCGCTCCTGTTGATCAAGCCGGGAATTGATGGCTATTCAATGTGCAATTGTGATTCCACACGTCCACGAGGTGGAAGGGGTCCAAGGTATTGATAGTATTGACATTCGATGGTTCCGTTATATAATTTACGACGTTTGTCAGCTTTCTTGTTGAAGATCGTTTCGAAACGTTTAGTGGAACTAATCGCGAAGAATGACCAAGAAGGGATACTTACCGTTAGCTTCTTTAAATCACGAATAATTTGTTCTACTTCCGTTATTTCACTTAAACGCTCCCCGTAAGGTGGGTTGGTAATGATACAACCGAAATCTCCTTGAGGTCTTGCTTTGCTGATGGGTAGAACCTCTAACTTAATATCTTTGGCAAATCCAGCTGCATTTACCGCAGCTTGAGCAACTTCGATAGCGCTTGGATCGATATCACTTCCGGAAATCTGTAAAGGAATATCATCGCGAACGGAATCAAATGCTTCTTCCCTTGCTTCATTCCATAGATGTTCAGGGATGATAGGCCATTCTTCAGAGTTAAAGGTTCGACGTAGTCCCGGAGCAATGTTCCAGCCAATCATCGCTGCCTCAACTAAGAGTGTACCTGAACCACAACATGGATCGTAGAAAGGTCTATTAGGATTCCAACGGCTTAATTGGATAAGTGCAGCAGCCATTGTCTCCTTCAATGGAGCTTCCGTCACGAGCTTACGATATCCACGCTTATGAAGACCTGATCCCGTCGTATCAAGGGTGATCAAGGCAGTATCATTCAACATAATAACTTCAACGACATAACGTGGTCCATCTTCAGGGAACCATTCCGTATGGTAAGTTTGATTTAATTTGTCGACGATTGCTTTCTTAACGATACTTTGACAAGCAGGTACGCTGCTTAGTTGGGACTTCAGTGAACGTCCTTCAACGGGGAATTCACCGTTCTGAGGAATCACATCCTGCCACGGTAATGCTTTGACACCTTCGAACAATTCGTCGAAAGTGAGGGCAGTGAATTCGCCCATCAGAATCAAAATACGGTCTGAGGTACGAAGCCATAAATTACAACGACATATATCGATTAAGTCACCACTAAAGATGACACGTCCATTCTCAACCGTCACATCATGGTAACCCAGTTCTTTCAATTCACGAGCTACGATTGACTCTAAGCCCATTGGTGCGGTAGCAATAAGTTGCAAGTTAGCCACGGTATACAATTCAACTCCATCCGGCCATCTGTACTGCAACATGGCAGCACTGAGAGACCTATAAATTTAAAGCAGTCTTGCCGATTGTCGACAAAACACATACAATAATGATCTAGTAACACTTAAACGTACAACCCAAACATTTATTATAAAACAAATAGGCTTATATGGAAAGTTAGTCTTAAGGAGGAAATGGCGTTGAATCTAACCCCTGATGAATATGTTAACCAATTGTATGAAGAAGATGAGCAATTACGGCAAGTGAAAAAAAGTATTATTGAGCAGGGAATGCCAGAAGTATCTGTGGCACCCGCATACGGTCGACTTTTAACGTTACTAGTACAGACTGCCCGTGCGCAGAATGCTCTTGAAATAGGTGCACTCGGTGGTTATAGCGGCATTTGTATCGCAAAGGGTCTTCCAGCGAATGGACAACTACTTTCCTTGGAGTTGAAGGAAGAGTATGCCAAGCTTGCGAAGGGGAATCTGGAATCTGCAGGCTTTGGATCCAATGTAGACTACATGATCGGGCAGGCACTCGACAGTCTAGAAGAACTTAAGCAAGCAGGTAGAACGTTTGATTTCTTTTTTATTGATGCTGACAAAGAGAACTACCCAACGTACTTAGAATATGCTATTCAGTTGTCCAAGCCGGGATCATTGATTGTTGGGGATAACTGCTTCTTGCGCGGACGCACATTGAACTCAGAGAAGAATGGACCGGCTGTTCTCGGAATGCGTCATTTCAATGAGAAAGTGGCTACGGATGATCGACTTGTGAGCACATTACTTCCAGACTACGATGGACTGTCCATCTCATGGGTGAAGTAAGTGATTAATCAGAATAGTAATCGTTGCAATTATTAAGAGGCTGTCCCAAAGGTCAAAATCATGACTGGAGGGAACGGCCTCTTTTTTCGAATTTATGAGAATACCTAGCGTAGCGAACGACATTGATTCTTTGATTTCTACTGCTACTTTTTATATTTACCGGAATGTACGATGTTTATCAATACGAGCATAGAGCTTTAGTCTGACCCATGCCATGTTTAGCAGGAGCAAGCAGCCCGAGATGATAAATAAGCCTTCGATTCCAATAATGCCAGATAATAGTCCTCCAACAACGGCACCCATCATACTACCAAGGGCAAGTGTACTGCTGTTAAATCCAAATGAACGGCTCTCCATACCATCAGGCGTATAGGCACGAATGAGAGCATTCACGCTCGGTAATAAACCACCCATAAAGATTCCCATCAGGAATCGGACTATGATAAGTTGCCATACATTATGTACAAACGCCTGAGGGATCAGAGTAAGTGAGGTACCTATTAAGGCATAAGTAAGGATGCGATGGGCTCCTAATTTATCACTTAATTTACCCAGGATAGGTGAAGAGATCATATTAGAAACACCTGTTACAGCTATTACGACACCGGCCCAAAAAGCAATGTCTCCCGAAGAGTTATGAAGCTTTTGTACATACAGGGGGAGCAATGACATGGGACTGACCATGGCAAATTGTAAGAGAAAAGTCACGGCAAATAGGGCTGGCAACTGAGGTATATGCGCGAGCTCTTTAAATCCTTGGATGACAGATACTTGAGGGATTTGCGATGCTTCTTCGCGATCAAATGTTTCCTTCACTAAGAATAACGCTAGGAAAGAAGCGACAAGAATGAGAGTCCCTGTAATATAGAAGATAGGACGAAACCCGATGATATCAGCCAGAATACCACCAATCAGAGGGCCAAGAATGGTGCCAGCGACTACACCGGATTGCATCATTCCCATGGCAAATCCCATGCGAGATTTAGGTGTGGTTCCTGATACGAGCGAGATTGCAGCTGGATTGAATCCTGATATAGTACCATTCAATAGGCGCAACAATAACAGCTCCCAAGGATTTCTTGCAAAACCCATGAGTACGATGACAATAGCCATACCAAAACCAGATCGCAGTAACATGATTTTACGTCCATATCGATCTGCTAGTTTACCCCAAAGAGGTTGGAATAAGAATGATGTTAAGAAATTAGCAGCGAAAATGAGCCCTGCCCATATGCCAATCGCATGCTCGTCTTTTACTCCTAAATCTTGCGCGAGATATAAAGCTAAGAATGGTGTAATCATCGTCATTCCAGCATTAATGAGAAATTGTCCGATCCAAAGTACAATAAGGTTAACCTTCCAAGTTTTCAAATGTGATGCACTTCCCTTCTAAGCTGCCATTACAAGCCTCATAAAGAACAATATTTCAGTATAACATACGAGGAATGAACTCAAATGATAGGAATGTCATAGTATTGCCATGACATTCTACGGTGTGATAGTTGTTACTTACTTTTAAAAGGGGCATAATATATTAAGGGAAAACTTACTATACTGGAGGCCTATGAATGACCTACAATGATACTTTTATACGCGCATGCTTTAAGCAAGATGTTAAACATGTACCCGTCTGGTATATGAGACAAGCGGGTCGCTATGATCCTGAATACCGCAAAATCAAAGAAAAATATAGTCTACTTGAAATATGTCGCCAACCTGAGCTTGCAGCTCAAATCACGATGATGCCTGTACATAAGCTAGGTGTGGATGCAGCTATTCTTTACTCTGATATCATGAATCCTGTAGCTTCACTTGGTATTGATTTCGATATTGTCAAGAACATCGGACCTGTGATCGATAATCCGATTCGTTCTGCTGCAGATATTGAACGTCTTCGACCTATTGATGTAGATAAGGATCTAAGTCATATTCTGGAGACGATTCGGATTCTAGATAAAGAACTGGATGTTCCACTTATCACTTTTGCAGGTGCACCTTTCACGATTGCCAGTTACTTGATTGAAGGTCGACCGTCCAAGAACTATATTCTTACGAAGACCATGATGTATAGCGAGCCGCAACTTTGGTTCTCTTTAATGGACAAGCTTGGAGATATGGTCATTACCTATGTGCGATCTCATATTGCCAATGGAGGCAAAGCCTTTCAACTATTCGACAGTTGGGTAGGGGCACTTGCTCCGAAGGATTTTGAGAAATTTGTGCTTCCAACGGTTACTCGTATCTTTGCCGAACTTTCGGATTTGAATGTACCTAAAATTTATTTTCCAGGTGTAAGTTCTGGAGAACTCTTACCAGCGCTTAGTAATTTACAATCTGATGTTATAGGGCTGGATTGGAGAATTTCTATTTCCGAGGGACGTAGAAGAACAAGTGGTCGGTTTGCTATGCAAGGAAACTTGGATCCATTTATTCTGACTGCGCCTATGGATGTTATTAAACAATATGCCAAAGAGATTATTGATGATGGAGTTTCCGATCCTGGTTTTATTTTCAATTTGGGACATGGGCTGTTCCCAGAAGCATCACTTGATAAACTGCGTGAATTAACAGAATTCGTTCATGAATATTCGGCTTCCCAAATCCAATCCTAAAGATTAATTTGTGTAAACCTATACTGAATTAGAGGTGGTTAGCTCGTGAAATCTAAAGTAGGCGTGTTGGTTATGTCATACGGAACTCCGGAAAGCGTAGACGGAATTGAAGCTTATTATACGCATATTCGCAGGGGGAATGCTCCAACACCGGAACAACTCCAAGATTTAACTAGTCGTTATGAGGCTATCGTGGGTGGTGTATTCCCTCTTCGCGAGAATACGAATCAACAGGTAACTGAATTACAATCAGCGCTTAACCGAAGCCAAGAACAATCCGAGATCGAGTATGTTTGTTACCAAGG
>Ga0153923_100565_pt1 | contig 11302 bp, 10 predicted proteins | sample TSNJ007MetaG_FD_104682 | JGI IMG/M metagenome (GOLD analysis project Ga0153923, IMG submission 104682) | Attine ant fungus gardens microbial communities from New Jersey, USA - TSNJ007 MetaG | ecosystem: Host-associated > Fungi > Mycelium > Unclassified | place: USA: New Jersey, Brendon T. Byrne... | reverse complement strand
TACAGACATAGGCACTAACACCAGGGAATCCTCCTCCATGCTCGATAATCATATGCCCCTCATGCTGCCTTATTCCCCATCCTAAACTATATCCTTCTTTCTCATCAAAGCGCCACACGGGCTCATACATGTAATCAATCATAGCTTGAGACATAAAAGGATTGCCATTCATATATGATGCTAGATATGTACATAGATCATTTGCAGTAGAGTAAATAAATCCCATCGGAGCACCTAACATATTAGTAGGGAAAGGAGACTTTGACACATTCATCTCTAGATTATGCTTGCTTACATTATGATGGCTACAATAGTATTGTGCAGAATCTTCATCTTCTTGTACTTTTTCACCATCTAAAGTAGTTCTCTTCAGGTGTAACCTCTTGGTCATTAAATCTTCCATACATTCATCCCATTGCTTGCCACTAACTTTCTCAAACAGATCCGCAGCAATCATATAAGCTTCGGTGCAATAACTCCAGTTCGTTCCCGGTGTATGAGACAACGTAATAGATTCGAAAGACTTAGTTACGTCTTCTCTATTGGATATATTTTGAAGGATAGAATCAGAAATCATACATTGTTCTTTCATTTCTTCATACATACTGAATTCCCTTATGTTAGGACACATTAAATTACCAATCCCTATATCTCCAGAAAATCCAGCAGTATGTGATAGCAATTGTTCAACGGTTATCGTGTTACTGACTAGAATATCCGCGGTCCGAAAATAAGGAAGATATTGTACAATCGGAGCATCTAGCTCGAGCTTTCCTTCTTCCACTAGTTGCAATAATAATGCTGCGGTAAAGCTCTTTGAAATACTTTGAATACTCACGATCGTGTCTGGTGTGAAATCTTGTTCATTCTCACCTAGTCGAGATTTACCAAATCCTTTTCCATACACAATCTGATTTTCTTTGACTACGGTAACAGCCCCACCAACAAGAAAATCCTGCACACAAATAAGATTGTCTAATTGTGTTTCTAATGATAGTGACATTGATAAATTCACCTCTTAATATTAAGAATCCTATGTTTTATTGCGTCCACTACATCATGTACCAAGTGATTCGAATTCAGCTCAGAAAAAATCACTTCTTTTTACCCATAGGTAGCACTTCCACCGCAATTTCAGCCCATTTGAGAGATCCATACGGTGAACTCCCACCGATAAACACGTCAGGACTATAAATATTCACCAAATAAGTACCCGGGTTCTGAATGACGACAGAACTGCTGAATTCCTTATTCTTGTCGAGTGGAGCTGCTATCTTCTTCCCAATCAAATGATAATCACCGTTCTGAAACATGGATACTTGGAAAGAGACTATATTGCTCTGGATTTGTTTATCCGTAACTGTTCCAGCGATAGCTATCGATTCCCCTGCTTGAATTCGAAGATATCCTTGCGTCGGTTTCGTGAAGCTGATATCTTGCTCGTTACTGGGGTGATTATACAAGATTGGAATCGACGATGGGTCAGATACTTCCCGATGAACGACAATGTCCGCAGATCCCATGTAATTATGATAAATCTTAAATGGATTCTCTCCTGGACGAAGATCTACGGTATATTCAATCCGGCGAAACTCTCTATCGCCTACAATAATCGGTCCACCGATTGTTTTCTCAGTGCCTGTTATCGAACTGATGCCCCCTCCTATCATACTTGTGAACCCACCGTCCCCCATGTTTTGCAACAGATACACATGGCCGAATTCTTTTTGCGCTAATGCGCTGAACGTGATGGTGTTATCTTCTGTTGTATAGGTTGGATGTATTGCCTTAACCACCTTATCGCTCCACTTCAGATGCAAGACCCCTTTGCTCCAGCTATAATTAACTCCCATTCTGGGCAAGAGTGATACCGGAACGTACAACTGTCCTTTTTTCGTAAACGTAGTGGGTATCGTTCCATCCAATGCTTCGAGTGATCCGTTAGTCTCTAAGTAAATCTTCGATCGATTCGGCATCAAGCGAAAGAACGAAAAATTTGCCCGATTCTCAGAGTTAAACTCTGCCCAAGAGCTTCCCGTCTTTGCGTCCCACTTTACCTTCGCCAAATGAGCCGTCTCCAGCCATTTGAAAGGAAAGTAGAGTTGACCGTTCTTCTTCAGAAGTGGCGCCGCTTTCAACGTTACAGAATCCAACGATACAGACGATTTATTAAGTGATGCAGTTAATTGATGCGGTACCAGATAGAATACAGCTGCATCTTCTGCTACAATCGGAAAATCCGAAATAGCACTCTTCGCATAGCTCAATTGCACTGGGAGTATGCCAGAAGCAAATAGACAAGCACATATCATTAGAACTCTAAATACTCTTCTCATATCATAAACACCACATTTCATTTTTTTAAAATACAGAAGTTACTCTAATTCTACAATCTATTTCTACAATCCTGCCGCTGCTTTTATCTGTTTCCTTTGAGTCATAATGATCTCATTCAATCTTTCTGTTCCGAATGCTCCTACTGTAAAGGCATTGGCTTTTGGATAATAGACCAAACGAAAGGATGTACTATCCTGAAGGTGAACACGCAGAAATATGCTATTTTCATGCTTTGTTTTCTCATAGACCTCATTGAAACTGACATGGGATAAAGGTAGTAATTCTTGAATAAGTTCAGATGAAGCATCCATGGTAAAGTCGCCGATCGGACTTCCGTCCATACCGCTTTCTAGACTTACTTTCACCACTCTTCCGTTAATATCCAATAGATCACCTATTGTTGCTGCATTTGGATTATCAGACACTTCATAAATCTTGTTGTCCGCTATGACGCGGAACTCTGTCTTGTAACCCTTCATAGCGTATATATAGGTACCAATTGGAAGGAATGCCGCATCCCCATTCTTCGCGACATGATCTGAACAGGCATGTTCACTGAGCATATAGGAGACTTCACCTACCTTATCTCCACGTTGCTTGGGTGTTACCGCCTTCGTTCCGTCGAAGTTCTGATAATATTTAATATTATTGATCATTATAAAATCAACCCACTCGACTTCCTCCATACATGGTTGTGACACTCCCTTTAATACTGATTTCAGCTTATCAATCTGAGAATTCGTCACTCCTAATTCTCCACAGCCGGATAATGTCAGGATAATCAAAAACACTAATATTGCCTTACTCGCCCACTTTATCCCCACTATTTTCCACCGCCTCAACTCATAGACGATTTGGCTGTCCTCAATGTTTCAGAAGATGATTACAATCTCACTAAACTGCTCATAAGGTAAAACAGGACTGCCGAGAATCTAGCAGCCTGTTGCAATTTCGTTCTTATTGATCTGTAGATTTAGCGGTATTGGATTCTCTAAATGAACCGATCAAGCCTGTAAATAGCCCAATTAACCCAATAGTAAATCCGAACACACTAGAGCCATCAAAAGCTAATAACACAACGACTCCAAACAATAATAATTGAACACCTAACAGTTGAACTTGAAGAACACTAGGTCGGATAAAGTCCATTAATATGCCTGCATGAAACATTATAGTAACTAGTAAAATTAGAGCGGTTACAAACGTTAATCCTAAACTAGCCATCCTAACCTCCCATAACAATTAAGTACTTTCAAAAGTAGATTTAACCTCAACATCAATAATAACGTATGACAATCAGGTTGGTACCACCGTCTATACTATACGTGGTATAACACGAATGACGGGATCATTAACATTTACGCCTTGAACTACCCATTCCTTAGATTTATTCAATCCATAATGAATAATAATTGTCTTTCTTTGCTCAGATATCCACAGCTTGTCGCCTACAATAGCGGTGATCTCCGCATCCAATGTTTCTTTACTTTCTGTAAACTTCACTTCCCAATCGTCAATAATAAGCGGAGATAAGGGGAATTTCTCATCTTTTTCCGTTGCCTCACCTAATAATATGTTTGAGGACATCATTTCAACATCTCGTATTACCTCATCGGGTGTGGGGACTTCATCATATTTTTCATTACCACACGCTACCAATCCAAACAGCAAGAAAAGAACAACACTAGTCCTGCACAATACTTTTTTCATAATTGAACTCCCCCGTGTTAACAACCCGATAAGACTTATAAGGCATTATATATATTAAACGCTTCATCGAATAATAAAGTTCAACATTATATTCTAAGCTAATCTTCCCGTTCGTTTAATTGAATCTATCAAGTGAATCCGAAAAGATTAAAACTTTTTGGCATTGGAGTTGTTCCAAAAAGAGCTTTACTCCCGTCCTTAAGTTTATATGTTGTAATAATGTCTTTTTTATGAGGAATCCCTTTAAGTTTATGTTCGATAGGATATAACCGCATCATGTAATGAACACCATCTTTATATTGATTCAAGTACTCAATTTAAAGATGATCATTCATGTTACCATCTAGATCATTACATTTTGCGAATTGATGGGTAATGCAATTGCGGGGACTTTAGCAGGTAAATGAATTGACTTATGGAAGAGTTGTTCTCATTCTTTTAGCGAAATATCGATAGATTTGTATCCATACTGATTGTACGAATTCTCAAATGGTTACGTTCCAACACGCCTTACTCTTCACTATTGATTTTCATCAGAACACCTTGTAACTTTAATAATGCAACAAATATCAGGATGAAGGAAAACTTCATAATACCACCACCTTCTCCAGTAGTGGTACTATTCCCTGAATTGAAATCTATAAATCATTTAATGAAATAACTTCCCCATTGGATGCATTCACAACGTAATTACAGTCTATTTTTCCACATAGGATATATCGCTGTTCTTCAGAATTAAAAACATAATATGGTTCCAAAGTAATCCTTTCTCTGATTTGTTCAAATGCCTCTTCGTTATTAATCGTTATTTCATCAGGTGCTTTAAATAGATGGAATGTTTCTAGTAAAGACTCGTTATCCCTATAATTGATTGCTTGAAATCTCTGCGCATCAATGATGATCAGAAGTTTTCTTTGGAATGCGCGATTGTCTTCTTTATGAACTTTCAATATTGCATGGATATTTCCTGTATCACGATGTAAGGTTTTCAGAGTCCAGTCTGCTGAATCGTTAGGATATACTTTACGTAAAAAGTCTATGACAGCATGAATACTTTTCTCTTGCTCAAGCTTGGATAGCGGAATCGAATCAGGGTGCGGTTCATTAGAAAATGCTTGTTCAATTGTGATATCTTCAATCCAACTTATCTCCGTTCTTTCAAACATCTGCGCATCCGAACTTGTCCAATCCATGATTTTGTCTATTTTTATATGCCTTGTATTTACGATGAATTCAAAAGGAATGGTAGATTCCCTATCATTTGTCACATAGATTTCTTCCAACCCATATGCGAGGATTAACACCTCTTGATCGTAAGCAGGAATTTCAATAAGTTTCAATTGTGCCTTCACAAACTGTTCCATATCTTCAAGAGAAAGTGAATAACTCTCTTCTGTCACCCATTCTTTAGAAGGGTAATGACCGTACTTATAATATTCAGTGAGATTCCCTTCTTCATCTAATTTTATAGCGATATCGCCTGCAGGTGAGATCGGAATGCCATCCACACATCCTTGAAATCGAAATTCCCTTTCTCCATCTTTTATCAGATGAAAGTGTGTTCCGTATATCAGTCCTGTTTCATTTTCAATCCATCTTATAATTTCAATCTTATCTAGGTCTTTAAAGGTATTCCCGCTTGCATAAGACTTCCCTCCAACAAAAATAACACTTTCATACAAGCCATTATTCACATTAATGTTAATCACGGCTGTTCCTTCTGGATTGAGGTCTTTATCCTCTTGTTCAGTGATATGAGTAGGGAACCACTCCATACATAACGTATATTCCGTTTCATTGAAGATGTTTAGCTTTCGATAAAACGTGTGTCTATGTAAATAATAGTTATCCAATCCGAATTTTTGTTTTGTAGAATCTGTTAATGCTTTTAATCTTACGTTCACGCAAAGGACCTCGCTTTTAATAAAGTATTTAACTTTTGATTTTTTAATAAGTAATGTAACGAATGTTCTATTCACAATGGATTTAGACTCAATTAAGGCAAATATCATTAACCACAGAATTGATTGCACAAAAGGAAACATTTCATTTTTATAACACTCTATTCCTCATGCTATGTTGAGAATAACCTACTAACTTTAACACGTGAAGAAATGTATGTGGACCCTAGGAGAAGATTTTTTTGACAAACAGAAGCAACAACAGATTTAATTTTCATGGGAGTTAGTTTAATGTTCAAAGTTTAGACTATCCAGCTGATTATTATGTCCTTTCCAATGTGTGTGTCTCAGTGCCTCTTTGAAGGAAATCCGTGTTCTCTTGCGCGCCACACTACTAGTAGCGCAAGGATCAGTAGAATAAACAATGCCCATGGGAAAGATCCGACACCAAGTGTTTCGATAAGTATACCACCTATCACTCCGCCGCCACCAATGGCTAGGTTCCATGCCGTCACCAGCATCGACTGGGCTACATCTGAACTCTCGCCAGCAGCTTCTGCAATTGCTGTCTGTAGCAACGTCGCCGCACCCCCGAACGTCAACCCCCACACAGCAACCACTAGGTAGATCACGAGGGGCTGGCTACTACTTATACCTAGTGCCACGGACGCCAAGGCAAATGCAGCGAGACTCATCAGAACCAATTGTCGCAGTTTGCGGTCGATCAAAACACCGATGACCCAGATGCCAACAAGCGCTGTAATGCCGAAAGTAAGCAGTACCAAGTCAATGATCTGGGTAAGCCCAGCCTTGGCAAGATACGGTGCAATATAGGTATACAAGATGTTATGTGCTAGCACCCAAGCCAGAACGACGAACAGTACCGGCCGCACCCCCAGAGTGACGAAGACCTTTTGGAGAGGGAGCCGCTTTTCTGTGGCCTCCCCTGGATAGTCCGGTAGCTTCCATAGCACCCAGGCAACCAGTATCAGAGCAAGAAGCGACATGATCCCGAAGACAGAGCGCCAACCCGCAAGAGCACCGAGAAGCGTTCCCGCAGGGACACCTAACGCTAGGGCGAGAGGCGTTCCGACCATCGCCACCGCCATGGCTCGTCCCTTAAGCGACTCCGACACCATCCGTCGAGCATAACCTGCTATCATACCCCATAAGACACCAGCGGATACTCCCGCGAAGAAACGAGCTACCAGCGTCAGTGTATAGTTAGAAGAAAGAGTGGTGACTGTGTTGAATACGAGAAAACCAAGGATACACATTAGTAGAAGAGGTCGCCGCCGCCACCCGCGTGTCGCGGTGGTCAAAGGAATCGCAGCCAATAGTGAGCCTAGGGCGTACAAGGTGACGAGTTGACCCGCAAGAGCCTCCGAGACTCCAAGCCCCTCACCAATTTGGAGCAACAAACCAGCGGGAATCGTTTCGGTAAGAATACAAATAAACCCCGTCATAGCGAGGGCGAGTAATCCAGCCCATGGGAGACGTTCAGAAGAGGGAGTGACCGAGTCATTCTGTGTTGCAGAAGTTTTGTTTTGGCTCATTTCAGAAACACCTCTCTTGTATAAATTGTAGATTATATGATCCACTGCAAAGCGATCAATCGCCTAATAGAATTAAGTTTACGGAATAAACCTACTCCTTCAGTATCTTCTTAATACACTGAGAGCCTTGACCGGTTCATACCGGGCCAAGGCCCTTGTGTACGGTTCTCTATTTATTGATCCTGTCATAGATGGCTTCACAAAGGTCAACAGTAAACTGACCCGACATGCCCTCCAGTGCTGTATTAGTGAACGCCACGACGCTGAGCCGCTGCTTAGGATCGACGAACCACGAATGACCATAGGTGCCACCCATTCGCCATGTACCCGGGGATTCCGGAGTGTCTGCGGCGGCAGGATCCTTGAGCAGCGTAATACCTAGGCCGAAGCCTCGCCCTGGCCAAAAGGCCATTGGCAGATCACCGATCTGGTTAGTAGTCATTTCGTGAACCATAGATTCCGGCAGCAGAGGTGCTCCGCCCTTGCGTAATGTTTCCAGCAGTTGCAAAAAGTCCCCAGCGCTGCCGACCATTCCAGCTCCCCCAGAAGGATAGGCAGTGCCGTCAAGTGCCCGGCCAGGGGCAAGCCGGAAGCCCGCCGTGCCCTCCAAGAAGGCAATGCTGTCGGGATCATGTATAGGCCGTGGCTCTGGTACATCATTAGTATAGGCAGTGGCCAGTCGTTCTGGATCGGCTGCAATAAAGCCGGTGTCGCTCATGCCAAGCGGCTTTGTCACCAGCGAATATACGGCCTCGCTGAGAGGTGTTTCTGTGACCTTTTCAATTACTGCTCCAAGCACATCTGTCGCGATAGAATATTTCCACTCGGTGCCTGGCGTATAAAGGAGCGGTACAGAGGCTAGACGACGCAGGTTCTCTTCCAACGTGATTCCAGGCTGATCCATACCATCCGATACCCCTGCTCGCTGATAGGAACCATTCTCTTCTTGAAAAAATCGGTAAGACAGACCCGCGGTGTGCGTCATCAAGTGACGAATCGTCAATCTAGCGAACTCGCCGTTCTGCAAACGTGGCCGAAACTCCGGAAGCCAACGATCAACGTGGTCGTCCAGATGTAGGCGACCTTGCGCAACGAGTACTAGGGCAGCCGTTGAAACGATAGGTTTGGTGACCGATGCGAGCCGGAATAAGGCATCTTCTTTCATGATCCGGTTCATCTCACGGTCGGCAAAGCCAGCAGCGCGGCTATATACCAGTACCCCATCTATCGCCACTTTAATGACAGCGCCAACCAAACGCTTGTCGGCAAGCGTTCGATCGATTACTTCATCAATGCGACCTGGGAAACATTCTGGATTAAATGTGTTTGAATACAACTTACTCAACAGTCTTCATCCTTTCGGAATAGTTAAAGCATTGAACACTTTACTATTGTAAGTTAATTATATAAAATAAGTTATCTTGATTACATACGAAAACTAAGTTAGATTAGCCTTGTTACAATTGAAAACAAGTTAGTCTGTTTGGAAATCCTTAAATTTAAAGGAGTCGATTTACATGGACCACGTTGATAAGCAAATCCTGTTTCACCTTCAAAATCAAGCGAGAATTTCTATGACAGAACTAGGGAAATGTGTCGGTTTATCACAACCCGCTGTAACAGAAAGGGTTAGGCGTATGGAGGAAAAAGGGATCATTAGCGAATATCGCACGATAGTTTCCCCTGAGAAAATTGGAAAACACGCTGCTGCCTACATGCTGGTGCATTCAAGGGATTGTAACGCATTCCTTGATTTCTGTCGCTCAACTCCAGATGTCGTCGAATGTTACCGTATCAGTGGAGAACACAACTACTTATTGAAAGTAATGTCCGATTCAACACGAGCCCTCGAGGAATTCGGAAATCAATGTGATAAATACGGTACCTATACGATACTAATCGTGATGTCATCACCAATAGATCATAAATTTCTTATACCTTCGCTTGAAGAAATTAACCTAAACATGAAGAGTTAGATAAATGTGGTGAGAGTTACGACATAACAAAAAGAAATCCAGTAACCAACTGGATTCCTAGCTTATACAGGCATATATTGTTCAGCCTTGGATTTTTCCAACTAACTCCCTTTATCGTCTTCTTTAAGCTTCCATATTCACTCAATTTCATAGTGAAGCCCTCCTATTTGACCTATAAATCTAGGTATTCATGAAATAGGAGGACTATAAGTGTCCCGTTAATTTATTGCTTTTCTTCCTCTCTCGCTCGATTTGGAAATTTTTAATTTTATCATGATCATTAAGAAAGCCAGCAGTGAAAACATAATTCCGCTCCAGATAAGTTGATGTATTCCCAAGTGAGAAATAAACCAGCCCCCGATAGAAGCCCCTACAGTAATTCCAAGATTGGAAAATGATACAAACAAACTATTGCCGAATTCGGGAGCCTCTTTTGTCTCAGTTGTTAACCATGTTTGGCTAACAATAAGCCCGCCAGAATGCACTGCGCCCCAAATGAATACGATAACAACCATCGGGATGAAATAAGAACCCAGATAATAAGCGAGCAGGTAAATTACCGCAAATAGCAGAGGAAACATGCTGACAGTCTTTGTAATACTTTTATTCAACAAGCTCCCAAATACAAAATTGCCAAAAATCATGATTACACCAAAGCCCATCAACATGATACTTATCCATGACCCATTCATTTGTGTTACTTGCCCAAGATATTCAGCAAAGTAGCTGTACACAGAAAACATAGCTGCAAAGATAAAAATAACGATCGCGATATTTAACCATAATTGAGGATTACGTAATATACCAAGCTGCTTTCCATAAGACATTTTTTCCTTAACAGGCATGGAAGGGAGCCAAGCTAGTATCCCTACAAAGGCAATCATACTTACAACAGCTCCAAACAGAAAAGCGGCTTGTAACGAAATATTTTCTCCGAGATAAGAAGTCAAAGGCACACCAAAAGCAAAACCGACCGTTATACCTGCGAAAACCTTTGTGACCGCTTTGTTGCTTTGTTCCGGAGGGACAAGTTTGGCTGCAGTAACAAGGGCAACCGAAAAAAAGACGGGATGAAATATAGCCGGGATAATACGGAATATAAGCATCACATCGAACTGGGTTGTATAGGCGTAGACAATATTTGAAATCGCAAAAATAAGCACAGCGGTTAATAGAATGACTTTACGATTAATACCAGAAGCGAGTAATGTCAGGAATGGACCTGAAATGGCTACGACTAAAGAAAATATACTAACAAGCCATCCAGCCTGTGATGTCGATATATTAAATTTTTGAGTTACCTGGGGTAGAACACCTATAATACCCATTTCTGTTGTAATAATGCCGAATACGCCTAACGCCAGAATAATGATAAGCAACGGGTTAACCTTTTTCATTGTGATTGTAAGCCTCCATCAATATTTATATATAGATATATAGAATTGTAGATATATTGAAATAAAAAAAACTCCTTTCCTTCTAAAATTTCTCTTTCAGGTACTCAGCAAATTCCTGGATTATCGATTCGTTCCGACGATAGTACGTCCACTTCCCAATTCGCTCAGATTCCAACAAACCAGCTTTTTGCATAGTCAACAAATAACTCGAGATTACAGACTGAGCAAGTCCCGCTTTAGCTTGAATATCTCCTACACATACACCAATTCCAAAATTGAGACCTTGTTGTAAGTATGGTTTTTCATCAAAGAATTCCTCTGGATTCTTTAACCATAGCATAATTAGACTACGAGTCTCGTTAGACAAAGCTTTATAAATCAATAAAGGTTCCATAAATATCATTATATCTACTTTTACAGATTTG
>Ga0153923_100562_pt1 | contig 11315 bp, 8 predicted proteins | sample TSNJ007MetaG_FD_104682 | JGI IMG/M metagenome (GOLD analysis project Ga0153923, IMG submission 104682) | Attine ant fungus gardens microbial communities from New Jersey, USA - TSNJ007 MetaG | ecosystem: Host-associated > Fungi > Mycelium > Unclassified | place: USA: New Jersey, Brendon T. Byrne... | reverse complement strand
TAGTTCCTCCTTTTCAATTGAGTACACCATATGATATGTGCAAATATTAACTGAGGATTGGATTTAATGGCAAGGAAGATTCAGCCTTGGATCATGCCCTGTGGTGATTTTGTTGCTAAGGAAACTTATAACGATAGTTGAATGAAACACATTGATGAGCAGGTGCATCGGTATCTTGCTCTTTTTATTAAGCTATTAACAAGAAAAGATCAGCATTTATATCCAAGGACATTAATGTGCCCACATTAATGACATTAATCTCCCTACAATGTATGCTTCAAAACCTGGCTGATTTCTCAGGGCATTTAGCAGGACTTTATCAATATTAACGATTACCGATCCTGCCTGTACTTGAAGTGGACGGTGTCCAATTTGTCGATATGGAGGTCTTTCCAGAACTTGAAGTTCCATTTAGAAAAAGTAATATCCCTTGCTTCAATAAAATAATCATTGCGTATCTTTCAGATAACGTTATATTCACAATGTTTATAAAATTATCCAACTCAGAGAATATTCGAGAAACGATTGAATCAGTCCTTTATTGTACTCTAAATAAAGAGAAGAAGAGAACAAATATTACGGCAATCGGTATAGATTCTTGTCATTTATCGGAACACATTCTTGTCTAGTATTCGGTGTTTTGGGTGGAATCCTATCATGTTCTCATTGAATGGTACGGATGCTTTGAATTATGTGCGTTATCGTGAGGATAGTGATTTCAATCGTACGAAGAGACAACAGGTCTTCTTAGATCAGGTAGCTAAAAAGATGATGAACCTAAATCAAATCATTAAGATTCCACAATTACTAGATATCATGGGTTCTAACCTTCAGGCAGACATGCAACCTAAGTTCATCATTGATCTAAGCAAACAACTACTAACTGGAAGCAAAGTTCAAATTACAAGTTATACGGTTATGGGTGAGAGCATACGATTAAATGGAATTTCCTATGACCGTGTGGATGAAAAAGATCTCAAATTTGCTCAGGATTCAATTGATAATTGGATGGATAACACCATACCAACAGATCAGTTAATGATTCCAGACAAAAATAATCTTCATTTTATATTGTTGGCTTCTTCATATTATCTTGATTTCAATCTAGTAAGCTATCTTCAATGAGAGGGGATAGCTTACATGTTGATGAGAAAGAAAAGGAATATCATTGTATTAGGTATATTATCTTTGTTGATCTATATTACTTATGGTATGGGAGAAAACAATACTAGTAATGCAAAAGATACACGCAATACAATGAATAGTTTGGATAGCAAGAAAGAGACTATGACGAACATTAATGACAGACCAGTATACAAAATCGTTATTGACCCAGGACACGGAGGAGAAGATCCCGGAGCGAACAGTACCAGCGGTCAATATGAAAAGGACTTTACGTTACAACTATCACAAAAGGTAAAAGAACTTGCGGAGAAAGAAAAACAGATTGAGATATATCTGACTAGAAGCGATGATCATACTATTTCATCAATTGACCGAGAAAGACCAAAATATGCTAATGATCTGGGCGCAGATCTATTTATATCGATTCATGGCAACACGTATACCGACTCTAGTATTACTGGAACGGAAACGTATTATTATCGTGAGGAATCTCTTCCGTTTACGACAATTATGCACAGGAATTTAGTGAATGCGACCGGATTACGGGATCGGGGAGTGAAAAAGGAAGCATTCTTCGTTGTAAAAGATACCATGATGCCAGCCGCGTTATTGGAGGTAGGTTATTTAACAAATCCAGGTGAAGAGCAAAGGATGTGGACGGACGATTTTCAAGATCGCGTAGCCACATCCATTGTAGAAGGGATTAAAGAGTATCTTAAAATTAACTGATCATTCGTAGAATGGGATGGAATAACAACAATAGTACTCATATTTCATAAAAAGTTTTTCATACTGTGAATCACTTGGGATGATTTCCCTCAATGAATCTCTTAAAACTTTAAACATATGATCACTAACAGGTGTACGGCGTTGACTCATCCCAGGTAGATGTTTACCAAGATCATCCGTAAATACTCTGATTGGTATAGCACTGAAACATGCTTCCATTTCCGTGCCTGTTTTTTGAGAGAACAGTTTAACTTTGGTCATTAAAGTTTTAAGAAACTCATATTGATTATTGGCTAATGAAGCTATCCCACCAGTATAAGAGAGCAATAAGACTGGGTACAATTGAAGACCCAGCCAAACTGTTAATCCATCATGCTTTTTTATATCACCCAAGTATTCAAGGCTTTTTATCCAAACATAATGTTGGTTTTGTTTGCCCCAATAAGCTCCGGTTGCGATAAGTTGAAGCAAGACTTCAAGCTTTTCTCATATTTTAATATCCGAATGGCCAATTCATCATCAGTGAAAGGTGTTCGCAATGAAAAAGCATTTTGGTCAACAAAATTGCTGAATACATTTTTTGTTTCATCCATTATAAGTTCGTATAACTTAATCTGAAATTTATCCTCTGGAATATACCTTTTTAGGTTGGTAACAGCAATTTTAGATGATAGAGGGTGGGGGGGACGTAACATCTCAAGTGCTGCTACTTTTTCTGACAGAGAACCAAAAAAATTATCCGCTCCTTCGATATGAATGAGTTCCGCACGTCGAACACTCACAAGTTGAGATGAGTATTCGTTAAGATCTCCAACGGTCGTCCAGAACGTTGTGAAACGATGAGAATTGCACCGTTCAAAAGCACCTCGTAATGGGTTTGAAGTTAATGAAGACAGGCTTAAGTATGGGCCAAATACATCAACTGATTGCAAATGTCACTTCTGAGATGCCGATGATCTATGCCCGAATGATTCAAAAAAATGGATAACAAAAAAAGCTGATCTTGTTGATGATCAGTTTTTTTTGTTATCCTAAGAGGGAATGTGTACATGTTCTTGTCCTCCGACAACAACAAATGTAAGAGGACAAGAACATATACCTATTGGAACCCGCGCTAGGCGGGATTTTTTAATTTTATGGGTACAAGTTCTTGTCCTTTGCTCGGGACAAGAACTTGTACCGTTAGCCGCGGAGTTAAGCCCGGGACGTTTACAAATTTCGGGTGACAACAAGTAGGTTCATATCAATTGTACTCGAAAACACGGCATTTGTCGGATGACAAGATTGTGTACCGCTAACCGATGATGATTAAGCTCCCATGAAAATTAGATCTGCAGTTACTGTAAAAGGCAAAAGTAAATAAGACGTAGTTCATTCATTTTATTATCGCTCATGCCTGCACACGTACATCGGTCGCACCAGTCATAAACTCGGCTGTCAGATCGTTTCGTTTCTAAGCCATTTGTTTATTCATGGCAAGGCAATGGGCAATGGGTTGATTCAGGGTTAGCTTCCGACATTACTTCACGCGAAATCGTGACCGTTATAAGACTGGAATATTAGTTGAATGCAACCGCAATCGGTTGAACTAATTATTCAAGTACTGATTTTGAGGTTAATCCCAATAAATAAGTGATTATTCCAGCGAAAACTAATGATTTTAGACTACAATCTTAAGTTTTTTGACTAGAATATAATAAAGCGCTTACATTAAAATTGTGATGTAAATGTTTGGATGCTATTCAACAAACGAAAGGGGTGAAGGCATGGACAATAATGCCCGATGATCCTCGTTAATGAGTTGTTGCACGCAGAATTCGGTTCCCTCTACACTAAAACCATCAGCAAGGATCGGAGGTATATTGTATGTAAAATAGAAAACAACAACTGTTGACTGTTACCCTGCAACTGTTATTTTTTTGCTCATTAAGATGGATAAGTCCATCTCGAAGGTGAAGAAATATTAAACTTGTTTTTTGGCTGATAGTATTGGTGGTATTACCAAGTGCAAGATGCAAAATTAAATGGCGATTGTAAATCACCGAAGGGTAGATAACCAAAGAGTACTATCAAAAAAACAACAGAGGGAGAGACGACAATGAAGAAGAAAATGATTAGTAAGGCAATGTGTTGTGTGCTTGGCGCAAGTATGCTTTCCAATGTACTGCTTGTAGGACAACCAGTACATGCGGCCTTGGGGTATTTTCCTGAGCCGTTACCGATATCGAATGAGTACTATTATCAAAACGAAACACTGCAACCATACGGGGCAAGTTTCCAGATTGATGAGTTAAAGAACTGGAATCCCGACAATGACCCAGATGCACGTTATAATAGGAGTGCGGTTCCACTAGCAAAAAGATGGATGGGTGCATCTGTAAATCCAGACGCATCACGTGATGCAAGAATGATACCTCTTGGTGGTACAAGCGCACGTGCAAGTCAGACACCGTCACAAGGTGGAGATGGTTCATATGCTTATACACCTACATATTTTCAATACATGGATATTAACAACTATTGGGGTGGTTCATCAGCTGAAGGACCGATTGCTATACCAACACCTGAGCATATAGATTCTTCTCATAGAAATGGCGTAAAGGCAACTGGAACTATTTTTATTCCTTGGGGAGATCCTCAATTTGGCGGTAAATTTATTGATCAACTAATTGAGCAGGACACTAAAGGTAATTTTATTGCCGCAGATAAATTAATTGAAATCGCCCAATACTATGGATTTGATGGTTATACTATTAACCAAGAGTCAAGTTCAAGCCCTGCAAGCATGGCAAAATTTAAGGATATGCTTGCTTATATTGAGAAGAAAAAGCCACAGAATTTCGTAATGACTTGGTATAATGGTAAGGGTCGATTAGGTGATTCTGATGTGAAAACTTGGTTACAAGACGGAGAAGTAAGACTGAATGACGACTGGTGGCTTGACATGAGTTGGGGTAATATCGATGAAACAATCAAGACAACTGTAAATGCAGGTAGAAGTCCTTTTGATATACATGCTACATGGGAGAACTTCCCTTATACTGACAAAGGGGCTAACGTTTCCTATTTGCTTGGAGCGGATAATAAATTAAAAGTTTCTCTTGGTATCTTAGGTTCTAATTCAACACTTATAAGTTCTAAGACAATAGATGATTTTATGAATAAGGAAGATCCACGCCTATGGACAGGACCAACAGCTGATCCGAGAAGTCCACGCACTAAAGAAGCTTTTCCAGGGTTTTCAAGTCTTATTGCAGACCAGACACCGATTATAGGGGATGAATTTGTAACTAACTTCACAGTTGGTAACGGTAAGAAATTCTACGAAGACGGTGTTGTTACTGGTAAAGAAAACGGTTGGTATAACCGTTCACTAACGGATATAACTCCAACATGGCGTTGGATTGTGGATAGTGAAGGCTCTAAACTAACTCCAAAATTTGATTATGCGGATGCTTGGTGGGGTGGTACTTCACTAAATCTATCGGGTAATCTAGATGCAGATAAAGCAAATCACATAAAATTATACAGCTCACAGCTAGAAATTAAAGATAACAGTAAGGTAAGCATAACGTATAAAACACCTAAAGACGGTGTCGATATATCTATCGGTTTAGCCTTTGGTGATAACTATGACGATAGTAATTTTGAATTTTTCGCTGTCCCTGTTGGGGTGGAGAAGAATGGTTGGACAACTGCCACTATCGATTTACCAAAACACGATAAAAAAGCAATTGCGATATCCTTGAAACTAAATGCAACTACGGATGTTACGGGTTATTCTATTAATATCGGTAAACTTGCATTTACAACAAATGAATTTGCTCCTTCAGCACCATCTGCAATCACACTAGATGATTCAGTATACGTAAATGATTCAACAGCAGAAGCAAGAATTTATTGGGAGAAATCTGCTAATGCGTCTTTATATACCATTCATCGTGTGCATGCTGATGGTAAAAAAGAGTTTATAGGTGCAACACCAAGTGATGCTTTCTATTTAGGAAGATTTATTAAAGATGGTGAAGAAAAGCAGACTGGTTTTGCAGTTACAGCCTACAATGCAAATGGAACAGTGGGTGGAGTAAAAACATTCAATTTTAACTGGCTTGATGTTACTAATGGTTTCGAAGACACAGGGGTTGAAGGTGCAAATATTGCATTGAACGTTCCAGTGGTTGATGATGGATCTTTTGATCCAGGTGGTAAGATTGACAAGCTTAACGATGGAATTATCCCAAGCAGTAAATGGGCTTCCCTTAAAACAAATGCATCAGCTTACTTAGACTTAGGCGAGGATATGGATATAAGCCGTTGGGTTGTTAAGCATGCTAACGTTGCAGGAGCGGGAGAAGGGGTAGATTTCAACACGGATACCTTCGACTTACAGTATGCAACAGATGACGGGAATGCTATTTTAAACCCTGCAGACCCTACTAGTAAGAGTAGAATTATAAATTTAAAGTATACAAAAATTGACGAGGTAATTGGAAACCGCCAAGACGTTACAGATCGTGTTCTTGATACACCAATTAAAGCACGATATATTAGACTTCATGTTACGAAAAGTGACAACTGTCCTTGGCATGCAATTCGTATTTATGAATTTGAGTTGTATGAGAATGCTTATACCCCTCATACTGAACCATTGCTAGACCGTAATGTTACAGTAAAAAATAATATCGGTGCAAAAGATACTGTAGTAATTGATAATGTTTCGCTACCAGTAGGTACCACTGGTAAACCTGCTGAGGATACAGGTTTAATTAAACTATATGATAGCCTAACAGCGGAAACTCCAATTGCACAAGTAAAAGCAGTACAGCCAGATGAAAGATACAAACAACTTAGACGAGGTGTAGCTTCTTTTGACGGCTTAGAGTTAAAAACTGAAGGTGGGAGATTATACTACACATCACAAGAAAACGGAATGGTAAGTTTACGTTATAGTGTTGAGTACGCTCCTGAGATAGGGATGGAAATTAAAGCACCAACATCAATTAATTTGGAACATTCTTTAAAGGGTAATCAAACACGTAGCAAATACGGTATTCTTACTTTGAAAGGATTAGATGTTGGAACTCATTTGAAGATTTTTGAATCCGCTGATTCAAAATCACCGATTTTACATTCCAGTCTAGTCCAAGAAGGTGAAGATTTCATTAAGCAGGAAAGAGTTCCATTATCCAAAGACGGTGGTAAAATCTATTACGAACTGAAACAATCAGGAAAACCTGATTCAGGAAGATTAGAGTTTGTCTACGGGGTAACTGATGCTCTTAATGTTGACCAGTCTTCATTAAAAGACCTAGTAAATCGTTATAGCAATTTAAAAGAATCAGATTATATTTCCGCTACATGGGTACAATTTTCACAAGCTTTAAATGCTGTAAAAGCATTGATTTCAACAGAAGTTAAAGCGAGTGATGCGGAAGTTAAGAGAGTCGCTTTAGAAGATTCAGTTTTAGCACTTCGTAGTGTTGGAAATATTCAAAGACTTAAAGAAGTAACTAATGAGTATGAAACAAAGTATACTGAAGACCTATATTCAGTTAATAGCTTTAAACGATTTAGTGACGTTTTAGAGCAGACTAAAACAGTTGTCAGTGATGTAGAATCAGCAACAAAGTTTTTTACAGCTATCGAAATCGAGAAAGCAAGATTTAACCTTGATTATGCTGTACGTTACTTGGTGAATAAGGGAGATCAAAAAGTAGATTCTGTATCCATCACACCTAACGATGTTGATGGTAATATCGGAACTTCAGTAACATTTAAAGCTGAAGTAAAAGGTAATGCAGATGATACAGTTATTTGGGAAGTCTCAGGTAATACAAGTGCTGATACTACTATCAGTAATGGGGTACTAACTATTTCTGCTGACGAAACACTTAACGGTGTATTAACAGTTAAGGCAACTTCTACTATTGATCTGACAAAATCAGGATCAGCACACGTGTTAGTGGTAAATGAGCTACTCCCAACAGTAGTTAGTGTTACAATACCAGACCAAGTTGACTCCGTTAAACGTGGAACTATCAAACAGTTTTCCTCTAATGTAGTAGTAAAAAATGATGCGTCAACAACAGTTATATGGAGTGTTTATGGTGCTGAAAATGTGGACACTAAAATTAACAACGGGTTGTTAATGGTTAACGAAAACGAAACAGCAGAACAAGTTGTAATTAAAGCAACATCTGTAGTCGACCCAACTAAGTTCGCTACTAAAACGATCATAATAGTAAAAGATGTTACAGAACTTGTGAGCGTAACTGCACCTACTGCAGTAATTGGGGTACCAAACGGAGCAACAAAAACCGCAGATGATCTTAAATTACCTGCTACAGTTGAGGTAGTAACTGATAGCGGTACTATGAATGCGGATGTGGAATGGGATTTAGACTCAGTAAGTTACAATCCTAGTGTAAAGACAGAACAAACATTTACAGTAAACGGAACAGTAACACTTCCTGATGGGGTATTAAATACAACTAATATTTCATTGACTACAAGTGTTCAGGTGACAGTAGATGCTACAACCATAGTTGCAATCGCTGATAAAACAGCACTTGTAGCGAAGATAGCGTCAGCAAACACATTGATTTCGACAAGCTATACTCAAGCATCATGGGGTAACATGCAGACTGCATTGTTAGAAGCTAAAAAAGTTAATAATGATGCAAATGCAACACAGGCAGAGGTTGATTCATCTTTAAATGTATTAACAAGAGCTATTGATAGTCTTGTAACAGTACAATCACCGACACCTGACCCAGATCCAACACCAACACCAACACGAACGCCCAATACAGACCCAGTTTATGAGATAACTGTTTCAGGATCTCAGGTAACAGCTATTGTTCCTGTTAAAGCTGAAGCTGGAGCAAATGGATCAGCTATTGCAACAATTACTGAAAATCAGTTAGTTGAAGCTATAACAAAGGCAATGAGCGAAGTTGCTAAACATGGTGCAAATGCATTCGTAGCAATCAAACTAGATGTAAATGCTCCTGCAAATGCTAACGTAGTTGGACTTACTTTATCAAATGAAGCCTTAACAAAGTTCATATCTAGTAAAGCTAATCTTCTGATCATATCTACGACAAATGGGACAATGACCATTGATGCAAAAACAGCATCAAACATTTCCAAACAGGCAACAGGAACTATTACAATAACTTTGTCGAAGATTGAAGTATCAACATTATCCGCAGAAGTTCAGCGCAAGATTGGAGACAGACCTGCTGTTAATTTTGAAATTACCAGTGGTGGTGAGACTATCTCACAATTTGATGGAAATGTAATAGTAACAATACCTTATAGACTTAAGGTAGGAGAAAATCCAAATGCAATCGTGGTATACGATATTAATACTACGGATAAGCATGAAACGCTTAGAAATTACAAGTACGATGCAACAATCAAGGCTGTATCATTCAAGACACCTTATTCCTCAACGTATGCTGTAGGGTACAACAAGGTGGACTTTAACGATGTAGCCGAAAATGCATGGTACAACAACGCAGTAAGCTTTGTATCCGCAAGGGGTATAACAAACGGATTAGGTAATGGAAACTTTGGTTCCGAAAACAAAATAACCAGAGCACAAAGTTTGGTTATGCTAATGAGAGCTTTTGGTATCAGTCCTGATGAAAACTCTGAAAACAATTTCAGTGACGCAGGAAACACATATTATACTGGCTACCTATCAGCGGCAAAGAGATTGGGAATCACAAACGGTTTGGGTAACAATGTATTTGCACCTGACAAAGAGGTCACAAGACAGGAAATGTTTGTATTGACGTACAATACGCTTAAGAACATTAATGAATTGCCGACTGTAACTGGTAAAAAAGAATTGAAAGACTTTAAGGATGCAGGAATTGTTTCTACTTATGCAACTGATGCAATGACATTGTTTGTAAAGACTGGTGTTGTATCGGGGTCAAACGGTAAACTCTTACCTAATGATAAAGCAACCAGAGCAGAATTTGTTCAGATTATTTACAATATTATGACTAAGTAAAGTGTAAATATGTTATAGAATAATCGCATAAAAGTTAACCGAAATTGTACGCCCGAGAGGGGGTACAATTTTTATATTCACGTATCACTCAGGAAGTAGGAGTATCTTTGGAAAAGGCTAAGGCTGAACAAGACCTTCATTTACTGTATAGTATCTTATGTAATTCTATTAAGAACAATTAAGAAAACTGGTAAAGCTCCTCAAGGTTATGTAGGAGAAAGAAAATTCAAAAATTTAGGGAGAAATGGTGAAACAATACTTCCAACCAACATGTGAGAGGTAATGGACTCAATTCACTAAGAAGCAGCGAATTTGATATGACTACCAAATTAATTAGTGAAGAGCTTCTGTAAATAATTGAGGAATTTATTCGAAACAATGTAAATATCTCTAGTTATAGAGTCCAATTATGTGCTTCATCCAAAATGAAAAAGAGGATATTCCTACCTATGAATGTGCAAATCCTACGTTAAGTTCTCGAACAAAGCTCCAGAAGATGAAGTCGTATACACCACTAAGTGTAGCTATGAGGGTATATGATAATCCAAATCATGAAAACAAAGAACTCTAAAAGTACGCTGATCGGTATGTGAATAAATTCGAATTCTAATCGAAAATTAATTATGAATCACTACCCATTGGATGGATCGATATTTTTGTTGGCCATTGACCTGCGAATAAAACAAGAGCTTAACGAGACGTACGTATTGCTCACTTCGTTAGGATGTGAGCAAATTACGGCAGGAGGCGGGTATGGATACAAGTTCTTGTCCTCCGACAGGAAAGAAATGTCCAATGACACTAAAGTGCCTACATAAGCACTATCTGTAAAAGCTTGATAAATCAGGCTTTTTTATTTTTATGTAGGTAAATTAATGTCACGGTAAAATGCACTAAACTGCCTACATTATAGAATTTTGACATAAAGGTTCCTACATTCTGGCGGTACTTTAGCAAAATGATCCTAACGTCAATAATTCAGTAATTTATTAGACAGATAAACAATATAACTAACTTTCTCAGCCAACCGAAACAAACTTTTTAGGGGAGCTCATACGTCTTACTTATGTAAGAGACAACAAAACATAAACGGAGGTTTTTAGAAAATGAAAAAGCAGAACGTAATGAAAATTCCTTTGTTAGTGTTGGCAGGTTTCATTTGTGCAGTAAGCATCGGTGCACCTCAAGTTTCATTAGCAAAACAGGCAACTTCAGCCCAAAAAACTATGCCAAAAATAGAAATTGGTCAAAAATTTAGAGTACCCGAACTTAAACTACTTAAGGAAAATACGTATGTACTTGATTACAAATTGTCCGATATTAACGGTGATGTCGTTAAAGACAAAGTCATATTGGTGGGTACAAAAGAAAAGATTAATGGAAAGCTGGATACGTATGCCAGTGATTTATCTATCATTGTGCAAGATGGAAAAAC
>Ga0153923_100561_pt1 | contig 11320 bp, 6 predicted proteins | sample TSNJ007MetaG_FD_104682 | JGI IMG/M metagenome (GOLD analysis project Ga0153923, IMG submission 104682) | Attine ant fungus gardens microbial communities from New Jersey, USA - TSNJ007 MetaG | ecosystem: Host-associated > Fungi > Mycelium > Unclassified | place: USA: New Jersey, Brendon T. Byrne... | reverse complement strand
GAAAGAATCTGTTCGTGCCCGCCCTTTTTCGCCGTGGTATCCATATCCATCCGCAGAACCCGGGCAGCCGGAAACATTTGCCTGGTCATTTCCTCAATTTTCTGGGTGCCAATTCCAAAACCGGCCAGATATGGCGAACCGCAATTGGGACACTGCTTGGGCAGCGGGATACTGTAACCACAGTAATGACACATCAGCTGATTACGGTTATGCAACGTCAGAGAAACATCACAATGAGGACATTTCACCGCTTCCCCACAGGAACGGCAGGAAATAAAATTAGAATAGCCGCGCCGATTCATAAACAGCATTACCTGTTCCTGATGTTCCAGCCGCTCCGCGATTAATCCCTGCAGATGGCGGCTGAAGATCGACTTATTGCCAGCCTCCATCTCCCTCCGCAGATCAATCACCTCGGTCTGGGCCAGCTGACTGCCCGGGCCGGCCCGGCCGGTCAGGGCAAACAGCCGGTAGCGGCCCGCACGGGCCATCGTATACGCTTCCACCGACGGTGTTGCCGAGCCCATCACCAGATAGGCCTGGTTCATCCCGGCCAGCTTCTCCGCCACCTCCCGGGCATGATAACGAGGGGTCACCTCACTTTTATAAGCCCCTTCATGTTCTTCATCAATAATAATCAGTCCCAGTTTGGCAAACGGTGTAAATAAAGCGGAGCGAGGACCGATCATAATATCAGTCTCACCCTTTTGGGCCCGTTCAAACTGGTCATAGCGTTCGCCGGCCGATAACCGTGAATGCATGACACAAACCCGGTCACCATAACGACGGTAAAACCGCATTACCGTCTGGTAGGTCAGGGAAATCTCCGGAATCAGCACGATCACCTGCTGCCTGCGGTCCAGAATCCGGTCGATCATCTCCATATACACTTCCGTCTTACCGCTGCCGGTAATTCCATGAATCAGGTAAGGGCAACACGTTTTCTCCGCCAGATCATGGTCGAACGCATCGACAATCTGCTGCTGCTGCTGATTTAACGTCACCTTCTCCCGGGTGGGCGTGACCACCTCCTGCAGCACGGATTGAACCACCTGCCGGTTACGGCTCTTAACCTGGCGTTTTACCGGCAGAACCGTCTTTAAGGCCTGGTTCATCGTTGAACCGTACTGTTCCTTCATCCACCATGCAAGCTGAATCAGCTGTGATCCTGCCGTAATGCTTTTCGACACGACCCCAGCTATTTCCTTCAGTCTGGACTGCTCATATTCACTTTTATCCGAAATATCCACCACATACCCTTTGCGGGTTCGGTTGCCCGCCCCAAAAGGAATGCTGACCTGGGTCCCGACCCGAATCTCCGCGGCCAATTCCGCCGGGATCCGGTACTCGAAAATCCGGTCAACGTTTTCATGGGAAATATCCACGATCACACTGGCAAATAACTGCGTCATCCACTCACCCGTTCTATCAGACCGGCTGCCACCTCTCCCAGCTTCATGCTGTTGGAGCCTTTTAAGAGCACACAATCGCCCGGCAGCAATACCTTTTCCAATTGTTCTTTTAATCCCTTCCGGTCATCTGCGGCAAAATTCCGGCAGCGGCAATCTGCTCCGCCGGCCCGCATTCCGGTTTCAATCTCTTTCGCCAAATCGCCCAGGGTAAACACCAGGTCAACCGGGTTCTCCGCAATAAAAGCACCAATCTCCCGGTGAAACAGTGGGGCTTCCGGCCCCAGCTCCTTCATATCCGCCAGCACGGCAATCCGCCGCCCGGCTGCCGGCATGGAGTTTAATACCTCTAACCCGGCCTTCATCGAAACCGGACTGGCATTATAGGTATCATCAATAATGGTAATTCCCTTATATTCATAAATCTGCTGCCGGTTTTGAAAGCCGGTAAATTCCTCCAGCCGCTTCGCCGCATCCGCCAGCGGTACCTGGTTATAATCGGCCACTGCCAGCGCCGCCATGGCATTGCCCACATTGTGCCGCCCCATTACCGACAGGCGCACCGGAATCCGCCGGTCCCGGCAAACTGCGACAAAGGACGGATATCCACCAAGAATCCGGATATCTTCCGCCCGGTAATGACAGTTCCCACCGGTACCATAATAAACCGTACTGCAGCCGGCCTTCGCCAGAGTCTTCCCCAGGCGCTCATCATCGCCGTTTAATAACAATACCCCGCCATCTTTTAAGCCATCCTGGATCGTCAGTTTTTCCCGGTAAATATGTTCCTGGCTGCCCAGCTGTTCAATATGGGTTACTCCCACATTGGTAATCACCGCCATATCCACCTGCGCAATTCTGGCAATTACCGTCAGTTCCCCAGGTTCACTCATGCCCAGTTCCAGCACCCCGATTTCATCCGCCGCCGTGATCTCCGATAAGGTGATCGGCACACCGACCTGACTGTTGCTGTTGCCGGGCGTTTTATAAACGCGGTAACGGGCCGATAATGCCGCTGCAATCATCTCTCTGGTGGTGGTTTTTCCGACGCTGCCGGTAATCCCGATCAAAGGAAGCTGCAGCCGCTGCCGGTAGTAAATGCCAATGGCCTGTAAAGCTTTTTTGGTATCCGCCACCCGGATCCAGGGACGGGTATCGTCCATTTCATCATGTTCGCCGGTCAGGGTTGCCACTGCCCCGGACGCAAATGCCTGTTCAATAAAGCGGTGGGCATCCACTTTTTCACCAATCAGCGGAACAAACAAATCCGCCCCCTTCATGGTCCGGGAATCAATGCTAAGATGTTCAATCAAGGTATCTTCGGCGCCGCACAGCAGCGTTCCATCGGTTGCTTTTACAATATCACTTACTAAAATATGTTCCATCATCGTTCAATCCTCTCCGCCATGACGGGTGGTCTCTTCCACTACCGTCCGGTCCAGGAACGGGTAACGGACACCTTCAATCTCCTGATAATCCTCATGGCCCTTACCGATGATGGCAATCATATCCCCCTCTTCGGCATGGGTAATACTGTAGGCGATCGCCTCCCGCCGGTCCGGAATCTCAAGAAACGAGCCGCCGGTCTTCTCAATGCTGCCACGGATATCGGCAATAATATCCTCAACTTTCTCAAAACGGGAATTGTCCGCCGTAATAATCGACAGGTCCGCCAGCCTTCCGCTAATCTCGCCCATGGAATACCGCCGGTCCTTAGAGCGGTTGCCGCCACAGCCAAAGACACAGACCAGGCGCCGGGGATGATATTCCCGCAAGGCCGACAGCAGGCTTTCCATACTGACCGCATTATGGGCATAATCAACAATCACACAAAACTTTTCGCAGGTATAGACAATCTCCATCCGCCCGTCGATCCGCAAATGCTCCAGGGCATGCAAAATCTTCTCCGCCGGCACACCGGCACTTAACGCCGCCGCGGTTGCCGCCAGCGCATTGTAGACATTGAACTTCCCCGGAATATTCACCCGGACCTTCAAATGATAATCCCCGGTAATCGTAAATTCCAGACCGACAAACTCCGGTTCCGATACATAATGGATATCCACAGCTTCAAATTCGGCTCCTGCCTGCAGGCTAAAACAGCTGTAATCACAGACTGCCGCTTCTTTGACGGCATCAAAATGATCATCATCCTGATTGATCAAAGCATATCTGGCCTGATGGAAAATCCTGGTTTTATAGTACAGATACTCCGCAAAATCCTCATGTTCATCCGGCCCGATATGATCCGGTGAAATATTGGTAAAGACAGCACAGTCATATATAATTCCATCAACCCGATGCATTTTAAAGGCCTGGGAGGATACTTCCATGACACAGCACTCGCATCCGGCCTCCGCCATCTGTAGAAAATAACGGTGCAGGTCATAAGACTCCGGTGTGGTATTGACGGTAGGATAACGCTCCTCGCCAATATAGACACCATTGGTTCCGATCATTCCGGTTTTTTTGCCGGCCGCTTCCATAATCGCTTTGATCATATGTGTGGTGGTGGTTTTTCCCTTAGTGCCGGTTACCCCGATCATCATCATCCGCCGCGCCGGGTAGCCAAAACGGGCGGCCGAAAGCTCCGCCAGTGCCTGCCGGCCGTTATGTACCTGAATTACCGTTACTTCGGCCGGCACTTCCACCCGGCGTTCGGTAACCAGTACCGTAACTCCGGCAGCCAATACTGCCGGAATAAAATCGTGGGAATCATTCCTGGTTCCCTTGATACAGACAAAGACCGCACCCGGAGCCGCTTTCCGGGAATCATAGACAACCTCTGCGGCCTCCTGCTCCAGATCGCCCTGTAAAAGCTCATATTCCAGTTGCTTAAACCATTCCTTTACAATCATATGCATCCTTTCTAGAACAATCCTGTAATCAAACCCTCTTCATTTACATCAATACCATTGGCCGCCGGTGTTTTCGGCAGTCCCGGCATGGTCATGATTGCCCCTGTCAGAACCACTACAAAACCTGCTCCGGCAGATACATAGGCGTCTCTTACCTGAACAGTAAAGCCCCTTGGCCGGCCCAGCTTATTCTGGTCATCCGACAAGGAATACTGGGTTTTTGCCATACATACCGGCAAATCGCCATAGCCCATCGCTTCAAACTTCGCCAGTGCCTTTGCCGCTGCCGGAGTATAAGCCACATCGGCAGCACCGTAAATTTCGGTGGCCACCGTAAGAATTTTATCTTTGAGACTGGCTGAATCTTCATAAAGCGGATGATAATGGCTTTCCTTCACGGTCAAGGTCTCCATCACCTTCCGGGCCAGAGCCAGACCGCCCTCGCCGCCGCTGGCCCATACTTCCGACAAAGCAAACTCACAGCCCCGCTCTTCGCAGAACTGCCGGATCAGCTCATACTCTGCCGTAGTGTCACTGGTAAAGGAATTCAAGGTAACCACTACCGGAACACCATATTTCTGAATGTTCTCGATATGCTTTTCCAGATTTACAATTCCTTTTTCCAGGGCCGTCAGATTCTCGGTATTCAGTTCTGTCTTTGGCACCCCGCCATTGTATTTCAACGCCCTTACCGTTGCTACCAGTACCACTGCATCCGGCTTTAATCCGGCTTTCCGGCACTTAATATCAAGGAATTTCTCGGCTCCCAGGTCCGCCCCGAAGCCGGCTTCTGTCACGACAATATCGGCCAGCTTCAGCGCCGTCTTCGTGGCCCGGACACTGTTGCAGCCGTGGGCAATATTGGCAAACGGTCCGCCATGAACCAGCACCCCGTTGTGCTCCAAGGTCTGAATGAGATTGGGTTTGACCGCCTCCTTAAGCAGTGCTGCCATCGCACCGACCCCATGCAGCTCTGCCGCTGTTACCGGTTCTCCAGCATAATTATATGCAACAATGATCCGCCCTAAGCGTTCTTTTAAATCTTTCATATCTGCCGCCAGGCATAGAATCGCCATGATTTCCGAGGCCACCGTGATGACAAAATGATCCTCTCTGACCACGCCGTCAGCCTTGGCTCCCAGACCTACGACAATATTGCGCAAAGCCCGGTCGTTCATATCCAGGCATCGTTTCCAGAGAATCTGCCGGGTATCGATCTGTAGTTCATTGCCTTGCTGGATATGATTGTCCAGCAAAGCTGCCAACAGATTATTAGCCGCCGTAACCGCATGAAAATCACCGGTAAAATGCAGGTTCAAATCTTCCATTGGCACGACCTGTGCATAGCCGCCGCCGGCCGCTCCGCCTTTAATGCCAAAGCACGGCCCCAGGGACGGCTCACGCAGGGCCATCAGGGTTTTATGCCCCAGCTGATTCAGTGCGTCACCCAAACCAATTGTGGTCGTCGTCTTGCCTTCACCGGCCGGAGTGGGATTGATCGCTGTTACCAATACCAGTTTTCCATCCGGACGGTCCTTGATCTGCTGCCAGAGGTCATCCGTTAATTTCGCCTTGTACTTCCCGTAAAGTTCCAGATCATCTTCCCCAATTCCATAACCTGCCGCCACCTGTCTGATCGGCATCAGCACCGATGCCTGAGCAATCTCAATATCTGTTTTCATTTTCATTCCTCCCTTGAAAATTTATTATTCGCCGCGCCCGGTCAATTCCTTGAATTCCTCCATGGTCATCAAGACCTTGCGCGGTTTGGTACCTTCTTCTTCACCGACCACACCGGCCTCCGCCAGCTGATCCATGACTCTGGCCGCCCGGTTAAAGCCAATTTTAAACATCCGCTGCAGCATGCCGATGGAAGCTTTCTCTTTCTCGATGATAAACTGCCCGGCCTGAACAAAATATTCATCCCGGTCATTGCCTCCTGCCGCGGCGGCCGCCATCGGGGCCGCGGTAATCTGGCTTTCCACATCCGGATTATAATTGGAAGTCATGCCCTGTTCGGTCAGGAAATCCACCACTTTCTGTACCTCCTGGTCAGAAACAAAAGCCCCCTGAACCCGCTGCGGCTTGGGATATCCCGCCGGATAGAACAGCATGTCGCCCTTACCAAGCAGCTTCTCCGCCCCGTTCATATCAATAATGGTCCGGGAATCCACGCCCGAGGATACCGAAAAGGCGATCCGGGACGGTACATTGGCCTTGATCAGGCCGGTAATAACGTTAACGGAAGGCCGCTGGGTGGCAATCACCAGATGAATACCGGCCGCCCGGGCCAACTGGGCCAGCCGGCAGATCGCATCCTCCACCTCGCCCGGGGACACCATCATCAGGTCGGCAAGCTCGTCGACAATGATTACGATCTGCGGCAGCTTCTTCGGCTTGTTGGCAGCTTCCATCTCTTTGATCGTTTCAACCTTGGCATTATAGCCTTTCAGGTCACGGACATTATAATCAGCAAACTTCTTATAACGGTCCGTCATCTCGGCCACCGCCCAGTTCAACGCACCGGATGCCTTCTTCGGATCGGTCACCACCGGAATCAGCAAATGGGGAATGCCATTGTAAACACTTAATTCCACCACCTTAGGATCGATCATGATCAGCTTCACGTCGTCCGGACTGGATTTAAAGATAATCCCCATAATCAGGGTATTGATACATACCGACTTACCCGAACCGGTGGCACCGGCAATCAGCAGATGGGGCATCTTGGCAATATCCGTCACCACTACCTGGCCGCCGATATCCTTACCTACGGCAAACGCCAGCCGGGAGCTATGGCTGGTGAAGGCTTTTGCCTCCAGCAGATCCCTTAAGTAAACCAGATTGTTTTTTTTGTTCGGCACCTCGATGCCAACTGCCGATTTGCCCGGAATCGGTGCCTCAATACGAATATCCTCGGCCGCCAGATTCAGCTTGATATCATCTGCTAAGCTGACAATCTTGCTGACCTTGACCCCCTGCTCCGGATGCAGCTCATACCGGGTCACAGAAGGACCGCAGCTGATGTTGGTCACCGTCACCCCGACGCCAAAATCACGCAAAGTCTGCTGCAGCTTGATCGCCGTATCTTTATATTCTTTTTCCGGGTAGGAACCGACCGCCCGGCTGCCTCGTTTAAGCAGTGTCGTTGGCGGAAAGATATATTCCTTCTTCGGCTCCTCCGCCTTTTCCCTGATCTGCTGCATCACGCTGTTGTCGTCGCTTTCCCGGGCTTCCTTCTTTTTTGTCTCAAACCGCTTTTTCAATGCTTCCGTATCGGATTCAATGACTTTCCCAGTCGCCGTTACCACCTGCCTGGCCTCTTCCGGAACAAAGAAACCGTCATCATGGATTTCCTGCTCCGCCGGTTCCGGCCGATAGCCCGTCGCCGGTTCCCGGCGGATGAATTCATCCACGTCAAACGGCACCGTATCCTCATCCACATATTCCGCCGGCAGTGCGATCTGGCCGGTAAACACATCAGCCGTATTTTGTCCCGGCGGATTCAGCAATTCCGCCGCTGAAGCCAGTTCCGCCTGCAGCTGTTCCGGTGACAGCGGCTGTTGGGGCATTTGTTCCGCTTCCTCAATCAAGGTGGCATCCAGGTCAACCCCGCGAACTTTCTGTTCCGCGCGCAGGCGCTTCCGCTCTTCCATACGTTCCGCCTGCAGTTCCCTGCGCCGCTCCATATCTTCTTTGGCATACTGGTATGCCGCATCACTATGCTTCTTTACAACATTTACCACCGACTTTTCGGTAATGAATACGGCACTGATAACAAAGCAGGCAAACATCACCAAAAAGGCCCCCACCTTCCCCAGTACACCGGTCAGCAAAGCACACAGGATCCCGCCAAACAAACCACCGCCCCGGCCATTCACGGAAGAAACCTGATAGTAGGTTATAATGCTCTCTCCGTCAGCCGGCTCCGCGCCAAAAAACAGCTGTAAAAAACCGCACAAGGTCCACAAGGCCACCACTGCCGCAATCATCTTGGCCATCGCCATCACATTGCCCCGGTTGGACATATAAAAGCACACCCCGACAAATAACACCAGCGGCATCACAAAGCCAACAAGACCAAATGTTCCCAGCTGTAATGCACGTAAAAAATCACCTGCCACACCGCACAGGTGAAAATTACTCAGCAGTAATATAACCGACAGCACAAAAGAGATGATCAGCAGCACTTCCGCCCGGATAAACCCTTCCGCCGGCTGCTGTCCGCCACTTTTCCCCGTTGATTTTGGGGGTCTGCCCGTTTTTTTACTGTTTCTTCCTGAATTGGTCGTTTTCTTTTTATTTGTTGCCACGAATGAACGCCTCCTGTTTTTCCAATGAACTAAGTATACAAAAAAACAGGAGGAAATGCAAGTGCTAACGCTCACCTGTCAGCTGGTATAATTTCTGCAGCGCTTCCCTGATTCCGCCGACCTCATCAATCAAGCCTTCCTTCACGGTCTGCTCCCCAACCAGCACCGTTCCTAAATCCCGGGTCAGCATTTCCGTATTATGCATCAGCCGTTTTACCTGGTCGTAGGCAATCTCTGAATGCTTGCTGACAAAGTTTAAAATCCGGTCCTGGATCATATCAAAATACTCATATGTCTGCGATGCGCCAATCACCAGGCCGCTCATTCGGACGGGATGAATCATCATCGTACCGGTCGGCACAATAAACGAATAGTCCGTCGACACCGCCAGCGGAACGCCAATGGAATGACTTCCGCCCAGAACCAGGGATACGGTCGGCATACTTAAGGATGCGATCATCTCGGCAATGGCCAGTCCGGCATCCACATCACCGCCGGAAGTATTCAGCAGCACCAGCAGCCCTTCCACGCTTTTATCGTCCTCCAGGGCAGCCAGCTGCGGCAGCACATGGTCATACTTGGTGGTCTTGGTGTTACCGGAAAGATTTTCATGGCCCTCCACCTCGCCAATAATTGTCAGCAGATGAATTTTCCGTTCCTGTGCATTGTTCTCCAGGGTAACCTGGCCGTATTCCTCTATTTTTTCATCTTTGTGCTGTTCCTGATCTTTTTCGTTCCGGTTATATGACATGTCATTTCCACCTTTCCTGTATGCGGTTGTTTTTTTATAGTCTTTACCAAATTTGGTGTTCTTATTCGATTGCTGCTTTCATTTAACGTAAAAAAGCAGAGGCGCGCCTCTGCTTTTTTCATGGCTCAAAATTACATCAAGGGAGCAAACAGCCGCAGGACTTGTCCTGCCAGTTTTTTGACAACGGAAAATTGTTTACAATCTTCCAGGGTAATTTCCTGACACTCTGCCAAGGTCGCCTGAAAATCCTGTTCCACATGGCGGACCGCATCATTCTTATAGAGATAAGCAGCGCATTCAAAATGAAGGTAAAGGCTGCGAAAATCCAGATTAACAGAACCAACCACTGCCTTTTCATGATCACTGGTGAATATTTTTGCATGAACAAAGCCCGGCGTATATTCGTATATCATAACACCGGCTTTCAGCAGATCTTCATAATAAGAACGGGCCAGGAGATAGGCATACTGTTTATCAGGGATATGAGGCATGATGATGATGACATCGATTCCCCGTTTGGCAGCAAATGTCAAGGCCGTCATCATGTCGTTATCCAGGATCAGATAAGGAGTCATGATATGTACGTAGCTTCTGGCTTCGTTCAGAATGCTCATATAGACATGCTGGCCTACTGTCTCATGATCTAACGGGCTGTCGCCGTAAGGCATGACATAACCGTCCATATTCAGGTTCGGCGGATAATAGTAATCAGAGCTTTTCAGATAGTCCTGATAGGATTCCGGGCTCCGCTCGGTAATATTCCACATCTGCAGATACATCATCAGAAAACTGTTGACGGCCTTGCCTTTCAGCATAATAGCCGTGTCTTTCCAATGACCAAAGCGTTCTTTTCGGTTGATGTATTCGTCAGCCAGATTCACGCCGCCGGTAAAAGCGGTATGACCGTCAATTACGGTAATCTTACGGTGATCCCGATTATTCTGATAAGAAGAAAGGACCGGTTTGATCGGCGAAAACATCTTGCATTTGATGCCCTTCTTTTTCAGCGTCTCGGGGTAATGATACGGCAGCAAAGCCAGGCAGCAGGTACCGTCGTACATCACGCGGACTTCTACACCGGCCTGAACTTTTTGTTCCAGAACAGCAAGAATCGAATTCCACATTTCGCCTCGTTCCACGATAAAGTATTCCATGAAGATATAACGTTCCGCCTTCTTCAGTTCTTCCAGAAGCTTCGGGTACATGTCGTCACCTAATGGAAAAAATTCAGCATGGGTTTTGTCATAGATCGGATAGCCACCGTAGTTGTTCATATAATCAGCCAGATGGACCGCGCGCCGGCTTTCCTGAAAGAGCTTCTGCCACACTGCGTCGTCCTGCTCAAGATAGGGCGCGGTCTCCTGGATCAAAACCGCCAGGCGCTTTTGCATTTTACGGGTTCCCCGCTGGATTTCGATAAATACGTAGAACAGGGCACCGAATACCGGGAGAACCAGAATCGGGATGATCCAGGCCAGCTGATAACTGGGATTTTTCTGTTTATTGAGAATGTGCAGTACCGCCATTGCACTAATCAGGGTAAATCCGCCAAAAAAATATACTATGTAATTGCGCAGCCATAGAAAAGCCGCCATTAATGCCGCAATCTGTATCAGAATGCACAATATGCCAAATGTTGTCCGGCCAAAAATAACCCAAAAATACTTTCCCAATGTCTTCTCTTCATTTTTCTCTTCCAACGCTATTGTAACCTCCATGCCAGTACAACTATGCCAATGCCTGCTCCAGATCGGCAATAATATCCTTCACATCTTCAATCCCCACACTAAAGCGGATCATGGCCGGATCAACACCGGCTTCTAATAACTGCTCATCATTTAACTGACGGTGCGTATGACTGGCCGGATGCAGGACCGATGTTCTGGCATCAGCCACATGAGTTACAATAGCCGCCAGCTTCAGTTTGTCCATAAATGCTGCTGCCGCACCTCTGCCGCCCTTTAAACCAAAGGAAATGACACCGCAGGT
>Ga0153923_100560_pt1 | contig 11329 bp, 10 predicted proteins | sample TSNJ007MetaG_FD_104682 | JGI IMG/M metagenome (GOLD analysis project Ga0153923, IMG submission 104682) | Attine ant fungus gardens microbial communities from New Jersey, USA - TSNJ007 MetaG | ecosystem: Host-associated > Fungi > Mycelium > Unclassified | place: USA: New Jersey, Brendon T. Byrne... | reverse complement strand
ATGCTTTCTTTCAAATCATGAATCATATCTGGGATCAGGTTGTTATAATTTCGATCATGGCGATTGTGCATCAGAATAATAGGAACGGAAAGTTCCGCTGCCGTAGTTAACATCTGAGGGTCGCCTATACCTCTCCAAATATCATTTATGATATGAGCACCTGCATGAACGGCTTGCCGGGCTACTTCTGCTTTATACGTATCTACTGAAATAGGGATATGTGGAGCTGCACGATGTATAGCCTCAATAACAGGAATAACACGTGCCAGCTCCTCTTCTAACCCAACCTCAGCCGATCCAGGTCGAGTGGACTCCCCACCTATATCAATTAGGTCAGCCCCATCTTCCATCATCTGAAGTGCATGTTGAACAGCACGTTCCGTATTCGTATATTGTCCACCGTCAGAAAAAGAATCCGGCGTAACATTTAATATCCCCATAATGAGGGTGGATTGGCCCAATTTTAATTCCGTTTCTCCGCAAGCGTAAGTCCGTTCATAGATCATTGTCTTCATTTGGTAATGCCTGCTTTCTCTCGATATAATTGTAGAAGTCTAGTTGTTGTCGGTCCAGCAGTGCCATTACCTATCACGATATGGGAGCCGTCTTCCAACAGAAGTGTAGTCACAGGTACCAGCTCCTGAATAGAGCTAGTCATCCATATTTCTTCGGCATTCGCCAAATCGTCCCACGTATACCAACCCTCTTCACATCGTAGGCCAATGTCCAAGGACAGCTCCATCACAAGTTCTCTAGTGATTCCCGGTAATACGCCAGTATCCAAATGGGGAGTGTACAGCGAACCCTGTCGTACAAAAAATAAGTTACTGACGATCCCCTCCGCCACGAAGCCTTGTCCATTCAACATGATACCTTCCGATGAATATCGTGTTGTCGCAGAATAGGTCATCAGCTCCCGCTTCGCTAATATATTATTCATATAGTGCAACGATTTAAAGCGGGTCGGCCCCTCAGGTGTATTCCGACGGGTATGCAGTCTTTGTAGTCCTTTTCCATCGTGGTAAAGTTCAGAAGGCATCTTAGGGAGCTCTTTAACGATAAGGAAGTGATTAGGGCTATGGTAATCCTCTGTAGGCAATCCCAGTACACCCTCACCCGCACTAACTGTATATCGGATATACGCCTCTTCCAAGTTATTGGCTTTCATAACCCTAGCAATCCATGCAGATGTAGCTTCTAGATCAATTTCATAAGGAATACCTAGATAACGGCAATCTTCAGAGAGCCTCTTTAGGTGCTTATCTAACAGAAATGGTACTCCATTATAAGTACGAAACGTCTCGAATAGTCCCATCCCATAAAGAAATCCGTGATCCATCACAGACACCTTTGCGTCTAAGGCATCTACAATATCGTAATTGATACCTATAAAGGTCATGCTTTCTTTACTTGAGACTGCTGAAGAAAGTTACGAAGCATGTGGTGACCGTGGTCGGTAATGATGGATTCAGGATGGAATTGTACACCCTCAATTGGATACTCCTTGTGGCGTAGACCCATAATCTCCCCTTCTTCGGTCTCAGCTGTGATCTCCAGACAATCAGGCAAGCTCTCCCGCTCTACCAACAACGAATGGTATCTTGTAGCTGTAAAAGGTGACGGTAGTCCTTCGAATACAGAGGTACCCTGGTGATGCATCGGTGAAGTCTTACCATGCATTAACCGCTCTGCACGAATAACCTTCCCTCCAAAAGCTTGGCCAATCGCTTGATGACCCAAACATACGCCGAAGATTGGAATGATTCCCTTGAATTCCTGAATCACTTCAAGACTAATACCTGCTTCGTTAGGTGTACAAGGCCCTGGCGAGATCAAGATATGATCTGGTGCAAGTTTCTTAATACCATCGATATCAATCTCATCATTGCGATATACTTTTACCTCCTGACCTAATTCACCCAAGTACTGAACCAAATTGTAAGTAAAAGAATCATAGTTATCGAGCACTAATATCATGTGTATATCCCCCTTGTTCGCCGCTATATAAACTGAGCTTAAGAGTAAATGCTTAACACGCTATCCAAAAATAACATGTAGGCAACATACTAATCGCTCAATCTATCTACTTACGGCTGTTTCCTCTTCACTACATAACACTGCCTTAATCATCGCCTTAGCTTTATTATGGCACTCACGGTATTCACGATAAGGATCAGAGTCCACCACAATACCTGCTCCAGCTTGGATGTATCCTTTTCCGTCTTGTACGACTAATGTTCTAATAATAATATTTAATTCCATATTACCATTATAGTCAATCCACCCCATAGATCCGGTATATGGTCCACGACGAACTGGCTCAAGTTCCTCTATAATTTCCATCGTTCGAATCTTAGGTGCACCTGTTATTGTTCCCCCCGGGAAAAGAGCTGCGATGACCTCATAAACATCTTTCCCAGATGCCAAGCTACCCTCTATTTGAGAGACGAGGTGCATCACATGCGAATAATATTCGATCGTCATGAGCTCAGGAACATGTACTGAACCATAAGCCGCTATACGACCAATGTCGTTTCGTTCTAGATCAACTAACATGATATGCTCTGCGCGTTCTTTTTCATTCATATATAGCTCTTCTGCCATTACAGCGTCTTCTTCAGTTGTGATTCCTCTTCGTCTTGTACCCGCAATAGGACGAGCACTCACCTTGTTCCCATGTACCTTCACTAACAATTCCGGCGAACCACTAACGAGCGAGAACCCTGGTGATCTAAGTAAACCCATATATGGCGAAGGATTCAATAAGCGAAGCCATTCATAGATTTGTTCTGGCGATGAGTGTAATTTTTTCTCCTGTCGAAGCGACAGATTAACTTGAAAGACGTCTCCTTGACGAATATATTCCTGAATACGCACCACCGCTTTCTCAAAAGACTCTTGGGAAAAGTGGGCTGTCATTCCTGGCCATGTCTCATTTAGGGAGGTACTGCCTTGTGGAATCTGTTCTTGCTCTTCCAACTTGTCCAATTGGTTCAAGCGATGATTCTTCTCTGCCTCCCCCATTGGAACACCATCCGGTCCAACCTCACTAAAAGAAGCCCATAACGTCATCATGCCAACAGCTCTGTCCTGAGCTTCCTTAAACAATGCTTCCAACGCGAAGTCGATACCGCCATTCAACGGTAACGCCTCCTCCGCTAACGATGGATCTACGTTATTTAAAGGCATATGAACTGCACAGTAAACAACTTGATCCTTATTATCATAAATCCATACCTCTTCCATTCTCATCCACATATAATCAGGAAATGCCGGTTCATCTTCTGCCCATGAAGGAAGCCTCTCTAAAGAACGAACGACATCATACCCCATAAATCCAACGCATCCCCCTAGAAAAGGAGGATAGTCCTCATTAGCCATTTGAGGAGTGCGATAAGGAGTCATCCATTGCTCCAATACCTGTAGAGGAGCCCCTTTCACAATTTCCGTCTCACCCGTTCGAGGATTGCGTAAGCTCGCTTCATTTCCCTTTCCCGATATAACAGAAGTGGGATTAAGCCCCAGATACGTATATCGTCCACTCTTACCACTTTCCAGCACTACAGCATAAGGCGATGATGCTTCCCACGCACCTGTCCATGCTTGCGGTAAACCCTTTCCCTCCATCCGCACAAGATAAGGCAGTACGCTCCACCCATTTGTCGCCCACTGTTCCCATTGTGCAAGTGAAGTTAACACATTTGTTGTCATACTGTAACCTCCTGAAAGTCTCTTTATGGCGTTACTTCTTGTTCCACTTTGTAGAAGCTATATCATATGATTAAAGCATTGCCTCATGCTTCACTTCATAAAAGGATTCTTAAACTGCTTGTCAGTATACTTTAGTTATGGCTATTTTGAAAAGACCCGATGGATTACATTATATAAAGACCCCTATTGCCAATATCAATGGCAATAGGGGTCTGACTCATAATTATATTAAAAATAGATATTAGCCTTCGAAGTTGTATAATGGCGTGCTAAGGTAACGTTCTCCGTTACTAGGGATAATAACGACAACACGTTTACCTTTACCCAATTGTTTAGCTACTTTAAGCGCAGCAGATACTGCAGCACCTGAAGAAATACCCGATAGAATACCTTCTTCTGTCGCAACACGACGCGCAACTTCAAAAGCTTCCTCATTCTCTACGTGAATGATTTCGTCGTATATATCTTGATTTAGGATTTCAGGAATAAAGTTAGCTCCTAATCCTTGGATCTTATGAGGACCTGGTTTACCACCTGCCAAGATTGGTGAAGCAGCAGGTTCTACAGCATAGATCTTAATGTCCGGATATTGTTTCTTCAACACTTCACCAGCACCAGAGATCGTTCCGCCTGTACCAATTCCAGCTACGAAGGCATCTAGCGTACCGCCAATAGAGTCAATCGCCTCTACAATTTCTGGTCCTGTTGTTTCGCGGTGAATCTTCACATTGGCTTGGTTCTTAAATTGTTCTGCCATGAAGTAGCCAGGGTTTTCTTTCACAATAGCTTCTGCCTTAGTAACAGCTCCATTCATACCTTCCGACCCTGGAGTCAGAACAAGCTCAGCACCATAAGCACGCAATAAGTTACGACGCTCCAAACTCATTGTCTCAGGCATAACGATAACAGCTTTATATCCTTTAGCAGCAGCTACCATTGCCAAGCCAATTCCAGTGTTACCACTCGTTGCTTCAACAATCGTTCCGCCCGGTTTAAGACTTCCATCTTTCTCTGCTTCTTCTACAATGCTTATTGCGATACGGTCTTTAACACTTGAACCTGGATTCTGGTACTCCAATTTAAGGTAGATCTCTGCGCTATCTTCAGATGATAAACGGTTCAAACGGACAAGCGGTGTTCCTCCAATTAACTCAGTTACATTATTAACGACCTTTGCCATGATTAAAGCCCTCCCTAGGATAATGGTTATATAATATGAGCATTGCTAGAGTCATTTCATCTAGTTGTATGATAAGGAAACAAACTTTCGACAGTTTAAAAAGTGTCTATGTTCCCTGATATATCCGAGTATTTCAGTTGGTTTTTGTATCCTAATATTATCAAACCTCGACGTACCTTGTCAACAGAGCCCATACAAAAAAAGGATACTTTGATAACAGCAGCCATTTGCTGTTCAATCAAAGTATCCCGCTACCTATCATCACCATATCCAATGTATATTCAACATCCGTACTCAAAAGTATTAATTCAAAAAATTATAGCCCATTAAAAGCGACTATTCTAACTTCGTATTTGTCCCTAAGAAGCTTCTCTAACTCAGTAAGTGGCATCGCTTCATTAAGCGCAAGGCGTTTACGAATAGATTCGCGAATATGTTGTGTATCTTCTTGTTCTTCTATGATGATGTCCGTTAATTGGATAACAACGTAATCCTTATCCCATTGAAAAGGTCCAGAGATATCATTAATTTGGAGCAAAGCCACCGCGTCTAGCATTTCCTTGGGTAAGAATGGATCATCCGACTCGACCGGGGCAATCTTTCCCTCTTGGTCACGACTACTTACGTCTATTGAATGTTCCTTAACCATTTCCGTGAAGTTAGCACCCTTTTCGAGTTGATCTAGCACATCCTCAGCTTCCCCTTGGCTAGCTACTTTAATGACCGAAAGTTGAAACTGTTTACGTGCCTCGAATTGATCTTCATTCGCCTCACGATAATTGTCAATGTCCTCATCCGAAATATGAATATCCGCTATGGCTATTTGTTCTAGAGTTAATCTGTAGCTCATCTCTTCCGCAACATCTTCAGGTGAAAGACCCAATTGTGTCTCCATCTCATCATAGTACGCCTTTACGGAGTCATAACCCATCATATCCTTCTTCAATTGTCTGGTGACCTCATCAGAAGAGATGTGAATATCCCGTTCATTAGCTTCCTCAAATACCGCTTTGCGGTTCAACATATGAAGTAATACTTCCTGCCCATACTTACGCTTTAGCTCCTGCTCCCATTCACTATTGGAAATCGGTTCTTTTTTGAAGTAAGCTACCGACAACTCCCCATCTGGAAGCTTGGATTCCTCATCTACTGGTCCTAGACCACGAAAGATAATCAAGAAACCCATGAAAAGGAGCCCCATCGCTAAGATAATATTGACGATCCACAGCGTCCTTTTCTCTCTCTTGATCCTTATCATATGGATGCCCTTACCTGGCTTGTTCTAAAATATGCTGAAGTTCTGCTTTATCAAAAGAGTACTTTTCATTACAGAAATGGCATACTACCTCAGCCTTACCGTCTTCTTCAATGATTTCTTCAAGATCGGTTTGTCCTAGACTAATAAGTGTATTCTCCACGCGTTCCTTAGAACATTGACACTTGAATTGAATATCCATTTCATCTAGAACTACCGCATCCGGTAGTAATCTTTGAAGCATCTCTTCCAAATCCATGCCTTGATCCATTAAGGTCGTGATTGGTGGAAGCCCGCTAACCGCATGCTCAATCGCATTAATTTCATCATCACTTAATCCTGGCAACAACTGAATAATGAAACCTCCCGCTTCGAGAACCTCATTCTCTGTTCCTACCAAGACACCTAATCCAACCGCAGACGGTGTCTGTTCTGACACTGCGAAGTAATAGGTCATATCTTCGGCGATCTCACCTGAAATGATCGGGGTGCTACCTGTATACACATCTTTTAATCCTTGATCTTTAGTCACATTGACGAAACCACTGCGTCCTACAGCTCCTGCTACATCAAGCTTGCCTAGACTGTTACTTGGTAGATGAACATGTGGATTGGCTACATACCCACTGATCTCTCCATTTGCATTCGCCTCTGCTACGACTTGACCTATCGGACCATCGCCTTTTATTTGAATGTTTAATTTCTCTTTTCCTTTAAGCATTGCACCCATCATCGCTGCCGCCGTCAAGGTACGTCCCATAGCTGCTGTAGCCGTTGGCCAAGTGTCATGTCTTTGACGAAGCTCTTCTACTAAAGATGTTGTACGCACCAGTAAAGCGCGAACATGGCCATTCATAGCTGTCCCTCGTATTAATCGATCTTTTTTGTGGTCCATGTTCTTATGGCCTCCTCTGCCTATTTTTTTTATATCATCATGTGTATTCCATTATTATTTGTACATATTACATCGCTTTGCCTATTGGTTACGTTCATATATTAAACGAAGTCCCTCGAGCGTAAGCATTGAATTGATCTCTTTTATGCACTTCGTCTCACTTGCAATTAGTTCAGCCAATCCCCCGGTAGCAACTACTTTTAGATCCGGTGCATCCATCTCTACCTTTATACGTTCGACGATACCATCGACCTGCCCGGCATATCCAAAAATAATACCCGCCTGCATAGCGTGAATCGTATTGCGACCGATAACTTTTTTAGGCTTCTCCAACTCAATGCGCGGAAGCTTGGACGCACGTTGATATAACGCTTCTGTGGCTATTCCTATCCCAGGTACAATGGCTCCACCTAGATAATTACCCTTAGCATCAATACAATCAAATGTAGTCGCTGTACCGAAATCAACAACTACTAAAGGTCCTTTATACTGGTTGACCGCAGCAACAGCATTTACAATACGATCTGCACCCACTTCACGCGGGTTTTCGTAACGCAAATTCAATCCTGTTTTAATCCCGGGTCCAACCACCAATGGTATTTTATGAATGAATTTCTGACACATTTCTTCAAAAACATTGACTAGAGGTGGAACTACCGATGATATGATCACACCTTCAATATCCTTAACAGAAATGTCGGACATCCGAAATAGATTAAAGATCATAACACCGTACTCATCTACTGTAGATTGACGAGTCGTACTAAGACGGAAATGATGGACCAACTCCCGATTGTTATAGATCCCTAATACGATATTTGTATTGCCTATGTCTACTACAAGAATCATGAAGTCTGGTCCTCCTTCTTCGCGTTAAGATCCAAACTAATATCCAAACTATTAAAAGAATATGTCAGCTGTCCAACCGAGATGATATCCACTCCACACTCAGCAATTCCCCGAATCGTCTGTAAAGATACGTTACCGGACGCCTCTATTTTGACATGAGGCACCTGTGAACGAATAATTTCAACAGCCTGTCTCATAAGATTATGGCTCATATTATCTAACATAATAATATCAGCCCCAGCGGAAATGGCTTCATTTACTTGTTCCAGATTCTCAGCTTCAACTTCAATAGTCATCGTATGTGGAATATAAGCCCGAGCACGACTCACTGCTTGTGTAATACCACCCGCGCCCTTAATATGATTGTCCTTAATCATGACAGCATCATATAAGCCAAATCGATGGTTTGCCCCGCCGCCAACTCTCACAGCATACTTTTCAAGCATACGATGACCTGGTGTCGTCTTACGTGTGTCCACAAGTCGCGTAGGTAACCCTTCTATCACATCAACGAACTGACTTGTCTTTGTAGCAATACCAGACAAACGCTGTAACAAATTCAGAGCTAACCGTTCACCCGTCAGAATGCTATGTGTACTTCCTTCAACCTCTGCAATAATGGTTCCTTTTGTGACAGACTGACCCTCTTGCACATGGGACACAAAAGTGAGTGCTGGATCAACGACTTCAAATACCAACTCTGACACCGGAATTCCGGCGATAATACCATCCTCTTTGGCATGAATAATTCCTTTAGATTCATGATCTATAGATATCGTTGCGAGAGAAGTAATATCGCCTGATCCAACATCTTCTCTCAACCAATGACGTATCGATTCCACCAAATTTTCATTGTATCCATTAAACATCATCACTGAATTCCCCCACGATCTCATGCTCACGTTGCTGTAACAGATGCTTACGCCAATTCAAATCATCCCGTTCAGGATAATCAAACCGATAGTGTGCACCTCGACTTTCTTTACGCGCCAAAGCAGCCTGCGTAATAAGCAACGAACACGTTAACATATTAGCAAATTCGAATTCTTCTTTCTTAAACAACGCCGATTGAAAAATAGGTAGCTGACGACTTAGTTCCTCAAGTCCCTTCGATAATAACTCTTCATCACGACGAAGACCTACATAACGTACCATGACCTTTTGTAGCTTCAAACGTTTCTCGACCATCGCCTGCATTGGAACATCCACCCGATTACAGTCTACCACGAGTGAGCCTCCGGACCAATTCAGGGGCGGAAGTTCCCTAATTCGATTCACTATTCGACTACCAAACACAATCGCTTCTGACAATGAATTACTTGCCAATCGATTAGCGCCATGAACTCCCGTCGATGATGCCTCTCCACATGCAAACAAACGTGAAATGTTACTTTCACCACTCAAATCTGTCTGCACGCCACCCATCATATAATGTGCAGCAGGTGCGACGGGAATCCAGTCTGTTGTCATATCTAAACCATATACCATACAAGTCTCAACAATCGTTGGAAAACGATGCTTGATCATATCTGCTGTTTCATGCGTTATATCTAAATAAATGAAGGTAGACTTCGTTTCCTCCATCTCACTTACGATCGCCCGAGCTACGATGTCCCTTGGTGCAAGTTCAAGCATCTCATGGTATTTGCTCATGAAACGCTCACCCTTAATATTACGCAGGATAGCCCCCTCACCACGCACAGCTTCCGATATTAGAAACCTCGGAGCTCCTGGGTAACAAAGTGACGTTGGATGAAATTGAAGAAACTCCATATCACGTATCTTAGCTCCAGCTCGGTAGGCCATCGCGACACCATCAGCTGTTGCAACTTCAGGATTCGTTGTATACCGGTACAACTGACCCGTCCCTCCGGAACATAGAATTGTCGCATCTCCCTGAACGAAGATACGTTTTCCATCAGGCCCTTGAACGAGTACGCCAATACATACGCCATCATCTGTAATCATATCCAAGACGAAATGGTTGTCCCACACTTCAATATTGTCCTTTTTGATGACTTGCTCAGATAAAGCCCTAACAATCTCAAACCCAGTCGCATCTCCGTTGGCATGCAATATACGTCGGTGACTATGTGCGCCTTCTTGCGTCAGCGCCAACTCTCCATTATCCTCATCAAATGTCGTGCCTAATGCAATGAGTTCTTTAACCCCTAACGGTCCCTCATTCACAAGGATATCAACAGCATCAGAAGAACAAAGACCAGCCCCCGCAAGCAGTGTATCCGCTCGGTGGAAGGCTGGTGAATCATCCTCTGATATAACAGCGGCTATTCCCCCTTGTGCATAACGAGTATTACTCTCAAGCAAAGCATTCTTAGTAATCATTAATACTTGACGATCCTTACCCGCCTTAATGGCTGTGAATAATCCAGCAATACCAGATCCAATCACAATAACGTCTGTCTTAACTTTTGGAAGAGACTCTAGATCGAAATCTACCAAATACCGTGGAATCATAACGTTGTTCACCTGTCTTAAGAGGAAGAGTAGCGCATGCTACTTGACCTGTAACATGCGCTCTAGGGAAATCCGTGCTTTATCAGCAATAGCCGGTGGTACATAGATCTGTGGCTTCATCGTCTCTAGACACTTCACCAATTTTTTAAGATTATTAACCTTCATATTAGGACATACTAGAAACTTAGTTGCGAAGTGGAATGTCTTGTCAGGACTATCTAGTCGAAGCTGGAATCCCGTTCCATCCTCGGTACCTACAATAAATTGTTTCACATCTGATTTCTTACAATATTCTAGAATAGCTGTAGTACTCCCTACGAAATCTCCCAATTCAACCACTTCAGGTCGGCACTCCGGATGAACGACAAAAGGAGCATCTGGATACTTAGCCTTCATTTCATATACATCTTTGACGGTTAACATATCATGCGTATTACAATAACCTTCCCATATAATCAACTTCTTGTCTGTGTGCTGCTGCACATAGTGACCTAGGTTTTTATCGGGAACCCAAATAATTTCGTCCGAATCGACGGATTGAATAACTCTAACTGCATTGGCTGACGTACAGCAAATATCCGTCTCCGCCTTGATCTCTGCAGAAGAATTAATATATGTAACTACTTTAGCATTGGGATGTTGAGCTTTCAGCTTTCGAAGTCCATCTACATTGACCATATCAGCCATTGGACAACCTGCACGTTCATCAGGTATTAATACCGTCTTATTTGGCGCAAGAATTTTGGCACTTTCCCCCATGAAATGTACACCACAGAACACAATAACTTCAGCATCCGTCTGAGCAGCCTTTTGTGCAAGTAAAAATGAATCTCCCCGGAAATCTGCTACTTCTTGTATTTCATCACGTTGATAATAATGAGCTAAAATAATGGCATTCCGTTCTTTCTTTAATTCCATGAGTCGTTCGCGCAGTTCTCTATTCTGTTCCGCCTTACGCTCT
>Ga0153923_100559_pt1 | contig 11375 bp, 9 predicted proteins | sample TSNJ007MetaG_FD_104682 | JGI IMG/M metagenome (GOLD analysis project Ga0153923, IMG submission 104682) | Attine ant fungus gardens microbial communities from New Jersey, USA - TSNJ007 MetaG | ecosystem: Host-associated > Fungi > Mycelium > Unclassified | place: USA: New Jersey, Brendon T. Byrne... | reverse complement strand
TTGAAGAATTTCCTGTTTGGTGTATTTCATTTCTAATTGTGTCGTGTAAAAGGCTTCTTGTACTTTACGTGTCCAGGTCTTGGCATGAGAAAGATACAAGTTCCGAGCGAGTTGTTGTGTGAGAGTACTGGCACCTTGTGAACGATTCATGTTCTCAAGATTGACGAGTATGGCTCGCCCCATGCCTTTGATATCAAATCCCAAATGGTCGTAGAACTTCCGATCCTCCACCGACAGCGTAGCTTGAATCAGGTAGGGTGAGATTTCGTCTAACGTTACAGGATCATAACTGCGTCCGCTAACTGAAAATGTAGACATGATTCCTTCCTGGTTGTCCAAAATACGTGAATTATGGTCAGTGTCGGCTACAGGTAGGTTTGTATTGTATAAGTATATGAGCAGAGTAGCACAGGCCAGAAGGACGAGTACTGCCATGCCAGATAGTAGCTTGACGATAGTGATGAAGCGTCTTTTCCGCTTAGGTGATTTGTGGGATGCATGTGACATGACAGAGGAGCTCCCTTTCTTTTACGTTTCTTTTCTTTCCATTATGGGAATAGAAGGGTTTAGATATTCACGGGGATAGGGTACAAATATTGAAAAAAGGGTAATGTAATATGAAAATGGTTGCATTTTCATGTTGATTCATTATAATGTGATTTGTCTGTTACAATTAAGCAAAAGTTGCAGCTGTTTCACGTAACGCTTTCGAAATGATAAGATTTACATATAAACTAGCGAAAGAAGGGATCACCCCATGGAATTATGGTACACAGAGAAACAAACCCCTGTATTTGGAATTACAGCGAAAATAAAAGAAACATATGTAACAGAAAAAACTGATTTTCAAGATCTAGCGATGATTGAGACAGAAGAATTTGGAACGATGCTCGTACTTGACGGTATGGTTATGACAACCGTGAAGGATGAGTTTGTATATCATGAAATGGTTGCCCATCCGGCATTAAATACGCATCCTAATCCTAAGCATGTATTAGTTGTAGGTGGTGGAGATGGTGGCGTAATTCGTGAAGTGCTCAAGCACCCAGGCGTAGAGAAGGCTGTGTTGGTTGAGATCGATGGTAAAGTTATTGAATACTCTAAGAAGTATTTGCCGTCTATCGCAGGTAAATTAGAAGATCCTCGTGTAGAAGTTTTGGTGAACGATGGATACATGCATATTCTAGAACACAAGAATGAATATGATGTAATCATGGTTGATTCTACAGAACCTGTAGGTCCTGCAGCGCCATTGTTTGAACGTGGATTCTACCAAGGTATCTTTGAAGCTTTGAAAGATGACGGAATCTTTGTCGCTCAGACGGACAACCCTTGGTTTAAGGCTGACCTTATCCAACAAGTCAACCGTGATGTGAAAGAAATTTTCCCAATTGTGCGCGTATATGCTGCGAATATTCCTACGTACCCAAGTGGACTTTGGACATTTACATTGGGAAGTAAAGTTCACGATCCGCTAGCAGTAGATGAAACAGCTATTCCAGAAATGGATACAAAGTATTATTCATCCCGTCTGCATAAGGCTGCATTTGTATTGCCGAAATTCGTTGAAGATCTTACGAAATAAAGGGGACATAAATAGACGATGAAACTAGATCAATCTTACTCAGGAAATGTATTTATTTGCAGCTCTGAAGATTACGAAGGTTCTAAAGCCGTTATCTACGGGATGCCAATGGATTACACCGTTAGTTACCGTCCGGGTTCTCGATTCGGCCCTTCCCATATACGTCAAGCTTCCGTTGGGCTGGAAGAGTATAGTCCTTATCTAGACAAAAGTATTGATGACATGACTTACTTTGATGCAGGCGATCTCATGCTACCTTTCGGGAACGCAGGACGTAGTCTTGAAGTCATCAGCGAATATGTAGGTAAGTTGCTAGCAGATGATAAATTTCCAATTGGCCTTGGTGGGGAACATTTAGTGACATGGCCAGTTATTCAACAGGTATTTGCTAAATATCCTGACCTTATACTCATTCATATCGATGCGCATGCCGACCTTAGAGAGAATTATGAGGGAGAACCATTGTCCCACTCTACACCTGTACGTAAGGCAGCTGCGCTTATGGGCGGAAGTAATATCTATCAATTCGGTATCCGTTCTGGATCGCGTGAAGAATTCCAATTCGGGCATAAGAACATTAACTTCTATCCATTTGAAGTAGCGGCTCCCCTCAAGGAAGCCTTGCCTAAGATGGGTAACCGCCCTGTTTATGTTACGATCGACATTGACGTATTGGATCCTTCTGCAGCACCAGGTACAGGAACAGCAGAAGCGGGAGGAATCACTTCCAAGGAATTGCTGGAAGCTGTACATCTTATTGCAAATTCCGAAGTCAACGTTGTGGGTTGCGATCTAGTAGAAGTTGCACCTATTTATGATCAGTCCGAACAAACACAGATTGTAGCCGCTAAACTTATTCGTGAAATGCTGCTAGGATTTGTAAAATAATATAAAGCTCAACACATAGATACCTTTAGAATCGCTTCAAGAGCATATGCCTCTTTAGAGCATCTAAAGGTTTCTTTTCTCTATAGCAAATAGGGAATTGCAAATGGGGATGAATCATGAGTTAAGGGTATATAACTAAGATCAGGGGGTGTGATCTATGGATTTGAAGAAAAAGAGTATTGATCGTGCACTACGGATCCTTGTAATAATGGTATTACTTATTCCTTTAGGGGGCATCGGGTCAGGTTATCTAGCAACCGCTACATCTGACACAAGCTGTGGAAAAGGGGACCATGGACTGCTGCAACAGTTACAGAAGCAACATCAGGGGGAAGGTCAGAGTGCACTCTCTTTTACAGATATTCAATTTCTGAACGATCGGATAGGTAGAGCTTCTGGTAATGGATTTATCATAGGCACCTCCGATGCGGGATGTCACTGGCAGGAAATATATACAGGGCAATGGCAAATTGCCCAAATAGACTTCTCCGACAATAAAAATGGGTGGGCGCTGGCAACGTTGCCTTCTGAACAAAAGAAACATTTGATTCAGACCTCCGATGGGGGAGCCCATTGGAAGAACGTCGACACAGCCATTACATTTGATCGGATAGATATACTGAATGACAAAGAAGGGCTCGGCTATACAGCCACTTCGGCCTACAAAACCGTTGATGGGGGTAAAAGTTTCGCCCCAATTCCAACGCCTGTGAATAACCGATACGCTTCATTTAGTAATATGAAAACGGGCTGGTCTATCGTAGTTATTCCAAGCGGAGGCTATACGGTCATGAAGACGGTAGATGGAGGTAAACACTGGTCGCTTAAGTTGAAGGTGGCTGCGGACAGTAATAATGGCGGAGAGATATACAGCAATGGCAATCAAGTTTGGGCTTTACTATACGGAGAGGCAGGGATGTCACAAGTATCCTATTCCCTCTATGGTAGTACAGATGGAGGATCACATTGGAATCGTGTTATCGCGCAAGATACGGCGGGAGGGGGCCCTGCCCAAGGTAGCGGTAAGGCCATATCACAAAAAGGTCCAGCTTCCCCTGGTGGACATCCAGGCAACATGCAACTTATCGGAGACAGAACTGCATTCTTAGTGGGTGGTTCACCTGCTGGAGAAGTTGTATCTGTAGGGCGTTCATATAATGGAGCACAGTCATGGACCAATATTACACCATCCATTGAAGGATATGATGCAAGAATTTCTTTTGCGGATAGTAAAAAAGGCTGGCTAGCTGTCGTAAACAGTTCTGACAAATCAGCAGTCTATATGACTAAAGATGGCGGCGTTAGCTGGAATGTGAAGTTCTCATTGATGAAATAGTAATGACTATAAGATGGCTACCCCTATACACGGAGCGGGTAGCCGTTTTATTGAAATAACATAAGAAGCTATAAGTTTAAGTTCTCAGTGTTTGCAGAACATAACGGGTCGTGCGGTACAATCAGGAAATCAGAGGATAACAGCGATCGGAAGGACAATCCGTTATCGTAGCGGTCATCCGTAGTCATTATTTTTATTTGAATTGAATCGGCGAACTGGCTATAGTAGTACAATAGGAATGTACAGATTGGAGATTGTTAGATATATGTCAGACAAAACACAAGCCCAGATAAGGCTAGTCAGCCGAGTAGATGGGGAAGAAGTGGTTCAGGAACTGCCTGCTGAATTGATTCAGAAGGGCACGGTACTGTATGTGCGATATGAGGAGCCAGAGGTAAGTCCACAGGGCGGAGCCATTAGAACTACAATCAAGATCACACCTAATGAAGTCAAAATAATTCGCCACGGCGAAGTTCAGTCAGAACACTCTTTTGAGCAAGAGAAGAGATTGCCTGGCTTTTACCGCTCGCCATATACGACATTTAACCTCTCAACCTATACCACGGATATGGATATCAAGATTGAGGGAATGTACGGGCATGTGAGATTTGCATATGATTTATATGTATTCGATGATCTATCAGGACAATTTGCAATAGATTTACATATACAGGAGGAAATTAAATTATGACACAAAACCCATTAGAGCAGATTAATCAGTTGGTATCGGAGTCGATTGCTGCTGCTGTGATTGCTGCTGGATTAGTCACCCTTGAAGAACTTCCAGCGATTACACTTGAAGTGCCAAAGGATAAGACTCACGGAGATCTAGCTACGAACATCGCAATGCAACTCACAAAGATTGCTAAAAGGAACCCACGTCAAATTGCGGAGAGCATTATAGCTCACTTAGATTTGAAGAAAGCGAACATTGAGAAGGCAGAGATTGCTGGACCAGGATTTATTAACTTCACCTTAGTTAAGACTTACTTATATCCTGTATTGCATCAGGTTCAGGAACATGGCAGTGACTATGGTCGTAGTAACGTAGGCCAAGGTAAAAGAGTGCAAATCGAGTTCGTTAGTGCTAATCCAACAGGAACGCTACATTTAGGACATGCTCGTGGAGCAGCAGTAGGTGATTCATTGTGTAATGTACTGGATTTTGCAGGATATCAAGTGACTCGGGAATATTATATTAATGATGCTGGTAATCAAATCGTTAATTTGTGTAAATCCATTGAGGCTCGATATCTTCAAGAATTAGGACAAGATGTGGAAATGCCTGAGGATGGCTATCACGGTGCAGATATAAAGGGCTTTGCGAAAGAACTGGTAGCAGAGAAGGGCGAATCCTTACTGTCTATGAGCCCAGAAGAGCGCACTGCTTTCTTGCGTACGTATGGTTTGGAGAAAGAATTGGCTAAAATCAAACGTGACCTTTCAAGGTTTAGAGTGCACTTTGATGAATGGTTTAGTGAAACGTCACTATATGAGAACGGCCAAGTAGAGGTAGCACTCTCCGAATTGAAAGCAAGAGGAGAAGTCTATGAGTTGGATGAAGCGACATGGCTACGTACAACGGATTACGGAGACGACAAAGACCGCGTATTGGTGAAGAATGACGGAACCTATACTTACCTGACACCAGATATCGCCTACCATCGCAATAAATATAGTAGAGGATATGACCAAATGATCAACATTTGGGGAGCGGATCATCATGGATATATTCCACGTGTGAAGGCTGCTATGGATTCATTAGGTTATGATTCTGGGAAATTGACCGTATTGATTGCTCAAATGGTGAGCTTATTCCAAGACGGCGAAAAAGTGAAAATGTCCAAGCGAACAGGTAAAGCAGTAACGATGATAGATCTGATGGACGAAGTTGGTGTGGATGCCATTCGTTATTTCTTTACGATGCGTAGCATGGATTCACATCTAGATTTCGACATGGATCTAGCGATTTCAACGTCTAATGAGAATCCTGTATTCTATGTTCAATATGCGCATGCGCGTATTTGCAGCATTTTCCGTCAAGCAGAAGAACAGAACATTACGTTGTTGGCACTGTCAGACATTGATTTGACTAAGCTTAATAATGATCGTGAGTATGATCTTCTTCGTAAAATAGGGGAATTGCCTGAAGAGATTGCAACTGCGGCGGATAACTATGCACCTCACAGAATGGTTCGTTATGTCTATGAGCTTTCTTCTATGTTACATAGTTACTACAAAGCAGAGCGTGTTATCACTGAGGATGTTATGCAAACACAAGCTCGTCTTGCCTTGCTAGGTGCAGTTCGTGTGGTTATTGTTAACGTTCTGAAGATGATAGGTGTAACGGCTCCAGAAAAAATGTAATCACAACTTAAACCTTTGAATAACGACAAAAACTGCCCTTCTATATTTTGGAAGGGCGGTTTTTCTTTGCTTTAAGGCTAGCAGTTACAGGTTCTGCACCCGTAGTAGTCAATTTCATTCCTTCTCTTAGTAATTGGAGTGCGTTAACTTCTCCTGAGTCTCGATCCAGGCGTTGGTCTTTACGTAAGCGTAAAGGCGTAGAAGTGCGCTGAAGAAGTGATTTGATTTCTGCCGGTTGGAGACTGCTGTTTTGTGCAAGTAAAAGCGCGATGGCCCCACTTACATGAGAGGTAGCCATAGAGGTGCCACTCATTTCATGATATTTACCATGTGTCCATGAGGATATAATTTTATCTCCAGGAGCATAGATATCAATATACTGTCCTCGATTACTGAATGGTGCTATCCGTCTATTCTGATCCGTTGCGCCTACGGATATGGTCTGTGAATAGCGAGCAGGATAGTCAATGGTTCGTCGTTTGCCGTCGTTTCCTGAAGAAGCGACAATTGAAATACCAGAGAGGTAGGCTTTATTGACAATTTCCTGTAAGGCGCGGCTACGTGTCTTCATTCCAAAGCTCATATTAATCAGATGGACATGATTACGAACACACCAATCAATGCCTAATATGATATCAGATACATAAGCTGACCCATTGTGGTCAAATGCCTTAACAGGATAGATGATAGACCGTGGAGCAACACCCATCATTCCTTCTGTGCTATTTGCTGCTGCAATGGTTCCGGCAATATGTGTACCATGACCGTTGTCGTCAAGGGGTAACATGTTACGGTTCAATAAATTAATACCTCCGGAGAGCGAATGTCGGAGATCAGGATGTTGGAAATCTACCCCGGTATCAATGACTCCGATTTTAATACGATGTCCGGTCGATGTGGACCAAGCTCGGGGAGCATGAATCTGCTTCACACCATAAGGGATTCCTGGATTGGTATCGATTTTACTCTGAACAGCGTGAACTTTTATTGACCTATTGTCTTCTAGTAACAGAAGATCTTTATATCTAAGGGCGAACTTACTTCGAGCTGAGACGGGGGCGATAATGGACTTAATTAAATGGGAAGAATGCACATGGGGTAATTTAATGCCGCTTGCTTTTAGCCTATTTAATTCCCGATGGTAGGCAAAATAGTGTCGGGGATTGAGAAAGGTCATAATACGTTTCTCTTCGACTGGGTTGCGACGATCGGTTTCTTCGAGCAACATCTGGATAAATCGAGTGTAGTCCATGTTGAGCCTTCCCCCTCTTGAGAACCATGCTGAGGTATTCTATGAACATGGAGTCCTGTGGGAGTGGGAACTTGCCCTTATTTTTGTAAATGGGCACTGATTTGTTGTCAAAGTGAAGCGGCGTACATAATATAGACAGAAGAGACCGAGATGGCTCTTACGACACTCCCATTTAGGAGTTTCTTCCTCGGGGAATGGATACAGTCATAAAGGCAGGGAACCCCCTGCCTTTTTTATCGTGATAATAGTGAAGAGTAATTATTAAATCTCCTTGTACCTGAGTTAACAATCCGCGAACATAAAAACTTGCAATTTAATCCCAAATAGGTTTTACTTATTTGTGTTAATGGATATGTTGATTGATATTACGTGTAAATATGCACATTGCGTGAGAGGAAGTGTTCATAAGTGAGTGCCCCACTCCATTTAAAACTTGATCCTGAAAGAATCAAGGAAATGCCTATGGTTGATCTTGCTTTTGCTATTTTAAAGACCGTGAATACGCCGTACTATTATCTTGATCTAATGTCAGAGGTAGCTAAACAGCGTGGTCTAAATGAAAAAGAAATGAATGATTTGATTGCACAGCTATATACCGAGATTAATATCGACGGACGGTTTGCTTGTGTTGGAACCAATCTGTGGGGATTGAAACGGTGGTATCCTGTAGATCGTGCTGAAGATCCAATTTCGAATGCCAAGCGTCCACGTATCATTAATGATGACGATGACGATTTGGAAGATGATGACTTCGCTGATGAAGAAGAAACATATGTTGGCGATGAAGCAGAAGAATTCGACAGAATTGATGAAGATCATGACGATGTTTATAGCGATGACGATTCTGAGGAAGAAGCTGAAGAAGAAGTTGTGCTAGAAGACGATGATTTGGATGACGCAGATGATGATTCAACAGATGATGATGACGCAGATGACTCCGATGATACCGACGAAAAGTAATAACTAATTTATTGCAGAGAACGAATCAGAGTTTAATATGTTGAAGTTGAGAATAATGTATTCGCGACTTGACACAGAACATGGCACAGAGTAAACTATTGCATGGGCTTATGATTGAACTTGAATAATTTTGAATTGATAAAAAGTGCCCCCGTACTACGGGTGTCACTTTTTTGTTTTTTAAAATATAAGAAAGTATTATTTTCAATTGATACTCTATTCCTTATATTTCCGCTGAAACGGTGCCGTCTTTGAAAAAAGGACGGCATAGCGGTTTCTACTTGAATAGGGTTAAAAACTGTGCCATTTGGACATAAATCGCATATTGTTATTGGCCATCAAGAGTAAGGAAACGTTTATAGGTTACGATAACATCATATGTCGCCTGCATTTCTGGACTTTATAATAGGAGGTTTTTTTACAGTGACAAAGTATATTTTTGTGACGGGCGGAGTTGTGTCTTCTTTAGGTAAAGGGATTACCGCTGCTTCACTTGGCAGGCTGCTCAAAAATAGAGGACTAAAAGTAACGATCCAGAAGTTCGATCCGTATTTGAATGTGGATCCCGGAACAATGAGTCCTTACCAGCACGGTGAAGTATTTGTGACAGACGATGGCGCTGAGACCGATTTGGACCTTGGCCATTACGAAAGATTTATTGATATCAATTTGTCTAAGAACAGTAACGTTACAACAGGGAAGATTTATTCTTCAGTTATCAGCAAAGAACGTCGCGGTGAGTATTTAGGGGGAACGGTTCAGGTTATTCCTCATATTACAAATGAAATTAAAGAACGTGTATACCGTGCAGGTCGTGAAGCGGGTTCCGATGTTGTTATTACGGAGATTGGTGGAACTGTAGGGGACATTGAGAGTCTTCCATTCCTTGAAGCTATTCGCCAAATCAAGAGTGAGATCGGTCGCGATAATGTGATGTACATTCACGTGACATTGATTCCATATATTAAAGCAGCCGGTGAAGTGAAGACGAAACCGACTCAACATAGTGTGAAGGAATTACGTAGCATTGGTATTCAACCAAATGTGATCGTATGTCGTACGGAGTATGAGCTATCCGCAGATATGAAAGCTAAAATTGCGTTATTCTGTGATATTGATGAAAATGCAGTCGTTGAATGTCGTGATGCTGCTACGCTATATAGAGTGCCGCTTAATTTGCGTGATGAAGGTCTCGATGAGATCGTAGTTAATCATTTGAAGTTGACTACACCATTACCAGATATGACAGAGTGGGAAAGTCTTGTGCACCGTATTGAAAAGCTAGACAAAACAGTGGAAATTGCCATTGTAGGTAAATATGTGGCATTACATGATGCTTACTTAAGTGTTGTAGAATCCCTTTCACATGCTGGATTTGAAGCTGATGTTGATGTGAAGATCCGTTGGGTTAATGCAGAAGAGATTACACCTGAGAATGTAGCAGATATGCTACAAGGCATTAGCGGTATTCTAGTTCCTGGTGGATTTGGTGATCGCGGTATTGAAGGTAAGATCTCTGCTATCAAATACGTACGTGAGAACAACATTCCATTCTTCGGTATTTGCCTAGGTATGCAAGTATCCGTTATTGAGTATGCTCGTTCGATTCTAGGTCTTGAAGGTGCGAATAGCTCGGAGATTAATCCTTCGACAGAGTATCCTGTCATTGATCTATTGCCAGAACAAAAGGATATTGAAGATCTAGGTGGTACAATGCGTCTAGGGCTATATCCATGTAAGTTACAACCAGGTTCATTAGCTATGAGTTGCTATGATGATGAATTAGTGTATGAAAGACATCGTCATCGGTATGAGTTTAACAATCAGTACCGTGAAGCGCTTGAAAAAGCTGGAATGATTATATCAGGAACTTCTCCTGATGGACGTCTTGCAGAAATTATTGAGCTTCCAGGACATCCATGGTTCTTATCCGTGCAATTCCATCCGGAATTCACATCTCGTCCGAATCGTCCACAACCATTGTTCCGTGAATTCGTTAAAGCAACTGTGAAATATCAAGGGTAAACCCTTTTAGTTAAGGCCTCTTTAGGATAGAGCTATAGACATGAAGTTGAGAAAGAGGACTTCTTGTAGCTCTCCCTAGAGAGGCCTTTTTTATGTTGATTTAAACATATAGAAGGAATTTGGTTCACAGAGGAAGAATAACATAATATGGATTCCCTTCAGATATGAGGGATTGTCTTAGTGCTAAAGCAGTTTAAGTTGATTGTCTGGGGGTTGTTAACGGGTGGATAAGAAGAAATTATTAATCGTGGATGACCAAAACGGTATTCGAATTCTTTTGATGGAAGTATTTAGTAGTGAAGGGTATGATACATTTCAGGCAGCAAACGGTAAACTGGCCTTAGAGCTAGTTGTGAATGAGTCACCAGATTTAGTATTGCTTGATATGAAAATTCCAGGTATGGATGGACTTGAGATTCTGAAAAGGATCAAAGAACTCAATACGGATATCAAAGTCATTATGATGACCGCATACGGTGAGCTTGATATGATAAAAGAGGCGACTGACCTCGGAGCACTTATGCATTTTACAAAACCATTTGATATTGACGAAATGAGAGTAGCCGTTAACACACAGCTGAAGAAGAACGTACTTGAGAAGCGTATCTAAGGAATGAAATTCTGCTTATTGCAGAATTTTTTTATGACTAGAAAGTGTATAGTTGCATACTCTATTCTCTGAATCATCTAGATGAACGCATTTGTCCATATTGGACGGATGCGTTCATCCTTGCGTATAGGGATTGTGTCATCTTGCATAGCGGGATTAGTAATATTGACTTATACTATATGAGCGGCTTCTGACCATAGACGTACCACATATACTTTGAAATGCTTGTTTAGTATTTTTGATCTGATGTGGTATACTATAGTTTGTATGAGGTGTCGGCATAATAATATAGACAAAAACAACATTTTTTAGGAGGATTGGACCATGCCATTAGTATCTATGACAGACATGT
>Ga0153923_100558_pt1 | contig 11386 bp, 6 predicted proteins | sample TSNJ007MetaG_FD_104682 | JGI IMG/M metagenome (GOLD analysis project Ga0153923, IMG submission 104682) | Attine ant fungus gardens microbial communities from New Jersey, USA - TSNJ007 MetaG | ecosystem: Host-associated > Fungi > Mycelium > Unclassified | place: USA: New Jersey, Brendon T. Byrne... | reverse complement strand
CAGCCACCATTCGGTTCTTTAAATTCTGCAGCAGATTCCACTCTTTTTTGCAGCTGCTCCGCTTCCCATCATAATAAAAGACACCGCCAGATGTTTCAACCTTCCCCAGCTCCACGGCCGACCAGTAACAAGATACCACTTCCGCCTCCGAACAGACCTCTTTTCCGATAAAAATCTGACAGATCGTCTGCGGAAATCCTAAAGACACCCTTTTTAACCATTTCAGACATCCGTCTAACTGCTCCGGAGAAATAAGACAGGCAAAACATCCGTCATGTGAGACAAAGAAAAAATCTTTCAAAACCTTTCCCAAAGCCGCCGCGCAAGTTAACCATTCACCATCGATATCGCCGGACAATAATTTGATTACCATCATTTCATAATATTTCTTTTTGGTGTACTGGCCCAAAAAAAGATTGGAAATACGAACACGGTGGTTTAAAAGCCGCATCAGTTCATATTCCGTTTTCATTTCCAGCCTTTCCTCCTTTTTTACAGTCTGTTCCTCATCCAGACATCTTTTTATATTTAAAAATGTGATTTCAATCTCTTCTTCGCCAAGAGGCTTCAGCAAATAGTCCTCCACCCGTAAAAGAAGAGCTTGCTTGGCCAGTTCAAATTCTCCGTACCCACTGATAATTACTGATTTTAAATTTTTCTGATATTTCCTGGCCTCATCGATCAGCTCAAGGCCGTTCATCTGCGGCATTTTGATATCTGTCAGGAGGACATCTGCCGGTTCGGATTTCAGATAATCAAGTGCATCCGAAGCTTTCGAAAAAGTTCCTGCCACATGAAACCCCAGTTTTTTCCACTGTATTACACGCTCCAGTCCTTTGCGGATCAATTCATCATCATCTACAATAATCAAAGTGTACATATCGTTCCTCCTCCCTTAGCTGATATCCTACTTAACATTATATCCTCATGGGGACGCTACCGCAATGTACGTTATATTAGATTAGTACCAATTTTTTCTTAATCTGAAATAATCAGTAAAAAACTGAACTTGGCTGTCTTGCAGACGATATCGGATCTCATCTAAAATAATTGGAAAAGGAGTGATGATATGAATCAACCAAAGCTGTTGAATAACCACTGGTATTTTAAACCTGATTTTTTTGAAACAGATATCTCCACGGCATTAGAGAAAGTGCAGTCCAAAGACTGGAAAGCGGTCAATCTGCCGCACACCGTAAAGGAACTTCCTTTTAACTGTTTCAGCCATGACGAAACATCCATGATTTCTTCCTACGTGACTTATGTGGATATTCCTGTCCAAATGAAACACCGCCGCATTATTTTAAGATTCGACGGTGTCATGGCCTACTATGAATTGTTCTGTAACGGGCATTCGATGGGAGAACATCGCGGCGGATATTCAAAATCTTTTATTGATGTCACTGAAGCAATTTGCTTCGGACATAAAAATGAGTTCTTTCTTAAAGTGGATTCAACTGAACGCAATGACATTCCCCCATTTGGATATATTGTCGATTTTCTGACGTACGGGGGAATTTACCGGGATGTTTATCTCTACATGGTAAACCATACTTACATCTCCAATGTTCTGGCCCGCTACCATGTTGAGTCGGATCAAAGGATCTCTTTCTACCCGGAAGTTTTCTTTCAGAATCATCAGCCCCATGTACTGAATGCCAAACTGCGTTTTTGCCTGAAGCAATCCAACGGAACCTTTGTCCTCGACCGGACGGTGGCTTTATCCGTTGCTCCTGGCGAATCTTCCTTTACTGCCGTTCCTATGCCGGTAATAAATGTGACCCTCTGGGATATTGATGACCCCCATCTGTATACGCTGGAGACAGAATTGCTCTTGAACGGTGAGATCACCGATACGCACAGCACCAGAACCGGTTTCCGAACGATGGAATGTACCAGCCATGGTTTCTATTTAAACGGCAGAAAAAGAAAACTCTGCGGATTAAACCGTCATCAGAGTTTTCCATACATCGGCTATGCTATGGGACGAAACGGACAGCGAAAGGATGCGGAAATTATCCGAAAGGAACTTGCCTGCAATACCGTCCGCACCTCTCACTACATGCAGTCAGAGCATTTTTTAGATCGCTGCGATGAGATTGGCCTCCTCGTCTTTGAAGAAATTCCCGGCTGGCATTACATCGGCGATGAGACTTATCAGACGGTTGTCCTGAATGATGTAAAGATGATGATTACCATGGACTATAACCATCCTGCAATTTTTATCTGGGGGATACGATTAAATGAATCGGAGGACTGTCCAGAGCTTTACAGCCGGACCAACGAACTTGCCAAACGGCTGGATCCCGGCCGGGCCACCACCGGAGTCCGCTACTTCAAAGGAAGTGACCTGAAAGAGGACGTATACTGTATCAACGACTTTTGCCACAAAGGATCAAAACGGGAGGATGTGCTGCAAAACCAGCGCCAGGTAACCGGTCTGAACTACGATGTCCCCTATATGGTTTCTGAGTTCTGCGGCCATGTATTTCCCTGTAAGCCCTGGGATAATGAAAATGTCCGGGAAGAACACGCCCGTATGCATGCCCGGGTACAGAGCCGTTCCGCCTGCACAGACAATCTCATGGGGGCACTTGCCTGGTGTGCATTTGATTACCAGACACACGGCGACTATGGATCCGGTGATAAGATCTGTTATCACGGTGTGATGGATATGTTCCGCATGCCGAAATTTGCTTCCTGGCTCTATCGCAGCCAGAAGAACCCCGAAGAAGAAATTGTCATGGAAACCACTTCCGTATTTTCCCGCGGGGAAAAGGGTGACAACAAGGTAGCTCCGGTTATCATCATGACCAACTGTGACTATATTGAAGTTGAACTGTACGGCAGTTCCATCGGCCGCTTCTACCCCAGCAACAATTATGTCGGACTGCCTCACCCGCCAATCGAAATCAGCACTCACAGCAGCTTCTGGATAGAAATCTGGCAGGGTGCTGTCATCTCCGGCTATATCGGTTCAGAAAAGGTGGCCGAGCGCCGCTTTGTGCGGGATGCAGTGTTAAGCCGTTTGGAGGCACTCGCGGACAATACGGTACTGACCAGCGCCTATGCGGACGACACTCGGATTGCCCTGCGTTTTCTGGATCAGGAAGGCAATCTCCTGCCCTATTATCCTGGCATTGTGAAGGTATCCTGCCAGGGAGATATCGAACTGCGTGGACCGGATACCTTCCCATCAATGGGCGGCATGGCCGCCTTCTGGATCCGGACAACCGCATCGGGAAAACCGGGAACAGCAACAGTTACAATCCACACATTCAACTCCGTTCTTCCTGAGCAGACATTGGAATTTGAGCTGGTCTGATGCTATTCCAGAACCGCTCCAGCCACCCAGAAACCGTCTGCCGGTTCACCACGCCATATTCCGACCACTCCCGGGGAAACAGCTCCTGATAATCCGGCTTTAAAAACCGGTCGTCCAACAACAGGATCACCCCGCGGTCTTCTGGCGTTCGGATGACCCGTCCGGCCGCCTGCATGACTTTGTTCATTCCCGGATACTGATAGGCGTAGTTAAAACCACTTTCTTCTTTCTCATCAAAATACCCCTTTAAAATCTCCTGCTCCGTACAAACCATGGGCAGGCCGGTGCCAACGATGATAACACCTTCCAATTTCTCTGCTTTCAGGTCAATTCCTTCCGAAAAAATCCCGCCCAGCACACACAAACCAACAAAGGATCGGGAACGGCTTTCATCAAACAAGGCCAGAAACATTTCCCGCTCTTCTTCCGACATCTTTCCCGACTGCATTTGCCAGTCAAAATTCCCGCCCTCCGACAGTAATGCCTCAACGGCTTCCATGTACTGATAAGACGGAAAAAATACCATATAATTTCCCTGATGGCTATCCGCCAGTGCCTGTATATAATCTACCACCTTCTGATATTCGCTGCGGTTTCGTCTGGTATAGCGACTGCTGACATCGCCGGCAATGAGCAGCAGCCGTTTTTCCTGATCAAAGGGCGAATCGGCATACACCGCATATTCTTCCGCATTCCCGCTAAGCAGCTTTTTATAATATAAAATCGGTAAAATCGTGGCGGAAAAGAACACACTGCCCTGGCCTTTTTCCAGGGCATCAGACAAACAGCGGGACGGATCAATACAAAATAAATACAGCCAAAAAGTTCCATCCCGCTTAAGTTCCGTATAAATCCGGTAATGTTCATCCAGCCCTTCATACATATTCATGAAATGTCTTACGGCAAAATAAAAATCCAACACAACATCCCGGTCCGGAAACTCCGGTTCATCTTCCATAAAAGTCTCCAGGTCACCGTACATTGACATCAGGTTGACCGCAAACAGATTAACATCTTCATGAACTTTCCAGGTCTCACATTCCCGTTTCATCTCTAATAAGGTCCTGTTGCACCGTTCCAGACCACGGGCCAGCCTGGACGAACGGTCTTTGACAATCCGTTTTACGGTCAGAAAATCTTCTTTCTCCAATGCTGCGCTGAACATTTCCCGGGCCCGGCCAACCAGGTTATGAGCCTCATCAATCAGGAACAAATACTTTCCGGGTACACCTTCGGAAAAGTACCGTTTCAGCTTCACATTAGGATCAAAAACGTAATTGTAATCGCAGATAATTCCGTCTACCCAGTTGCTGATATCCAGGCAAAACTCAAAGGGGCAGACCTGGTGCTGCCCGGCATACTGTACCACCTTTTCCCGGGTGATTCCGCGCTCCTCATGAATAATCTCATAAACCGCATCATTTACCCGGTCATAATGACCTTTCGCGTATGGGCAGGCATCGGGATTGCATTCGGTTTTCTCCATGGGGCACAGTTTTTCCTTGGCCGTAATGGTTATGGTAGTGAAATGCAGGTTCTGCTCCCGAAGCAGGGCAAAGCATTCCTCCGCAACACTGCGGGTAACGGTTTTTGCCGTCAGATAAAACAGTTTCTCGCCATGGCCTTCACCGATAGCTTTTATGGCCGGGAATACAGTTGAGAGGGTTTTGCCAATGCCGGTCGGGGCCTGAATGAACAGATTCTTCCCCCGGACCAGCGTACGGTATACGGATACTGCCAGCTCTTTCTGACCTTCCCGGTATTCATAGGGAAATTCCAGGCATTTTAACGACTCGTCACGTCTTAAGCCGTGGCGGTATAAGTATTCGGCCCACTTTACGTATTCGTGAATCAAGCCCTGAAACCACAGTTCCAATTCATCAAAGGACATTTCCTGGCGGAAGCGGCGGATATCTTCCGTCTCCAGATTGCAGTAGGTAAGCTGGATGCCAATGGTATTCTTGTTATGATCGCAGCAATAAAAATACCCATAACACATGGCCTGAGCCAGGTGTACCGGCAGCGGTTCTTCCAATGTTATCAGATCACGGTAGATTCCTTTAATTTCGTCAATGGTAACGCCATCAGGACTTTCTATCACACCGTCGGCACGACCTTCGATTACAATAGTGTAGCGGTCTTCTTCGACCTGATGCTTCATGGATACTTCGGCATGATAATCGGCCCCCATCCGGCGCTGAATCTTCCGATGGAGCCGGCTTCCGGCCTGCATGGCTTCTTTCTCGGCACCGCTGGTCCGGCGGTTATCTAAATCGCCGCCCCGCATGACAAATTCGACCAGATTGCGGACGGATATCTTGATTTGCTTTTTTTCTTCCGGTGCTAAGACCGGTACTTCTGCGGACATGTTGTTCCCTCATTTATTTTTTCAATTCTGTACTGGTAATATTAGCTTCCTTATATTGTAGTACAGCTTTGGATATCGGGCAAGCAGAATCCGCAAAAGCACGCTTTCATTATTGTGGATTATATTCCATCCAGGCTATCGTTGCCGGAGTCCCATCACCGCTCAGATCTTGACAGTTCACTCCTACCATGGCGCCGGTAAAACCATTGCCGGCAATCCGTTCATCGGACAGAATGCGCATATCCAGCGGTTCACCAATTTTATCATAAGTCTGATGATCTAAGGAGTACATGAACTGCAGTGTCCTTTCCCTTACTTCTGCCTTTAAATATACCAGATGATCCGCCTCCGCCAGGTCGATTCTGGTCCCTTCAGCCGGCTCTTTGTTTTCCATGGTCAGTATCTTGAGATAACGTCTCCCTTCGTCATCCCGGCTCATATAGAGATAGTGATAATTGTCATAATTATAATAGCACACCACGCCGGCCATATGCTTAAAGTTACGTGGTTCAAATTCCATTTCAGCTGTAAAATCATACGAAAAATGCTGTTGTCTTCTGGCCAGGAACGCCTGATTATATTTCGATGACAGGGAATTGCCACCGGTTAAGTGAAGTTTTCCATCCGCAATCTGAAGGCCGCAGGTTGCTCTTGATTGACGCAGCGTCATATAATCCAGCAGTAGTCCGGGATCAGCAAAATCCACAAGACCTGATGGAGCCTCTTTTTTCTGCACTTGCACCGGAACTTCAAAATAATCCTCCGGGGCTGCCAACGAATTGGCGGTCATTTTAAACCAGCCGTCGTCTGTTTTGGTCAGGTTCTGAAGCGCTGTCTCCCGGCCCAGAATACTGCAGTTATCCAGCGTCCGGGAGCATAGATGAGCCATATACCATGCACCGTCTGCGCCTTTGATTATCTGACCGTGGCCGGCCCGCTTTAGATTTACACCTTCTTTAGCCGCTGCACTCAGCAATGGATTATGTGGGCAAAGCTCATATGGTCCGGTGATTTCCTGCGCACGGCACAAGGTTACCTGATGATCAAAGCCGGTTCCGCCCTCTGCCGTCACCAGATAGTAATAACCGTCTGCCCAGAAGATATTAGGGCCTTCTGTCGTTCCTGCTGCACTGCCTTTAAAAATGTTGTAAACCGGACCTGTCAGTGTCTCGGCCGCCGGGTCATATTCCTGAATTCCGACACCGCCAAAGCGCTTATGGTCCAGACGATAATCAAACAACATATTCACCAACCACTTTTTGCCGTTAGGGTCATGGAATAAAGAAGGATCAAAACCAGTCCGGTTCAGTTGAACCGGTTTAGACCAAGGGCCTTTTACGTCGGCGGCCGTAACCAGGAAATTATGGGTATCTTTAAAGCGATGACGGTTGGTATAGACTATCGTAGTCACCATATAGAAAATGCCCTTATCATAAGTCAGGTTCGGGGCCCAGATTCCGCAGGCGCTATCCATCCCCCTGATATCAAATGTCGCCTCATCCGTCAGTACATAGGATATGATTTCCCAGTTTACCAGGTCTTTGGAATGGTGGATGCACACTCCCGGGAACCATTCAAAGGTCGATGTAGCAATATAATAGTCATCTCCTACTCTCACCAGGGAAGGATCCGGGTTAAATCCGGGAAGTACTGGATTCATTACTTTCATCGCGTTTGCTCTCCTTTTAGTCTGATTTTTATTAACCTTTTAATCCACTTGTTGCAATTCCTTCAACGAAATATTTCTGGGCTGCAAAGAACAAAAGCATTACCGGAACTACCGCGACAAATGCCATCGCCATGATTTTACCCCATTGTACCACCGACTCCGCATCCAGCGACATCCGCAGGGCCAAAGATATCGGAAACTTTTTTACGGAGTTGATAAAGATTAAAGCATTAAAGTAATCATTATAAGTCCATAAAAACTGGAACAGGCCTGCTGAAAACAGCGCCGGTTTCATCAACGGCAGCAGCACCTGCATAAAGGTCCGCAGCGTTCCGCAGCCATCCATATATGCCGATTCATCCAATTCCCTTGGCAGTCCTCGTAAAAACTGGATCAGCATATAAGTAAAGAACGGATAGCAGGCTAACACCGCCGGAATATAAAATGGCAAATAGGTATTGATCCAGTTGAATTTATTATACAGTGTGTACCGTGGAATAATAATTACCGCGTTTGGCAGCATCAACGTAGCAATCAAAATCGCAAACAAGATTTTCTTCCCCGGAAATTTAAATCGCGCAAACCCATATGCCACCAGGGCCGAGGACACTACTGTCAGAATCGTCGTGGGCAGAACCAACAGGAATGTATTGATAAAGAAATGGGTATAGGTTACCTTTCCGGTCCCCTTCCAGCCCTGGATATAATAGTCAAATCGAAAGTGCTCCGGCAACAGCTTGATGGAGCCCAGAATCTCCCGGTTATCTTTAAAAGTTGCAAAAAACATCCAAATGATGGGATATAGAAGCAATGCCCCAATTATGAAAATAATCAGATAATCCCGAACCATTCTGGCTTTGTAATTACGTGTTTTCATTCTCCTGCCTCCTAAAAATCGCCTTCATCCCCATAAAATACCCAGAACTTTGACGTGCCAAATATTATTAAAGTAATTCCCAGAATCACCGTAAACACGACCCAGGAAATAGCTGATGCATAACCCATCTTAAAGTAAGAGAAGCCTTCTTTATACAGCTTCATTCCCAGCACATACGTGGATTTCAACGGACCGCCTTCGGTAATGACAAATGCTGAAGTGAAATTCTGCAATGCCTGGATCATCTGCATGATCATGTTAAAAAAGATGATCGGTGTAATCTGCGGTATGGTAATGCGAAAGAAACGTTTGGCCTTGCTGGCCCCATCGATTTCGGCCGCCTCATAAAGTGATCTTGGCACTTGCTTTAAGGCCGCCAGAAACATTACCATCGAGGAACCAAACTGCCAGATTTCCAGGGCACAGATTGTTTTCAAAGCATATCTGGTATCGCCCAGGAACTGGACGGTGGGCAAATGAAGGGTATTTAAAACAGCATTGATCACACCATTGTCCAGGAACATCAGCTTCCAGAGAATGGCAATCGCCACACTGCCGCCGAACAGGGAGGGAATATAATAAAACGTGCGGATCAGGTTGATTCCCTTGATGTCCCGATTTAAAAATACGGCTACGGCCAGGGCCATCACCAGCTTACCCGGCACCGTATATAAAGTATAGACAAAGGTCACTTTCAAACAATTCCAAAATTCATTGTCACCGGTGAATAACTTACTATAATTTTTCAGTCCGACAAACTCCGCTTTTGCACCGATGTTATAATCACTAAACGAATATACCAAAGAAGCCATAAAGGGATATAACTGTAAAATCAGAAATCCCAGGATCCAGGGCATGATATACAGGAATGCCTGGTAATCTCTTGTCTTGTAATGGGAAATTTTTTTCTGCTTCATCGACTCATCTCCTAATCCAAAAAATGGTATAAAAAAGAAAACCCTGCCCATGAAGTGCCTGGTCAGGCAGGATTTTCTGCTTTGCTTTTTATTTCTCCAGTCCTGATAACAGATTGATGGCATCAGCTGCTACCTTATCCGCCGTACTGGCCTTATAACCAATGGTTTCTACCGAGTCAAACAGAATCGCCTTGGATTCCTGGGAAGAGGAAATCTTGTCATTTGGTGTGCCGCCCATGGTTGCTGCGATATCAGCCCCCTCCATGGTGTATTGACTTAAGACGCCCTTCTCGGTACAGATCTTCCTGGCCATTTCCGTTGGCGGTACCGAACGGGTACAACCTAACGTTGCTACTGCGGTTTCGTCATTAAAGAAATAGTTCATGAATTCTACTGCCATTTCCTGATGAGCACTGGTCTTAGTTACCGCAAATACCTGCGGTGTATTGGAAGCCCAGCCACTCTCGGTACTGCCGGCCAGCAACGGCAGCTGTGACAAATAGTAGTTTGGTTCCGGATTGGCCGCTACCATAACATCAATCGTCGATACATAAGTAAATGCTGCCACATATTTGCCATCCATCCAGTTGGCATCTGACTGCAGGTTGTCATTGCTGTAAGAAGCCTGGTAGGAAGCCGGAGCTACTACTTCTTCATCATAGAGCAACTGAACATAATCAAATACCTGTTTCAGTTGATCCTCGGTAATATTCATTTTGCCGGTATCGGAATCAAAGAACGGGGCTCCGATCAGCTGCTTGCCATAATTGAATACCACCAGGTTGGCAATATACTCTTTGTTAGCGCACAGCAGATACAGGTCTTTATCGTATTCTCTGACTTTCTTGCCCATTTCAATCAGTTCATTCCAGTCATACTTTTTCGTAAAGTCCAGACCAATGGCATCAGCCAGATCCTTGTTTACCAGAATTCCGGCACCGGATATTCCGCTTGGCAGGCCTAACTGCTTTCCGTCATATCCGCCATTGATTGGCAGCGAAATATAGGACTCTTCAAAATTGGACAAATCCATTTCATAGTCTTTATAATCGATAAAATAATCACCGGTATATACATATGTCGGGAATATCTCCGGATCTACCTGTACAATATCCGGTGCCGTGCCAGAGGCCAGCTGGGTGGCCAGCTTATCATGATAGCCATCGTTGCCGCCATATTCTGCTTCAATCTTTACATTAGGGTGCAGTTGTTCAAATTGCTCAATCACTTCCAACGTAGCTGCATTACGTTCGTCGCCGCCCCACCAGGAGAACCGTAAGGTAATCTCTTCGTCACCGGTTGCTGCTGCCTGGCCGGTATTGCCCGCAGCACTTGTGCCCTCGGCCTGTGCCTGAGTGGTGGCTGTCTTGGCACTGTTGCCGGCCGAACTGCCTGAACTGCATCCGGCACATAAACCGGCGGTCAGCACTGCTGCCATGGTTGCTGCTAAAAGTCTCTTTTTCATAAACCGTCCCTCGCTTTCTTTCGATGATTACATTATATTAGACGGCCATAAAAAACAAAAGACAGGTGAATTTTTATTTATCCTCATTAATTCTCCTTTTTTCGGCACCAGGTATCTTATTTTATGATTTTTCTTCATTTTTCATCCTGACCGGCCGGAATTACAAATTCCATCACACACCCGACTCCGGCTTTGCTCCTGACTCGGATTCCGGCCTGTTCACCGTAATGAAGTTTCAGGCGGCTATGAACATTGGCCAGACCAATGTGATGGACATCAATGCTCTCCATCGAAGCCATCAGACGTTGTATTTCTTCTTTGGTCATGCCCACGCCATTGTCCACCACCCGCATATGGATCTGCGCCGAATTCCTTTTCCGGAATATCTGAATTTTAATGTATCCCGGCTCTGTTTTTTGCCGGATACCATGAAGAATACTATTCTCCACCAGTGGCTGCAGCATCAGACGGAACACCTGAATATCCATCAAATCTTCTTCAATTTCATAGTAAATAATAAACCGTTCGCCAAACCGGAACTGCTGGATCGCCACGTACTTTTTCAGATACTGAATTTCTTCTTCCAGACTGATGGTCTCTAACGGATCCGCCAGAGCATATTTTAAAATATCGGACAGATGATCCAGGATCCAATTGGCCTGCTCATGACCCTTATCTATCTTTTTGATTTCCAATTGAACATTCTGCAAGGTATTAAACAAGAAATGGGGATTGATCTGCAGCTGCAGCGCTGTCAGTTCTGCT
>Ga0153923_100557_pt1 | contig 11394 bp, 10 predicted proteins | sample TSNJ007MetaG_FD_104682 | JGI IMG/M metagenome (GOLD analysis project Ga0153923, IMG submission 104682) | Attine ant fungus gardens microbial communities from New Jersey, USA - TSNJ007 MetaG | ecosystem: Host-associated > Fungi > Mycelium > Unclassified | place: USA: New Jersey, Brendon T. Byrne... | reverse complement strand
TCCAGTGCCTTGACCAGGTTAGTACCCTTACCGTAATGTTTTGTGAGATTAATTGCGCTGAGTACAGACATATTTCCCATCTCCATTCCGCTTTGTTATTCTACAACCCATTATATAGAGCAGTTCTTACATTCTAGTGACACACTAAAATATCCCCACAAAGTGGGGACTCCCAATACATACTTGCTGATATGTAAAAAAAGACTTGCCCATAATGGACAAGTCTCTATAAATTGCTGACCTAGCTGTTTAAGCTTATTTAAAAGCAGGCAACGCAATATCCGCATAGTTATCTTCAAGGAATTTCTTCACTTCTGGTCCGCTAATCCGTTTAGCTAGCTTCTGGATCGCATCAGAGTCCTTGTTGTCTTCACGCGCAACCAAGGTGATCGTGAATTCAGAATCCGCGCCTTCAGTAATCAGTGCATCTTTCTTTGGTGTCAATCCAAGCGGGCTGGCATAAGCCGGAGTCATTGCCACTAGATCTCCATCATCCAGCATACGGGCCAACATCAATAGATCTACTTCCTCAAACTTAAAGTTTTTTGGATTCTCAGTAATGTCTGCTTGTGTAGCCTTGATACCTACACCTTCTTTTAGCTTAATCAAATCAGCTGCAGCGAACATTTGTAAAGAACGGCCGATATTTGAAGGGTCATTAGCCATTACTAGTGTTGCGCCTTCCGGCAGGTCCGCAACATTCTTGTAACGTTTCGAGTATCCACCGTAAATAGCGTCATAGACAGGCTGTACCTCTACTAGATTGGAGCCTTTGCTTTCATTAAATTGCTTCATATAAGGAACATGTTGGAAAAAATTAGCGTCTACCTCTTTATTCGCCAAAGCCTCATTAGGCTGCACATTGTCAGACAGCACAACGATTTCAAGATCAATGCCATCTTCCTTCAGAAGTGGCTTCACAATATCCAGAATTTCCGTCATTGGTGGAATCAATGTAGCAATCTTTAATTTCGTTAGCTCATCGCTACCTTTTGCAGAATTGTTCTCGGCTGCTTTATTAGAGCCACAACCCGCTACGACCAATACCATTAACATAAGCACAACTATCATTGATTTTTTCATTACTACAACTAACCCCCAGTTTATATATTCAATCATTTTGTATTACAAAATTTGATGTACGGGTTGAACGATTAACGCTTATCTAACAGCCGTGAGATCGTACCTCCTGTGAATTGAACCAACTGAACCAATACAATCATCACAACAATCGCATAGATCATCACTTCAGTCTCAAAACGCTGATATCCGTAACGGATCGCAAAATCTCCAACCCCGCCCCCTCCAACAACCCCCATTACGGTCGAGTAAGAGATAAAACTAATGGTGGAGGTAGTAAGTCCGAGCACTAGACCCGAACGAGCCTCTACATACAGAAACTTAAAGATCAACCCCAGCTTCGAGGCTCCCATAGACAACGCCGCTTCTATGACTCCTTTAGGAACCTCCAGCAAAGACTGCTCCACCAGACGAGAGTAATAAGCAATGGCAACAATGGATAACGGAACCGTGGCAGCCATTGTTCCAATCGCAGTTCCGACGAGGAAACGAGTGACCGGAATGAGTGCAACCACAAGCAGCAGGAATGGAAATGAACGGATAATATTTACGATGCTGTTGAGTACCAGTGACAATGTTTTGTTCTCATAGAGCTGCCCTTTTCGGCAAAAAAACAATAACGTCCCGAGCGGAAGCCCCAGCAGCAGTGCGGCACCAACAGAAATACCGACCATTATAAAGGTTTCTCCGATAGATTCCCACATTTGTGCCTGATATTGAAGTACACTATCAAACATGCGTTTCCCCCGCTTTACCCAGAATTTGATCCCGGTAAGAGCCAGTACGGACTGCAGCAGGCCGGAAATCACCATCTTGGCGTGAGAATGAATCTACGATTCGACCATTTTCCATCACCGATACGTGAGTGCATATGCTTTTGACAACATCCATCTCATGCGTAACAATCACTACCGTAACCCCAAGGCCCCCATTAATATGCTTCAGGACATCTAGAATATCCGCAGTTGTTCCTGGATCTAGTGAGGATGTTGGTTCGTCACATAGCAATAGTCCTGGACTGTTCGAAAGCGCCCGGGCGATCGCCACACGTTGTCGCTGTCCTCCACTTAGCTGTGCGGGATATTGCTCTGCCTTATCAGCCAATCCGACAAAATCGAGACATTCCTTCACCCGCTTCAACCGTTCACGCTTCGGCACCCCCGCCAGTTCCAGAGGGATCGAAATGTTGCGGCTTACCGTGACGTTATTGACCAGATTAAATTGCTGAAAAATCATCCCAATCTTTTCCCTAGCTTTCCGTAGCTGTTTACTCGGCATTTCGGTTAAATTATGCCCTTCTACGGTAACTGTCCCTTGATCCGGCTTTTCCAGCAGATTAATCAATCGTAGCAGCGTGGATTTCCCTGCCCCGCTTTCACCAATAATCCCGTGAATCGATCCCTTCTTCACATCAAGCGATACATCATCTACCGCCTGATATGTGCCGTCCTTCAGCTTGAATCCTTTACTCACCCGACTCAGCGATAGGATTGCAAACTCCCCCTTCCTTTCCGTTTATTCTGAAACCTTCTAAGCCAAGGTTTGTACTATAATTATTTAAAAACTGTTTTACTAAAAATCTCTTTAAATAATAAGGCATTTTATGTTCTGTGTCATCATTTTTATTTTAGTAATATATCAGATTAAAAGAATTAAAGAATAAAAGCCCATTAAATCGGACTATTTTCACGTGCTTATCTCCCAATAAATGACTGAGCTTAATCCCTCTTCAAATCAGGATTCTCCTGTTACCTAACTCCTAAACCCGCTGTTACATCTATTTCAAGAACTAGATCGCCACGAAAAAAAGGATGTCTAAGCTCGATAGCTTAAGACATCCTTTCATTCTTTTCGTAATCCTTGATCTAAGACTTTTCGGCAAGCTCTCCTCGAATCTTCAAGAAGACCTGATAGCTGCGCTCTGCGCATTCCGAAATCGCTATCGGATGAAACCCGGGTAGATCCGCATATAGCGTATCATGGAGCGGTTCAACCCACGAAGCCGGCAACACATTTGCTCCAAGCTTCGCTCCCATAATAGAACCCACTGTAGCACCATTACAGTCTGTATCCATTCCTCCGTAAACGGATGTAACGACCACTTTTTCAAAATCATTCCCGCCATAGACCAGCGAAGCAGCTACAAGAGCAGCATTATTATTGGTGTGCACCGCATCATAGTGGCTGAATGTATCCCAAATCTTACTTACCAGCTCCCGCTCACTTTTGGCCTTCTGCGCAATATCTATACCTCGTAGAACGTCATTTGCCAGACGACTAGTACTAGGGATCTCACTAAGACCAATTTCAAGAATACGCTCGTTATCTTTTTCAGCAAAAGCTGCCGAAATCATCGCCGCATTAAACATCTCGCCATAGATCCCGTTCTTCACATGTGAAAAAGAAGCATCACGCCAGCCTAGCTCCGCCGCAAGCTCAGGATGGCCTGCTGCACCATACGCCAGTCCGTCTGCGCGTATAGCCGCACCGATCCACTCCCGGTATGGATTTAAGTGCATCCGCACTCTTTCCTGCCGCGCCAACCAATCCGCAGGCTTCTCACCATGCAGATGAGACGTTTCCTGCGCAAAATTCATATACGACTGTGTCTCTGCCGTACATACCTGGGCGTATGTCAGATGTTTATGCCAGAGCTTCCCGATATCCCAAGAATCCCAGTTCAGCCCCTTTTGCTCCAGCAGCATAAGGCCTAGAACCGTGTAACGAATATCATCATCGCTCTCCATAAACTTAATAGTCTCGCTGGTACTCGCATACGTCCAATCACTTAAACCAAGACCATATTCTGCCTCTGCCCGTGAATGCCCAGGGGTATATCCAGTAATTGGCCATGCATCGGCACCACGGAACCACAGCTCAATATTCTCCCAACCCGGACGTCCATCTTTACCGTAGAGGTAGTCCCAATACTCCAATGGTTTGCCAAGTGCGCAACCGACGCTTCTACCTAGCCAAGCTCCGTAGAACTTATCTCTCCATTCTGCTTCGCTCCAGTCAGCCTCAAGCTTACGTGGACCTTCTGGACGAAGACGACGAATCTCCTCCAGTGAAGACGGCTCTTCATAAGGAAAGTCCTCAGTAACCGTGAGCTCCATCAACTCGTTGTATACTTGCATCAGCTTAATCTCATCGGCACCTGCAGCGGCTAGTTTATCCGCGAAGCCGTCAATCCTGCAGCCTTCTTCTCCACGCTGAACCAATTCAAACTGAACCGTCTCCTGAAGTCTCTCCCATCCTGCCATAGGTTAGTTCCCTTCAGCCGCAAGCAGCTCTTGATCTAGCTTTTCCAGTGAATCAAAAATCAACTTCATAAATGCTTCCCGGTCTACTCCCACCAGGACTTCTACATTCGCTGGGCGATCCGTCTTCTTTCGTTTGTCTGCAACCGTCATTCCCCGCGTCAGCTTACTTTCTGTCTCTACCGTTACATATAGATGCTCGGATTCAAACAGTTCTGGGTGCAAGAGCCAAGCTACGGCGCATGGATCATGCAGTGCACTACCGACATAGCCCATTTTCTTTCCGAAGATCGAATAGAAATCTAACAGCTCTCCGACCATAGTGGACACTGGCCCACGCTCTTTCAATGCTACGATCTCATCTTCGAAAATGGCAGCCTTATCGGTCACATCCAGACCACTCATCGTAATCGGAATACCCGATTCAAACACGATACGAGCAGCTTCAGGATCTACATAGATGTTAAACTCCGCAGTAGAGGTTACATTTCCATAAGAAATTCCTCCGCCCATCAGTGAAATCTTTTCAATTCTTTCCTTAATCTCTGGATAAGCAGTGATTAGCAGGGCGATATTTGTTAAAGGAGCCATCGGTACGAGCGTAATCTTCTCCTCCGAAGAACGGATAATATTCAGCATGAATTCCACAGCGCCTTCTTCTACAGGCCGGAATTTACTTGGTGGCAATAGTGGGCCGTCCATGCCTGATTCACCATGCGCTTCCTCCCCTGTAACAAGCTTGCCGAACAGCGGACCCGCAGCCCCTTTGGCTACAGGAATATCAGCATTCACAAAGCTGATCACTTTAAGTGCGTTTTCTGTGATTTTATCGAGGATCTGGTTTCCACCAACCGTTGTAATCCCGCGCAGATCCAGCTTCTCCGAATTTGCTATTGCAAGCAGGATAGCGATTGCGTCATCATGTCCTGGATCGCAGTCAATAATAATAGGTGTTCGCATAGTCATTCACTCCTTAGTTGTATAAATCCTCGTTACTCCTATCGCTATTTCACTAGCGGGCTCTTTAGCTTTTTGTTCTTCTTCCGTGTCTCAGATACGGCATAGATCACTAGTCCAATTACCGTTGCTACATAAGGAAGCGTCCCGATCAGTTCTGCAGGAATCTTCAGGACCTGTAACGCATTCGACAAGGCGTCTGCCGTACCAAATAATAGAGAGGTCAGCGCCGTGCCCACAGTCGTACTTCTCCCCATAGACTCTGCAGCAATCGCAATCCAGCCCCGACCAGCGATCATATCGCGAGTGAACAGTGAAAGGTAACCCATCGACATGTAAGCTCCACCCAAACCAGCGAAAAATCCACTAAGCAGCAAAGCCATATACTGTATTTTCACAACACTTACTCCCACAGATTGAGCCGCATGTGGATTTTCACCCACTGAACGAATGCGCAGACCAAGTGGTGTACGGTTTAAGAGATAGTAGACAACAAACACAGCAATGATAGATACATACGTCAAAATGTGATGTCCTGATAGAATAGGCCCCAGCACTGGAATGTCCTTCAGTAAAGGAATCTCTACACTAGGTAGCACTTTACTCGCCAGAGAAGTAGAAGAACCCTTGTCTCCACTCAGCAGATAAAGAATAAACACGGTTCCTCCCGAAGCGAACATATTAATAGCTACACCGCCGAGAATGATATGTGTTTTAAATTTCAGTGTGAAAAAAGCTAATATTCCAGCGATCAGTGTTCCGGACATCACAGCCCCAAGTAAACCTACCCACGCACTATGCGTGTAGCTGCTTACAATGACACCGGCTAACGCCGCGACAAGCATGATGCCTTCCATACCAATGTTGATGATGCCAGCCCTATTAGAGATTAACGCTCCCAATGCGGCGAATAGAATCGGTGTCGTCACTCGAAGAACAGAAAACGCAAAGTCAGTCGTAAAAATTACATCAAACAAGCTGTTCACGCTTCCTTCGCCTCCTTCAAGAGCATCCGATTTTTCCAGAACTTCAGAAATTGTTCAGCCGAAATCAGAAGAATGATAATCGCCTGTATAATAGAAATCATCTCTGAAGGTACATCCGATAGACGTGCCATCATGTCGGCTCCGATCCGGATATATGCAAGGAACAATGCAGCGCCGATTACGGATAGCGGATTATTCTTGGCTAACATCGCTACAAGAGCACCATCTAAGCCATAACCTGGTAACGATGTCCATTGGAATCGATTGTACATCCCTAGCACTTCTACGGAACCACCCATTCCCGCGATAAAACCAGCAATCAAGTGAACCAGTATAATAACCTTCGCGGTCTTCATGCCTGAATAACGTGCAAAGTTCCGGTTGATGCCTGTCATTCGCAGCTCATATCCCCATTTAGTCTTGTATAGGAATAAATGCGCTGCAATAATAAGCACGATAACGATAATAAGTCCGGTATGAATACGGGTGCCAGGTACCATTTTACTCAGCAGTGCCGTTTTCTCGAATTTGTAGGATACATTGGCAAATGCTTTTGCATCACGTAAGTGATAGTTCAGTAGATATAAACCTACTCCAAACAAAATATTATTGAACATCAGGGATGTAACGAGCTCATTAGCATTCCATTTGGCTTTGAGGATCCCGGGTATTGCCGAGAGCAACGCACCAACAATAGAACCCGCAGCAATAGCTACGATCGGATGAAGCCACCCGTCCAGCGTTAAATGAATAGCCAACACGGAAGTTACAACACCGGAGAAATAGAAAATCCCTTCAGCTCCCAAATTGAACATATTTGCCCGGAACAACAAGGAAACTGCTAGCCCAGTGAACATGAGCGGAATGGCCATCTCAATCACATTACCGATATGACCTTTACTGGATAGCGGCTCAAATAGGAATATCCCAATCGTCTTCACCGGCTGATTGCTGACCAATGAGATGATCAGAAAAGCAATAGCGAGTGCAATTACGATTACTGCCGATGTTCGAATGTATTCAAAATATTTTACTTTAAACATGATTTACGGCCCTCCTGATTTGCTCCTCGTCCTGTCGATGAATCCCTAGCATATAAAGCCCTAATTCTTCTTCACTAACCTTGGAAGGCTCCTCGAAAAAGGCAACAATCTTTCCTTCATACATCACTAGTAGACTATCGCTGATCTCCAAGATCTCATTTAAGTCTGCTGACACTAGCAAAATAGCGCAATCGTCTGAGCGCAGCTCCAACAGCTTTTGATGTATGAACTGCGCCGCGCCTATATCCACGCCCCGTGTCGGCTGCTCTGCAATAAGCAGTTGCGGTTCTGTAGAACACTCTCTAGCTACGACAACCTTCTGCATGTTACCACCTGATAACATACCTATTGGCTGAGAAGGTCCCGAACAGCGGACTTTAAATTCTTCTACAAGTGATACTGCAAGCTTGGCAATTCGTGATCCATTTAAAAAGGGACCTTTATTCATAGCTTTTGTACGATACTGAGTGGACAGCAGATTATCCGCTATGCTCGCATCACTGGCTATCCCTTGATGCATCCGATCCTCTGGGATATAGGAAACGCCTAGCTTACGAATATCTAAAATATCCGATTCACGAATATCTTTTCCCTTCACTAGCACAGAGCCTTGGCTTGAGACCCCTCTTAGGCTACCCGTAAGAGCCTCAATGAGCTGTGTCTGCCCATTCCCTTCTACACCAGCAATCCCGATAATTTGTCCCCCGCGTACTGCAAAGTTGATATCTGTTAGCAACGCTTTGCCGTGTGCATCATTTACACCTAAGCCCTGCACAGTGAGTACCGGCTCCCCAATAGACAGAATCTCCTTGTCATATTTCAACACGACGTCTCTGCCCACCATAAGGCGTGAGATTTCTTGCTCCGTGACATCCTTCGTTTGGAAGACACCTTCACTACGTCCACTACGCATGATCGTAATTCTGTCACAGATCGCTTTAACTTCTTTCAACTTGTGTGAAATAAAAACAATCGTATGACCCTGCTCTCTTAACTGCTTAAGCTCCCGGAACAATTCCTCTGTTTCCTGTGGGGTCAACACTGCGGTCGGCTCATCCAGAACGAGGATTTTTGCACCACGCAGCAGCGCCTTCAGAATTTCAACCTTTTGCTTCATACCAACCGTGAGATCCTGCACTTTTGCTTTTGGATCCACTGCCAGATTGTATTTCTTCGCAGTCTCTTCGGTCATGCGTACAGCTTCTGCATAATTGATGCCGACGCCCTTACGAGGTTCCATGCCCAGCACCATGTTCTCTGCTACTGTAAAAGAAGGGACCAGCATAAAATGCTGGTGAACCATACCAATCCCTCTATCAATGGCATCCTGAGCAGATTGCAGCTTCACCTTTTCACCCTTGATAAAGATTTCACCTTCACTAGGCTCTTCCATGCCGAACATGATCTTCATTAAAGTTGATTTACCAGCGCCGTTCTCGCCCGCAATCGCATGAATTTCTCCCTCACGTAAAGAAAAATGCACGTCTTTATTTGCAACGACACCATTGGGATACACCTTGGTAATTCCCCGCATTTCCAGCAGAGCTTTGTTCATAGGTCTCAACGCCTTTCGACTTGGAGGTCTGCAAAAATATACAGCTGGAATTCTTCTAAAAGAAGAATCTCCAACTGTAGGTTTATCACTTTATAGCTATACTTAAGGCTTAACTGCGTTACGAATGGCTTCTACTTCAGAGGTTTCCATTCCCATCGCGTTATCTACTGTAATTTCTTTATTGATCAGCTTTTGCTTCACTTCTTCAACTTTAGCCTGAAGATCAGCAGGAAAGATATTTTTATAGATTTCATTCTCTGCAATGCCTACACCATCATCTACAAAGCTCAACACATCACGTTTACCCATCTCAAGTGTACCGTCTTGTAATCTCTTCACGGCACCCAGAATAGCACTATCAATCTTTTTAATAGAAGAAGTAACGATCAAGTTTGCTTTTTCGCTATCTGTATCGTTAAGCAACATCGCCTGATCGGAGTCTACGCCGATAGCATATTTCTTCTTCTCCTTAGCTGCATCAAAGATCCCAAGACCTGTACCCCCAGCCACGTTAAAAATAACGTCCACACCGGAGTTATATTGAATCAGCGAAAGCTCCTTGCCCTTAGCCGGGTTAACGAAATCGCCAGCATATGATACAGCGACCTTCACATCAGGATCAACATATTGAGCGCCCTGAATGTAGCCTACCAAGAAAGCGTTAATTCCTGGAATATCCATGCCGCCTACAAAACCGATCACATTCTCAGGATTAGCATTTTCCATATCCGATTGTGTAGCTAGCGCCGCTACAGCGCCTGCTAGAAAAGATACTTCATTTGTTGCATAAGACATGTTGTACATATTCTCTGGTGCTTCATCTATATCGGTATCATAGTTAATGAACTTTTTGTCAGGATATAATTCAGCCGTTGCATTAAACATCTCTGTAATTTCCGATCCGCCAGAAATAATAACATCCCAGTCCTCAGCGGCGATATCGTTAAACGTAGGCTCCCATTTCGTTTTATCGACACCCATTTCTACAACTTTTGTTTCTGCACCCAGTTCATCCTTAACCTTTTGCAAACCGCTATTCGCAGAGTCAAAGAAAGATTTATCTCCAAGCGTTCCTGGAATCAGAAGTACTACTTTGAGTTTATCCCCTGAACCTGTTTCTCCACCTTCAGCTGCGTTAGATCCTGCATTCGCGGAAGATCCATTACTCGACGTATTATTTCCACAGGCTGTGACCATTACCATTACTACTAGTAACAACAAAGAAAGAACTTTCTTTTTCATTTTTCTATTCCCCCTATTTATAGTTGGTTAGTAATTTGAGAGGTTCTCCTTCTTAGTCCGTTGTATATTTCACGATTTAGATGGAAACTCTCATTTTTCATGTAACATTGTCAAAATTTTAATGATTTTAACGAATACACTCAAAAAAAGAGATAAAATTATAATTTTTACGAATAATCCGACTAATTCCCGAACGAGATGGCCAGTCAGGTTGCTAATCTTCGGATTTCTTGATACGATCATATCAAATATTAATGAAAATAATTATATGATTTCGGTCATATTTTTGTACGATTCGGCTAAAACGTAATTATTGGAGGGTCATCATGGATCGTGTTCTATATATTGTAAATGCAGCACATGAGGTTAATACCTATATTCCACCACACCAGCATGAATGTTATGAACTAGTCTATTATTTAAACGGCTTAGGAACTACCAATGTAGGTTCGCGAAGTTATCATTTTCGTTCTTCTTCATTCGCGCTGATACCACCCAATCATAAACATGATGAGAATCATCGCGAGGATGCTACTATACTATTTGTAGGCTTCCATTCAAATCACCCAAATATGGAGAATTTGCAAGGCGTATATGAAGATGATAAAGACCATACTGTTCTACAGATCTTGCTTCGAATGAAAGCAGAGTTTACGCGCAAACAAGATGGATTCTCTGAGCTATTGAACCTGCAAATGAGCGAAATCACTGTTCATCTGATACGGCTTCTTAGCGCCTCCGGGTTTCAATCACCAACGGAAGACAGAGTCCAATATGTTCTAAACTATATGAATGAGCATTACCGCCATAAGCTATCGGTCGCAACACTTTCTGAGATGTCTGGATACAGCTATGATCGTTTCCGCCATTTATTTAAAGAGCGATTCGGTTCTTCACCTCTGCGCTATCTACTATTGAAACGTCTGGATTATGCAAAGTCTCTCTTGCAACATACCCAAATGCATATCTCTGAAGTATCAGCTGCTGCTGGGTTTGTGAATGACGCCCAATTCTGCAATATGTTTAAACGTGAAATTGGTCTCACGCCGCGGGCATTCCGACTAAGCAGTCAATAAAACAACACTCCACACAAAAAGGCCGTTGATTAGAGACGCCTCTAATTCAACGGCTTAAGAATAAAAGCTCAAAGACAAAGAAAAAAGGTTTGTAAAGTTGCTTATACAAGCCACTTTACAAACCTTTTTGATATACCGGCGAGAGGACTCGAACCTCCACGGTTTCCCTCTCGATTTTGAGTCGAGCGCGTCTGC
>Ga0153923_100555_pt1 | contig 11429 bp, 9 predicted proteins | sample TSNJ007MetaG_FD_104682 | JGI IMG/M metagenome (GOLD analysis project Ga0153923, IMG submission 104682) | Attine ant fungus gardens microbial communities from New Jersey, USA - TSNJ007 MetaG | ecosystem: Host-associated > Fungi > Mycelium > Unclassified | place: USA: New Jersey, Brendon T. Byrne... | reverse complement strand
ATAATCTGGCCACGGCCTGCCATACATAATGGAACCTTCGAAGATTCTATCGATTCCTCTGCCAGTTCTCTCTGCCAGTCCGATTCTCTTCAATGCGTCAGCTAATGCCGGATTTCTTCCATGTGGCTCAACTGTCAGCAGATTGTTCAATGATACCCCTTCAATAAATCCACCTGGGCTGCTTATTGTCATTCCTTCATCTTCAATGACAACCCGCACCATCTGCAATATAGAATAGTCCCTATGACAAAATGCATTTACTAATCCTTCTCTAAATGCTGCGTTTGAAAATTCGGGAATCGGCACTCTGAACAATCCATACTCCATTTCTCGTTCTGGATTCCATGCTTTCAAATATTCTTCAAACAGTTCAAACACCGCAAGCAATGGTTTGTTAAACTGTTCATTCATTCTCACCTGGGTTCCTTCCAGAACCTGAAAACATGCTTTCGCGGTTGGCAATAATTCTTCTATTCTATCCTCTTTTCCAATCAGCAGCATTCCTGTAACGGTTGGCAGCAATACTCCATTTTCTTCTTTAATAATTCGTAATGCCTTATCTAATTCTTCATCATTCAATTCTAATAATGTCGCATCGCCTTTTCTGAATTTAATAATTTTGCGTAATCTAATCCTCTCATTTGGATCTAAATCTTCCAATGTTGCACCACTCAGCGGTTGTGCTGTAAAGTCCAGCAAACTTAATTCTGACAATCTTGTATTAATCTCAAACGGGTACATAGGAACACTTTCCGGTGTCCCATCCAGCTTCAACCTTCTTCTAAGTATTTTTCCACCTGTCGTAGCAACAATCGTTCGGCTCATTGGAACTTCTATTCTTAGTACTTCCTTTTTCTCTTCTTCGATTATTTCTGCTCTTACAGCCACAGATGGTACTGTCATATTAGCAACTAAAGCTGCCACACCAATCTCATCCGCATGAAGCTTATTTACCCCTGTAATTTCTCCATCATCTTCTACTCCCAGATATAGTTCTCCACCACCCGCATTTGTCATCCCAACAATTGCATCTATTAAATCATTATCTGGTAATTTCTTAACATCACTTTTAAACTCAATAGTCAATGTTTCCTTATTTGGTATTACGCCCATAATATGCACCTCCAAATTCGATTTGATACTTTAAATGCATTTTAACACATTCCGTGCGTTTTTTAAACCCCAAAAAACACACGCGTGCGTTTTTATATTATATGCAAATATTTAATGTTTATGTTGCTATTGTTACATAGCAAAGTAATATTTATTTTATTGCCAAGAACCAGCAATGCAAAATAAAAATGCATCACTGGTCCCCTTTTACAAATACCTATTCTATTGGCCTTTCCGGCCTCTGCCCATCCGGCGGCATCTGCCCGCCGCCTGGCCGCCCACCTATGGTTTCACCGGCTTCATTCGTAGGCATTTCTCCTGGTTCTGGCCGCTGACCGCCATCAGCGCCTCGCATACCGCCCATACCGCCTTTGCCACCCATACCACCGGAAGCTGCTCCATCGGTTGTCACAAGCCCTTCTACTGTCAGATCAGCCGTTTCTTCACCGGTAATAACATGATAAGTATTGCCAACCTGAATCTCCGGAGTACTGATAATTACCGCCGAAAAATCCTTTTCGGGAGCATAGCTGTCCAGTTCATTGCCGTCATTATCGGTCAGCGTGATTCTGGTGCCGGCCTTTTTAGCGGCTGTATAATAAACCACCAGGTAATTCTGGGCAGAGTCTGCTGCAAAGGTCTGCATCATGCCGGAACTGCCGGCGCCAAAGAAAGTACCGCCGGAGATATATCCTTTTCCGTTATAATCCAGAATTCCGTCCATATTGCCGGTGGGACCGCTTAGATAAAGGGTCCCCCCCTCAATATATAAATTTCCGTTGGAGTCAATGCCATCGGCCGTGGCATCCAGCCAGATTTCACCGCCGGCAATGCGCGTGTAGACACCTTCCTGATTCTGCTGCTTCTCCCTTTCTGTCGCTACGGTTGCAGCGGAATTGATTCCGTCATCACTGGCAACTGCCTTGATGAAACCGCCAATAATATCTACCGTTTTGCCGGCAAGCGCTTCCTGACTCTCCGTAATCGTAATATCGCCATCATTGATAATCAAAGCCGTTTCCGCCTGGATTCCATCATCTTTGGCGGCAATCTGAATCTGGCCGCCGTCAATCCAGATGTATCCCTTTTCTGCATCTTCATCATTGTTGGATTTGATGCCATCTTTGCCGGAAGTGATCTTGATGCTTCCGTCCCTGATGATTACGGCATCTTTGCCCTTTAAACCATCCGACACGGCATTCAGGTTCAAATTGCCGGAGATAACCGTTAATATTGATTTGCTGCGAATTGCACAACCATAGTTACCATGGACCTCCAGGCTGCCGGTTCCGTTGATGGTCAAATCACCTTTGGTAAAAATCGGGGCATCCGGTTCATCATCGGTGGCATTGGCAAATACATATTCCTTGCTGTCGCTAACCGTGTTGGCCGTCCCGGCTGCTAAGGTCAGAATCACCTTGGTCTTGCCGGAACTATAAATCGGAGCCGTTGTCTGATTGGACAATTCAACTCCATTTAATACCAGCTGAACTACCGCTTCCTTACCGGCATCAATCAGAATCTGGCCATCCGCCAGGGTTCCGGAGACGACATAGGTTCCTGCTTCGGTGATGGTCACGGTCTGCCCGGATACGGCTGCGCCGGTGCCATTTACCGTGATGCCGGAAGTATCAAAGGTAATGCCGGCGGCAGTGCTTTCATCCCAGCTGTCAGCCAGGTCCGCCGCCAGATAGGTAATGGTCTTTTCGCCACCCTCTCCCAGCCTGGACGTAACCTGAATATCTTCCGATGCCGGTCCGGTTTTTTCCGTAGTCGTTGCTGCCGCAGTCGTCACCGCAGTCGTCACATCAGTACTCTCCCCGGCCGGTGTTTCCGCCGTCTTACCGCATCCGGTTACCTGTGCCGCCAGAAGGGTACCGGCAACACAAATCATCATAATTTTATTCCATTTCTTTCTCATTTTTTACCTCTCTCTTTCGGCTCTGTGCCTTTTCTTACAGTTCTTCCCGGCCGGTCGGAATACGTCCGCACACCAGGGTCAGATTGCCATTGCGGCAGCGGATCTGATCTAAAAATTCTTTTTCCTGCCGGTTATTCTTGATATGAATGTGGTACTGCAGTTCATATAAGCTGCCCATATTGACGGTCCGGACTTTGATCAGTTCTGCCCGGCTTGTGTATTTATCAAATAAATCATCGAAAATTCCCTGATAGTCCAGGTTCTCCGGAATCGTTACTTTTAATTCTTTTGTCTGATTTTGGCTGTCCTGACCTGGAAAACGGAGCAGGATCATGCTGATGCAGCCCACAATCAGCAACAGTAAAAATGCTACCCCCAGATATCCCATACCGGCTGCCAGACCAACTACCATAGCCAGGAAAATGCTGACGATCTCCCGGGAATTTCCCGGCAAAGAACGGAACCGAACCAGGCTGAATGCGCCCATTACGGCAACGCCAGTACCCAGGTTGCCATTGACCAGCATAATAACGGTCTGTACAATGACCGGCAGAAGCGCCAAAGTCATGATAAAATTTCGGGAAACCTGATTCTTGTATGTGTGGATCCATGCCAGTATTCCGCCCATTGCAAGGGATGCGGCGGTACAAATTAAGTACTCCGACATGGAGATCGCTGATGATGTGGTACTTGCCAGAATACTGTTAAGCACAGACTTTTCCCCCTTTGTTAACATTCTGATTCATGATGTAATCTTGATAATAAGCGCCATACTTGGAATAAGATACCGGATAAATTGCCAGCTCCGAAAGGATATGACTCATCCAGGTCGGCATTGCTCCCGGAATTTTGATTTCCATCAGCATATGCCCTTTTTCCAGTAACGGAATTCCATAAGAACCTTTCTTCAAATCCAGATTAAATTCCCTGGCCCGAATATTCATATCAAAGGTCACCCTAAGTTCCGCATCTTCTTTTCCGTAGAAGGCAATTCGCTCGTAAGCCAGATATACCATCGGCTTTGGTTCATAACGGTTCATCGAATACTCAATCTCCCGCAAGATCTGGCTGCCTGTCTCCGGCTGGATTCCATAATATAAATACTTTCTGGCCTCCCGCAGCGTCATTGGAATCCGGCGCTTGTAGACCACGCCGTCGTATTTCTTCTTCAACTCGATGAATACCATGTCATCTTCACTGGGAGTGCCGTAGCTGCGCAGGCGGATCTTCTCCTTATAAACCGGTTTTTCTAAAGAAGCGCGAATCAGACTGTAGTCCGGGGTATCAAAGTATATATTGGAAATGGTATGCTTGCCGTACTGGTCTGCGTTCAATTTGGTAATCATTTGACTGATCAATTCGTTGTACTGCGCTATGGTAACCATATATTTTTTTTCGTATCGTTTGAAAACTTCCTGTGCCATGTTGTCTTCCTCCTTGATGATTTCGTTTTTCAATCTTAAGATTCATCATAACGGGGAAATGTGTTGGGGTTTTGTTTAGTTTGTGAGTAATTTGTGAAAAATTGGAAAAAATGCAAAAAGGAGCCAATTCAGACGCTCGATACGTTCTGATTTGACTCCTTTTTTAATCTCTGTTCCCATTCTTTAACCTCAGCCACCCCATCCCGGCACACCCGGATCTCTTCGTTGTCAATCAGGGCAAAACAGTCTGTTTATCATTGATAGTTTTTTCCTTTTATGATAAAATGGGCAAATAACAGGTGGAAAGGAAGTGTTGCTATGCCGTTACCAAGAAACCAGCGTTACACCATCGATGATATTTACAATCTTCCGGACGGTACCCGTGCGGAACTGATTGACGGCCAGATTTATATGATGGCCCCGCCAAGCCGAATAGATCAAGAAATTTTAATGCAGCTTTCAACAACCATAAACAACCATATTAAGGCAAATGGCGGTTCGTGTAAGGTCTACTCTGCCCCTTTTGCTGTTTTCCTGAATGATGATGATACTACCTATGTTGAACCAGATATAAGTGTCATCTGTGACCCTGATAAGCTGAATGATAAAGGTTGTACCGGCGCACCCGATTGGATTATAGAAATCACCTCCCCAAGCAACACCGGACATGATTATATCAAGAAACTTGGTCTATACGCCGATGCAGGTGTTCAGGAATATTGGATCGTAAATCCTCTAAAAAAATCAATCGTAGTTTACAATATGGGAAATGATTCAACCCCCACAATTTATACTTTTAACAACAAAGTAAAGGTCAATATCTTTCAATCACTCACCATTGATTTCAATGAGATTGCATAATTTCTCGTAAAGTCTCTGCTCATGGAGCAGGGTCTTTTCTTTAGCCATGAATTAATAATTTCTACCGCAGCAACGCTTGTATTTTTTACCGCTCCCGCATGGACACTGCTCATTCCTGCCGATTTTCACTTTGCGCACAGGCTCCCTTAAAATCTCTTCCATGGTGAGCTTTGCACTGCGTGCAAAATTTCCGATTTCGGACAGCGGTATGCCAAAATCTCTATCTTCTATCACAATGGAAGAGGCTTCTTTATGCATTCCACATTTTTCATATGTTTCACGAAGACGGGATTTGATTTCTGGTTTTTCATCAACCCCATCTATTTTGAGAGCCTTCGATAATATCTCAATAACCTTTCCTGGATTCCTGTTTTTGGAAAAATCGCTGTATTCGTCCGCCCAGCCAATCCACCCCCACCCCCAGGTTGGGTTCTCACTGGTTAGTCTGATAAATTCTTTTTCTCCAACGTCCTCCATTCCCATTCGAAAATATGATTCGGCAATGGCGCGTCTCATGTTTAATGAATTAAGCTCATCCCGGTCAGGTACATATTTCAAATATTCCGTACAGAAATCAATTCTCGTTTTGGCAAAAGAAACATCTTCATGCACGGCGTTGCCCAGTTCCATCTCATAATCGGAGGCCCAATTAAATATGCATTGCATTCCACTAAAAACATCATCAAAATCATCAATATACTTATAATTGTTGGATTGCATAACGGAAACAACGGCACTCCAAACCTTTCCCCACTCGTTGCATGCGGCAACAGAATCGTACTCATTAACGCCAGCGTATGAATAACCTCTCTGCATATCAGCGTCAATCTGCTCCCAATTTTTTATTTCACTCATTCAACCACCTCACTTGTATTTTGCATTTTCAATAAATATATGAATCTATTATGCCAGAAATTTTCATATTTCTCAAGCAATTTTTAACACCAAGCCTTAATACATCTTGTTATACTATAAAAGAGGCAATTACTCGCCTCTTTCTTAGGTTCTCAGTTCATTACAATTCCATGGTCTCAGTCACCCCATCCCGGCACACCCGGATCGCAAACTCAAACGACCCGAGATCTGCCTCCAAAACTGCGCTCACACCATCATGTCTTCTTTCAATCCGCAGTCTTTCACCATCCGCCGCACAACAGCATTCTCCATCAAACGCTGCACATTGATTCCGGAATATCATCAGATTCCTTAGCTTTCTAACCACTTCCCGTTCCATCTGCCGGTCCACTTCCCCACTGGAATAATAATGCCGGTTAATATTTCTGCCCTCTTTTGTCGCTTCCAGCAGCTCCAGATCATTCTCTCCGGCCAGCATCCCCACATAATACACCTGCGGAATTCCCGGGGCAAAAAACTGGATCGCCCGGGCCAGCAGATATGCGTCATCCCGATTGCCAAGGGCCGAATAATAGGTGCAGTTGATCTGATAAATATCCAGATTATTGTATTCCTCGCTGCTATATTTCTTTTTTACATTAGCACCTTTTTGGTATAGTATTTCCTTTGTCTCTTCAATCTCCTCTGGCGACAGCAGATCCACCACATCCACCACTCCGATTCCGTCATGGGTATCCAGGGTAGTCATCTGCTTTCTGGGGCAGATATCCAGCCATGCTTTCAGCCGTTCGCCGGTGTGAGTATAGAGAGCATGAAGAACCAGCATTGGCAGGGCAAAATCATAAACCCAGAACCCCTCCTTGGCAATCTTCATCTGAATCGAATAATGCTCATGAATTTCCGGCAGAATCTCCACCCCATAAGCATTGGTTATTCCTTCGATTTCCCGCAGCAGATTCCACATCTCCGGCTCTACAAAGAAACAGCTGGTGCCGGCTTTTTTCACCGCATAAGCAAAGGCATCCAACCGGATTATTGCGGCACCGTGCTCACACATATACTGCAGCGACTGCCGGATAAAATCCCGTGTTTTGGCTTTGTTCACATCCAGGTCAATCTGTTCTTCCCCGAACGTACACCAGATTTTTTCCGCCGTTCCGTCAGCAAATTCAAGTTCTACATACGGTGCCTTTGGTTTTCTCTTATAGATCAGATCGACCTCTTCCGGCGAAGGCTCCCCCTGCTCCCAAAATTCCTGATAACGGATAAACATATCTTTATATTCCGACAGATCCTTCTTTTCCTTAAAATCCTGATAATACCGCGACTGGGCCGAAATATGATTGACCATAAAATCATACATCAGGTCGTAACGTTTTCCCAGACGTTCCAAATCCGTAAAATCGCCAAATTTTTCATCCACCCGGTCATAACAAAGCGGGGCAAATCCCCGGTCGGCGGAGGAAGGAAAAAAAGGTAATATATGGATACTGCTGATTGCTTCCTGATAATGTTTTTCGAGAATTTCTTCCATCTCGCTTAAATTACCGCCCAGACTGTCGGGATAAGTAATCAGCATAACTTCATTTTTCATGTTCGGCTTCCTCTCTTTCCAAAGCCGGACGACACAGGACGACACATTAAACCGTGGTGCCTCGTTTCACCAGGTTTACCGGCAGAACCGTCTTAGTCGGTACCAGCTCGCCCTGATTGCTTCTGATCACCAGCTCGATTGCCGTTTTCGCCATCTCGGCCACCGGCTGGTGGATCGTCGTAATCGGCGGCGTAGTAAGGGATGAAATATTCACATCATCAAATCCTACCACCTGCATCTGATCCGGAACCTTGATTCCCAATTTGGCACACACCTGCAAAACCTGTGCCGCAATCAGATCACTGCTGGCAAAGATTCCATCCGTCTTTGGATTTTCTTTTAACATCTTCTCAATATATTCATGATACTCCATGGTATAGTATTCATTTTCCTCGCTTTTCCAGGAGGTACCGGTGACACCATGTTTTTTGCAGGTATCCAGAAACCCTGCCTCTCTGTCATCGGCCGGCATCTCGTTCTTCTCTACGCCGCCAAAATTGATGATGGACTTGCAGCCGCAGCGGATCAGCTCTTCTGCTGCCAGAATCCCGCCCTGGTAGTTGTCGCACTCCACGCTGGCCGTACCGCTGCCGGCGATTCGCTCAATGGTAATGACCGGAATCCCCAGAGCCGCCAAAGCTTCTGTTTTTACAGTTCCGCTGCACAGCACCAGACCGGCTACCCGGTTGCTCTTTAGCATATCCAGATATTCCAGTTCCCGCTCCCGCTCTTCCCGGGAATTGCACAGCAGAATTTTATACTGACAGTCGGAAGCGGCTTTTTCCAGATTACTGATCAGCTTGGCAAAATAAGGATGGACAATATGCGGAACAATCACCCCGATGGTATTGTTTTTCTGTTTGGACAACGACCTGGCAACTTCATTGGGCTGATAATTCAACTGCTTCATCACTTCATATACTTTGTCCCTGGTCGCCTGGCTGATATAGCCCCGGTTATTCAATACCCGGGATACGGTGCCGACCGTAAGTCCCGCTTCTCTTGCTACATCTTTAATAGTTGCCATAATCGTTCCCGCCTTATCTTATATTATCTTACATTGTTACAGTTAAGCCATGGCTAAACTATAATACCTGCGTATGACACAGCCGCCCGATCACCTTCATACCGGATTTCTCCCAAAAGCTGATAATCGGTTGTCTCATATATAAGTAATTATATCATGATTGACGGTAATTTCAACAATACCCCGATCCACTACTACATATAGAGCCATAAGCTTCTGCCCTGCCGGGAAATGCAGCCGGTGCCCCAAATCCATACCTACTTCACCGCACCAGCCACCACACCGCTGATAATCTGTTTCTGTAAAAACAAATACAAAATCAAAATCGGCGCCAGGGTTAACACAAGTGCTGCCATAATGGTGCCAAAATCAGCAGAATAGGTGCCATAAAATGCATAGGTAGAAAGCGGCAATGTATACAGTTCTTTTTTACCCAATACCAATGACGGCAACAGGTAATCATTCCAGAAGGCCAGCACATTTAAGATAATCAAGGTTGATGTTGTCGGTTTCAGTAAAGGAAACACCACCTTGGTAAAGGTCTGAAATTTACTGCAGCCATCCAGATACGCCGCTTCCTCCAGAGAAACCGGCACTCCGCTTTTAATAAAACCGGAAAACATAAACACCGACATACTCATGGCAAATCCCACGTGCATATATATCAGCATCCCCCGGTTATTCATCAGATGAAGCTTGGCGCCATAGATGGAGACCAACGGAATCATCAATGACTGGAAGGGAATAATCATGGAAGCAATCATCAACGCATAGATCAGATTTGCCCCCTTGTTCTTCGCCCTTACAATATAGTAAGCACACATCGACGATAACATAATGACAATCAGCGTCGACATACCGGTAATCAAAAGAGAATTGCCAAACACCTTCACATAATTCATCTTTTCAAATGCTTTGGCATAGTTTTCCAGACTCATCCCCATTTCCGGATTTAAGGAAAAGGGATTTTTAATAATATCCCGCTTTTGTTTCAGGGAATTAATGACCACCATGACAAACGGCGTCAGATAGAATAAAAATACTACCGTCAGCCCGGTTCCAATCAGCAAGCCGCGTGTTTTTTTCTTTGTCATCAGGCCTCCACCTCCTTTTTCTTTCCCAGGTATACCTGAATTCCACTGATTGTCGCCACTACCAGAAACAGAAATACCGCTTCCGCCTGTCCCACACCATATTGTCTGGCGGTAAATGCTTTTTCATACACATGCATTGCCACCAGTCTGGTGCTGCCGTAAGGCTCGCCGCCGGTCAGCGTCAGGTTCACATCATATACCATAAAGGCTCTGGATAAGGTAAGAAACAGACAAATGACCACGGATGGCACCATCAGCGGCATCACAATCTGCCGAAGTCTCTGAAAACCGGTAGCCCCGTCAATGCTGGCTGCTTCCAGAACATCTTCACTCATTCCGGTAAACCCGGCCACATAGATCAACATCATATACCCCGACAGCTGCCAGACAGTTACAATCACCAGCGACCAGAAGGCCTTATTGGGATCAGATAGCCACGAGGTGGAAAAAATGCCCCATCCCGTCGCTGATCCTACATTGACCAGCACTCGGGAAAATACGAATTGCCAGATAAAGCCAAGTACGACCCCGCCAATCAGATTGGGGGTAAAAAAACCGGCACGGTAAACGTTCTGCCCCTTTATTCCGCTGGAAAGCACATATGCCAGCATAAATGCCACCAGATTGACTAAAATCACCGAAAAAAATACATATTTTAAGGTAAGAAGCATGGAAGACCAAAACGCACTGTCCTTAAATAATCCTACATAATTGGCAAATCCCACCAGATTCTTCTGGTCAGTCACGCCATTCCAGTCGGTAAAGGTAAGATAAAAGCCATAAATAAACGGGATAATCACAACCGTAATAAATACGAAAATTGCCGGCAAAGCAAAAATACCGAAGTTCTTTACACGGTCCACCCTATTTTTCCCCATCGTTCCCACAGGCACCCTCTTTTCTTTCCGCCCTCTCACACGGTCAGATGTGAGAGGGCTTTCCGGCAATTATTTTTGACGCTGCCAATAAGCATCCAGATTTTCCGCCAGCTGCTCTCTCGTCTGCTTGCCGGCAATGTACTTCTGTACTTCTGCTCCGACAGCACTCCAATGATCACCAGGCGCGATAAATGAGGAACCAAACGTTTTCCCTGCCGTAATCTTTTGCTTTATGTCATTGCCCAACGGATCAAGCGGGTCATATGCATTGTTCTTGCAGGCCGGAATTACAGCTGCTACTTCCACCAGCATCCGTTGTCCTTCATCATCATTTACGATCCAGTCAAGAAATGCCTTGGCCGCTTCCTGCTCTTCTGCTGTTGCCTGCTTCTTGTCGATCATCACCTGCTTGGTGGCTGCTGCCTGTATGCCGGTATTGGCAAAGTCGGTGGTGTCATTGCCAAGAATCCAGGGCAGGAAGCCATATTCTTCACTGGCCTCGGCACCGGCCTCAGCAAGATTGGGCCATGCCCAGCATCCATTCAGCCAAAAGGCCGCATCACCATCCGCCAGATAAATCGGGTCTTGCTCATATAAGGCACCTAATGGGTCTTTTCCGTTGATGTTATACTGTAACAGCACATCCATTGTATCAGCAAACT
>Ga0153923_100554_pt1 | contig 11431 bp, 8 predicted proteins | sample TSNJ007MetaG_FD_104682 | JGI IMG/M metagenome (GOLD analysis project Ga0153923, IMG submission 104682) | Attine ant fungus gardens microbial communities from New Jersey, USA - TSNJ007 MetaG | ecosystem: Host-associated > Fungi > Mycelium > Unclassified | place: USA: New Jersey, Brendon T. Byrne... | reverse complement strand
TCGCCCCCTGTAATGATCGCGACCTTCCCTTTCAGCTTACAGCTGCCAACATACCCCGGATAATCAAAGATGGGACGCGGCGTCATTAAGTACTCCAGACCAGGAACCTGATCTTGGTGCTGTGGTGGAAATGCTACTGGCTGCTTTACGGTCTTGGTTTTGTAACCGATAAAAGGATACATCGGATAGGGGGATTGCATGCTTTGCCTCCCTCATATAATCATAATTGAAACAGTGAATGAGACTTCCTTTTATTTTAAAGGATCCGAGCCATGTTCAATATTTATGTATGAGGTTTATGATATATGTAGATAAAAGAATTAAAGCTCTGAATACACACACTCGAATTACCATAACCAAGCGCAGTATTTCTATTCTAAAATATCATATTATTAAGCTAATAGAAGGAATTGGTAAATGAGAAGGAGTCGGAAAGCAATGAGAACTATATTACTATTATTGGCAATTGGAGAATCGGTTCTAACGGTAGGTAATCAACGAAAAAAGAGTTGCCTGACTTAGATTTATTGATGAGTCTAAACCGAATAGTTTCAACGCTCGCTGAGACGTAAAGGAAAACCTTATAATAATTCGGTGGCAGAAGCGACATTTAAACTATTAAAGACAGAATCAATCAATGGCGTGAATTTTCTCTCGCTTGAACAACTAGATCTTGAACTGTTTCATTACATCAATTGGAACAATAATATTCGGACACATAGCACACTCGGCTACCTCAGTCCGAGCGAATTTAGAAATTTAGCGCCTTATAAAAATTGATTAATTTAGTGTTGACAGTCCAAAGCTTCCAACAGAAGTTCACAAATAAACATAATGGGACATCTTTCGTTCATATGTTTTTATAAGGTATTAACCGTGAGGAGGTCTCCACTTATATGCCCCCAAAAGTAAAACTTCAAAAATTCGTCGATAAACTGCCGATTCCCAAAACCATTTCCCCGATCAAGCGAGACAAGAAAGGTTCGTATTATGAAGTGACCATGAGGGAATTTACCCAAAAACTACATCGTGATTTAGGGCCTACCCGCTTATGGGGCTACAACGGAATGTACCCGGGACCGACTTTCGACGTGATGAAGGATGAAACGACATATGTCAAATGGATGAATGATCTGCCCAAAAAGCATTTTCTTCCCATCGATACCACCATTCATGGTGCAGAAAAAACACTTCCACAGGTTAGAACCGTGGTTCATTTACACGGAGGAAAACAACTTGACCATAGTGATGGCTACCCTGAAGCTTGGTTTACGAAAAATTTTGAACAAACAGGACCTATGTTTAAAAGAAAAGTATCTGAGTACCCAAACCTTGAAGCCACTACGTTATTTTATCATGACCACACAATGGGTATTACGAGATTAAACAATTATGCGGGACTTGGAGGCTTTTATATCATTCGTGATCAGCATGAACAATCTCTGAATCTACCGACGGGAACATATGAAATCCCTCTTATGATTCAGGATCGTTCATTCAACCCAGATGGCTCGCTCTTTTACCCCGATACACCGGATAAAAACAATCCTCGTCTTCCTTATCCCTCGATTGTTACTCCTTTTGACGCAGATTACATTTTAGTAAATGGCAAAGTTTCCCCTTATCTTGAAGTAGAACCGAGAAAATACCGATTTCGCATATTAAATTACTGTAATAGTCGAGCTATTACACTCAAGCTGGACTCTGGACAGCCATTTTATCAAATTGGAGTCGATCGTGGATTGCTGGAGAAACCAGTGAAAATGAATGAGATCCTCCTTCTAACAACTGAGCGAGCGGATGTGATCGTCGATTTTTCTCGATCTTATGGTAAGACGATCATTCTTAAAAATGGCTTTAAGGGTGCCTCCACAGAGACAACTGATGTGATACAGTTTAGAGTAACCACACCGTTAAAAGGTAAAGATACCAGTTCCCTACCAGATCATTTGACGAAAATTAATTTCCTATCTAGAGAGATGGCAACAAGGACTAGAGATCTCACACTCGTCAGAGTGGAGGATAAATATGGAAGATCATTAAATTTACTTGACAGTAAAATGTGGAATGATCCTATATCCGAGAAAATGGACTTAGGAACTGTTGAGATCTGGCGGTTAATTAATCTGTCTGCGGATGACCACCCCATTCATCTACATGTCGTTGACATGCAAATTCTAGAGCGCCAGCCCTTTGACGTTGCTCATTTCCAAGCTACAGGAAAACTTAAATTTACAGGACCTGCGGCTCCTCCTGAACCAAACGAAAGAGGGTTTAAAGATACCATTCGTGCTCCCTCTGGTTACGTTACCTCTTTTATCGGTAGTTTTGATCCTTTCGCTGGACTTTTTGTATGGCATTGTCACATGCTCGAACATGAAGATTACGAGATGATGCGTCCATTTGAAATTCTGAAGAAAAAAAACAGACTTAAAAATAGAATAATGAGAATAATTTACCCTTCTCGGTTCAAATGAAGAGATGTGGTTCTCATGAGGTTATGAGAGGCTTGAAGTGGATAGATTGGAAACATCATATTTTATGAGATACAAAAAATTAACATTTTATTAAGTTACTAGGAAACAATAGTTGAATTGATTGACTGAGAGCCATCATCTAATTGAATGCTCATGTCATTGACACGGTGGCACTGACTCATTATCCAGATGACTCTTTGGTGCTGGAATATTCAGAAAAAGCTCCCAAGGAACAAGTTTGTTGTATGTCAGCTTTTAAGGTGAATATCACCAGATGCAAGTTGCATTGAGATGTCCTGACTCTTAATAATTAAAAAGCCCAAGCGCAACTACCGCCTGAGCTAAGAATAGGTAGGTAAATGTGGCTCTAAATAATACTTTCTAACTAGCTAGCGACACACAGCACTCCACACATGTGGAGCGCTGTGATCTATGTACCTACTGTCACTTTTAGCATTGCTGCTTCTATTGGCAACTCTACATTCCGCTGTACCAGTATGTGCGATACGCATCACCGTGATGTATCTAATAACAGTGGTTTGTTTAATTACGATTTAATGAACAATCACTATCATACCTTCATCACATACAATAAGTGCTTTTTTTGTACCCAATTCCTTCAGCTTTTCTAAGGATTGAGCCAATAGCCGTGTACCGTACCCTTTTTGCCTTTCTGATAGACGTATTCCATAACCAACATGACCACTATTATTCAGTAATTTTGTGTGATCGATATAAATACTGTAATTAACGGTTCGTACAACAGGACAAACAGAGCGCAATACAATTACGAAAACATAAATATTATTACTAATAGAGGTACAGCAGAAGCCTACAGAATTCGTTTTGTTAGTTATAAACAATCATAGATATATTTAAAGGATTTGAAGCGCATTTCATAAATTATTATTTTATAGCAATATCTAAGCTGAGCCCACCATCGTTGGAGTGGTCATGTTTGGCTATTGAACTATTGTTTCCCTTTAGTTGAATGCATATCAGTATTATTCTTCATATAACCAGTCGAAATCATTATGTAAAATGTACTCTTCTGGTTCCATTTCCATGGCAAAGCTTTCGCAGATTATATCTTGTTCTACATATTCATTACCATTGTCTATACCCAAATAGATATGTTGGAGTTCTTTGTGTTTTTGTGCTCGTTCGGGAACTCTTTGAAGAATACTTGAAGTTTTGATAACTGCGGAGCGGTAAAATTCACTCCATTCATCAAATTCCATCCAATATGGTAGTTTCGCATATACCACACCTGAAAATTTTAGCCTTGCTTCCCTTACTTTATAGGTGAAGCTGTGCTCACTTCTGTCTACTCGCTCAATTACCTTAAGAAAGTAAAACTCAACGGTCTTGTTTTGGTGGTCAATTATGAGTTTCTTTATGACTGAATCATACAGTTGTAAATCATCATTACCTTTGTAATCTTCGATGTTCATTTTTCTCCTTATTTATCCATTTTATAAGAATGCTTATACTATTTTTGATTATACAACCCAAATCTTTATTCCACTATCCTGCCCGTTAGTTAAGCAAATAAAAACGGCTGCCGGAGCAACCGCAATTCCACTATAGTCCCCGTTAACTTAATTATGAGTCCCGAAAGTCCATACATTCATGAAGTACGTCTCTATTCCTTCAATCCTCTAAAATTTGCACATTCTTAGCTCTCCTGCTCTGAGAATCAGCTATACTAGGGAACTCGAATAGGTCGAATGCAACTTTTTGACCCTTTTTAAGACCGAAAGCCTTTCGGTAACTTAATAGGGTCTGGTAGTATCTCGCTAAAGTGAACAAAAACATGGTTACCTTCCACCTTTATCTTCTTTGAACCATTTGACAATACCACATCTTCCTTCCGCCATTTAAGCACCTCCTCTGTCAATTAATTAAGTATCATGGAAATTGGTTTTTTTGCCCTAGCTGCAAAACAAAAAAGTCTCATTTTATTTTTTTTGGGAACCCATATACGAAAAGTATCATACCAAGAACGAAAGGATTGGCACAAAGATATTATCGAAGAAGCCTGTAATATGAGTTTCAGGTAGAGCCTCAAACGTTTTTGCTTTGTATAACGCTACAATTTCATGGCTGCGAGCCTTCAAAGAGCCCACACGTTCGATAACATAGATTACTCCAGCGGAAATTAGAAAGGATGCACCAAGTTTTCTGTATAAGTCGTTACCCATGAAATATTTGTTCCATCCTCTATTTTTGTTGATTACTCTTCTCACAAATATTACATTTTACCACATTGTTCCAATTCATGAATATCAGAAAATCATTCCATAATCTGATTCTAGTGATAGAATGCTATATCGCCACAAATTGTAAGGCACACTAGTTTAATCTGCCAGAACGCGATATGTTGTGAAGCATAGGTTAGTTTGTGCATCGCATCCTCTACTCTATTAAAAACGCCAAAAGGCGTCCCAAGCACAAGCAACCAATTCATTGCTTTGGGGGACACCTCTTTGTATGAGTAGATATAAGCACTGCTAGCCAGTGACCTTTTGCAGATTTTAGCGGGTAACCTGAAATTCCAATGCTTCATAGATTCTGTCTGCCATTCTGCTGCCATTCAGCATGCCAATCTTAGTCTTTCATCGTGGAGTTAATTTTCAAGTACAACTGTTTCAGCGGATTAACAATACTGCCACTAAGTATTGAGATCAGCAACCAGAACACTATGAACACGACGATGTTTAAACCGATCATTAAATACTTAAACGTCCGCAGCTCTGCATTCATCCCGTCTGCAGAGATATAGGTGACGATCCGCTCGTCCGATTCGGGCAGCGGATAGAGCAAAATCAAGCCGTCGGCCGTTTCACGCTCCAACAAATCCATAGAACCGCTACTTGAACTATCTTGTTCTTCCGGCATAGCTGGATTATCCTTCTCTGGTGTGGCCAGCGCTGTTCTAACTTCTTGCAGTCGCTTCATGGGCACATCCGCCGCATTCAGCAGCTTTCCGTTACTTGTCAGCAGATAAACTTCATTCTCGCCGTAGATCGTATTCTTGCCTGACAGGTAGAAGCTGTACAGCTTGTCAATCTCAATTTCGAGCGAGAGCAGACCTAAAATTTGCCCCTCCGTATTCTGAATTTTTACCTCAAGCAGCAGACGGTCGCGCAGATCAGAAGGCGCGTTCATCAGATGTTCCCGGTTCAGCACCGTCCAGCGCAAAACCTGTTCCCGATTATCCAGAAATTGTTCCATCCCCGGAACTTTCTTGATCTCTGTAAAGGGGAGAAGCCCGGATACATTGCTCGAGGAGTACGTCCCCCCTGCTTCACCCCAAATATAAATGCCGAGAATGTCACTGCTAGAGGAGCGAATGCCCTCAAGTATAGGAGAAATCGCTCCGTCGTACGCTGGTTTTTTCAACGCATTCTGTACCACCTGATTGTTGGAGATAAGCTTGGAGGTCTCCTCCAGCCAGTTCATGAACAAAAGAGTATTCTTATGCTGCTGGCCAGTGTATTGAACAGATAACTGCCGCAACATATCCAAGCTTCTATGCTCCATAGTACGGTACAAAATGAAACTTGAAGCAGCAATGTAAACGGTAATAAACAGCACCAGGACAAGGCGGATGTTGCGGCCGAATGATCTGAACATATAACTCCCCCATCCCCCTCCGGTGTATGAATCAACAAAAACGAAAATCAATTGAAATCAGACTATCAGCTAAAGTGACTAATGTCGATCTCCTTATAAAAAGAACCTGCATCTGTCAAAAGCACTTCAGTATTCGGCAGGATAATTGTAATCGCCGAACCGGCTGGCCAGTTAGCTTCAAAATGGAAGTTTTTATGCTCCGCTTCTGAATGGATTTTCCATTTTACATGTATTGGACCCAGACTTGTGCTTACGGTTCCACTGGCCTGTTGCAGTTCTCCGCAATGTGGCTTTACGGTTATTCCCTCTATCCCTTGCTGGACACCCAATATCCCTCTGGTGAACTCAGTGATCGGCAGCGCGCTCCAGGCGTGACAGTCACTTCTGGTTCCGACAGAGTCCATTTCTGGGAGTGTAGTGAGGTTCAAATCCAGCTGTTTCATCCAACGAGCCCATAGTCCGAAGGAGCGGTCATACAAACCGCAATGTTCCAACGCGCGAAAAAGATAATAGCTCATCGGCAGCGAAAGTTTAGCCAGTGATGTGTCAGCCATTGTAGCCTCTAGTAGTGCTGCCCCCTCTACAATGTCCACCGTGCCAGCTAAAATCGCCCAGACCTGCGTATGCTGGCTCAGTTGCGTTTCCGCTGTTGCCGCCGGACTGTCGCGGAACATCAAGCTGTTCGATTGGCGACAGAAATCCAGTACCGCAGCGTTGACCGCGGCTTTGCGCTGACGCAATTCAATTGCAATCTGCGTCCACCCGCTGGCGGCAAGCAATTCAGCCGCTTGCTCCAACGCGGCCGCATACATCAAGCTAAGCACGGTTGCAGGTGCATCATCCGTACAATCTGGTGCACCGAGTGGCCATTCTTCCACCCAGTCAAAATAATTCCAATATTGGCGAGGCGTTCTGTCCACCAGACCTTGCGGTGTCAGTCGCTGATCGAACCAGTCCAATACGGATAACAGTGGCAGTCGGTACCGATTTATGATAGCCAGATCTCCGAAGGATCTGTAGTGGTCATGAATCATCCCGATCCAATATAAAGAGAAGGAGGGGATGACCTGTGGCAGCACGGAGGGGTAGCGGCTTTGCAACATGCCGTTTGGCAGCTGCGAAGCCCTATAATCTTCCATTGCCCTCCGTGCCAATTGGTCGTCTCCTGATAACAGGTACGTAAATTCCATCATCAGTTTGGTATCCATGGTATATTGCAACTGTTCATAATACGGCGTATCCTCGTAGGTCTCATGCATGCAGCGTTGTAGTGTTCGGACACTCAGCTCCCAGAGCTGGTTATATCGTTCATCGTTGCAATGAAAGCTTCCTTCCGGCAGCAAAGGATATCCGGTCTCCCGATAACTGAAGCCGGATATCGTCAAAGGCTCAGCTCCAGTATTCACCTCCAGCCGGACATACCGGAAAGTACGAAACCAGAATGGCTCATAGCATTCCATCTGCACCGAGGTGCCATAACCGGCTGGATAGTAGCTGTCATAACCGCCTCTTAACACATGCTCCTGCATATCATCGCGGACAGCTTTGCGGCGGATCTCGTCATCCCCAGTCTCTTCTTCGTAGCACTCGGCGTACAGGAGGGTGATCCGGCTACCTTCCCCCCCAAGAAGCTTAAGCTGCGGATAAGCTGTGATTAGCTCACCTGCATCCAACTCCAGCCAGAGTTGCTGTCCCGCTTCCACGTGTATTCCTGCTAATGGCAGGGCAACCTCACTAGCTTCATTCCGCAGCTCCAGACAATGCCCTTTTTCAAATAGGGCATCTCCTTCACCACTGCTGCTCCGCATCAGCTTCAGGAAGAGCTGCTCCCGCTCATACAGCAGCGGAATCGGACGTTTGGCCAGTTGCCATGGGGTCAATTGACCATAATCATCCCGTACCGGTTGTACAATCCCTGCGGCTAGCCAGGCGCTGTCGTCATATTCCGGCAGTGTCCAATCCAGCAGCGCTACGTCCCCCTCCACCTCTTCCAATCCGCCCATCCAGCGCATAATCGGAAACGGCTGAAGTCGGTAGCTGTGGTCCCTAATGCTTTTCCATGAGGTATCTGTATTCAGTTCCTGCACAAGCTGCCCATTGTTCATAACTTCCGATTCTACAAGCAAGCCGCCTTTTTGCGAACGCCAGATGGATAGAGGTCCGTCTTCCCCCAGCTCAAAGGGAGATGTCCCTGCATAATGAACTACCATAACAGCAATCACATTTATACCTGGTTGCAAAACGTCGTCCAAATTGAACTCCTCATAATAGTGTACATGACCATGACCCTTGCAAGGACCGGCCCATAAACGCTGCCCGTTAACAAAGAGTCTGTAGCGACTGTCAGCAGTAATGGCCAAATTCAGACTGTAGGCCCTCTCGGCTCCAGCTGGCAGCTCAAACATTTTGCGAAAATACACTCGCTCGTGTTGCTGCTCCCAACTTTCTGTCCCTTCCTCATCCAAAGGCCAGATCCATCGCGCGCTCCAGCCTCCCCATTCTTTTGCTGCCATATAATGCACCTCTCCTTTATCCCTTAGAGTAGATTTGTCAATCTACGCAGAAACGGCATCGCCGCCCTTCAGAAGGACGACGCCGCCGTTTGACTGTGTTTATTTCACCTTGTCGAGATAATCACGTTGGAATTCTTCAGCAGCCTTAGTCAAAATCTCCAGTGGATCTGCGTTTTTGTCTGTTAGGACGGTTTGCAGTACAATATCCAGCTTCTGGTACAATTCCTGAGCGTTGACCGGCTCTTCTGCCCGCATGCCTTTGCTGCCGTTGTCCATATAATCACGGAACAAATCCAAGTTTACATTGTTGTATTTGTCGAGAATCTTCTGTTCTTCACCAATCCGTTTCTCATCTGTCCAAATCCGCAGGCCGTAAGGGCCTACGATCAGCCCCTGATCACTCAGTGTCTTTTTCTCGATATCCCAACCAGTTAATGCCTCTTCTGAGGACTCCGGTGTGAAGCCGTAGGTTTTTAGCCATTTGAATCCAGCATCAATCTGCTCAGGGGTTACATTAGGCGAGAACATATATAGACCACCGCCGAGCAGAGTTACAGGTTTCCCGATCGGTCCAACTGGAAGGGCGGACATTGCTACATTATCTTTAGACATTTTGGTCTGCTGCTGGATGACTGGAGGCCAGTCATTCATGCCGAAGCTCATAGCGACTTGATCGGTTCCGAACATGCGGAACATGTCATTCGTAACATCCACCAGATTATTGTCCGGCAGGACATCATATTTCCATTTCAAGTCCTTCACATATTGCAGGGCCGCCGCTGCCTCTGGAGAATTGAACACCGCTTGCCATTTTCCATCCACCTGTTTCTCGAATTCCGCGCCGTAAGCCCAAGCAATGTTCATGAACATCCAGCCGCCCTGGCCGCTTTTGGTTGGCAGGAATATTCCCGCCTTACCGGTCTTTTGCTTGATGATCTGCGCAGTTTGTGCCAGCTCTTCATATGTTTTAGGGAACTTTGGTATGCCCTTATCGTCCAGCAGTCCAGCTTCCTTGAAGAGATTCATATTGTACAGCATCCCCATCACGTAGCCGTCCTTCGGAATCCCGTAATATTTGCCGTCCTTGGTCACCATCTTCAGCAGATCTGGATTGATCGCTTTGTCATAGCCATATTTTTTCATCGTATCCGTGATATCTGCCGCGTAATTTGCCTTAATGATTTTGCTAGTTTCTGTAAAAAAGGTTTCGTACACCGTAGGAAGCTGACCGCTAGCCGCTTTAGGCAAGAAAGAGCTGACATCATAACCCCATTCATCCTTGTCCACAATGATATCTGGATAATTAGCTTTCATCTTCGCCATGAGCTGCTCATACTGAGCAATTTTGGCTTCCTCATTCGGCTTCGGCCAGTTGCTGACCTTGATCGTCACCTGTTTGTTGCTCGCTTCCTCCGCATTCCCTCCGGCGTTCTCTTCTTTGGAGCCTCCGCAGCCAGCCAGACCGGCCGTAAGAAGCAGCGTTAGCGCCAGTGTAGCTGTAATTTTTTTGGTGTGTTCGATTCTCAATGTAATTCCCCCTAGTCTTATTGTTAAAGCATTCTTCACAACATGTAAAGCGCTTTCTTTTAAATCTGAAATCATCTTACCACGCACCTTCTACAGCACCCTACGGGGCAAAACTGTGAAATGGTTTGTGATCGGGTGATGTTACCCTTTAATGCTGCCGCCCATGGATTGTCCGTTCATAATGTACTTTTGGAAAAAAACAAACAGAATAATCGGTGGCAGAATCGCAAACGTCAGCGCAATAAACTGAATGTCCTGCGGCAAAGTCGCTTTCAGATTATAGATGGCCACAATGACCGACCAGGTCGATTTATCCTTCAGCACCATAAAAGGCCAGAAGAAGTCCTGCCAGACACTGTTCATCGTTAGTATTGTAATTGTGGCCATAACTGGTCCGCTAAGCGGGAGGATTATCCTGATAAAAATGCCGATGGTGCTCGCTCCGTCAATTTTGGCCGCTTCCAGCAGCGCCAGTGGGATGGTATCAAAAAAGTTCTTGAAGATCAGAATTACCACTGGATTCACGGCAGCCATAAACCACATCGGCCAGTAGGTATTGGTCAGATTCAAGTGCAGCAGTGGAAAATCAATCAGGTTTTTGAACAGCGGCACCATACCGACTGTATTCGGAACCATCATGGTCCACACGATCAGAGCAAACAGCAGTGCACTCCCTCGAGGCTTCAGCTTGGAAAAAAAATATCCTGCCAGCCCGTTAAACGTAAGACAGAACAGTACAGAACCGACGGCTAAGTAAGCCGTATTCAGATAATAACTGAAGAAGTTAAATTCCTGCCAGGTCTCCCATAGCTTGCCAACATTGAATGAGCGAGGGATCAGGGTGGGCGGGATCGCATAGAACTCTTTGATGTCTTTAAGACTCGAAACCATAATCCAGACCGGAGGCAGAATACAGACGGCGGCAAGCACAATCATCAGAATGAACATGCACCAGTAGAGCACGCGCACCCAAGGTGATCTATATTCTATATTGCCGATAATACCAAATGCTTCTTTTGTTTTCATAGCTTCTACTCCCTGTTCAATTTCTTATCCAGCCGGAAATAAATAATAGTTAGCACCATCAGAACAAGAAAAGTAATAACCCCCAGCGCCATGGAATGGCCTGCTTCAAAACTCCGGAACGCATAGTAATAGCTTTGGAGCATTAACGTCATAGAGGCGTTGTTCGGCCCACCTTCGGTCATAACCAGAGGCTCGTTGAAAATCTGGAATACACCGCTGATCTGCAAAATCATCATCAATCCGATCATG
>Ga0153923_100551_pt1 | contig 11470 bp, 12 predicted proteins | sample TSNJ007MetaG_FD_104682 | JGI IMG/M metagenome (GOLD analysis project Ga0153923, IMG submission 104682) | Attine ant fungus gardens microbial communities from New Jersey, USA - TSNJ007 MetaG | ecosystem: Host-associated > Fungi > Mycelium > Unclassified | place: USA: New Jersey, Brendon T. Byrne... | reverse complement strand
CTGCGCCATAGTGGGAGCGGGCATTGCCCCTAACGAAGCATCAATCATCCGTTCCACAGTGTTTCTGGTTACATCCATGCCATATGCCTCCTTAAAATGAAGTCAGAATAAATAATATTTTAAGGAGGCATATGGCATGGATGTAACCAGAAACACTGTGGAACGGATGATTGATGCTTCGTTAGGGGCAATGCCCGCTCCCACTATGGCGCAGGTGGAAGAGTTTGTGAACAAGACATTGAATTACAACTTTGCCGCCACTTTGACGGAGCCATTTTTCATTAAGGGGAATGCGGATATTCTGCATGCGGCCGGAAAACAGCTGGTCAGTGTGATTTCCTATCCTTTGGGAGGAATGACTCACGAGGCTAAGCTGTATCAGGCCAAAAGAGCACTTGCAGATGGGGCGGATGAGTTGGACATTTCCATGGATGTCAGTGCATTTAAATCGGGGCGGTATGACTATGTGAAGGAAGAACTGAAGCCTTTTGTGGATATGATGGAAGGCCGGATTATGAAAATGATCTACTTTGCCAGCCTATTAACAGAGGACGAGCAGCTTCGGGCAGCGGAAATGGCTATTGAACTGGGAGTTCCCTATCTCAAGACCAATACGGGTTTTGGTTTTGTGACTACAACCGACCAGATCGTGCTTATAAAGAATCATTTCCAGGATGCAATTAAAGTTATGGTATCAGGCGGGGTCCGTACCAGGGAAGATGCTGTTGCGATGATTGAAGCCGGAGCAGAGCGGATCGCTACCAGTTCCGCATTCAAGATTGTGGACAGTGTTAATAATTGACGGATAGGAGGACCGAAATGATGAATAGGAATGAATTGGCACGTTATATTGACCAAACTACATTAAAACCGGGGATGACAATGGATTATGTCACGGATTTCTGTGAACAGGCAAAACAGAATAACTTTGCCAGTGTATGTATCTTGCCAAACATGATTGAAACCGCAGACAGAGTTCTGCACGACTCTGAGACCAAAGTGTGTACTGTCATCAGTTTTCCTTTGGGATGTGACTGGCCCGATACCAAGATTTATGAGACTCAGGATGCACTGCTTAAGGGAGCACTGGAGATTGATTTGGTAATGAATGTATCCGCGCTGAAATCAGAACGCTATGATCTTGTGGACGAAGAGCTGGAGGGTGTAGTAAAGACCAGTCACGAAAAGGGGGCTATTGTAAAGCTGATTATTGAAACTCCCCTGCTGACAGAGGAACAGATTATTAAGGCCTGTGAACTGGCAGAAAAACATCATGTGGACATTGTAAAGACCTCAACCGGCTTTTCAGCTATGCTGCCGCGTTCTACATCTGTTGAAGATGTTATGCTCATTCGCAGTCATGTAAAGGCAGAAACCGGTGTAAAGGCAGCGGGCGGGATCCGTACGACGGCCGATACACTGGCCATGATTGAAGCGGGAGCCACACGTATAGGTGCCAGCGCCGGGGCGGAAATCATTGGTGGCCTGTAGGAAGGGCGGAGGATGAGGATGCAGAAGCTGGTAAGCATAAATGATGTTGAAATAAATGTATCTGTGACCGACTGGCGTGACGCGGTCATAAAATCTGGAACCATACTCATGAATAACGGTTATGTGACAGGCGAGTATGTAAATGCCATGGTTCAGACCGTGGAAAACCTTGGACCATATATAGTGGCGGCTCCGGGAGTGGCAATGCCTCATGCCAGGAGTACGAACGGTGTCTTAAAAAGTGGCATCAGCATCATGACATTATCCAATTCTGTGGCATTTGGCAATAAGAACCATGATCCGGTTTATCTTCTCATTGGTCTGGCTGGTATCAATGATGATATTCACTTGAAAATCATGCAGACAATAGCCACTATATTTGAGGATGACACCATGCTGAAACGAATTACCTCGTGTCAAAATAAAGCAGCGATTGCAGAGATATTCAATAATGTGGAGGTGGATGAATAATGTTACATATTGTTACGATATGCGGATGTGGTATGGGCAGCAGTGTCATTCTCAAGATGAATGCTGAAAAATCCCTTAAGGAATTAGGCATACAGGCGAAATTAGAAGTCAGTGATATTACGACGGGAAAGGGCGCGGCACGTACGGCTGACCTGATACTTATAGGAAGTGAATTGGCCTACCTGGTACAGGATATTGATAAGCCGGTCATACAGCTTATCAGCTTTGTCAATAAGCAGGAAATTAAGGATAAGCTGAAGGAATACTGTGAAGCGAACGGTATTATCTGATAGTAATAACAAGAAAGGACTGTGAAAATGGGTAAATTTGATAATCAGGTTGTAGTTGTCACGGGTGCCGGACAGGGGGCAGGACAAAAGCTGGCGACCCGATTCTATGAGGAGGGGGCTTGTGTCTGCCTGTTGGACATAAACGGCGAAAATCTGGCACGTATAGAAAAAGAGCTGAAGCCGGATCAGACACGTTTTGCCATCTACACGGCAGATGTAAGTGACAGTTCCCAGGTTACATCCGCTATAGATGATATCGGGAAGCGGTTTGGCCGGATTGATATCCTGATAAACAATGCGGGGGTGCTTCATAAGGGGATGATTGAAAGTTCCCCGGATGAGCATATAAAGCTGATGTTAGGCGTAAATCTGATGGGGCCCATGTATGGCACCCGCGCCTGCATCCCGTACATGAAGGAGCAGGGTGGCAATATTGTTAATGTGTCCTCCGTTCTTGCCACTTTTCCCAATACAGGGTCGGGTGCATACGGCGCAGCCAAGGCCGGTATGATCGTGCTGACAAAGGTGTGGGCGGCCGAGCTGGCTCCCTACCGGATCCGCGTAAACTGTTATGCGCCCGGTGTACTGGATACGCCGATGGCGGAGGATGTGATTAAGAACCGTGCCGAAAGTAAACTTTGCCAGATACCGCTGCGGCGGTTTGGCCAAACGGAGGATGTGTTTAATCTGGTCAGCTTTTTCTGTTCGGAAGAGGCAGGCTATATTACGGGACAGACAATCGGACTGGATGGTGGAATATGGGCAACACAGACACCGACAGCAGCCTGGAAATTGTAGAGGAAGATCTAAGAATAGGGGGATACTATGAACTTTGCAATTGAGTTTATTACGAATGTACTTGCAAATCCGACGGTCATGTTAGGCATTATTGCATGTATTGGATTGCTGTTTTTGCGGAAAAGTGTAAGTGATATTGTTATGGGTACCGTCAAAACTATGATGGGGTATCTGATCCTGAGTGCAGGAACGACCATTATTGGAACGCCGATTACGCTGTTGACCACGCTGGTTCAGCGAGGTCTTGGGGTGGACGGGGTGCTGCCTTTGTACTGGATCGTATATTCGGAATCTATGGCAGTATTCGGAACAGAAGCAGCTTTAATCTTTATTATCGGGTTTATTATCAACATATTGCTGGCAAAATTTACACCATGGAAGAATCTGGCCATGACCGTTCATCTGCAGCTTTTCTGGGCTGGTTTTATGGCCAGTATTATGGCCGGTTTGGGCTATTCAGGGATTGTCCTGGTTGCGGTTGGCGGTGTGATTTCAGGGATCTATTACTGGATCGCAACTACGATTTCCGCCCACTATTTAAAACCGGTGACTACGGAGCATGCCAACTTTGTACCCAGCGCTATTGCCCTGGCGATTGCCGGCGAAGCTGGCAGGTTATTTAAAAAGGACGGGAAATCCACGGAAGAGATTGAATTTCCATCCTCGTTCAACTGGTTGAAGGACAGTACGATTGCTACCTGTATGGCAATGCTTGTGATGAATTTTATCTTTGCCATGATTGCCGGACCGGCTGTCGTGCGTGAACTTGCCGCCGGAACCCCCTGGATGTTGTATGTGCTGATACAGTCCCTGACGTTTGGCGGTGGTATCGCCGTCATCCTTTACGGGGTGCGCATGATGCTGGCGGAACTGATTCCGGCATTCTCCGGAGTGGCAGAGACACTGCTCCCCAATGCGGTTCTGGGACTTGACTATCCCACCGTGTTCCCATATGCCGGAACAGCCGTTATGTTAGGTTTTATATTCAGTCTGCTGGGGTCCATCCTGGCAACACTGGTCATGGCCTTCACCGGATTTTCGCCGGTAGTAGTGCCGGGAGTCCAGATCAATTTCTTTGAAGGTGCTCTGGTAGGTGTATATGCCAATGCCAGGGGCGGCATGAAGAACTGTATCTTCAGTGCCCTTGTAACCGGTTTTATACTGCAGTTTGCAGTGGCCCTCACATTCCCTCTGACCGGACACCTGATGACAACCGGAGGGGCATATGAGGCGATGGATTTTAACACGATTGGTTATCTGATTGCAAAACTATTATCATTATTCCAATGATGTACGTGGAAACCGGCAGGCTGTGCCCAGACAGGCCTGCCTGTTTCCGAATATTGAGGAGGGGCAGATGGGGGAAAAGCAGCAATACATGGACTTAATCCGCGGCGACCCGTTCCTAAGCCATCTGATGATGTCTTACGATAAAGCTTCCGCATATGCAAAAGGCAAGACCGTCCTGGACTATGGCTGCGGATACGGCTGGGGAAGTTATCTCCTTTCGGGTCATGCACAGCAGGTAATGGGCTATGATCCGGATGACAGCAGGGTTCAGTTTGCCCGTGCCACATTTCAGGAGAAGAACATTACCTACTTAACGGATGCTGATTGTCTGCCCGGCAGGTGCTTTGATATGGCCTGCCTTTTTTTGGTGCTTCCCTGTGCAGAAGATCCATGGAAAGTCCTGGAGCATACCAGAGACTGCCTGATTCCCGGCGGAATTTTATGGCTTAGCTTTAAATCTGGTGACGATTGGGTGGCGGATCTGGTGGCCCGCTGGGGCGGCCGGAAGAATGCGCAGCTGCTGTATTTTGGACGGCGGTATCTGTCAAAAGCAGCTGATTTAGTGGAACAGGTTTTACGTATCGGTTGAAGGGGGATAGTTATATGCTTTATGAACGTTGTGTACTTTTAATTGAATTACTGATCAGTTCCCAAAGGGCCTTGACAACAAATGAACTGGCCAAAACCCTGGCGGTAAGCTCCCGGACAATCCGCAGCGACCTGGACACTATTGATCAGTGGCTGGCTGGATTTTATCATGAGCCGGTGGTCAGGATACCCGGGCTTGGAATATTGCTTAAGGATCCAAATGGGAAAATTATGGACAGGCTTAAGGAAAAAGAAACCCGTGATTATATTATGTCCTCCAGGGAGCGTGTGCGGGCGATCATCGGATGGCTTCTGACTGAACATGAGCAGACCAGCATTGCTGCCATGGCGGAGCGCCTGCAGGTAAGCGGGGCAACGGTATCGAACGATTTACAGAAAGTAAAGGCATGGATGAGCCGCTTCGACATACATCTGGTGTCCAGGCCTCATCAGGGTATTGCGGTAAGAGATACCGAAAATAATATTCGCCGCGGCTGTGTCATGCTGCTTCGTGAAATACTTGAAACCGGCACCCGGCAGCAGGAACTCATCGGAATGAGGTTTAATCAGGCAGGCGATATTCTCAGGCAGTATCAGCTTTACTCTTTTTGCAAGACTCTGGAGTTGTGGCGGGAAGAAATCCTGTCAGTTATCAGCAGTCTGCAGGAAAGCGCCCATGCAGCCATTTCAGATAATGGGTTTTGTGCTATGTTCTTGTATCTTCTCACGGCATTTACAAGAATACGGGAAGAATATCCGGTCAGGCTGGAATCCGTATATGGGAATATAAGATTGCAATGGGGATTTGACCCCAGTCAGATCCATGATATGATTTATGATCTCACCGGACTGGATGCGGATGAGGACGAGATGTTCCTGATCCACGCAGAGTGGATGTCCCTCCGTAAATTTGGGGCATCCCAGGATATTAACGTGGAAAATGTACTTATTGCCAAGGAACTTATCACAGAGGTCAAGAATTCTCTGGACATCGAGTTTCATGAGGGGGAAGATACCATTCTGGATCTCGCAGCCCATCTGGGCGTCATGCAGTACCGCCTGTTTCTTAAAATACCGGCGGAGCATAATCCGGCGTTAATAGAAATCGAAGATTCTTTCCCGGATGTGTGCCAGGTGGTGAGAGAAAAGCTGTGGTCGGTTCTCCGGGGCAGAATAGGGGAAGCCGACCGTGAGGTATGCGATCATGAGGCAGTCTATGTGGCCATGTACATTGTGGCCTGCATATTACGAAATCCGCTGGAAGAGGCAGTGAAAAAAGACGTGGTTATTGTTTGCAACAGCACCATTGCCACATCGAAGATTCTGGAGAGCCGATTGAAATCTATTTTTTACAATGTCAATGTGGTTAAAACCATATCGTATCATGAATTTGTAGGCAGCACAGAGCCGCTTGCATGCGATGTGGTTATTTCCACCATTCCGCTTGAGAGCTCCCAGTATCTTTGTGTGACGGTTAATCCTTTGCTGAAGCTGGAGGATATCAACCGGCTCATGGATCTGTTTATGCTCCGGATGCAGAATCTGGATTTGAATAAGTATATCAGTGCGACTATCAATATCGCCGCCCGGTCTTTAGCGCTGAAACCGGAAGAACGGATTAAGCTTTCCATTGAACTGGCTAAAAGCATAAAAGAGGAGGTAAAAGCCCTTGACAGCAGGAAAAAACCGGCACTCAGACATCTTTTGAATGAGAACCTGATGGCAGTGAATGTACCGGCCGGAAACTGTAATCAGGCGATTCAGAAGGCCGGTGATTTGCTGAAGGAACAGGGTTATATTACACAGATGCATATTGATGAAATAATCCGGTAAATCTTGTCATTATGCTCTTGTCCAATCATAATACAGCACACATTAAAGTGCTGGAGGAGTTGGTTGATTTGCTGGGGGATGCTAAAAAGCGGGAAGCAATTCAGACTGCGGGAAGCGCGTATGAATTGCTTAGTATTATGAGTTGATGCCTTTTTCCACAACAATCAGTCAGAGAGGTTATAAAAGCGGCAAAAAATGTTATTGACACTAAAAGCCGAGTATGTTAATATTATAGCTGACTACATCATTACAGTCGTCAAGGGAGCTGTAGTGATGTTGGATTTTTATTTCAAGTTGAAGTTTGAGGGAGGTGATTTATCCTCCCCTCATTACATCTGACCTGTAAGGGCGATTATAATGCTCGTTCAATATGTTGCGGACAACCAAAAATGATTCCATTCCGGCAGTATAAACGATCGGGCGTATGATCCCCTTATATGTATTTCGGTAGTGAAAACCTTTGGCAAGGGCGAAAAAAAACAATGCCCTTGATAGTAATTCAAATCGGACCAAACGAATATGGTGATCTCGCTTTTACAGCAACCAGTCTTTTTGACGGAGAGAGAGGGATATATAAATGAACTTGCAGTCAGATGATAATGCATTGCCGATTCTACATCTTGTCAATGCCTCAAAGAGTTTTGCAGATAAAACTATTTTATGCAACGCGACATTTATTTTCGAGCATGGAAAAAAATATCTCATTACAGGGCCAAGTGGAGCAGGTAAGACAGCTTTGCTAAATGTACTCGCCGGACTTGATCATCTTGACGATGGGAGGATTGAGACAGAAACATCGACAGTCATACAATATCTATTTCAAGATGTTTTGTTGTTTTCCGATTTATCTGCGCGCGAAAATTTGCTGATAAAACAGATGACAGACCCAACATACACGGGAAATCTGAAAAATGAAATAATCAGCAATGCATTAACAGCAGTTGGTATTGATCATACAACTGCTGAAAAAAAAGTAAGTCTGCTGTCAGGCGGAGAGCAACGGCGTGTTCAGTTAGCTCAAATCTTAATGTTCAGTCCGGATTTAGTGTTGCTTGATGAGCCAACTGCAAATTTAGACTATAAGAATAAACAGGAGCTGATCGAATTAATTAATACATTATTTCCAAATGCAACCATAATTATTTCAAGCCATGATATTGAATACATTCCGAATGATTACATCAGACTTGAATTGCAAAATGGAGATTTCAACAATGAACGATAGATATTTAGCAAAAACTATCAAGAAAAAAACAAGTGGATTCTTTCGGGTTTCACTCCTACTTTTTGGGGTTTCGGTTGCGCTGCTCATTACTTCAACGGTTTTGCTTTTTTCGCAATACCAGCAACTTGAAACCGATTTTTTTAACAATGCAAACCCCCACTTAATTGAGGTCTGTTCATTCTCTCCTAAAGAATCGGTTGGTGTGACTGAATTTTTGCAACTCGATGACCTCGATAACATCGACACCATGTTAGCTCATCAAGGCTTGGATGATTATTTTGTTTTTTGCGAATATGCTATTAATTTTGGGATTAGCGATAATAATGGCCGAATTTTCTTTGTGCACAGTTATGACGAAAAAGCCAGCACCTTTTTAGGTCAAATAAAGGCCGACGAAGCCCTTTGCAGTGTAGAACTGCCTAATGAGTTTATTACCTTAAACGTCCCAAGGATTGATGTATCTGAAGGAGGCTTTTCAAGCTCCTCATCCAGCGAACTTCCGTTAACGCTAGTACCCACAGCATCTTATGTTGAATTTCACAGCGATATCATTTATGTTGGTTATAGCACATTGCAGCATATAATTGAAAAAATGTACGAAACGACATGGGATGATTTCATGAATAGATATTTAACTGGAGAGAACTTTGGAATAAATATAGTAGACCGAATCTACGTATATGTTGACGAACTCTCTGATTCCAGAAGTGCCGCGACTTTGTTAGGCAAATCGGGGTACAATATTGTGTATGCTTTGGGAGCATTTGAAGATATGCGAGCCTCTATTGACACCAGCTTATGGGTATTTTTAATTCTCGGTGTGACGGTACTTTTTGTTACAACTGCGAGTGTCATAATATCGTTCAAAAACCACTTAATAATGAGCCAAAAAGATATTGGTATTTTAAAATTCTATGGGTACTCTGAAAATCGGATTAAGAGAATATATAATCGGATTATCACAAATATATTCTTTTTAATCTTCTCTATCGGCACTATACTTGCAGTCTCGTTGTCTGTCCTCTATATCAATACTCAGACGTTACTATTTACGTTGGTATTGCTTGGCTGCCTGGTTGTGTTTCTCTTGGCCATAAGATTTATTGTCATTTCAATGTTATTGAAAATATGCAAGACAGATACTTTAGCTTTAATCAAAAGGACTAAACAGCTGTGATGGGAATAGCTTTTCGGGCGTATTTATGGTAGAATATTCTACAACAATCAACGCTTTAGCCGGAAAGGGGAAACGAATCAAATGGCGGACTTAATCAAAAATATCTACAATCAAGAATCACTTCGAAAAGTGGCCCTGGATATTCGATCAGCCTACAGCGAATTTCAGGTAGACGAGTTCCTGAAATCAACACTGGACGAAACGTGGAAAGATTTAGAATTAAAAGACAGGATTATCAAAATAAGTGTTAATCTGGGAAAATACTTACCGCCAGATTACAAAACGGCTATTAGCATTATCGATCAGGTAGTAATGAACTATGGCACCTGGTTGGACGGATTTGTTGGCTTTTTTCCGATTTTTGTTGAGATTTACGGACAGGATGAAGAGAATTGGGATGTCTCTATGGCGGCCTTGGCAAGATATACCCAGTATGCATCTTCGGAGCTTGCCGTAAGAGCGTTTATCATTAACCATGAAGAGCGTATGATGGCGCAGATGTATGCCTGGTCTAAGGATGAAAATGAGCTTGTCCGAAGACTTGCCAGCGAGGGCTGTCGTCCCCAGCTGCCGTGGGGGCAGGCATTGGCCAGATTCAAAAAAGACCCGGCGCCTATTTTACCTATATTGGAGCAGCTAAAGACCGACCCGTCAATGCATGTACGAAAGAGTGTTGCCAATAATCTGAATGACATCTCTAAAACGCACCCGGATTTAGTTATAAAACTGGCAAAGGATTGGTACGGTAAAGATGAAAACACGAACTGGATTGTAAAGCATGGATGCAGAACACTTCTTAAAAAGGGCAATCGTGATGCGCTGGCTCTTTTTGGATACGACGATATTACTTCCATAGATGTTCAGGACTTTGCTTTGGCGGCAACCTCTATTTCCCTTGGCGAGGATATTGTTTTTTCCTTTGCTATTTCCGCAAAGGAAGCCACAAAGGTAAGATTGGAATATGGCATCGACTATGTGAAATCCAATGGGAAAAGGAACAGAAAGATATTTCATATATCGGAAGTCACGTTAAAAGAAAATGAAAAAAAGCTTTATACAAAAAAGCATTCTTTTGCCGATGTAAGTACCAGGAAGCATTATCCGGGCACCCATTCGATTACGCTTATTGTCAATGGCGGGGAGCGGGGGACACTTGATTTTGAATTAAACAGATAGTGACAGTGTCTTTTCCAAGCGGTTCGCAATGTTAATCTCTCAACAGAAAGATATTTCATACATCAGAAGCTACGTTACACACCACCTTATAAACATAAAAAGTGCTTCAAAAATGATATAGTTAGTATAACCGATTTTCTGTCAGTTTACACTATCATCTTTTGAAGCACTTACCCACCAATCCAAACAATAAACTCTCTGTTTTACATAATAAAACTTTAGGATCCCATCAGGGATACTGAACCGTTATCATTCATATTAAATTAACGTGACTACTTGTTGTTTATATAATTTCCATGTAAATTCTGGTTTCTTATCAACTCCCTCAATCCATGTGGCCGTTTCGCCAAAATCAACATATTCCGCCGGAAGTATCATCCCCCGCAGAAAAGTCACTCCCCCATCATCTGCAGTAGAGATAATCGGATAGCTTCCCTCTTCATACCATACATCACCTTGTTTATTGCTGTAAGACTCTTCTGCGACGGTTATCTTGCTTTCGATACGCATTCCACCTTCGACAAGGCATCTGATTCCAAGGGCCGGATGAGAATGCAATCCGGTACTCCCTTTAAATTTAATAATGGTATCTAATCGGAATAACCACCGGGTTCTTGGTGCCAGTTCAAACATTCTTGGTCTGAGAGCCATCTTCAAATGAGAAACAACACCGAGTGCTGTGATAATGTTTGACCCACAAGAAGTGGGCGCAATCTCGTAACGCCAAATTGTAGTATCCGCAGTTGTTTTGATCGTGATAAGATCAGTACCATACACGGCTTCGTTAGCAGCAACACTTATTCCATTAATTTCGGCCGCTCCTTTTAGCACATAAAGGATTGCGTGCTGTACTTGGAGATCGCAAGTTACATTGCCCCTATAAAAATCATGATACAAGCTTAAAGTATACATCTAAAATACCCTCCTTTTCGTACATTGAGTGTAACGGTTCAGTGCCCTTGCAAAACAGAGAATTTATTGCTTTGATTGGTGGGTAAGTGCTTCAAAACATGACGTAGTGTAAACTGTACTGGCCGCAGCCAGTGCCAGAGAATAGTATTTTTCTTCTGCAGACGATCCTCTTGAAGTAAGCACAATCGGTACTTTGCACCCCAGGACAATACCTGCCAT
>Ga0153923_100550_pt1 | contig 11475 bp, 10 predicted proteins | sample TSNJ007MetaG_FD_104682 | JGI IMG/M metagenome (GOLD analysis project Ga0153923, IMG submission 104682) | Attine ant fungus gardens microbial communities from New Jersey, USA - TSNJ007 MetaG | ecosystem: Host-associated > Fungi > Mycelium > Unclassified | place: USA: New Jersey, Brendon T. Byrne... | reverse complement strand
GCCTGGCAAAACTGGCCAACGCGCCGTTCATCAAGGTCGAAGCGACCAAGTTCACCGAAGACGGCTACGTCGGCCGCGACGTCGAATCGATCATCCGTGATCTGGCCGACGCCGCGATCAAGATGCTGCGCGAGCAGGAAATGACCCGCGTACGTCACCGTGCCGAAGACGCTGCCGAGGATCGTATCCTCGACGCACTGCTGCCACCGGCACGCATGGGCTTCAGCAATGAAGAAGCGCCGAGCAGCGATTCCAACACTCGTCAGCTGTTCCGCAAGCGCTTGCGCGAAGGGCAACTGGACGACAAGGAAATCGAGATCGAAGTCGCCGAAGTGGCCGGCATCGAAATCGCCACGCCACCTGGCATGGAAGAAATGACCAGCCAGTTGCAGAACCTGTTCGCCAACATGGGCAAGGGCAAGAAGAAGGCGCGCAAACTCAAGGTCAAGGAAGCGCTGAAACTGGTGCGCGACGAAGAGGCCGGGCGTCTGGTCAACGAAGAAGAGTTGAAAGCCAAGGCGCTGGAAGCGGTCGAGCAGCACGGCATCGTGTTCATCGACGAAATCGACAAGGTCGCCAAGCGCGGCAATGTCGGCGGCGCCGACGTGTCCCGTGAAGGCGTACAACGCGACCTGCTGCCGCTGATCGAAGGCTGCACCGTCAACACCAAGCTGGGCATGGTCAAGACCGACCACATCCTGTTCATCGCCTCCGGTGCATTCCACCTGAGCAAGCCGAGCGATCTGGTGCCTGAGCTGCAGGGTCGTCTGCCGATTCGTGTCGAACTCAAGGCCCTGAGCCCGGAAGACTTCGAACGCATCCTCAGCGAACCGCACGCCTCGCTCACCGAGCAATATTGCGCGCTGCTGAAAACCGAAGGCCTGAACATCCAGTTCCAGCCGGAAGGCATCAAGCGTCTGGCGGAGATCGCCTGGCAGGTCAACGAGAAGACCGAGAACATCGGTGCCCGTCGTCTGCACACGCTGCTTGAGCGTCTGCTGGAAGAGGTGTCGTTCAGTGCCGGCGACCTGGCCAGCGCGCATGACGACAAGCCGATCCTGATCGACGCGGCGTACGTCAACAGCCATCTGGGCGAATTGGCGCAGAACGAAGACCTGTCCCGTTATATCCTGTAGGTCACCTTCCCTGTAGGAGCTGCCGCAGGCTGCGATCTTTTGACTTTGTTTTTTAAAAGACAAGATCAAAAGATCGCAGCCTTCGGCAGTTCCTACAGGGGCTCATCACAGTCGGATGACCTGCAATGACCACTATTCCCACCGACATCAAACTGCACAAAGCCTCGAAAACCCTGACGCTCAAATACGCGTCCGGCGAGGAGTACACCCTGCCCGCCGAATTTCTGCGCGTGCATTCCCCTTCCGCCGAGGTCCAGGGCCATGGCAAACCGATCCTGCAATTCGGCAAGCTCAATGTCGGCCTGACCGCACTGGAACCGGCCGGTCACTACGCACTGAAACTGACCTTCGACGACGGTCACGACAGCGGCCTGTTCACCTGGGAATACCTCTACGAGCTGGGGCGACGTCATGACGCACTCTGGGCCGATTATCTCGCCGAGCTCAAAGCCGCCGGGAAAACCCGCGATCCGGACCAGTCGATCGTCAAGCTGATGCTCTAGTCCGAGACTCTTGCTCTTTAGAGGGCATTTTCTAAATTCATCTGTTTGAATGCTGCGCCAAGTGGTCGAGGATCGGCCGCTTGCGAAAAAAATTAAACTCGGGTAACCAATGGAGCTGGCAAGTTCCCTGCAGTGCTCTACGACTGTAAAGCAGCTATGCAGAATTAACGGTCACCCGAGCAGTAGTACCTGGCATTCGCTGTGGAACTGCACAGCACAACACCGGGTACTCGTCTCAGGACAATGGAGCGTCGTAGATGAGTAACAAGAATAACGATGACCTGAAGTACCAAGCCTCGGAAAACACCCTGGGGCTTAATCCCGTCGTTGGGCTGCGCGGAAAGGATCTGCTGGCCTCTGCTCGAATGGTGCTGACCCAGGCCATCAAACAACCGATCCATAGCGTCAAGCACGTGACCCATTTCGGTCTTGAACTGAAGAACGTGCTGTTCGGCAAATCCGAACTGCAACCGGCCAGCGATGATCGTCGCTTCGTTGATCCGGCGTGGAGTCAGAACCCGCTCTACAAACGTTATCTGCAAACTTACCTGGCGTGGCGCAAGGAGCTCCATTCCTGGATCGACGACAGCAGCCTGTCACCCAAAGACATCGCTCGCGGCCACTTCGTGATCAACCTGATGACCGAAGCCATGGCCCCGACCAACACCGCCGCCAACCCGGCAGCGGTCAAACGCTTCTTCGAGACCGGCGGCAAAAGCCTGCTCGACGGCCTCTCGCATCTGGCCAAGGATCTGGTGCACAACGGCGGCATGCCGAGCCAGGTCAACATGGGCGCGTTCGAGGTCGGCAAGAGCCTCGGCGTGACCGAAGGCGCGGTGGTGTTTCGCAACGACGTGCTGGAACTGATCCAGTACAAGCCGATCACCGAGCAGGTGCACGAGCGTCCACTGCTCGTGGTGCCGCCACAGATCAATAAGTTCTATGTGTTCGACCTGAGCCCGGACAAGAGTCTGGCGCGCTTCTGCCTGCGCAATAACGTGCAGACTTTCATCGTCAGCTGGCGCAACCCGACCAAGGCCCAGCGCGAGTGGGGCCTTTCGACCTACATCGATGCGCTGAAGGAAGCAGTCGACGTGGTCACCGCGATCACCGGCAGCAAAGACGTGAACATGCTCGGCGCCTGCTCCGGCGGCATCACCTGCACCGCGCTGCTCGGCCACTACGCCGCCCTCGGCCAGAACAAGGTCAACGCGCTGACCCTGCTGGTCAGCGTGCTCGACACCACCCTGGATAGCGACGTCGCCCTGTTCGTCGACGAGCAGACCCTCGAGACCGCCAAGCGCCACTCGTACCAGGCCGGCGTGCTCGAAGGCAAAGACATGGCCAAGGTCTTCGCGTGGATGCGTCCCAACGACCTGATCTGGAACTACTGGGTCAACAACTACCTGCTCGGCAACGAGCCGCCGGTGTTCGACATCCTGTTCTGGAACAACGACACCACCCGGTTGCCGGCAGCGTTTCACGGCGACCTGATCGAGATGTTCAAAAACAACCCACTGATCCGCCCCAATGCACTGGAAGTGTGCGGCACGCCGATCGACCTCAAGCAGGTTACCGCCGACATCTTCTCGCTGGCCGGCACCAACGACCACATCACGCCGTGGAAGTCCTGCTACAAGTCGGCGCAGCTGTTTGGCGGCAAGGTCGAGTTCGTGTTGTCGAGCAGCGGGCACATCCAGAGCATCCTGAACCCGCCGGGCAACCCGAAATCGCGCTACATGACCAGCGAAGGCATGGCCGCCAATGCCGACGACTGGCAAGAGAACTCGACCAAGCACACCGACTCCTGGTGGCTGTACTGGCAGGCGTGGCAGGCCGAGCGCTCGGGCAATCTGAAAAAGGCACCACTGAAACTGGGCAACAAGGCGTATCCGGCCGGTGAAGCCTCGCCGGGCACTTACGTTCACGAGCGGTAACTGACACCTCGCCCTCCCTGTAGGAGCTGCCGCAGGCTGCGATCCTTTGATCTTGTTTTTAGAATCAAAGTCAAAAGATCGCAGCCTTCGGCAGCTCCTACAGGGGAGCGGGATGAATTAATTCACAGGGCCTGAAGCATGCCGCAACCGTTCATTTTCCGTACCGTCGATCTGGATGGGCAGACCCTCCGCACCGCGGTACGCCCCGGCAAGCCTCATTTGACGCCCTTGCTGATTTTCAATGGCATCGGCGCCAACCTGGAGCTGGTGTTTCCGTTTGTCGCGGCGCTGGACCCGGATCTGGAAGTGATCGCCTTCGACGTGCCCGGTGTCGGCGGCTCGTCGACGCCGAGCCGGCCGTATCGCTTTCCTGGGCTGGCGAAGCTGACCTCGCGGATGCTCGACTACCTCGACTACGGTCAGGTCAACGTGATCGGCGTGTCGTGGGGCGGCGCGCTGGCGCAGCAATTCGCCCACGACTATCCCGAACGCTGCAAGAAACTGGTGCTGGCAGCAACCGCCGCCGGTGCTTTCATGGTGCCGGGCAAACCGAAAGTGCTGTGGATGATGGCCAGTCCCCGCCGTTACATCCAGCCGTCCCACGTGATCCGCATTGCGCCGCTGATCTACGGCGGCTCGTTCCGCCGCGACCCGACCCTGGCTGCCAGCCATGCGGCGAAAGTGCGTTCGGCGGGCAAGCTCGGTTACTACTGGCAACTGTTCGCCGGCCTCGGCTGGACCAGCATTCACTGGCTGCACAAGATCCATCAGCCAACCCTGGTGCTGGCCGGCGACGACGATCCGCTGATCCCGCTGATCAATATGCGCATGCTTGCCTGGCGCATCCCCAACGCCCAGCTGCACATCATCGACGACGGTCATCTGTTCCTGATCACCCGCGCCGAAGCCGTGGCGCCGATCATCATGAAATTCCTTGAGGAGGAACGGCAGCGCGCCGTGATGCACCCGCACCCGACCCCGCTGGGCGGATAAATCACGGCGGCAGGCTTTATGCAGGGTTTTGAACAATGCGCGCGGCAGGACGCCGCGCAGGCAGCAACCCGTAACAGCGACTATGGTGTTCTGGTTCGGTGAGTTTGTTTTTGACCTGAAGACGAAGGAGTGTTGAGTCATGCGCGACAAACCTGCGACGGGCGTAGTGCCCAGTCCCGCCGTGTTCATCAATGCACAAAGTGCAATGACCGGCCTGCGTGGGCGGGACTTGCTCTCGACCTTGCGCAGCGTCGCCGCCCACGGTCTGCGCAACCCGCTCCACAGCGCGAAACACGCCTTGAAACTCGGCGGCCAGCTCGGCCGCGTGCTGCTCGGTGAAACCCTGCACCCGACCAACCCGCAGGACGCGCGGTTTGCCGACCCGGCATGGAGCCTCAATCCGTTCTACCGGCGCAGCCTGCAGGCGTATCTGGCCTGGCAGAAACAGGTCAAGAGCTGGATCGATGAAAGCAGCATGAGCGAGGACGACCGCGCCCGCGCGCATTTCGCGTTCACTTTGCTCAACGATGCCGTGGCGCCCTCCAATACCTTGCTCAATCCGCTGGCGGTGAAGGAACTGTTCAACTCCGGCGGCCAGAGTCTGGTGCGCGGTTTGAGCCACCTGTTCGATGATCTGCTGCACAACGATGGCCTGCCGCGTCAGGTCACCAAGCAGGCTTTCGAAGTCGGCAAGACCGTCGCCACCACCACCGGCGCCGTGGTGTTTCGCAACGAGATGCTCGAGCTGATCCAGTACAAGCCGATGAGCGAAAAGCAGTACGCCAAGCCGCTTTTGGTGGTGCCGCCGCAAATCAACAAGTACTACATTTTCGATCTCAGCCCGCACAACAGCTTCGTCCAGTACGCGCTGAAAAACGGCCTGCAGACCTTCATGATCAGTTGGCGCAACCCGGACGTGCGTCACCGCGAATGGGGCCTGTCGACCTACGTCGAGGCGGTGGAAGAAGCGATGAACATCTGCCGGGCGATCACCGGCGCGCGCGAGGTCAACTTGATGGGCGCCTGCGCCGGCGGCCTGACCATCGCCGCGCTGCAGGGGCATCTGCAGGCCAAACGGCAACTGCGGCGGATCTCCAGTGCGACCTATCTGGTCAGCCTGCTCGACAGCGAGATCGAAACCCCGACCACGCTGTTCGCCGACGAACAAACCATCGAAGCGGCCAAACGCCGTTCCTACCAGAGAGGCGTGCTCGACGGTCGCGACATGGCCAAGGTGTTCGCCTGGATGCGGCCCAACGATTTGATCTGGAGCTATTTCGTCAATAACTACCTGCTCGGCAAGGAGCCGCCGGCCTTCGACATCCTCTACTGGAACAACGACAACACCCGCCTGCCCGCCGCCTTCCACGGCGACCTGCTGGACTTCTTCAAGCACAACCCGCTGACCCACCCGGGCGGGCTGGAAGTCTGCGGCACGCCGATCGATCTGCAGAAAGTCACCGTCGACAGTTTCAGCGTGGCCGGCATGAACGACCACATCACGCCGTGGGATGCGGTGTACCGCTCGACCCTGCTGCTCGGTGGCGAGCGGCGCTTTGTACTGTCCAACAGCGGGCACGTGCAGAGCATCCTCAACCCGCCGAGCAACACGAAGGCCAATTACGTCGAGAACGGCAAGCTGAGCAGCGATCCGCGCGCCTGGTACTACGACGCCAAACGCACTGATGGCAGCTGGTGGCCGCAGTGGCTGGAATGGATACAGCAACGCTCCGGCACACAGCACGAGACCACGTTTACCCTCGGCAATCCGAACTATCCACCGATGGAGGCGGCACCCGGCACCTACGTGCATGTGCGCTGACGCTTAACCGAACTTTTCTAAGAAGACTGGATGAAGACCCGCGACCGGATTCTCGAATGTGCCCTGCAACTGTTCAACGAAAAGGGTGAGCCCAACGTCTCCACCATGGAGGTTGCCAACGAAATGGGGATCAGCCCCGGCAACCTCTACTACCACTTTCACGGCAAGGAGCCGTTGATTCTCGGCCTGTTCGAACGCTTTCAGAACGAACTGGCGCCCCTGCTCGACCCGCCGTCGGATGTCGAGCTGGCGCCGGAGGATTACTGGCTGTTCCTGCACCTGATCGTCGAGCGCCTGGCGCAGTACCGCTTTCTGTTCCAGGACCTGTCGAACCTCGCCGGGCGCCTGCCGAAGCTGGCCAAGGGCATCCGCAGCCTACTCAACGCGCTCAAGCGCACGCTGGCGTCATTGCTGGCGCGATTGAAGGCATCCGGGCAACTGGTCAGTGATACCCAGGCGTTGGGGCAACTGGTGGAGCAGATCACCATGACCCTGCTGTTCTCGCTGGACTATCAGCGGATTCTCGATCGCGAGGGCGAGGTCAAACTGGTGGTGTACCAGATCATGATGCTGGTGGCGCCGCATCTGCTGCCGCCGGTGAAGGTGGCGACGGAGCGGATGGCCCTGCAATACCTCGAAGATCACGAATGAAATCAAGAGCCCCTCACCCTAACCCTCTCCCAGAGGGAGAGGGGACTGACCTTATTGTCTTACGCGATACGGCGACCTGAAAAATCCAGTCGATTATGGATTCAATACGACACTTTCAGGTCGGTGTAACGCTGAAGCATCCCCGAATCGGCCCCCTCTCCCTCGGGGAGAGGGCTGGGGTGAGGGTAAGCTTTTAAAAAGCACAAACAAAAACGCCCGACCTTCACAGGCCGGGCGTTTTGTTTTGCCCTGAAAAATCAGGACTGACTGGTTGGCGTCGACGGGGTCGATGCAGCAGTCGGGGTGGCTACCGGAGTCGGTGCAGCGGCGGAGTTCGACGCGCTGGCCGGGGTTGCCGGGGTAGCAGGCTTGGCTGCTGCGGGTGCAGCTGGCTTCGGCGCAGCGGCTTTCGGCGCGGCCGGTTTTTTCACTGCCGGCTTTTTCGCCGCAGCCGGTTTGGCCGCTGGCTTGGCAGCAGGTTTGGCGGCAGCGGTTTTCGCTGCTGGCTTGGCTGCTGGCTTCGCCGCGGTTTTAGCGGCAGGCTTCGCAGCGGCCTTGGCGGCTGCAACCGGCTTGGCCGCTGCTTTCGCAGCAGGTTTGGCGGCAGCCGTTTTCGCTACGGATTTAACGGCTGTTTTAGCCTTCGCCACCGGTTTGGCAGCCGCTTTGACCAATGGCTTGGCAGCAGTTTTGGCTGCCGGTTTTGCCGCTGCAGTTTTAGCGGCTGGTTTGGCCGCAGCGGTTTTCGCCGCTACCGGACGTGCCTTCTCGCCAGTGAGTTTCTCGATCTGCTTGGTCAGGGTTTCGACCTTGCTGTGCAGCGCTTTGACTTCATTGCGGCTAGGCACACCGAGGCGCGAAATTGCGCTGTTCAGGCGCTTGTCAAAAGCCCCTTCCAGCTCGTCCCACTTGCCCAGTGCGCGATCTTTCACGCCGCTGATGCGCGATTTGGCCGAAGAAGCGGAATCCTTGGCGGCATCGACTTTCTTGCCGACTGCAGACTTGGTGAGCTTCTCGGCTTTCTCGCCGTCTTTGACCAATGTATCGAAGAGCTTGCTGCCGTCAGTGTCGATCTTCGAGTACACGCCTAAACCAGCCAGCCAGATTTTGCGGGAGTAGTCTTCGACTTCCCAATCCACGAGCTGCCTTCTTTATCGGTGTTCTTTTTACCAGCCATCCCGTTCTCCTTAAGATTTACGCACGACGCGTTCGAGCAATGCCGTCAGCTCATCGAGCTTAGCAGAGAGTGTCTCAACGTCATGTTTAGACGGAATGCCGATACGATTCAAGGCGCTTGCTACACGGGAGTCGAACGCCTTCTCGACCTTGTCGAGCTGAACTTCGACGCGACCTTTGAACGAGCTGACTTCATCCTTGGCTTCGTCGATCTCGGCGTTGGCGGCTTCGAGTTTTTCGGTGACGGCTTTTTTACCTTTCTTTTCAACAGTTTGACCAGCCTTGATCAACTCTTGAAAGTAGTCGCTACCTTCCTGGCCGACCTTGGTGTAGGCACCCAGGCCTGCCAGCCAGATCTTGCGGGCATAGGATTTGACGTCGCTCAGAGCAGAAGTCGAAGCGTCGATTTTTTTCTTCAGAATGACTTTGGCCATGGTGCACCTCACGCGCAGAAGGTTTGAGGAACTGCCCGCAGATGTGTCGGGCTCAGGCACAAAGTAGGGAGAAAAATTAGAAACGGCACCCTAACAACTGACATAAAAGCCCCGGGAGCACCACCAAACAAATGTAGGAGTGAGCCTGCTCGCGATAGCGTCGTGTCAGTCAAAGAATTATTGGCTGACACGACGCTATCGCGAGCAGGCTCACTCCTACAGGGGACCGTATTTCAGGCAGAAATCAGACCAGCGCTTTGTCCAGCGCTTTCTCGATCTCGGCTTTGATCATGCCGCTCATGGCCGACATCATGATGCCCAGTTCCACGTCGACACGGATCGAATCGTCGGCAACATGCACCGCGCCTTTCACGCCCGAGCGTTTGAGGTTCAGGGTGTCGCCCGACCACTGCGGCTCCAGGCCATATTGATCGGAGAGTTTCTGCGCCAGCTTGTCGGCCTTCTCGCGGGCGGCTTCCTTGCCCAGGCTGTGGGCACGCTCAACACTGATTTTGGCCATCGAATGACTCCTGCTTGATGAATAGGTGACGGTAAATCTTGACCGCATCTGCGGCAAATCGTCCCGAAGGTTGCCCATCTTACCTTTAGCCATTCCAAGACAAAGCATGGCTTGGGGATTAGAATGTCGCGCATTCTCTTTTGGTGACAGCGATATGACTGATCAGCGCAAAGGCAGCGATGCCGAACCCACCACACACTTCGGCTTCAAAAACGTTCCGGAAAGCCAGAAAGCGGAAAAAGTCGCTGAGGTATTCCACTCCGTAGCCGCCAAGTACGACCTGATGAACGACCTTCTGTCGGGCGGCATGCACCGTCTGTGGAAGCGTTTCGCGATCGAACTGTCCGGTGTGCGTGCAGGCAACCGCGTGCTCGATATCGCCGGCGGCACTGGCGACCTGACCAAAAAGTTCTCGCATCTGGTCGGCCCTACCGGCAAGGTGGTATTGGCCGACATCAACGAATCCATGCTCAAGGTCGGGCGTGACCGCCTGCTGGATCTGGGTGTGTCGGGCAACGTCGAATTCGTTCAGGCGGACGCCGAAAAGCTGCCGTTCCCGGACAACCACTTCGACTGCGTGACCATCGCTTTCGGCCTGCGCAACGTGACGCACAAAGAAGACGCCCTACGTTCGATGCTGCGCGTGCTTAAGCCCGGCGGCCGCCTGCTGGTGCTGGAGTTCTCCAAGCCGACCAACGCGCTGATGTCGAAAGCCTACGACGCTTACTCGTTCGCCTTCATGCCGCTGATGGGCAAGCTGATCACCAACGACTCGGAAAGCTATCGCTACCTGGCCGAAGCGATCCGCATGCACCCGAATCAGGAAACCCTGAAGTCGATGATGGTCGACGCCGGTTTCGACCGCGTGACCTATCACAACATGACCGCAGGCATCGTTGCCCTGCACCGCGGCATCAAGCCCTGATGTTGCTCACCGGGCTGCTCGCCAGCGTCGAACTCGGTCTCAACCGGGTGCTGCGTCTCGACAGCACGGCGCTGCCGCGGCTGGCGCATCTGACCGGCAAGGTGATTGCCGTCGATTGCCGCAGCCCGGCGCTGCACCTGTTCATCCTGCCCAGCGATGAAGGCCTGATGCTCGCCTCGCACTGGGAAACCGGCGTCGACTGCACCCTGCGCGCCCCGGCGTCGAGCCTGGTGAAACTGGCCGTGAGCAAAGACAAGACCGCGGTGCTGCACGCCCCGGAAGTCGAGCTCGACGGTGACAGCGGCGTGTTGCTGGAGCTGGCCGGCGTGCTGCAGGACCTCGAGCTGGACTGGGAGTACGAACTCTCACGCTGGCTCGGCCCGGTCGCCACGCAATTGGTCGGCGGTCATCTGCGCAGCCGCGCACGCTGGTATCAACAAGGATTTGCCAGCCTCAACCAGAACCTCGCCGAATACCTTGCCGAAGAATCGCGCACCCTCGTCGGGCAGCGCGAAGCCGAAGCGCGGTTCAGCGAACTGGACCGGATCAAACTTGATCTGGAACGTCTCGAGGCGCGCTTCGAGCGCCTTTCCCGATCCCTCGACCCAAGCGATAACGCATGAAGCTGCTTGCCGTCCGCCGTCTGTTGCGCATCCAGCGCGTCGTGATCCGCTACCGCCTCGATGACCTGCTGTTCGATCTGCCGCTGCCCTGGTTCCTCCTGGCGCTGCGCTACGTGCTGCCGTGGCGCTGGTTGCCGCGCAAGCCGCTGGAGCTGAGCCGTGGCGCGCGCCTGCGTCTGGCGCTGCAGGATCTGGGACCGATCTTCATCAAGTTCGGGCAGATTCTCTCGACCCGCCGCGACCTGCTGCCGGAAGACATCGCCGATGAGCTGATGCTGCTGCAGGACCGTGTACCGCCGTTCGATTCGCAGCTGTCGATCAAGCTGATCGAAGAACAGCTAGGCAAAAAAATCAGCGAAGTGTTCAGCCGTTTCGACGTCGAACCGCTGGCCTCGGCCTCGGTGGCGCAAGTGCATGCTGCGCAGCTGAAGACCGGCGAAGAAGTGGTGGTCAAGGTGATCCGTCCGGGCCTGAAACCGGTGATCGCCCAGGATCTGGCGTGGCTGTTCATCCTCGCCCGCGCCGCCGAGAAAGTCTCCGCCGACGCCCGCCTGCTACACCCGGTGGACGTGGTGCAGGACTACGAAAAAACCATCTACGACGAACTCGACCTGCTGCGCGAGGCGGCCAACGCCAGCCAGTTGAAGCGCAACTTCGAAGGCTCGCCGCTGCTCTACGTGCCGCAAGTCTATTGGGACTGGTGCCGGCCGAAAGTGCTGGTGATGGAGCGCATCTACGGGATTCAGGTGACGGAT
>Ga0153923_100548_pt1 | contig 11500 bp, 9 predicted proteins | sample TSNJ007MetaG_FD_104682 | JGI IMG/M metagenome (GOLD analysis project Ga0153923, IMG submission 104682) | Attine ant fungus gardens microbial communities from New Jersey, USA - TSNJ007 MetaG | ecosystem: Host-associated > Fungi > Mycelium > Unclassified | place: USA: New Jersey, Brendon T. Byrne... | reverse complement strand
TTAGGTATCGGCGGCGGTGGAAAAACGAATGATCCATGGTTCGTTGTTGGGAAAGATCTATCTACGAATACGTTGTATGTAGGTCAAGGTTTCCATCATGAAGCATTGTATGCGACAAGTTTGGATGCCAGTGAGATTCATTTCACAACAAATGAAGACCGTCCAACAGAATTCAAATGTACTGCGAAGTTCCGTTACCGTCAGCAAGATGTACCGGTAACTGTTCGTTTATTAGAAGATAATCGCGCGGAAGTGATCTTCGATGATCCTGTTCGTGCGATCACTCCTGGACAAGCCGTTGTCTTTTACGATGGCATGGAATGTCTAGGCGGCGGTTTGATCGATCACGCGTATCAAGAAACCAAAGAATTACAATATATCTAGTTAAAAACTGCAATCACTTTATTAGAGTGGTTGCAGCTTTTTTGTCTTCTGGAAGCAATGATTATCTTGAGAACACAAATGATATTGGGATTAAAAAACCAAAATGTATTTTAAGCATTGTTTAATGATATCAGAAATTATATGATTCATTTAAGCTCTAAGCGATATAGGTATAGAAAGACTTATACAAAAAAAGGGGGAGAAACAAATGATTAACTTTTCAAGAAGAGAAAAAATTGCAGTTTTTGTTGAAGAAGAGACGAATAAGGTATTGAGAGATTCTACTAATTCATTAGATAAAGTTCAAATGGATACAAATTATATCGCTGAAAAATTGAACTTAACTCGATCTAATGTCAGCAAGGAATTGAACAGTTTGTTTAGAGAGAAGAAAGTGATAAAAATTCTTGGAAAACCGGTATTGTATATCGCATCTGAACCATTTCAGTATATTTTAGATGTAAATAATTCAAAGATGACGGAATATGCGTTTAGCCAAGAAGAATTTCTTCAACTTTTAGAAGAAAGGGAAAACTCACCCGAAAAATCAGACATATTTAGTACTATGGTAGGCTCTAAGGGAAGTTTGCGAACAATCGTTGATCAGCTGAAGTCTGCAATCCTATACCCACCTAATGGTTTACATATTTTACTTTCTGGATCAACCGGTGTCGGAAAAACGACAATGGTTGATTATTTATATCGTTATGCTTTAGAAGAGGGAACTATTTCGAATTCAGGAAAATTAGTATCCTTCAATTGTTCAGATTATGCAGACAATCCTCAATTATTAATGTCAATTTTGTTTGGATATGAGAAAGGAGCATTTACAGGAGCCGATACTAGCAAGGATGGATTAATAAAACGTGCGGAAAATGGAATTCTATTTTTGGATGAAGTACATCGACTTCCGCCGCAAGCACAAGAGATGCTTTTTCAAGTCATTGATAATAATAGGTATCGCAAACTCGGACAAATTGAAGAGAATATCTTAAATAATATTTTATTTATTATGGCTACTACGGAAGATATTTCTTCCTATTTACTTAAAACATTTACTCGCAGAATACCAGTTGCGGTAACCCTTCCGGATCTCAGTATGCGTTATCCCTCTGAACGCATGGAATACATCTTCATGTTTTTGTATGAGGAGTCTAAGCGGATTCATATTCCGTTGGTAGTTGAAAAAGAAACACTTGAAGCATTACTGCTTTATACGGTTGAGGGAAATTTAGGTCAATTAAAGGTCGATATAAAACTCACCTGTGCCAAAGCGTTTATGAGAAAAGGAAAAAATAGAATGCAGCCGCTATTGCTTGAGTTTAGTGATCTACCCGAAACAGTCATTAAATCTTATTTTGAAGAAAATAAGAATAAGGATTCTTTAGTTCAAGATATTTTAACGCGACTTGATCAGTTAACAGAGATTGATTTTAGAAAGAAAGAGAATACTCAAACTGAAAGGACAACTTTAGCCATAGATACTTTTTCATCAGTAAATACTCAATTTCCACTAAATCAATCGAATTTTCAAACTAATCAAGAAACAAAAAAAGTTTTACTCGCAGATCCAAACACCGCTATAGAACAATTTTATAATCAAATAGATTTTGCGGAAAATACTGAGCATTTAGAATCTGTTGCTAAAATAATCGATCATTCAATTTTTTTAGCAGTAAAGACAATGTTAGCTGAGCTGAGTTTACCATTAGAAAAGAGTACAGTTATTGGATTGATGCTTCATATCAATACGTTAAGGGAAAAATTCTTTTCAGGCAGTTTCTCAAAGCATTCAAAAAATAAAGATCTAGCTGTGCAATATCCAGAAGAATACGATTCAGCAATTAAAATGAGAAGAATACTGAATCAAAAACTTGATTTTTATATTCCAGAAGGAGAGTTGAATTTTTTCACTTTATTTTTGCATTTGGCAAATAAGAATGAAGAAAAAAAAGTAGGAATAATTGCCCTCTCCCATGGTGAAAATATCGCTACTAGTATGTGCAAATTAGTTAATTCTTTTTTAAACACTGACTATGCTATTGGAATTGATGTCCCATTAGAAGAAAGCGTGGAAGCAGTATTGGATCAAACGATTGATCTCGTTCAAAAAATCGACAAAGGCAGAGGAGTATTGATTTTGTCGGACATGGGATCTTTGAGTCAATTTGCGGGGCTGGTTAAAGACAGAACAGGAATTGATACAAGAAATATTTCACCAATAAGCACACCATTGTTACTAGAAGCAACCAGCAAGATTATTAATACAAACATAGATTTAGAAACCTTATACAACTCACTTGATAGTGAGCTATCTAATAGTATGAATAGTGGAGAAGCAGTTCCTATGGATTATCGATTAATCGAGTATCTCCAGCAGGTGCTGCTATTTCTTGATCCTAAAAAAACAGTAAATTTGTTGGATAAAGTATTCAGCCAAATATTGTTGGGGGCAGATATTATTGGTGACAACGGATTGTGGATTAAATTTATTTTTCATTGTTCTAGTATGATCGAACGAATAATGATGGGAGATGCATTGCCCTACAATGCGATAGAAACGTTAAAACAGACGCATAATGAACTGTTCACTATTATAAAGAAAGAATTTTACACCATTGAAGAAAGTTTCTTCATCACACTTCCTGATACAGAACTAGCTTATGTCTTAGAAATTTTTGATACACATTGATACACATCCTTCTGGTAGTTAAAAAAGAGTGATGAATCCTACGTTTTGGTACAAAAAGTAAATTGGCATGTCTCTTGCATTAGTAAAGGTAAGAAAGGAGGGACAGAGTTTGATTAGTATTATAGTTTTCACACATGGACCACTATCTGGGGCTTTAGTAGAGAGTTCAAAAATAATCTTAGGAGAGTTTGATAATGTTACCACCTTCTCTCTGTATTCAGGAGATAATATTTCTCAAATCAGTGAAGATGTGGAACAGGCTATTTCAGAAAAAGCATCAAATTCTAATGTCTTGTTACTAACTGATATCCCAGGAGGAAGTCCAACAAATATTTCTGCAGCAGTTTTGCAAAATGCCGACTTTGAATGTTTAACAGGAGTGAACTTGGCAATGCTGCTAGAAGCTATATTGTTAAAGGGAACGGTTTCTGATTTTAAGGAATACGTCAGTCAAGTGGAGGAAGCAGGGAAAAATGGAATACTAGATTTAAAAAAATTAATAGAAGCTACTTAATAAGAATTTAGTGTTGATTGAACCTCTGTTTCCAGACACTGCCTAAGTCGTGGATTAAAAGTTAGTAGTAACAAAGGGAGGACCAAACATGAAAGTAAAGACGGGAGTACTATTAGAAAAAAAGAATGCAGCCGTTCATGAAAGAGAATTGGGAGAAGTAGGAAGCAAGCAAGTCTTGGTTAAAATGGATACTTGTAACTTATGTACTACAGATTATCAACAATGGTTGGGGTTGAGGGAACATCAAGGGTATCCAATGGCAGGAGGACACGAGAATTCTGGAATAGTTGTAGAAATCGGTAGAGATGTGAAGAATGTTGCTATTGGAGACAGAGTGGCATTTGGCTATAATTTTTGCGGTGAATGCCCGGAATGCCGAAAAGGAAATACTTATATGTGCTCAAATGCAAGTCCATTGGCAGAAACAGAGGATGGCTATCGCGGTTTCTTTGGCTATGCACAATACAAACTAGCCGAATCAAAGTACACCATCGTTTTGGATAAAGACGTAAAGCCTGAACATGCAGGTTTTGTGGAGCCTTTGGGTACAGTTTTACATGGATTAAACAAACTAGAATTGAAACCGCATTCAACTGTAGCAATCGTTGGCGCAGGAACAATGGGGTTGCTAAATGGGATTGCAGCTAAAACATTTGGTGCAAGGGTCATTTTCAGTGAATTGAGTCAGAAAAAAATCCAACGAGCTCGAAATCTAGGTTTTGAGGTAGTTGATGCTGCTGCCGTTGATCCAGCAGCTGAAATCATTAAGCTAACTAAAGGAAACGGTGCAGACATCGTCATTGGCGCAGTTGGTTCTACAAAAGCTTATGAACAATGCATTGCGATGTTAAAAAAACAAAAAGGGAAATTCTTAGTGTTTGCTGCGGGTTATCCCGAACCTGAATTAAAAGTCAGTCCTAATGAAGTCCACTATCGAGAAATTGAAATTATTGGAACAATGGGTGGAAACATTAGTGATTTTGAATTAGCAGCGGAGTATTTAAGTAAAGGAATTATTGACGTAAGCAGTTGTTTAGAAGACGTTAAAATCGGTTTAAAGGATATTCAAAAAGCTTTCGAAGTTGCTGCAACTCCAGACATGTATCGTGTAACGATTGATTGTCAGGATGTTTAAGAGCGAGTGAAATATTCACCGATTTCATTCAAAATACTGCTCCAATCAAAAAGAAAGGAGAGATTTATATGAGTAATGTGGCTTTGTTAAGGATTGATGATCGACTAGTTCATGGACAAGTCGTTACAAAATGGATTCAAGATTCAGGAGCAAATACAATCATTATTGTGGATGATTTTTTAGCTACGAATAGCTATTTAAGCAATGTATATAAGATGGCGGCACCAAAAGGCATAAATGTTTCTATCTATTCGGTGGAAGATTTTTGTACGAAAGAGCATGCAGGAGATTTTGCGGACTTAAAATTGTTGCTACTGTTTAAGAGTGTGGATTCCCTTGTTAAAACATTTGATTCAGGATTTTTTACAGAAAAAGTTCAGATTGGCGGATTAGGAGCAAGTGCTGGGAAGAAGTTAGTTTATCGTACCATTGCATTATCAGAAGCCGAAGCAAAACAACTAGTTGATATTTTGAATAAAGGTGTGGAAATTTATTTCCAAGTTGTTCCAGACGATCGTCCTCAACCATTGGAAAGTATCGTTCAGAAAAAATTCAGCATCTTGAACTAGCGGAAAATAAAGTGATAAGGAGAATGAAAAATGAATTCTAATAGTATCACACTAATCCAAGCAATTCTCATTGGTTTATTTTACTGGTTTAAGGGAACCAGTTTAGGCTATACGTTTTCTGTTTTTCTTGGATTCTCTCCACTGCCTGCATCGTTATGGGTCGGAATTGTTTTAGGAGATATTCCTACAGCAATGATGGTGGGAGCTTCCTTACAGATGATGTATTTAGGACTATTGGCCCCAGGTGGAGCAGCGCCATCGGACCCTTGTATTGCTGCTTTGGTTGCCACGACGGTAACGATTGTGTCTGGAGTAGATATCAAAGCTGCAGTGGCTCTTGCTGTTCCAATCGGTTTATTGGGGATTCAACTGAATAATCTTGTGTTCATGATAAACGGCTTTTTTGCTCACTATACAGATAAGAAAGTAGAAGAAGCAGATACGAAGTCGTTGTTTAGAATAAATGTGATTTACTTGAATGCCATCAAGCTTTTATTCTATGCTCTTCCATTGACATTATTGTTATACCTAGGTGTTTCTAGCGTTTCTAATATCATGACAATCATTCCTGATTTCATACTGAAGGGATTAAGTTTAGCAGGCGCTATGTTACCAGCCTTGGGTTTTGCTATTATCGTTGGTCAAATCGGAAAGAAAAATTTATTGCCATATTTTTTAGCTGGATTTTTCCTAATTCAATATACAGGAATTCCAGTGATTGCGTTAGCTATGCTAGGGTTGTTTTTAACCTATTTACATGTCACTTTTACTGGGAATAAGACGGAGGAAGGAGTGTAAAAAATGGAGGAAACGACTGTAACACAGAAAGATAAAAAAATAATTACTCAAAAAGATTTAAATAAAGCTTGGTTAAAATGGTGGTGGACAGCAGAAACCTCCCATTCATTTGAAAGGTTAATGGGTGTGTCATTTGGTGTGAGTTTATCTTCGATCTTGAAAAAACTATACAAAAATAAAGATGATCTAATAAGTGCACTTAGGAGACATACACAGTTTTTCAATACTCAGGCAGTTTGGGGTTCTTTGATTCCCGGAATTGTAATTGCTATGGAAGAAAAAAAATCTCAAGGTTCTGATATTCCAGAAGAAATTATCATCGGGACTAAAACAGGCTTGATGGGAGCCATAGCCGGAATCGGCGATACGATTGATTGGGGAATGTGGCTGCCGATTATTTTGGGAATGTTTATTGGCGTAGCAGAGCAAGGAAGCTGGATTGGAGCCATTGCACCTTGGATTCTTTTCATGGTAATTACTTTGATAGAAAGTTACTTCTTCTTTATGCTAGGCTATCGCACAGGAGAATCATCGGTTGAGAAACTTCTATCTGGCGGTAGAATTCAAACGCTGATCACTGGAGCGAGTGTCATGGGTTTGTTTATTATGGGTGGATTGGCCGCTAGTTACATTAAAGTGACTACACCTATTGTGATCAATTCTGGCGGTGTGGAAAGTTTAAATATCCAGACAGCCATTTTAGATGCTATTTTACCAGGTATTATCCCTTTGCTGATTGTGACCGGTGTCTACTTATATCTGGAAAAAGTTAATCGAAATTTCACCTATGCCATGCTTTGGATCATTGGCATTTCAATAATCGCTGGAGGCTTCAATATACTGAAGTAAAGAAAGGGATGAGTGGTGGTAGTTATTTTAGGTGATACAGATGAAAAGTAAAGAAAGAATTTTACTATTGTTGGCGAATACGTTTTTATGGATGACCATTGGATTATACTTGCCGTTTTTAAGTGCCTATTTGTTATTACAAGGTTTGACGGCTCAAGAAGTTGGCTTAATTGTGGCACTGTTCCCGTTCATGTCTTTAATTGCTGTTCCCTTTTGGGGGAAGATTAGTGATAAAACAGAAAATTCCAAAAAGGTTATTATGTTTGCTTGCCTTGGCGTTGCCACATCAATCTGGTTGTTCTATTTAGCAGCTAATTTTTTTCAATATTTTTTATGTGCATCCCTAACGTCATTGTTTTTAGCCGCATTAACACCATTATTAGATTCACTTATTCTCTCCATTTGCAACGTAAAGGGAATGAATTTTTCACTTTTTCGAATCGGAGGGACGATTGGTTATGCAACGATTGTCTTGATTTATGGATTTGTTCTAAATCAGTTTCCAAAGCTTCAGTTTGTATCAATGTCTGTACTTTCATTGCTTTTATTGCTAACCGTGATGCAAATAACTGTTCCCGAAAAGAAAAGTATTTCTGTGCAACCAAAAAAGGGAAAGTTATTTACTTCAAACCAAGTTTATTTTGTCATCTTCGTTTCTACGCTTTCTATGTTTGGTGTGAATTATATCGGAAATTTTCTTGGGATTATTCTAATTGAAGCTAAAATATCTCGCTCTATGATTGGTGTATTAAATTTCGCTTCAGCATTTAGCGAGATACCAATTTTATTGACGATTGATAGTATTTTGAAGCGGATGGACACCAGGAAGATATTGGTCTTTTCGACTATCACGCTTGTGGTACGTTTGTTGCTGCTATCAACTGGAAATATCTTGTTCATGCTTCTCTCGCAGATTTTACAAAGTACGTCATACATGCTGGTATATTACTCAAGTATTCACTTTGTGATGCACCATACCTTCTCTGGAAAAGAGGCACAAGGAAACAGTTTACTATTCTCTATTCAAAACGGAGCGGGATCAATTTTTTCAAGCTTGATTGGTGGTTGGCTGATTGAGGCATTCAATGCAAGAGTAGGTACGATTATACTTGCCGCAGCAGTTTTTGTCATTTTGATAATATCTGTTTTGGTGAAAAAAGGAAGAACTAACACTTTTACTAGGAGGAATACTTAATGTTAATCAAAGTAAATGAATTACTAGATCATGCTACGAAAAATAAATACGGTGTTGCTGCAATTAATGTCATGAATTATGAAACAATTAAGTGTGCGATTAAAGCGGCGGAAATTGAAAGAGTTCCGATTATTATTCAGTTTTACCCAGGCTTTGACACATACATTCCTTTGACACATATTTCCTATATGGCAATTGATTTGGCTAAAAAAGCAACAGTTCCTGTAGCAGTTCATTTAGATCATTCTGCATCTTTTGAAATTGCAGTGGGGGGTATCAGAGACGGGTTTCCTTCGGTAATGGTTGATGGTTCATCATTGCCATTTGAGGAAAATGTGAAGCTGACAAGTGATGTAAAAAGAATTGCATCCGTTTTCGATATTGATATTGAAGCTGAGTTAGGTCATGTAGGAGATGCGAGCATTGAAGATGACATTATAAATGCCAACAAATATACAGATATTGACCAAGCCATTGAGTTTGTAGAAAGAACAAACTGTGATTCATTGGCTGTTGCAGTGGGTAATGCTCATGGTGCCTATATTACTGAACCTAATCTAGATTTTGACAGAATCAAAAAATTAAGAGATGTATTGGATATTCCCTTAGTTTTACATGGTGGTTCAGGTATTCCTGATGAACAAATGAAGGAAGCAGTAAATTGCGGAATGAGTAAATTTAACATTGCGACAGAATATTTTAACGCTATGTTTGATGCGCTTTCGGAAAAATCAAAGGAGACAGCTAATCGAGATGGTTTCAAACTGATGAATGATATAGAACAACCGATGATTGCTTTTGTAACAAAGAAAATCAAACTCTTAAATCCAAATAACGTCACAGTCTAAATAATAAATTTTGCTAAATCCGAAATTAAGTGAGGGAGATTATTGAATGAGATATAAAGAATTTAAAAATGCAGGATGTAAGGTCTCTGAATTAGCTGTAGGTACATGGGCGACTGGGGGACAGAATTACGGGAAAGTCAATTTTAAGGACAGCATCAGCGCAATTGTTGAAATGGTCGACAGAGGTGTAAACTTAATTGATACTGCACCAGTTTATGGGAATGGTACATCTGAAAAAGTAGTTGGAGAGGTTTTAAAATCTATTCAACGAGATAAAGTTCTTATTTCGACTAAAGCGGGTCTTATCACTGACATCTATACAAGAGACGCGGTGAAAGATGCGAGTTATCGAAATATCATGAGGGAAATTGATAGTTCGTTAAAGAATTTGAATACAGATTATATCGATTTTTACTTTGTTCATTGGCCAGATGCAACGACCCCCATATCTGAAACAATGGCAGCGTTAAATTATTTAAAGGATCAAGGATATATTAGATATATCGGCGTATCGAATTTTTCTCGGGAACAAATCATAGAAGCACAACAATATGCTCAAATCGATGTACAACAGCCGCCATTCTCAATGGTAAACATGAAAGAGATAGAACTTATTAAATGGGGACACGAGCAAGGAATCACTAGCATGTCATATGGATCACTGGGGGCAGGAATTCTGAGTGGTACTATTAGAGAAAATCCTAATTTGGCAAAAGATGACATCAGGATGACATTCTATGATTATTATCATGAGCCCAAATTTTCCAAGATACAACAACTACTTACTTTACTTGATGAAATTGGTGAGAAGTATGGAAAATCTATTCCACAAATAGTGATTAATTGGTCAACACAACAGGAGTATATTGGGACTGCTCTAGTTGGTGTAAATACTGTTGAGCAAGCTATTGAAAATTGTTCAACATTTGACTGGAAACTAAACGAAGAGGATCTTAATAGGATTAGCCAGAAAATTCAAGAGTTAGAAATTTGATAATTTAGTATCTCTTTTTTAGAAGGAAAACTATCAAGTTGCTCACCCAACTGTGTCAAAAACAATTAGTATAATGAAGAATCGTATAAGAACAGTCAGATTATAGAGAAGTCCAATTATGGGGTTATCAACAATCTGACTGTTTTTTTGTGACTACTTCTGCATTTTGTTGTTCGCAATTGTTGAAGTTTAATACTTTGAAAGAGCGTCTCTTTTTCCATATATATTTACAGAAAATTCTTGAAAATTAAAATGATTCTCTTTACATGCTCATGGAATTGTGGGAATATACTAATTAAATATTTATTATAAATTGAAGAGAGTTGGGTGAGGTTATGAATGGTGTTGTTCTATTAGTATTTGCTATTATTTGTTTTGTCGCGGCCTATTTTATTTATTCCCGTTGGTTGGAGAAAAAATGGGGGATTAATCCTAAGGCTGTAACGCCTGCGGTCGCTATGGAAGATGGCGATGATTATGTTCCTGAACCGGCTTTTGTGGTGTTTAGTCATCAGTTTTCATCGATCACTGGTGCGGGGCCCGTGACAGGTCCGATCATCGCGGCGATGTTTGGCTGGTTGCCGGCATTTTTATGGATTTTATTTGGTGGAATTTTCTTCGGAGCTGTCCATGACTTTGGTGCGTTGTATGCTTCAGTTAAGAATGAAGGGAAATCAATCGGTCTGATTATTGAAAAATATATCGGAAAGCTTGGTAAAAAGCTGTTTCTATTGTTTTGCTGGCTATTTGCTCTTTTAGTTATCGCTGCGTTTGGCGATATCGTGGCGACAACTTTTAATGGTTTGACGCCAGATGTTCCGGCGGCAGTAAATACGGCAAATGCTTCAGCGGCTTCGATCTCGATGCTGTTCATCGTTTCTGCTGTGTTAGTCGGCTTTTTCATGAAAAAGGTTCATTTAAAAGGAATTGCTATGCATGTTTTTGGGATCGCGGTTTTATTAGTGACACTTGCTGTTGGCATTATGTTTCCGATTTTTGCAGATAAGCAGACTTGGTTATTGATCGTATTTGCTTATCTATTCTTAGCTTCGGTCATGCCGATTTGGTTATTGATGGCTCCTCGGGATTTTCTTAGTACTTATATGCTGCTGGGGATGATCATCGCTGCTGTTTTAGGGCTTTTAGTAGAAGCGCCTATGGTTGAGTTGAATGCCTTTAATGGTTTTGCTGTACAAGATGCGACTGGCAATGTGAAATATTTATTCCCGATTTTATTCATTACAGTTGCCTGCGGTGCGGTTTCTGGTTTCCATAGTTTGGTCTCTTCGGGAACATCATCAAAACAGGTAACGAATGAAAAGCATATGCGTCCGATTAGTTACGGAGCAATGATGTGTGAATGTGTGTTAGCGGTTGTAGCTTTGGTAGTTGCAGGTGCGGTTGCAAAAAATGGGCAATTGCCGGCAGGAACACCGTTTCAAATTTTTTCTGGTTCAGTTGCAGGCTTCTTAACAAAATTTGGTTTGCCGTTGAACATTGCACAAGCCTTCATGACGATGTG
>Ga0153923_100547_pt1 | contig 11504 bp, 7 predicted proteins | sample TSNJ007MetaG_FD_104682 | JGI IMG/M metagenome (GOLD analysis project Ga0153923, IMG submission 104682) | Attine ant fungus gardens microbial communities from New Jersey, USA - TSNJ007 MetaG | ecosystem: Host-associated > Fungi > Mycelium > Unclassified | place: USA: New Jersey, Brendon T. Byrne... | reverse complement strand
TCCACCATACAGATGATATCCGGTTTGATCGCTTTCATAAAGGCGATCAACTCCCCAATCCGGGCCACCGAAAGGGTCGGCCTGGCTGCATATCCCCGGGAACGCTGGATGGACACCAGTTTCGTCTTCTCATGAATGGCTTTTCGGATATTTTCATAATCAAACGATCCATCGGCCAATAAATCCACCTGCTGATAGCTTACCCCATATTCCTTCAAAGAACCCGCCGAATCACGAATCCCAATCACTTTTTCCAGCGTATCATAAGGTTTTCCCACCGGCGACAACAATTCATCACCAGGCCGCAGATTGCCGGATAATGCCACATGCAGCGCATGGGTGCCGCTCATCAGCTGCGGCCGGACCAATGCGCTTTCACCGTGAAACACCCTGGCAAACACTTCTTCCAACGTATCCCGTCCCAAATCATGATAACCATAGCCGGTGGTTGCCGCAAAATGGATATCGCTGACCCTGGCCTCCTGCATCGCCTTCAACACCTTCATCTGGTTATATTCCGCCGTTTCATCAATGGCCCGAAACCGTTCCTGCAGCTGTTTTTCTATTTCCGTTCCAAAATCAAGCACAGACCGGCTGATTCCCAGTTGTTCATATATTTCCTGTAATTCCATTATTACCCTCTTCTCTCACTTGTTTCAGAATATAGCTTAAAATCTGCTCCTGGTCAAAATCAAATTCTTCCAGATTCAGCCAGCGCACCTCCCGCTCCCGCCTGAACCAGGTAATCTGACGCTTGGCAAAATGCCTGGTATCCCGTTTTAACACGTATACCGCATCTTCCAGACTGCACGTTCCATCCAGATAATCCAAAATTTCTTTATAGCCCAATCCCTGCATCGCGACCATGTCCCGGGTGCAGCCCATGGCCTTTAGCTTCTTCACCTCCGCCACCAGTCCCTGCTCCAGCATCAGCTCCACCCGACGGTCAATCCGTTCATAGAGTCTTGCCCGGTCACAATTCAGCACATAGTAAAAAAACTGATAGGTGGAAGACTTTTCCCGCTCGGCTTCATTATGGCGGGAAATCGGCTGGCCGGTCAGACGGTAAAATTCAATCGCCCGGATCACCCGTTTCCGATTGTTGGCATGGATCGCCAGAGCCGCTGCCGGATCCACTTCCTGCAGGATCCCATGCAGATATTCATTGCCCATTTCTGCGCCCAGACGCTCCAATTCCTGACGGATGGTGCCGTCGCCGTCATTTTCGGTAAAGTTGATATCATATAGCAGTGCCTGGATGTAAAATCCGGTTCCGCCGACAACAACAGGCAGATGACCCCGGCCATAAATTTCTGTCATGGCGGTTTTGGCCATCTGCTGAAACCGGGTTACATTAAATGGCTCGCTCGGTTCCAGGACATCGATCAGATGATGGGGCACACCCGCCATCTCTTCTGCGGTTACCTTGGCTGAACCAATGTCCATATACCGGTAGACCTGCATGGAATCGGCACTGATGATTTCTCCATTCAGTGCCTTCGCCAATTGGATCGATAAGGAGGTTTTGCCCACTGCCGTCGGTCCGGTCAGGATGATTAACGGTTTTTTCATCAGGTCTCCTTTTCAGACAATTCGTTTAAACTTCTTTTCCAATTCATATTTACTCATCAACACAATCGTTGGCCGTCCATGCGGACAGGCATAAGGATTTTCCAGCTGCAGCAGCTGCTCAATCAACTCGTCGGCTTCCTGACTGCTCATCCGGTGATTGCCCTTAACCGCCGCCTTACAGGACATGGCGGCTACTTTTTCATAGATCATATCCGGATTACGATAGCTGGTATCCTCCGACAAACCATCGATCATTTCCATCAAAAGTTCCTTTTTCGCAATCGCAAACAAGTTGCCCGGAACACCTCGCACCGCATATTCCCGGCCGCCAAACGGCTCGATTTCAAACCCCATATCGGTAAAATATGTCTGGTACCGCTGTAATAAAACCTCTTCATTACTGTTCAGGGTCAGAATAATCGGCGGATTCACGCTCTGACAAGTGTATTCCCTGGACTTTAACGTAGCCATGGTTTTTTCATACAGCACTTTTTCATGTGCGGCATGCTGATCAATAATGTAAAGCTGTTCCTGGAACTCCACCAGCCAGTAAGTGTCAAACAATTGCCCCAGCAGCTTGTGACGGCTCCTGGAGGTGGGTTCTAACAACTTTTCGCTGAAAAGATCCATCTGCCGTGACGGTACCTTCTCCCCATAAGGTGCCGGTGTCTCTTTTAATATCCCTGGTTTCCCACGGTCCACCGGGGGTGGCAAGGATGCCGCTGATGGCGCCGAGGTTGGCACCGGTGCCGGTGCCGGCGGCGTAATATGCAGATGCTCCATCCGCTTCCGCTCAAACGGTTCCGCAACCGGAATCCGCTTCTCCTGCGTCAGCTTTCGCTGCTCCTGCTCCGCCGCCTGCTGCTCCGCCCTGCTGTCCAGTCTTACCTCCGGTATCAGTTCCTTCTCCTGCAAAGCCAGGGCAAGGGCATCCCGAACCATGGTAAAAACCTGTTCCCCGTCGCGAAACCGCAGCTCCATCTTCGTTGGATGAACATTCACATCGAGAAACTCCGGTTCCATGGTAAAGTGCAGCATGGTAAACGGATACTTATGCTGCATCATATACGGCTTATATGCCTCTTCCACGGCTTTACAGATAATACCGCTCTTAATATAACGGCCATTAATAAAATAATTCTCAAAATTCCGGTTGCTTCTGGCAATCACCGGCTTGCCAATGAAACCACGGACGCTGATCACTTCGCTTTGCTGCTCCACCGGAAGCAGATTCGAGGCAATCTCCCGGCCAAATACCGTATATATGATATCCTTTAAATTATGGTTGCCGGATGTATGGAGTTTATTCTGATGGTTCTGAATAAACCGAATCGAAATCTCCGGATGGGATAAAGCGATCTTCTCAACCAGACTTGACACATGAGCCGCTTCCGTCATCGGTGTCTTTAAAAAATTCCGCCTTACCGGGGTATTATAAAAAAGGTTTCTGGCAATGAAGGTGGTTCCTTCCGGCGCACCGATTTCCTCTAACCCTTTTTCCACTCCACCTTCAATCTGGTAACGGCTGCCGGTCAGACTGGCCGGGGTCTTCGTAATCACTTCCACCTGGGCCACGGCAGCAATACTGGATAACGCTTCACCGCGAAACCCCAGCGAAGAGACGGTAAACAAATCCTCCACCGACTGGATCTTGCTGGTGGAATGACGCAGGAACGCCACCGGCAGTTCCTCCTTCGGAATTCCGCACCCATTGTCCGTCACCCGGATAAAGGATATCCCGCCGTCACGAATCTCCACTGTCACTGCGGTTGCCCGGGCGTCAATGGCATTTTCCAGCAGTTCCTTAACTACCGATGCCGGACGTTCAATCACTTCTCCGGCGGCAATTTTATTAATCGTATTTTGGTCCAGCACCTGAATGTTCGCCACGACAGAATCCTCCTTTAGTTCTCATTCCCGGTCCAACGGTTTTTCAGCCGGGTCTGTAAACGGTACAACATATTCAAGGCATCGATCGGCGTCATATTGCCAAGTTCTAATTCCTTGATTTCATTGATAATATCATCTTCCCGCACCGTATCAAAAAAGGTCAGCTGGGTCAGCTCCACTTCATCCGGCTTTGGTACCGGTTTACGTGTATTCGTGTTGCTGCCGGCACTGATTTCAGCAATTTCTCTTGTTTTCGTCGTCAGGTCAGTGCTGACCAGCTCCTCTACCAGTTCCTTGGCCCGGCCGATAACCGAATCCGGTACTCCGGCCAGCTTAGCCACCTGGATCCCGTAGCTCTTGTCGGCACCGCCTTTGACAATCTTACGCAGGAAGACAATATCATCGCCCTGCTCCTTGACCGCGATACAGTAGTTATTAACGCCGCTGACAATGCCTTCCAGTTCCGTCAGTTCATGATAATGAGTGGCAAACAGCGTTTTTGCGCCTAAAAGCCTGGTATTGCTGATATGCTCCACCACCGCCCAGGCAATGCTCAGACCGTCGAAGGTACTGGTTCCCCGGCCGATTTCATCCAGAATCAGCAGACTGTTCTTCGTGGCATTGCGCAAAATATTAGCCACCTCGGTCATCTCTACCATAAAGGTACTTTGCCCGGAGGCCAGATCGTCAGAAGCCCCCACCCGGGTGAAAATCCGGTCGCAAATACCGATATTGGCCTGCGCTGCCGGAACAAAGCTGCCAATCTGCGCCATCAGGGTAATCAGCGCTGTCTGACGCATATACGTCGACTTTCCGGCCATGTTGGGGCCGGTAATGATGGAAATCCGGTTTTTTCCGCTGTCCAGATAAGTATCATTGGCGACAAACAAATCATCCCGCATCATTTTCTCGACCACCGGATGACGGCCGCCTTTAATCTGAATGGTGCCTTTTTCATTGATTGCCGGTTTCATGTAGTTGTTTCTTGTGGCAACTGCCGACAGGGATACATAGACATCGGCGGTTGCAATCGCCCGGGCTGTTTTCTGAATCCGGATTACCTCGCCGGCGATCTTATCCCGAAGCTCACAGAACAGTTGGTATTCCAGCGAATACAGCTTGTCCTCCGCGCCCAGGATCACATCTTCCAGGTTCTTTAATTCATCGGTAGTATACCGCTCGGCATTGGCTAGCGTCTGCTTTCGGATAAAGTAATCCGGAACCATATCCTTAAAGGAATTGGTGACCTCGAAATAATAGCCAAACACTTTATTAAACTTAATCCGCAGATTTTTAATACCGGTAGCATTCCGCTCCCGCTCTTCAAGCTCCGCCAGCCAGGCTTTGCCTTCGGTTTTGGCATGACGCAGACGGTCTGCTTCCTCGTGATAGCCTTCTTTAATAATACCGCCTTCCCTTACCAGAATCGGCGCTTCCTCTTCAATAGCACCGACAATCAACTGATGCAGATCAGCAAGCGTATCCATCTCATCATAAACCTGTTTTAGGTTTGCACCGGTAAATTCCGCCAGCAGATTCTTGATGTGCGGCACCATCCCCAGGGAATTACGAAATGCCAGCAAATCCCGGGGATTCGCCGACTTATAACTGATCCGGCCGATCAGGCGCTCCAGATCATAAACCGGATTTAAATATTCCCCCAGTTCCTCCCGGCTGATGTAATTCATATTCAGTTCATCAATGGCATTCTGCCGCTCTAAAATAGCCTCCTTGTCAATCAAAGGCTGCTCGATCCAGGTCCGCAGCATCCGGGCGCCCATGGCTGTCCTGGTCTTATCAAGAACCCACAAAAGGCTGCCCCGTTTCTGCTTCTCCCGCATCGTCTCCAATAATTCCAGATTTCGCCGGGTTGACGAATCCAGCACCATATAGGCCCCGGTGGTATATGGAACAATGGTGGTCAGATGATCCAGTGAGCATTTCTGTGTATCATACAGATATTGCAGCACTGCGCCGGCAGCAAGCACACCGCAGTCATAATCCGCCAGCCCCAGCCCTTCCAGACTGCCCACATGAAAATGCTCCCGCAGCACCTTCCGGCAGGTTTCATCCTGAAAGAAACGGGAATCCAGGGTGGATACGGTAATATGGTAACGGTCTTTTAAATCCTCCAGATCAATCCCTGACATATAGAAGGCATTGTTGCAGACGATTTCCGAAGGCGCAAACTTGTTGATTTCATCCACCATGGTTCGCTCAGAAGTCACTTCCGTAACCGTAAAATCACCGGTGGAAATATCCACCGCCGCGATCCCGATCCGCTCGCCCAGGTAAACGATCCCCATCAGATAATTGTTCCTCGTTTCATCCAGGGCCTGCGTACTGGTGATGGTACCGGGCGTCACCACCCGGATCACTTCCCGCCTGACCAGCCCTTTGGCCTGCTTCGGATCCTCCATCTGCTCGCCAATGGCAACTTTATACCCCTTCTGTACTAACCGGTTGATATAATTGTCGGCAGCATGATAAGGAACGCCACACATTGGTGCGCGTTCCTCCAGGCCGCATTCCTTTCCGGTCAAGGTGATTTCCAGTTCCCGGGACGCTGTCAGGGCATCCTCAAAGAACATCTCATAGAAATCGCCTAACCGGTAAAAAAGAATACAATCACTATATTGTTTTTTTGTCTCTACATATTGTGTCATCATTGGTGATAATCCTGCCACTGCTTTAACTCCTTATCATGCTTCCCATATAATAAAATCCTTTTGACTCCGCCAAATTTACCTCCACGATACTGCCAATCAAATCCACAGTTCCCGGAAAATGGACAATCAGATTGTTGTCCAGACGGCCGGTTAAAAAACCCTCCTGATGGTCATCTACACTTTCTGCCAGGACCTTCTGCACGGTTCCTGCATCTCTCCCGCACACCTCGGCAGAAATGGTCTGCACTTCACGCAGCAGACGGGCAAACCGGTCCTTTACTGCCGATTGCAAAACCTGATGTTCCATGGCGGCCGCCGGCGTACCGGTCCGCTTGGAATAAATAAAGGTAAAAGCGCTGTCATAACGGACCTGGCGTACCACATCCATGGTTTCTGCAAAATCTTCTTCTGTTTCACCGGGGAATCCGACAATAATATCCGTTGTCAGGGATATCTCCGGGATTGCCTGGCGGATCCGGTCAACCAGCGCCAGATACTGTTCCTTGGTATATCGCCGGTTCATCTCCTGCAGGATCCGGGTACTGCCGGACTGCAGCGGCAAGTGCAGGTGACGGCACACCTTCGGCGTCTCTTTCATTGCCTGAATCAGCTCCTCCGACAAATCCTTCGGATGGGAGGTCATAAAGCGGATTCTTTTGATCTCTTCGATTTCTCCCACCTGACGCAGCAGCTGGGCAAAGGTCATGGGTTGTTCCAGGTTTTTCCCATAAGAATTTACATTTTGCCCCAGCAGCATGATTTCCACCACGCCGTCTGCCGCCAGCCGGCGGATCTCTGCTAAAATATCCTCCGGCCTACGGCTGCGCTCCCGGCCCCGGACATACGGTACGATACAGTAGCTGCAGAAATTATTGCAGCCAAACATAATATTCACCCCGGATTTAAACGGATATTTCCGTTCCACCGGCAGCTCTTCCACAATCGTTTCGGCAGCATCCCAAATATCAATGACCATCTTTTTTCGCTGCAGCCGCTCATAAAGCAGCTCCGCCAGCTTGAATATATTATGGGTGCCAAAAATCAGGTCCACAAAGGGATAGCTTTTCTTGATTTTCGCCACCACCTCCGGCTCCTGCATCATACAGCCGCAAAGAGCCACCAGCATGTCCGGATTCTTTTTCTTTAAATTATTCAAATACCCCAGCCGGCCGTAAACCTTCTGGTTGGCATTGTCACGAACGGTACAAGTGTTGTACAGGACCAAATCCGCATCCTCCCGCTCTGATTCCACAAATCCCACCTGCTCTAAAATCCCCAGCAGCTTCTCGGAATCCCGGGCGTTCATCTGGCAGCCAAAGGTCTGGATACAAGCTGTCAGCCTGCGGCCCTTCTGGCCTTCCATCTGCCGCACCAGTTCCCCGGCCTTTTCTATAAAATACAGCTGCCGCTGGGGCTCCTGGGTGGGGATATTGTTATTGTTATCTATTTGATTCATAAATTGCTCTCCAAGTCATCACTTTATCTGATTTGTCCATTTCCGTAGATAATGTACTTTGTTGTTGTCAATGCTTCCAGTCCCATCGGTCCGCGGGCATGAAGCTTTTGGGTACTGATACCGATCTCTGCGCCAAAGCCAAATTCGTTGCCATCGGTAAATCGGGTCGAGGCATTCACATAAACAGCCGCCGAATCCACTTCGTTTAAGAAGCGCTGGGCGTGTTCATAATTCTGGGTAATAATCGCTTCTGAATGCCTTGTGCCATAGCGGTTAATGTGATTGATCGCTTCACTTAATGAATCGACCAGTTTCAGGGATACAATATAATCCAGATATTCCGTCCCCCAGTCCTCCGGCGTTGCCGCCACCAGGCCTTCCACCATCTGGCAGGCGGCCTCATCACCACGAATCTCCACCTGCTTTTCATCCAGACGGGCCTTCATTGCCGGCAGAAAAGCCGGCGCAATACTGCGGTCTACCAGGATGGATTCACAGGCATTGCAGACACCGATCCGCTGCGTTTTGGCATTGAAAATAATTTCTGCTGCCATCTCAAAATCGGCTGTCTTATCCACATAAATATGGCAGTTCCCCGTTCCGGTTTCAATCACCGGAATGGTACTGTTTTGCACCACTGCCTGAATCAATCCGGCGCCGCCCCGGGGAATCAGGACATCCACATATTGCTTCAGCTGCATAAATTGCCTGGTGGTTTCCCGATCGGTGGCATGAACCATTTGGACCGCATCCGCTGGTATTCCGGCCGCCTCAAGCCCCTGCCGTAAGTATCTCACGATCTCCCGGTTGGAGCTGATCGCATCGCTGCCGCCTTTTAAGATTACGGCATTGCCGGTCTTAAAACACAGACCAAATGCGTCCGCAGTAACATTGGGCCGGGCTTCGTAAATGATGCCGACAACACCAAGAGGCACCCGTTTCTGACCGATCAACAGGCCATTGGGACGCTGCTTCATCGACAATACTTCACCAACCGGATCATCCAGTCCGGCTACCTGCAGCAATCCTTCTGCCATATCGGCAAGCCGGCCCGCCGTCAGTTCCAGACGGTCTAACATGGCCTGACTCATTCCATTTTCTGCTGCCCGCGTCAGATCTTCCTGATTCGCCGCCAGAATATCCGTCTCACCAGCCAGTAAGGCTTCTGCCGCCGCCCGCAGTCCGGCATTCTTTTTGTTAACCCCGAGGTTGTTCAAATACGCCGCTGCCACTTTGGCCCGGCTGCCGATTTCCATCAAATCCATCCTAATTTCCTCCGCTTATTGTTCTTCCTCTTTCCGACCGTATTTCTTGCCCAGATCAGTTACGGAGCCATCCGGTTCCACCACTGAGATATGATTCAGGTTTGCCCGCATATTCCTGCGGATGGTTTCAATATATTCTTTGCGGAGCATTTCCTGCTCGGCCTTTTCTTCCGCCGTCAGCCCCACGGATTTGGCTTTGTGATAAAGGGTATTGATCCGATCAATCTGGTTCTGTTCCATTATGTCCTCCTCATCTATATGCAGGGTATTAATATTCGTAATGAATGTAGTTCATCAGGTCAAAGTCCAGGTTCGTGTGGGCCAGGAATAAGGTTCCCTTGTTCCGGCCATTCATAATCTCATAAATCACTTCTACATTTTCGGCATTGGCAATCACCATATCCGAACCGCTGTCAGTGGCAATCCGGGCGGCCGCCAGCTTGGTTGACATCCCGCCGGTGCCCATATCACCGGCCGAACCCTTGCCCATCTCCAGCAGCTGGGGCGTAATCTCACTAACCAGGCCGATAAACCGGGCTTCCGGATTGTGATGGGGATCATCGGAATAAAGCCCGTCAATATCTGATAACAGAATCAGCAGGTCAGCGCCAATCAAAGCAGCTACCAATGCTGACAGCCGGTCATTATCGCCAAACTGGATTTCATGGGTGGAGACCGTGTCATTCTCGTTCACAACCGGAATTGCATTCAGCTTCAACAACTCATCAAAGGTATTCTGGGCATTGTAGCGGGACGCATCATTGGTCATCGTGTCTTTCGTCAAAAGCACCTGTGCCGCCACATGGTTATATTCGGAAAACAACTTCTGATAGACCATCATCAGCCGGGCCTGGCCAATTGCCGCGCAGGCCTGCTTGGCGGAGATCGTCTCCGGCTTCTGGCAGAGTCCCAGCGCTTTGCGCCCGGCCGCAATGGCACCTGACGATACCAGCACCACCTCCTTGCCTTCCCCTTTCAGGTCGCAGATAATGCGGACCAGCTTTTCCATTTTTAAAAGATTCAGTTCACCGGTCATCTCATGGGTCAATGATGAGGAACCAATCTTGATCACAATTCGTTTTTTATCTTTCAGGCTTTGCCTTTCATCGGTAAGCATAACTCCTCCTGCGGGGTCTCCCCGAAAACTTATTCGCCCCTTATCTTACACCTTTTTTGCCATTTCGTCAAATCGGACGGCACCGCCGCCTGGCCACGGCTTCCGCCGCTTTTACGCCATCCATGGCGGCGGAGGTGATCCCACCGGCATATCCGGCCCCTTCACCGCAAGGATATAAGCCCTTTAGCCGGCTTTCCAGGGTATCGTCACGCCAAATCCGGACCGGCGATGAAGTCCGGCTCTCTACCCCGGCCAATACTGCATCCGGACGGTCAAATCCCTGAATCATCGTGCCAAATTCCTTCATGGCTTCCAGGAGTGCCTGATTGAAAGTCTCCGGCAATACCTGGCGCAGATTGGCAAAGGACCATTCGCCCTTCATCTGCGGGATCACATCACCGATTGCCGTGCTGATGCGGTTGGCCGCAAAATCATGATATAACTGAACCGGAATCCGGCCGCCCGCACCGGCAAATGCCAGCCGTTCCAGTTCCCGCTGGCAGGCCACGCCGCCAAGGGGTGTCCGATCCGGAAAATCCGCCGGTGTTACGGTGACAATCAAGGCACTGTTGGCATTTTGTCCGGCCCGGGAATGATAGCTCATTCCATTCACCGCCAGCCGGCCCGGTTCTGACGAAGCATTGACCACATAACCACCGGGGCACATGCAAAAGGAATATACGCCCCGGCCGCCGCTATGCAATCCTTTCGTCTGCCAGGTCAGCTTATAGCTTGCTGCCCCCAGCCGGTCCGCCAAGCTGCGGCCATATTGAGAAAAATTGATCATTGACTGGGGATGCTGAATCCGCAAGCCGACGGCAAATGCCTTCTGATCCATCGGAACCTGCCGGCGGTAAAGCATTTCAAAGGTATCCCTGGCACTATGACCAATCGCCAGGACCACCGTATCCGTCAAAATCTGTTCGCCGGCGGCGGTCACGACGCCGGTCAGTCTCTCTTCCTCTGTTATCAGGTCCGTTACCGGACACCCAAACCGGACCTCTCCGCCAAGGCGAATGATCTCCTGGCGAATATTTTTTACAATTCCGCTTAATACATCCGTTCCAATGTGAGGCTTTTGCTGATACAGAATCGCCGGATCGGCGCCGAATTCCACAAAGATCTCCAGCACCAGCCGGTTCCGGCCGGCCGGGTCCTTCACCAGGGTATTCAGCTTACCGTCCGAAAAGGTTCCGGCCCCGCCTTCCCCAAACTGGACATTGGAATGCGGATCCAGAGAACCATTCCGCCAAAACGCTTCGACCTTCTGTCTGCGGGTATCCACATCGTCGCCCCGTTCCAATAGAAGCGGACAAAAACCGTGCCTTGCCAACATCAGACCGCAGAACAATCCGGCCGGGCCGGTTCCGATAATGACCGGCCGGGCGGACATTGGACTCCGGTACCCCCGGCTCTCCGGTCCCGGGAAAACATAAGCGTTTTCCTGGGCCGGCATAATATTGGGGTTCTTTAACTTATGTACCATTTTCCCTTCACCGCCTGCCGCCAGCTCCACATCCACTACATAACTGTAG